>Ga0105047_10003594_pt1 | contig 27290 bp, 27 predicted proteins | sample MAT04_FD_78384 | JGI IMG/M metagenome (GOLD analysis project Ga0105047, IMG submission 78384) | Freshwater microbial communities from Lake Fryxell liftoff mats and glacier meltwater in Antarctica - MAT-04 (megahit assembly) | ecosystem: Environmental > Aquatic > Freshwater > Ice > Liftoff... | reverse complement strand
GCAGGCCAAGTGCGCCCAGGCCATCGTGAAAGCGGCGCTGGTTGAAGCTTTCCATGAACCAGCCGCGTTCGTCGCCGAAGACGGCGGGTTCGATGATCACGACGTCGGGCAGGCGGGTGGCGGTGAACTTCATGCGGTCCTCGTGGAGCGTGGATGGCGACCGGGCCATGGGCCGCAGGCGGCTGGCGCGCTTGGGGCGCCCTTGCAACCGGCCGGCACGCGGCAAGGCGCAAGGTGGTGAAAACCCGTAATTCTAGAGGGGCCGGCCTGCCGCGCAGGCCCTCGCCCCGGGCTGTGGCGTGCCGGTTTCCACCACGCGCGGATAATGCTGCACCAATGAATCACACCACCCCCACCGCCGTTGCCGGCGAAGTCAGCGTTGCCGAGCCGGTCGCTGAGCCCCTTCCGCAGCGCTTCGAGACCCTGGCGCTCGACCCCAAACTGCTGCGCGCCGTCACCGAATCGGGCTACACCGCGATGACGCCGATCCAGGCCAAGGCCATCCCGCTGGTGCTGGCCGGGCGCGACGTGATGGGCGCCGCACAAACCGGCACCGGCAAGACCGCCGCCTTCTCGCTGCCGCTGCTGCAGAAGATGATGAAGCACGAGACGGCGTCGATGTCGCCCGCGCGGCATCCAGTGCGGGCGCTGGTGCTCACCCCCACGCGTGAGCTGGCCGACCAGGTGGCCAACAACGTCAAGACCTATGCCAAGCACACCCAGCTGCGCAGCACGGTGGTGTTCGGCGGCATCGACATGAAGCCGCAGACGGCCGAGTTGAAGCGCGGTGTCGAGGTGCTGATCGCCACGCCGGGCCGCTTGCTCGACCACATCGAAGCCAAGAATTGCGTGCTCAACCAGGTCGAGTACGTGGTGCTGGACGAAGCCGACCGGATGCTCGATATCGGCTTCCTGCCCGACTTGCAGCGCATCCTCAGCTACCTGCCCAAGGGCAACCGCCAGACCCTGCTGTTCTCGGCCACCTTCTCGCCCGAAATCCGCAAGTTGGCGCAGAGCTACCTGCAAGACCCGATCACCGTGGAGGTGGCGCGCGCCAACGCCACCGCCACCAATGTGGAGCAGCGCTTCTACAGCGTGGCCGAGGACGACAAGCGCGCCGCCGTGCGCCAGTTGATCAAGACCCGCGCGCTCACCCAGGCCCTCGTCTTCGTCAACAGCAAGCTCGGCGCCGCCCGCCTGGCACGCAGCTTCGAGCGCGAAGGTCTGCGCACCCAGGCGCTGCACGGCGACAAGAGCCAGGACGAACGCCTGAAGGCGCTGCAGGCCTTCAAGGCCGGTGAGGTGGATGTGCTGGTGGCCACCGACGTGGCGGCCCGCGGGCTCGACATTGCCGACCTGCCGGCCGTCTTCAACTTCGATGTGCCGTTCAACCCCGAAGACTATGTGCACCGCATCGGCCGCACCGGCCGGGCCGGCGCCTCCGGGCTGGCCGTCACCCTGGTCGACCGGGACGACGTGCGCCTGGTGGGCGACATCGAGCGGTTGATCAAGACCAAGATCGAGCTGGAGCCGTTCGAGCTGGTGGATGACCGCCCGCGCCGTGCGCCCTACCGGGAGCGTGAGCGCGAGCGTTCGGACGAGCGCCCGCCGCAAGGCGACGAGGCCGCACCGGCACTGCCGCCGGAGGGCGCCGCCCGCACCCCGGAGCGCGCCGCCCGTGAACCCGATCGCTTCACCCGGGAACCCGAACGTGCGCCCCGTGAATTCGACCGCCCGCGCCGCAGCGCGCAGGCGCCAACCGATCCGTTCTTCGAGAAGCCCTACGAGTCACCGGCCGACAGCGCCGAGAAGCCGGCCTGGGATCAGAAGGGCAGTGCAGCGGTGGCCCCGGTGCGTGGCTTGTCGCCCAACATCCGCAGCAAACGCAAGGTGGCGTCGTTGCTGGGTGGCGGCAGCAAGGCTTGATCTCCTAGCGCGCAGCATGCGCACCACCTCGCGCACCACCTCGCGCATCAAGCCGCCAGCCAGCTGAAGACAGCAGGCAGCCGACCGCCCAACGCCGCTGTGCCGGTGCTGCGCCAGGCCGCCACGCTGCGCGTCTCGCAGCGCGCGCCGGGCAGCGTCAGGCCACAGGCCACGGCCAGTTGCGTGGTGGGTTGCAGGTGCTGCAGCAGGGCGGCCAGCAGCGCGTCGTTGCGGTAGGGCGTCTCGATCGCGATCTGCGTCTGGCCGCTGCGGCGCGACAGGGCGTCCAGCTCGCGGATGCGGGCGGCGCGTGCTGCCGCGTCCACCGGCAGGTAGCCGACGAAGGCGAAGCTCTGGCCGTTCAGCCCGCTGGCGGCCAGGGCCAGCAGCAGTGAGGTCGGGCCCGACAAGGGCACCACCATCAGGCCCAGCGCATGCGCTGCCTGCACCAGCGCGGCGCCGGGGTCGGCCACGCCCGGCAGGCCGGCTTCGGACAGCAAACCCACGTCGTGCCCGGCCAGCGCCGGTGCCAGCAGCGGCCGCAGGTCGGGCGGCGCAGCGGGCCGGCCGCCCCCCTTGGCCGGGCGCGGCAGTTCAGTGATCTGGATCTGCTGCAGCGGCTGCGCCAGCGGCACCAGCTGGCTCACCCGCTTGAGCAGGGCGCGTGTGGTCTTGGCGTTCTCGCACACCCAGTGGCCCAGTACGGCAGCACGCGCGATCACTGCCTGCGGCAGCACCGCGTCCAGCGGCACTTCGCAGTCGGTGCCCAGGTCCAGGGTGTTGGGCACCAGCACCAGCTGGCCGGGCCGTGCTGTCATGCCGGATCCGCCGGATCCGCCGGGTCTGCCATGTCTGCAAGATCTGCCAGCGGGTCGATGCCGGCCAGGCGCAGCAGCGCGCAGGTGCGCATCAGCGGCAGGCCGACCAGGGCGGTGGGGTCGTCGGAGTCGATGCGCTCCAGCAGCGCGATGCCCAGGGTCTCGCACTTGGCGCTGCCGGCGCAGTCATAGGGCTGGTCCAGGCGCAGGTAGCGCTCGATCTCGGCATCGGTCAGATCGCGGAACTGCACCGCCACCGGCGCCAGCAGGCCCTGGGCAAAGCCGGTGTCCGGCCGCACCACCGCCACTGCGGTGTGGAACACCACCCGGCGGCCGCGCATCGCCTGCAGCTGGGCCACCGCGCGGGCATGGTTGCCGGGCTTGCCGATGGCCTGGCCGTCCAGCTCGGCCACCTGGTCGGCGCCGATCACCACCGCGCCTGGGTGGCGGGTGGCCACCTCTTGCGCCTTCTCCAGCGCCAGCCGCTGGGCCAGCCGGGCCGGTGGCTCGCCGGGCTGCGGGGTCTCGTCGACGCGGGGCGCATCGACGCTGAAACCCAGCCGCAGGCGCGCCAGCAACGCGCGCCGGTAGGGCGAGGTGGACCCCAGCACCAGCGGCGGTCGCGTCGGGGCCAGGCCAGCCTCCAGGGATGTCGACATGCAGCGGATTGTCCCATCGCGCCCCCGTACACTGCCCGCATGAAACGCCCCCACGATGCGTTGCGGCTGGATGTCTCGGCCTTCATCGCCGAGGCTGCGCAGCTGTCCGGCCGCTGGCCGGGCGCCAGTCTGCAGCGGCTGGCCGATTTGCAGAGCCCGCCACAGGACACACCGCTGGACGGTGTCGACTGGCAGGCAAAGGGCCTGCGCGTGCCAGTCACCGGCGGCGAGTCTGAACTGTGGCTGCATCTGCAGGCCCGGGTGCCGGCGTGGTTGACCTGCCAGCGCTGTCTGCAGCCCTTCACCGTGCCGCTGGAGATCGACCAGCGCCTGCGCTTCGTGCGCGGCGAGGCGCAGGCCGAGGCGCTGGATGCCGAGATCGAGGACGACGTGCTGGCGCTGAGCAAGTCGCTGGACCTGCGCGAGCTGGTCGAGGACGAACTGCTGCTGGCCCTGCCGATCGTGCCGCGTCATGCGGTCTGCCCGCAGCCGCTGCCGGTGATGCTGGGCGAGGCGCCCGCGCCGGATGAAGCGCCGGCACGCGACAACCCGTTTGCGGCGCTGCAGCGGCTGAAATCCTCCACGCCGGACAGTGAGGGCGACTGACCGGGCTGTGGCGGTTCGCGCGGTCCCGAGTGCTATACTCGCGGGCTTTTCGCATGGCGCCAGGGCTTGCCTCGCGTCTGCGGTATCACAGCGCAGCAGGATGCAAACAGCGCCCTGCAGTGCCCCACAGCGCAACACAGCGCAACACAGCGCCCGATCAGGAGAATTCAATGGCCGTTCAACAGAACAAGAAGTCGCCGTCCAAGCGCGGCATGCACCGTTCGCACAATGCCCTGGTGACCCCGGGCACGGCGATCGAGCCGACCACCGGTGAAGTGCATCTGCGCCACCACATCAGCCCCACCGGCTTCTACCGCGGCCGCAAGGTGCTCAAGACCAAGGCAGACGCCTGAGCTTGTGCCCGACCGGGGCGGCCCGCGCGCAACGCCGGGTGCTTCACCACGGTGCTGGCCCATGATGCCGATTGCCCAGACCCGGCCCCGCCTGCTGCGGGGCCGGGTCTTGTCATTGGCGGCTGCCGGGTGATGCCGCCGCGCCGCCGCTGTCCGGCCTGATCGGCCTAATCGGCCTGATCGGCTCTTTCTTCTTCCTGCGCCGTGCCCACGCCACAGCTGCATTCCACCCTGCAACCGCTGGCCCGCGTGCGCGTGGCGGTCGACTGCATGGGCGGCGATCACGGCCCGTCGGTCACGCTGCCTGCCTGCAAGACCTTTCTCGACACCCATCCGCAGGCCGACCTGGTGCTGGTCGGCACCGCCGAGGCGCTGGCGCCAGCGCGCGGCTGGCCGCGCACCACGCTGGTCACCGCCACCGAGGTGGTGGCCATGCACGACGCGGTCGAAGTGGCGCTGCGCAAGAAGCGAGATTCGTCGATGCGGGTGGCGATCACTCAGCTCAAGCCGGGTTCGGGTCTGGGTCCGGGTGAGGCCGGCCAGGCCGCTGCCGACGTCTGCGTGTCGGCCGGCAACACCGGTGCGCTGATGGCGCTGGCGCGCTATGTGCTCAAGACTTTCGAAGGCATCGACCGCCCGGCCATCGCCGCGCTGCTGCCCAATCAGAAGGGCGGCTTCACCAAGGTGCTCGACCTGGGTGCCAACGTCGATTGCAGCGCCGAGAACCTGCTGCAGTTCGCGGTGATGGGCAGCGCCCTGGTCAGCGCGCTCGACGGCAACGAAGACCCCAGCGTCGGCCTGTTGAACATCGGCGAGGAGACGATCAAGGGCAGCGAAGTGATCAAGCGCGCGGGCGAACTGCTGCGCGAGGCCGCTGCGGCCGGCCAGATCAACTTCCACGGCAACGTCGAAGGCAACGACATCTTCAAGGGCACGACCGACCTGGTGGTGTGCGACGGCTTCGTCGGCAACGTGGCGCTCAAGACCAGCGAAGGCCTGGCCGCCATGCTGGGCCAGATCATCAAGGACGAGTTCAGCCGCACACCCTTCAGCAAGCTGGCTGCTCTGGTGGCCATGCCGGTGCTGCAGCGCTTCAAGGCCCGGCTCGACCACCGCCGTTACAGTGGCGGCGCGTTGCTCGGCCTGCGCGGCCTGGTGTTCAAGGCGCATGGCTCGTCGGACGCCTTCGCCTTCGAGCGCGCCCTGGCCCGGGCTTATGATGCGGCGCGCAACCGCCTGCTCGACCGGGTGCACGACCGCATCCGCAACACGCTGGCCGGTGCCGCTGGTATGTCGGGTGAGCTCGACATCACCCTGACGGTGGCCGCCAAGCCGCCCGCCAAAGCCGCATGAACCCCAGCTCCGCGACATCCGCACCGTCCGCCGGCCTGCCCCGCTTCACCCGCATCGCCGGCACTGGCAGCATGCTGCCTGCGCGTCGGCTGACCAATGCCGACCTGGCGGCTGAACTGGCCCAGCGCGGCGTGGAAACCAGCGACGCCTGGATCACCGAGCGCACCGGCATCCGCGCGCGCCATTTCGTCGACGCGTCCACCAATGCCAGTGACCTGGCCGTGGGCGCGGCGCGCCATGCCATCGAGGCGGCGGGCTGCCGGCCGCAGGACATCGACCTGATCATCCTGGCCACGTCCACGCCCGACATGGTGTTCCCGTCGACGGCCTGCATCGTGCAGCACAAGCTCGGCATCGCCGGCTGCCCGGCCTTCGACGTGCAGGCGGTGTGCTCGGGCTTCGTCTATGCGCTGACCATGGCCGATGCGCTGATCCGCACCGGCACCGCGCGCCGGGCGCTGGTGATCGGCGCCGAAGTGTTCTCGCGCATCCTCGATTTCAACGACCGCGGCACCTGCGTGCTGTTCGGCGACGGCGCCGGCGCCGTGGTGCTCGAGGCCAGCGACAGCCCCGGCCTTCTGGCCACCGACCTGCATGCCGATGGCCGCCACGTCGGCATCCTGTGCGTGCCCGGCACGGTCTCGGGCGGCCAGGTGCTGGGCGACCCGTTGCTGAAGATGGACGGCCAGGCGGTGTTCAAGCTGGCCGTGGGCGTGCTGGAGCAGGCCGCGCGCGCCACGCTCGAGAAGGCCGGCCGCACTGCAGCCGACATCGACTGGCTGATTCCGCACCAGGCCAACCTGCGCATCATGCAGGGCACCGCCAAGCGGCTGAAGCTGCCGCTGGACAAGCTGATCGTCACCGTCGACCAGCATGGCAACACCTCGGCCGCGTCCATCCCGCTGGCGCTGGACGAGGCCGTGCGCTCAGGCCGCATCCAGCGTGGCGACACCCTCATGCTCGAAGGCGTGGGCGGCGGCTTCACCTGGGGCGCTGTGCTGCTCGACTATTGAGCCGGCCGGCGCAACCCACCTTCCTTCCGCCAATTTCCTGACCATGCCCCGCCGGGATCGACCCCCACGATGACTTTGTTCGCCTTCGTCTTTCCCGGCCAGGGCTCCCAGTCCGTCGGCATGCTCGACGCCTGGGGTGACCACCCGGCAGTGCGCGCCACGCTGGAAGAGGCCTCGGCAGCCCTGGGTGAAGACATCGCCCGGCTGATCGCTGTCGGCCCCAAGGAGCAACTCGACCTGACCACCAACACCCAGCCGGTGATGCTGGCCGCTGCCATTGCCGCCTGGCGGGCCTGGCTGGCCGAAGGCGGCGCGCAGCCGGTGGCGGTGGCCGGCCATTCTCTGGGTGAGTACAGCGCCCTGGTGGCCGCCGGGGCGCTGACCTTGGCCGACGCGCTGCCACTGGTGCGCCTGCGCGCCCAGGCCATGCAGCAGGCCGTGCCGGTGGGCCATGGCGCGATGGCCGCGATCCTGGGCCTGGATGCCGGCGCGGTGATCGAAGGCTGCGCGCAGGCCGCTGCGGCGACGGGCGAAGTGGTGTCGGCCGCCAATTTCAACGACCCGAAGCAGACTGTGATCTCCGGCAGCCAGACCGGCGTGGCCAAGGCCTGCGAGCTGCTCCTGGCCGCCGGTGCCAAGCGGGCGCTGCAGCTGGCGGTGTCGGCCCCGTTCCATTGCGCGCTGATGCAGCCGGCCGCCGAGGCCCTGCGCATCGGCCTGGCTGATGTGGCGCTGCAGAGCCCGCGCATCCCTGTGGTCAACAACGTCGACGTGGCCGCGCCGGCCGAGCCCGATGCGATCCGCGACGCGTTGTACCGCCAAGCTGCAGGCTCGGTGCGCTGGGTCGAGGTGGTGCAGGCGCTGAAGGCGCGAGGCGCCACCCGTGTCATCGAATGCGGGCCGGGCAAGGTGCTGGCCGGCCTGGTCAAGCGCATCGACGCTGATCTGGTCAGCGGCGCGGTCTTCGACCCCGCCTCGCTGCGAGACACCCGAGGGCTGCTGGCATGAGCGGCGCCGAACGGGCGGTGCCGGTGACCGGCGAGAGGCGGCAAGTCGCACTCGTCACCGGCGCGACGCGCGGCATCGGCCGGGCGATTGCCACCACGCTGGCGGCAGCAGGCTTCACCGTGATCGGCACCGCCACCAGCGACGCCGGGGCGGCTGCCATCGCCGACGCACTGGCGCCGCAGGGCGGCCGCGGGCTGCGCCTGGACGTCAACGATGCCGCTGCGGTGGACGCCGCCATCGATTCCATCGTCAAGGCCGACGGCGGCCTGCAGGTGCTGGTCAACAACGCCGGCATCACCCGCGACACCCTGGCCATGCGCATGAAGGACGCCGACTGGGACGCGGTGCTCGATACCAACCTCAAGGCGGTGTTCCGCTGCAGCCGCGCGGTGCTGCGCCCGATGATGAAGCAGCGCCACGGCCGCATCATCAGCATCACCTCGGTGGTGGGCGCCAGCGGCAACGCCGGCCAGGCCAACTACGCGGCGGCCAAGGCCGGCGTGGCCGGCATGACCCGCGCCTTGGCGCGCGAGCTGGGCAGCCGCAACATCACCGTGAACTGCATCGCGCCGGGCTTCATCGCCACCGACATGACAGCCGACCTGCCCGAGGCCCGGAAGGCCGCCCTGCTGGGCCAGATCCCGCTGGGCCGGCTGGGCACGCCCGAAGAGATCGCCCATGCGGTGGCTTTCCTCGCCAGTCCGCTGGCCGGCTACATCACCGGCACCGAACTGCATGTGAACGGCGGCATGTACATGAATTGACCAGCGCGGCGGCCGTGCCGCCACGCCACACGGAAGCACCACAGGATCGCATCACAGGAAAGCACCACTGGAAAGCACCACACAGCGCCGGTCACGGGCCCGACCGGCGCGGCGACAGCGCAGAAAGGGCAAGCGCTGCACCGCCAGTAGAATCATGGGCTGTTTTTTGAAATTACCACTCCTGGAGGAGTCATGAGCGATATCGAATCACGCGTCAAGAAGATCATTGCCGAGCAATTGGGCGTGGCCGAGGCGGAAGTCACCAATGAGAAGGCCTTCGTGGCCGACCTGGGCGCCGACTCGCTCGACACAGTGGAACTGGTGATGGCACTCGAAGACGAGTTCGGCATCGAGATCCCCGACGAAGAGGCCGAGAAGATCACTACGGTGCAACTGGCGATCGACTACGCCGTCAAGCACCAGAAGGCCTGAGCTTGCGCAGGACATGAGCCGAAGACGCGTCGTCATCACCGGCCTGGGCCTGATCAGCCCGGTGGGCAATACCGTGGCCGAAGGCTGGGCCAATCTGCTGGCCGGCCGTTCCGGCATCGACAACGTCACCCGTTTCGATGCGTCGGGCCTGTCGTGCCGGTTCGCGGGTGAGGTGAAGGGCTTCCGTGTCGAGGATTACATCCCCGCCAAGGAAGCCCGTCACATGGACACCTTCATCCACTACGGCATGGCTGCGGCCATCCAGGCGGTGCAGGATGCCGGCCTGCCCACCGGCGACACACTGAGCGAGGAGCAGGCCGAGCGCATCGGTTGCCTGGTGGGTTCGGGCATCGGCGGCCTGCCGATGATCGAGCAGACGCAGATCGAGTATGCCGCCCGCGGCGCTCGCCGCATCTCGCCGTTCTTCGTGCCGGCCTCGATCATCAACATGATCTCGGGCCACATCGCGATCAAGTACGGCTTCACCGGGCCCAATCTGGCGATCGTCACGGCCTGCACCACCGGCCTGCATGCCATTGGCGAGGCCGGCCGGCTGATCGAGTACGGCGACGCCGACGTGATGGTGGCCGGCGGTGCCGAGAGCACCGTCTCGCCGCTGGGCATCGGCGGTTTTGCTGCGGCCCGGGCCCTGTCCACCCGCAATGACGACCCCAAGACCGCCAGCCGGCCCTGGGACAAGGACCGCGACGGCTTCGTGCTGGGCGAGGGTGCGGGCGTGCTGGTGCTCGAGGAGTACGAATATGCGAAGAAGCGCGGCGCGAAGATCTATGCCGAGCTGGCTGGCTTCGGCATGGGGGCCGATGCCTTCCACATGACGGCGCCCAACGTCGACGGCCCCAAGCGCAGCATGCGCGCTGCGCTGCGCAACGCCGGCGTCAACGCCGACGCGGTGCAGTACCTCAACGCACACGGCACATCCACGCCGTTGGGCGACTTGAACGAGACCAACGCCATCAAGCTGGCATTCGGCGACCATGCCAAGCGGCTGGTGGTCAATTCCACCAAGTCGATGACCGGGCACCTGCTGGGCGGCGCTGGCGGCATCGAGTCGGTGTTCACCACGCTGGCGCTGCACCACCAGATTTCGCCGCCCACCATCAACATCTTCAACCAGGATCCGGAATGCGACCTGGACTACTGCGCCAACACCGCGCGGGAGATGAAGATCGACGTGGCGGTGAAGAACAACTTCGGCTTCGGCGGCACCAACGGCACGCTGGTCCTGCGTCGCGTGTGAGCGGCGCCGGCAACGCGGATGCGCGCTGCCCCGCCGGTCGAGGCTGTGCTCAGTGCCGGTCGGGTTGAGCGCATGCTGATCACCCTGCTGCACGGTTGCGCTGGCGCGCTGCTGGCCGCCTGGCTGGCACTGCATGCCGAGCTGCGCCTGCTGTCGCCCTGGCTGCTGGCGGTGCTGGCGGCTGCTGTGTTGATGGCCGGCCTGGGTCATTGGCTGGCGCTGCGGGCGTTGCCGCACCAGCCCGGCCGGTTGCGCTGGGACGGCCAGGTCTGGCGCTGCATCGCCGGCCCGGCCGACCAGGCACTGCAGCGCCTGGTGGTGGCGCTGGATCTGGGCATCTGGGTGCTCCTGCGGCTGCATCCAGCCGACCGCGGCGCACCGGTCTGGCGCGTGGCCAGCGTCGGCAGTGCAGCCGCCGCCTGGCACGGTTTGCGCGTGGCCCTGGCCGCGCATGCCGGCGCACCACCAGTGGCGCACGGCGAGGTGGGGCCGTGAGAATCGACGATGTCGACGCCCAGCTGGTCGAGCGCGCCAAGGGTGGCGACCCCAAGGCCTTCGAGATGCTGGTGATCAAGTACCAGCGCCGCATCGAGCGCCTGATCGCCCGCATGGTGCGCGACGTCGACCTGGTGCAGGACATCGCCCAGGAGAGCTTCATCCGCGCCTACCGCGCGCTGCCGCAGTTCCGCGGCGACAGCGCGTTCTACACCTGGCTCTACCGCATTGCCGTCAACACCGCGAAGAAGGCGCTGGTCGACATGAAGCGCGATCCCTTGGTGACGGAATCGGCACGCGCCGGCATGAATGATGACGACGATGAAACTTCCCGCACCGAGCGCGAACTAACCGACGGTGAAACCCCGGAGGCGCTGCTGGCCAGCAAAGAGATTGCCCAGGCGGTCAACGCGGCGATCGAGGCCTTGTCCGACGATCTGCGGCAGGCCATCACGCTGCGCGAGATCGAAGGCCTCAGCTACGAAGAGATTGCCGAATTGATGAACTGCCCCATCGGCACCGTGCGCTCCCGCATCTTCCGGGCGCGTGAATCCATCGCCCAGCGGCTGCGCCCGCTGCTCGACACCCGCGAGGGCGAGCGATGGTGACGACCCGTCTGTCTGGCCTGCGCATTGCGGGCCGCTGTCTTCCCGAGGGCCGGCCGGCCCATCCCGTGGCCCTGGAGTCGAACAATCACCATGCTGAACAGGTCTGAACCTTCCGCTGCCCGCCGGCAACAGCTGTCGTCCCTGATGGACGGCGATTTGAGCGATGCCGACGCCGTCGGCGCCTGCGCGCAGTGGCGGCACGACGCACAGACGCGCCGCGACTGGCACACCTACCACCTGATCGGCGATGTGCTGCGCAGCGACGATCTGGCCAGCGCGCCGGCGCGCGATGAGGCCTTTCTGCAGGCGCTGCGCCAGCGCCTGGCCGCTGAGCCGGTGCCGCTGGCACCCGCACCGGTGCCGGTGCCTCAGGTCGCCAACGGCGCCATGGCCCGCGCTCGGCGGCGCGGCCGTCAATGGCTGATGGCCCCTGTGGCCGTGGCCGCCGGCTTCGTGGCGGTGGTGGGTATGTTGGTCGTCACCCGGGTGATGGCGCCGGAACCGGCCACGTCGCCGATGCTGGCGGCTGCCGGCAGCTTGCCGGCAGCGGGCGCATCGGTGGTGCTGGTGCGCGACGCCCAGCTCGACCGCTACTTGGCCGCCCACCGCAGCCTGGCCAATGGCGCCATGCCTGGCAATGGCGCCGAGCACCGCGTGCACATCGTCTTCGAAGGGCAGTGAGCATGCGCGGTGCACTGGCCCGGTCCCGGCTGGGCCGCTGGAGCATGGCTGTGGCCGTGACCTTGGCTGTTACCTTGTCCACTGCGGGCCAGGCACTGGCCGGCACGCCTGCTGCGGCACCGCCCATGTCTGCCGCAGTCGACGCCGAGTCTTGGCTGCAGCGCATCCAGCACGCAGCAGCCAGCATGAGTTATCAGGGCACCCTGGCTTACAACGCCGGTGGCATCTACAGCAGCGCGCGCGTGCTGCACTACTGCGATGGCCGGCAGACCTATGAGCGGATCGAGCAGCTCGACGGTGAAAGCCGGCTGCAGTACCGCCACAACGACCAGGTTGTGACGCTGTGGCCCGTGGCCCGGCGGGCGGTGGTGGAACACCGCGACCCGGTGGCGCAGTTCCCGGCGTTGCCGGCAGCCAAGGCGGCCCGGGTGCTGGAGCACTACGAGCTGCAGAGGCTGGGCCAGGAGCGGGTGGCCGGCCAGGAAGCCGATGTGTTGCTGCTGAAGCCGCGCGACCGTCTGCGTTTCGCCCAGCGCTTGTGGGCGCACAGGGACACCGGCCTGCTGCTGCGCAACGACACGCTGGCCCCCGGCGGTGATGTGCTGGAGTCATCGGCCTTCGTCGATGTGCGCCTGGGTGGCAAGCCGCAGCCCGAGCTGATCCTGAAGCCGATGAAGCAGCTCGACGGCTACCGTGTGCTGCGGCCCCAGGCCGAGCGCACCCAGCTGGAGGCCGAGGGCTGGGTGCTGGGCAAGCCGGTGCCGGGCTTCCAGCTCGTCAGCTGCACCCGGCGGCCGCTCGACGTGACCGGCAGTGACACCGAGCCGCCGCTGCAGGTGATTCAGACCGTGTTCTCCGACGGTCTGGCCCAGGTCTCGGTGTTCATCGAGCGCTACGACGCCAAGCGCCACCCCAAGGCCATGGGCACCAGCGTCGGTGCGTCGCACACCGTGATGTCGCGCCGCGGCGACTGGTGGCTCACGGTCGTCGGCGAGGTGCCGATGGCCACGGTGCAGCAGTTCGAGGCCTCGCTCGAGCGCAAGCGTTGAAATCCTGGGCATCGGCATCACTTGCTGGCAGCGGCGCGCGAGGTGCTTTGCCGATGTTTCCTGAACACGAGGTGAGTGGATGTCCGATCTGATTGCATCGATGGTGCGGCCGCTGCAGCGCAGCCGCCGTGTGGCCCTGCTGGCCGGTCTGGCCATCGGCCTGAGCGGCGCATGGGCGCCGCAAGCCGCATTGGCCCAGGCGCGCGTGGAGCTGCCCGATTTCACCGAGCTGGTCGAGAAGGTCGGCCCATCGGTGGTCAACATCCGCACGCTCGAGCGGGCCAACCGCAACGCCACGGCGCCCGGTGGCAGCGGGCTGGACCCCAACATGGAAGAATTCTTCCGCCGCTTCGGCATCCCGATGCCAGGCGGGCGCGGCGGCCCCCGGGGTGGCGGTGGTGGCGGAGGCGGCGATGACGAGCCGCAGCAGCGCGGCGTGGGCTCGGGCTTCATCCTCAGCGCCGACGGGTTTGTGATGACCAATGCCCACGTGGTCGATGGCGCCGACGAGCTGATCGTCACGCTCACTGACAAGCGCGAGTTCAAGGCCAAGGTGATCGGCCTGGACAAGCGCACCGACGTGGCGGTGGTCAAGATCGAGGCCACCGGTCTGCCGGCTGTCAGGCTGGGCGACGTGGGCAAGCTGAAGGTCGGTGAATGGGTGATGGCCATCGGCTCGCCCTTCGGCCTGGAGAACAGCGTCACCGCCGGCATCGTCAGCGCCAAGGCGCGCGACACCGGCGACTACCTGCCCTTCATCCAGACCGACGTCGCCATCAACCCCGGCAACTCGGGCGGCCCGTTGATCAACCTGCGCGGCGAGGTGGTGGGCATCAATTCGCAGATCTACAGCCGCTCGGGCGGCTTCATGGGCATCTCGTTCGCCATCCCGATCGATGAGGCCAAGGGCGTGGCCGACCAGTTGCGCGCCACCGGCCGGGTGATCCGCGGGCGCATCGGCGTCAGCATCGCGCCGGTCACCAAGGACGTGGCCGAGTCCATCGGCCTGGGCAAGCCCACCGGCGCCCTGGTGCGTGGCGCCGAGAGCGGCGGTCCGGCCGACAAGGCCGGCGTGGAGGCCGGCGACATCATCACCAAGGTCGATGGCAAGCTGATCGAGAAGTCGGGCGATCTGCCCCGCATCGTCGGCGCGACCAAGCCTGGCAGCAAGGCGGTGCTGCAGGTGTTCCGCCGCGGCAGCTACCGCGATGTGGCCGTCACCGTGGCCGAGTTCGAGCCCGACACGCCGGTCCGTGTGGCCCACAGCGAGAGCGCGGCGCCCGGCGCGGCGGCCAAGTCGGCGCTGGGCCTGACGGTCTCGGACCTGAGCGACAGCAACAAGCGCGACCTGAAGCTGCGCAGCGGTGTCAAGGTCGACGCGGTCGACGGCGCCGCAGCCCGGGCCGGGCTGCGCGAGGGCGACGTGATCCTGACGCTGGACAACACCGAGATCGCTGACGTCAAGCAGTTCATGGCGGTGGCCGGCAAGGCCGAGAAGGCCCGCGCGGTCAGCGTGATGGTGCGCCGCGGCGAGTGGGTCAACTACCTGGTGATCCGACCTGGGCGCTGAACGATGCCGGTTCCAGCGGTCGGTTCAACCGGCTGGCGTTGCGGGTCTTTCCGCATGGTGGAAGCCAGGGCTGCCCAGCCCGGACCCATCGTGCAGATGGTCGTGCAACCGGGCTGACGGTATCGCCGGTATCGGGCGCATTTGAAGTTGGTGACTGCTAGCTTCAATGCGGCGAACCAGCGGATTGCAGTGCCTGCCGGATAGAATCTGGCGTTTCCAGACCGGTTTTCAGCATTCAGTCGCCCGCTTGTTGTACGCTGCCAACAGGGTGTCAGCCGGCGCTGACGTCTGTGTACAAGCTGTTGACAACTTTGCCGTGTTGGCGGGTCGCAACGGCCGGACATGCAGCATTGGCGCGGCTTCCAGCCCGGACGTTTTGGCTACAATGAAGGCCCAACAAGCAGTTGCCAAACATTTGTTGGAAGGCGCGTCTCCATTTTGGACGTGCCTTTTTTTTATGTCGCGTGCGGGCTGAGGCAGCCCGCCGCCACGCCCTCGGCGAGCCGGGCTGCATGCCCCAAGGCCACGCTGCACCGGGCCCCAGATCGAACCCATGGACCACATCAGAAACTTCTCGATCATTGCCCACATCGACCACGGCAAGTCGACCCTGGCTGATCGATTGATCCACCGCTGCGGCGGCTTGACCGACCGCGAGATGGAAGCCCAGGTGCTCGACTCGATGGACATTGAGCGTGAACGCGGCATCACCATCAAGGCGCAGACGGCGTCGCTGCAGTACACCGCGCGCAACGGGCAGGTCTACAACCTGAACCTGATCGACACGCCCGGCCATGTCGACTTCAGTTACGAGGTGAGCCGGTCGCTCTCGGCCTGCGAAGGCGCACTGCTGGTGGTCGATGCCAGCCAGGGCGTCGAAGCTCAGACCGTGGCCAACTGCTACACCGCGCTGGACCTGGGCGTGGAAGTGGTGCCGGTGCTCAACAAGATGGATTTGCCCAACGCCGACCCGGAGAACGCCAGGTTCGAGATCGAGGATGTGATCGGCATCGATGCCGACGCCGCCATTCCCTGCTCGGCCAAGACCGGCATGGGCATCGACGAGATCCTCGAGGCGGTGATCACCCGTATGCCGCCGCCCAAGGGCGACGCCGATGGCCCGCCGCGGGCGATGATCGTCGACAGCTGGTTCGACAACTATGTCGGCGTGGTGATGCTGGTGCGGGTGGTCGACGGCGTGCTGAAGAAGGGCGACCGCATCCGCATGATGGCCACCAATGCGGTCTATCCGCTGGAGCAACTGGGCAAGTTCACGCCCAAGAGCGAGGCCTGCGACGCGCTGCGCGCTGGCGAAGTGGGCTTCCTGATCGCCGGCATCAAGGAACTGCAGGCCGCCAAGGTGGGCGACACCGTCACGCTCGAAAAGAAGCTGCCCAACAACGCCGGCCCTGCCAGTATGGCGCTGCCTGGCTTCAAGGAAATCCAGCCGCAGGTGTTCGCCGGCCTCTACCCCACCGAGGCCAGCGAGTACGACCAGCTGCGCGACGCACTGGAAAAGCTCAAGCTCAACGACAGCAGCCTGCGCTATGAGCCCGAGGTGAGCCAGGCGCTGGGCTTCGGCTTCCGCTGCGGCTTCCTGGGCCTGCTGCACATGGAGATCGTGCAGGAGCGGCTGGAGCGCGAGTTCGACCAGGACCTGATCACCACCGCCCCCAGCGTGGTCTACCAGGTCGAGCTGAACGACGGCGAGGTGGTCGAGGTCGAGAACCCCAGCAAGATGCCCGACCTGGGCCGCACCAAGGAGATCCGCGAGCCGATCGTCACCGTGCACCTGTACATGCCGCAAGACTATGTGGGCCCGGTGATGACGCTGGCCAACCAGAAGCGCGGCGTGCAGCTGAACATGGCCTACCACGGCCGCCAGGTGATGCTGACCTACGACATGCCGCTGGCCGAGATCGTGCTGGACTTCTTCGACAAGTTGAAGAGCGTGAGCCGCGGCTACGCCAGCATGGACTACGAATTCAAGGAGTACCGCGCCGCCGACGTGGTGAAGGTCGATCTGCTGATCAACGGCGACCGCATCGACGCGCTGTGCATCATCGTGCACCGGGTGCAGAGCCAGTTTCGCGGCCGTGCGGTGGCGGCCAAGATGCGCGAGCAGATTCCGCGGCAGATGTACGACGTGGCCATCCAGGCGGCCATCGGCGCCAACATCATCGCGCGCGAGAACATCAAGGCGCTGCGCAAGAACGTGCTGGCAAAATGCTATGGCGGTGACATCAGCCGCAAGAAGAAGCTGCTCGAAAAGCAGAAGGCCGGCAAGAAGCGCATGAAGCAGATCGGCTCGGTCGAGGTGCCGCAAGAAGCCTTCCTCGCCATCCTGCAGGTCGAAGACTGATCCAACTCCCCCAAGAAGAACATCGCCCATGATGAGTGTCCTCACCGCCGTGCTGTACGGCGCCCTGCTGGCCTACGGCGCCGGCTGGTGGCTGGGTTACTGGATCGGCAATTTCTCGCTGCTGCTGTTCGTGCTGACGGTGGTCACGCTGGGCTACTGGCTGGCCGAACGTTTCAGGTTCGCGCCGGCCCGCCTGGCCGCCGCCGAGGCTCTGACCGCACAAGACACCCAGCGCCGTGTCGAGCTGGGCAAGATGGGCATCGCGCAGGTCGATGGCAACGTGGCCGCCGCGCGCGAGAAGCTGCTGATGCAGCCGTGGTGGCTGGACTGGACTGCCGGGCTGTTCCCGGTGATCCTGGCGGTGTTCCTGCTGCGCTCGTTCCTGTTCGAGCCGTTCAAGATTCCGTCGGGCTCGATGGTGCCCACGCTGCTGGTGGGCGACCTGATCCTGGTGAACAAATTTCACTACGGCGTGCGCCTGCCGGTGATCAACATCAAGGTCATCCAGAACAACAACCCCAAGCGCGGCGATGTGATCGTCTTCCGTTATCCGGTCGACAAGCGGGTGGACTACATCAAGCGCGTGGTGGCCATCCCTGGTGACGAGGTCAGCTACACCAACCAGCAGCTGTCGATCAACGGCCAGCTGGTGCCGGTGCAGGCCCAGGGTGATTTCTACGACGAAGACAGCATGCGCTATGCGCCCCGGTTCACCGAGAAGCTGGCCGACGTGGCGCATGGCATCCTGGTCGATCCGAAGCGTGCGTCGATCTACCGGCCGATGGAGAGCTTCGTCCAGTTCCGCGACGACTGCCGCTATACCGCCGAAGGCGTGTCGTGCAAAGTGCCGGCCGGCCATTACTTCGTGATGGGCGACAACCGCGACAATTCACAAGACTCACGCTATTGGGGCTTCGTGCCCGACGAGAACATCGTCGGTCGCGCCTTCATGGTGTGGATGAACTTCGGCAACCTGCGCCGCATCGGCAGCTTCGACTGATGCAGCGCGCCACCCGGGGCACCATGCGCATGTCGACCCGCCTTCCTGCACCGGCCCCGCGCCGGGGCCTCACCCTGATCGGCCTGCTGGCCTGGGCCATCGTGGTGGGCTTCGTCGGCTACCTGCTGGTGCGGGTGGTGCCGACGGTGACCGAGTTCTACACCATCCAGGGTGTGGTCGACCGCATCGCGGCCAGCCCGGCCAACACCGTCTCGGAAATCCGCGGTGCCTTCGACAAGCAGCGCCAGATCGACGGCACCATCAGCTCGGTGCTGGGCAAGGAGCTCGACATCACCAAGGAGAACGACCGCGTGGTGATCAGCTTTGCCTACGAGAAGGAAATCGAGCTGTTCGGCCCGGTGTTCCTGCTGATCAAGTACGCTGGGCGATCGAAGTGAAGCGTGCCGGGCCGACCGGCCGCCCGGTTGGCCAACTGCCCTGACTGGAGCCATGGAATCCCGCCCTGACCACCGCCCGGATCCGCGCCTGGACGCCTTGCAGCAGCGGCTGGGGCACCGCTTTGCCGATGCCGTGCTGCTGCAGCGGGCGCTCACCCACCGCAGCTTCGGCGCCGACCACAACGAGCGGCTCGAATTTCTGGGCGATGCGGTGCTGGCGATGGCGGTGTCGGCGCTGCTGTACGAGCGCTTTTCCGCGTCCGACGAAGGCGACCTGACCCGCGTGCGGGCCCACCTGGTGCGTGAGGACAGCCTGCACCGCGCTGCGCTGGTGCTGGGCCTGCCCGAGGTGCTGCGCCTGTCCGAGGGCGAAGCCCGTGGCGGCGGCGCGCAGCGCGCGTCGATCCTGGCCGACGCGGTGGAGGCCCTGCTCGGTGCGCTGTATCTGGACGGCGGGCTGCCTGCGGCCACCCGCCTGGTCCGCGCGCTGTTCGGCGAGCTGATCTCCAGCACCGAGGCCGACAGCTGGAGCAAGGACGCCAAGACCGAGCTGCAGGAATGGCTGCAGGCACGCCGGCTGGCCGTGCCCACCTACCGCATCCTGGTTACCCGCGGCCAGGCGCATGCCCAGACCTTCGAGGTCGAATGTGCCGTGCCCACACTGGGCCTGGCCGACCAGGGCGAAGGCCGCTCACGCCGCAGTGCCGAACAGGAGGCCGCCCGCCGCATGCTCGGCCGCTTGAAGGCCAGCGACAAGCCGGGCAGCCCCCTGCGGACTTGACGAGGAACCGACATCACCGACACCCCCGACTCCCCCGACACCTCCGGCCCGACCACCCGCTGTGGCCTGATCGCCATCGTCGGCCGCCCCAACGTGGGCAAGTCCACGCTGCTGAACGCGCTGGTGGGGCAGAAGATCAGCATCACCTCGCGCAAGGCACAAACCACCCGCCACCGCATCACCGGCATCCGCACGCTGGGCGCCACGCAGTTCATCTTCGTCGACACGCCGGGCTTCCAGACCAAGGAGATTCGCGGCCGCACCGCGCTCAACCGCAACCTGAACCGCACCGTCACGTCGGTGCTGGGCGATGTGGATGTGGTGCTGTTCATGGTCGAGGCCGGCCGCTTCAGCCTGGACGATGCCAAGGTGCTGGCGCTGCTGCCGCCCGACAAGCCCAGCTTCCTGGTGGCCAACAAGCTCGACGTGGTGACCCGCCGCACCGACATCCTGCCCTGGCTCAAGGGCATGCAGGAGCGCCACCCGTTCACCGAATACGTGCCGATGTCGGCCACCAGGCCCAGCGACGTGGAGCGGCTGTTCAAGATCGTCGAGCCCTACCTGCCCGAGCAGGCCTGGCTGCACGAGGAAGACGCGCTGACCGACCGCAGCGACAAGTTCATGGCCGCCGAGCTGATCCGCGAGAAGCTCTTCCGCCTGACCGGCGACGAGCTGCCCTACAGCGCCACCGTGGTGATCGACAAGTACGAGGAAGAAGGCAATCTCCGCCGCATCGCCGCCACCATCGTGGTCGAGCGCGACGCCCACAAGGGCATGGTGATCGGCGACGGCGGTGAACGGCTCAAGCGCATCGGCAGCGAGACCCGTGTCGAGCTGGAGAAGCTCACCGGGAACAAGGTCTTCCTGGAGCTGTGGGTGAAGGTGCGCTCGGGCTGGGCCGACAGCGAGGAGCATCTGCGCTCTTACGGCTACGAGTGAGCCATGGCCGCAGCGCGCCATGCTCCACAGCCTGCGTTTGTCTTGCACCAGTGGGACTGGAGCGAGACCAGCCTGATCCTCGACCTGTTCACCCGTGACCAGGGCCGGCTGGCGGCGGTGGCCAAGGGTGCCAAGCGGCCGTATTCGCAGCTGCGGCCGGTGCTGATGCCCTTCCAGCGCCTGCTGGTGCTGACCACCCGGCCCAAGACCGAAGAGAGCGCCGACATCCTGCTGCTGCGCTCGGCTGAATACGCCGGCGCCGGCGCCGCGCTGCCGCCGGCCAGGCTGTTCTCGGGCTTCTACCTCAACGAGCTGCTGATGAAGCTGCTGGCCCGCGGCGACCCGCACCCGGCGCTGTTCGACGCCTATGCCGACGCCCTGCAGGCGCTGGCGGTGGCGCCCGACGAAGCGCCGCTGCGCGCCTTCGAGTTGCTGCTGCTGCGCGAGACCGGCGTGCTGCCGGAATTGTCGCGCGTCACCACCACGCAAGAGGCGGTGCAGCCGGGGCGCAGCTACCGGCTGAGCGGCGAGGGCGGTCTGCTCACCGCCGCCGACGAACCCGGCAGCCTGCCCGGCCCGCTGTGCATCGCGCTGCAGGCAGCGCTGGACAGCCACGACCGGGCGGCGCTGCGCCAGGCTTGCCAGGCGGCGCTGCCGGCATTGCGCGGCCAGCTGCGCGCGCTGCTTCACTATCATCTGGGCTCGCCACCGTTGCGCACCCGCCAGCTGATGCTGGACCTGCGCCGGCTGCTCGATGCGGCACCGCCGCACGCGGCCTGAGCGAGCGCCCGGACCGCTGCCATGAACCCCCTCGCCGCCCCTGAAGCCCATGCCCGGCCGCACCGCACCGCGCTGTCGGTCAACGTCAACAAGATCGCGCTGCTGCGCAACACCCGGCACATCGGCATCCCCGATGTGGTGAAGCTGTCGCGCCTGGTGCTGGAGGCCGGCGCCCAGGGCATCACCGTGCACCCGCGGCCCGACGCCCGCCACATCCGCACGCAGGACGTGCACGACCTGCAGGCGCTGCTGCAGCAGTGGCCCCGGGCCGAGTACAACATCGAGGGCAACCCCTTCCACAACCTGATGGGCTTCGTGCGCACGCTGCGGCCGCAGCAGGTCACCTTCGTGCCCGACAGCGAAGACCAGTTCACCAGCGACCACGGCTGGCGCTTTCCGGACGACGCCGCAAGGCTGCAACCGCTGATCGACGAGGCCCGCGCGCTGGGCGTGCGCGTCAGCCTGTTCATGGACCCGGCGCCCGAGCTGATGGCCGCTGCCGCTGCCACTGGCGCCGAGCGGGTGGAGCTCTACACCGAGGCCTATGCCAGTGCCCACGGCACGCCGCAGCAGGCGGCCGTGCTGGCGCGCTACACCGCAGCGGCCGAGGCTGCGCTGGCGGCCGGGCTGGAGATCAACGCCGGCCATGACCTGAGCCGCGACAACCTCACTGACTTCCTGCGCGCCGTGCCCGGCGTGCTGGAGGTGTCGATCGGCCACGCGCTCGTCGCCGATGCGCTGGAACTGGGCCTGACCGAAACCGTCCGCGACTACCAGCGCTGCATCCAGCGCGCGTTCATGGCCCCCGAGACGCCTGGGGCGCCGCCCCTGCACGGGGGTGTGTCCGCTTCGGGCCGGCCCGGCGGCGGACGCGCCAACCCATGATCCACGGCATCGGCACCGACATCTGCGACATCCGCCGCCTGCGCGCCACGCTGGCGCGGCGCGGCGACCGCTTTGCCGAGAAGGTGCTGGGCCCGGCCGAGTTGCCGGTGTTCTATGCCCGCCGCGCGCGTGCCGAGGTGCGCGGCGTGGCCTACCTGGCCACCCGCTTCTCGGCCAAGGAGGCCTTCTCCAAGGCCATCGGCTTAGGGCTGCGCATGCCGATGACCTGGCGCGCCTGCGAAATCCTCAACCACCCGAGCGGCCAGCCCTACATCCGCCTGCACGGCGGCCTGGCCGACTGGTTCGCGCAGCGCGGCTTCTGCGCGCATGTCACCGTCACCGACGAAACCGACTATGCCGCCAGCTTCGTGGTGGTGGAGTTTGGCCGTCCTGCTGAAAGCCCCCCACCATGAGCTTCGACCTGGACACCAGCCATGCCCCGGGGATATTGGACACCGGCCATGCCCCGGTGGTGCTGGACATCGCCGGCACCACGCTGAACGCCGACGACCGCCGCCGCCTGCAGCACCCGCTGACCGGCGGCCTGATCCTGTTTGCCCGCAACTGGCAGCACCGCGCCCAGCTCACCGCGCTGACGGCCGAGATCAAGGCCATCCGGCCAGACGTGCTGGTCTGCGTGGACCACGAAGGTGGCCGGGTGCAGCGCTTTCGCAGCGACGGCTTCACCCACCTGCCGCCGATGCGCGCGCTGGGTGCGCTGTGGATGCGCGACGCCCTGGCCGCCACCGACGCCGCCACCGCCTGCGGCCATGTGCTGGGCGCCGAGTTGCGCGCCTGCGGTGTCGACCTGAGCTTCACCCCGGTGCTCGATCTGGACCACGGCGCCAGCAGCGTGATCGGCGACCGCGCCTTCCACCGCGACGCGCGCGTGGTCACCATGCTGGCCAAGAGCCTGATGCACGGCCTGTTGCTGGCCGGCATGGCCAACTGCGGCAAGCACTTCCCCGGCCACGGCCATGTGGCGGCCGACAGCCACCATGCGCTGCCGGTCGACAAGCGCTCTTTGAAGGCGATCCTGGCGGATGACGCCAAGCCCTACGAATGGCTGTCGACCAGCCTGGCCAGCGTGATGCCGGCGCATGTGGTCTATCCCAAGGTGGACGCGCTGCCGGCCGGTTTCTCCGAGCGCTGGCTGCGCCAGATCCTGCGTGGCGACCTGGGCTTCCAGGGCGCGATCTTCAGCGACGACCTCAGCATGGAAGGCGCCAGGGCGGCCGGCAGCGCGCTGGACGGTGCGCTGGTGGCGCTGCAGGCCGGCTGCGACATGGTGCTGCTGTGCAACCAGTCACTCGACGGCGGCCAGGCGGTGGACGCGCTGCTCGACGGCCTGCAAGCGGCGCAGGCCGACGGCCGCTGGCGGCCCGACGGCGACAGCGAGGCGCGCCGGCTCGACCTGCTGCCACTGAGCCCGCCGCTGCCCTGGGACGAGCTGATGCACCAGCCGGCCTACCAGCACGCGCTGGAGAAGCTGCCCTGACTCACCGGTAGCGCTGCTGCAGCCAGGCCAGCAACGTGCGGATGGTCTGCGCCTCACCGCCCACCGGCCGGCCGGGCCGGGCGCTGTCGTTCCAGGCAAACAGGTCGATGTGCAGCCAGTGCTGGTCGGCCGGGATGAAATCTTCGAGAAACAGCGCGGCATTGATCGCGCCGGCCTGCGGCCCGCGGCCGGTGTTGACGATGTCGGCGATGTCGCTCTCGATGCCGCCGTGGTAACCCGCCCACAGCGGCAGGTGCCACAGCGGGTCGTGCAGCGCCAGGCCCAGGTCGACCAGGCCGCGCGCCATCGCCATGTCGCGGCAGAACAGCGCCGGCAGCTGGCCGCCCAGCGCCACGCGGGCCGCGCCGGTCAGCGTCGCCATGTCGATGACCAGGTCGGGTTTGGATTCGGCCGCATAGGCCAGCGCGTCGCACAGGATCACCCGGCCCTCGGCGTCGGTGTTGCCGATCTCGATGTGCAGCCCGGCGCGGGTCCGGAACACATCGCCCGGCCGGTAGGCATTGCCGGCGATGGCGTTCTCCACTGCAGGGATCAGCAGCGTCAGTTGCACCGGCAGGTCGAGTGCCATCACCAGGCTGGCCAGGCCCAGCGCGTTGGCTGCGCCGCCCATGTCCTTCTTCATCTGGCGCATGCCCTCGGGGCTCTTGATGTCCAGGCCGCCGGAGTCGAAGCACACGCCCTTGCCCACCAGGGTCAGCTTGGGTGCGTTCTTGCGCAGACCCGGCGCGGCCCAACGCAGTTCGATCAGGCGCGGCGCACGGGCGGCATCGGCTGCGCGGCCCACCGCGTGGATGGCCGGGAAGCCAGCTTTCAGCAGCGCGTCGCCCACGGTCTGCTTGAACTTGGCGCCATGGCGCTTGGCGACGGCCTGCACCGCAGCGGCCAGGTCGGCCGGGCCCAGGTGCTCGGCCGGGGTGTTGACCAGGTCACGGGTGTGGGTGATGGCCTCGGCCAGCAGCAGGCCTTGCCGGGCTTCGGTGCTGGCCGGCAGCAGCAACTCGGACGGCGCGCGGCGCGCCGGCTTGTAGCGGTTGAAGCTGTAGGCACCCAGCGACCAGGACAAGGCGGCGGCTTGCGCATCGGCGGCCAGGCCGGCACTGCCGAGGCTGTAGGGGCCCGGCGGCAGCGCCTTGGGCAGCGCCGACAGCGCATATGGATGGTCGGCCGCGCGCACCCCGGCCCACACCGCCTGCAGCCGGCCCTGGTCGTCGGGCAGCAGGGCGTGGGCATCGGGCGCACCGCTGAAGCCCAGCGTGGCGAGCCACTGGCGCTGTGCCGGTGGCAGGGCGGCGGTGTGCTCGGCGAACCGGGCACGGTCGGTCAGATGCACGGGGATGCATGCGGGTGTGGGCTTCTTCAGGGTGACGGTCATGGCGTGGCTTGGCAGTGGGGTGCTCGGTCGGGGTGACTTCGGCGTGTCGGTCTCGGTCTCAGTCTCGATCTCGGGGACTCGGCCCCGGGGTGTCGGGCAAGAAGAAACGCCGCCGCGGCGGAGCCGGGCGGCGTTCAGCGGCTGGCGCGGACGGGCCTCAGAGGCTGAGAGTTTTTCGAGCGTGACCGAGCAGCGCGCCAGAAGGCGCCCGATCTAGGCGCAAAGCGCAGCCATAGCCCGGGCTATGGCGAGCACTTGCAACGACGAGCGGGTGCCTTCTGGTGTGATGAGCGGGCATGATCGAAAGACTCTCGGCCTCTCAGGCCGGCGGGGCGGCGTTCTCGAACGGCAGCTTCAGCTGGGACAGATCCTTGCGGGTCTCCACCAGCACCAGCGGGCCATCGTCGACCACCACCAGCGGCTTGCGCTCGCGCGGCAAGCGGACCGGCGCCGGCTCGGCCGCCATCGCGGCGTGGGCGGCACGGATCTTCTCGCTGTCGCTGTTGACCCACTGCAGGCCAGAGGCTTCGGCCAGGTGCTGCAGTGCATCCAGCGGCAGCACGAAGGGCGCGGCCCGGGGTGCGGGCGGGGCCTGGGGTGCAGGCGGGGCCTGGGCCACTGTGGCCGCCTGGGGCGGGGCCTGGACTGTCGCGAGAGCAGGTGCCGGGCTGGCGCTTGCATCGACAGGCAGATCGGTCGGCAGGTCAGCCGACAGAGCAGCCGACACGGCGGCCGACAGATCAGCCGACAGGGCGGCCGACATGACAGCTGGCCTGTCCGCCGACGACGCAGCCAGCGTCTCTGCCGCAGGCTCGGTGGCGATCGGCTGGCCGTTCTCGTCGAGCTGCGGGCGCGGCTCACGGCGGCCCCGTTCACGGCCACGGCCGCGGCGGCGTCCGCCATCGCGCTCGGCGCCGTCGGCCGGCTCGCCAGCGTCTGTGGCGGCGATGGCGGTGGCGGTAGTGTCAGTCGGCCTGCTGCCGTCATCGTTCAGCGCGCGCGCCGGGGCTGGTGCCTCGACAGCAGCATCGTTGGCGCTGATGCCTTCGCTGCGGGTGCCCTCGCTGCCGATGCCCTCGCTGCCAATGTCGGCACCGGCCTCATCGCGGCCACCACGGCCACCGCGGCGGCGGCGGCGGCGGCGCTGTTCGTCGCCGGCGGCATCACTGCCTTCAGCGGCTGGTGCGTCGTCGGTGGCCAGGGTGCCTTCGGCCAATGGCAGCGCAACGTCGGACAGCTCGACCGGGCGCGGTTCACGCTCCGGGCGCGGCCCGCGGCGCGGCGTCTCGGTGCCGGTGCCCGCGCCGGTGCCCGCGTTGGTGCCGGCGTTGATGCCTGCGTTGGTGCGCAGCGCGGCCTCGGCATCTGCCGGGCGCTCGTTGCGGCGGCCGTCGCGGCGGCCTTCGCCACGGGCCTCGCTGCGGACATCCTCGCGGCCTTCCCCACGCTCGGCGCGCGGGCCACGTTCAGGCCGGTCGCCACGCGCCTCGGCCGGCTTGCCATCGCGGCCACGGCCGCCACGTTCGCCACGCCCGCCGCGGTCGGGCCGGTCACGCCGTCCATCGGGCCGGGCCTCGCGCTTGTCGGCTTCGGCCGGCGCGGCCGCGGGCGCGGCCGCTGGTGCCGGCGCAGGGGCAACCACTGGTGCCGGCGCAGCGCCGCCGAACAGCTTCTTCACCCAGCCGAAGAAGCCGCTGCCGGCAGCCGGCGCGGGCGCTTGCGCCACCCAGGTGGGCGCGCCGGGCGCGGCCATCGGTGTTGGAATCGATGCAGCCGATGCGGCCGCCGCCGGGGACAATGGCCTGGCCGCCACCGGCTCCGGCTTGGGCGCAGCCGCTGGCGCCGGCTGGTCGGGCAGCACGCCCTTGATCACCGGCTCCTGCTTGGGGCGGCTCTTCTCGCGCCGGGTGATGCCGACCTCGTCGTCCGGCTCCTCGATCATCGTGTAGCTGGCTTGCAGGTTCTCCAGCCGCGGGTCGTCGTGGCGCAGGCGCTCGAGCTTGTAGTTCGGCGTCTCCAGGTGCTTGTTCGGCACCAGCAGCACGGTACAGCGCTGTTTCAGCTCGATCTTGGTGATTTCGGTGCGCTTCTCGTTCAGCAGGAAGCTGGTCACCTCCACTGGCACCTGCACGTGCACGGCGGCCGTGTTGTCCTTCAGGGTCTCTTCCTGGATGATGCGCAGGATCTGCAGCGCGCTGCTCTCGGTGTCGCGGATGTGGCCGGTGCCGTTGCAGCGCGGGCAAGTGATGTGGTTGCCTTCGCTCAGCGCCGGGCGCAGGCGCTGGCGGCTCAGTTCGAGCAGGCCGAACTTGGAAATTGAACTGAACTGCACCCGTGCGCGGTCTTGGCGCATCGCGTCACGCAGGCGCTGTTCCACCTCGCGGCGGTTCTTGCTCTCCTCCATGTCGATGAAGTCGACCACGATCAGGCCGCCGAGGTCGCGCAGGCGCATCTGGCGGGCGATCTCGTCGGCCGCTTCCAGGTTGGTGCGGGTGGCGGTTTCCTCGATGTCGCCGCCGCGGGTGGCGCGCGCCGAGTTCACGTCGACGCTGACCAGCGCCTCGGTGTGGTCGATGAAGATGGCGCCGCCGGCCGGCAGGTTGACAGTGCGGCTGAAGGCGGTCTCGATCTGGTGCTCGATCTGGAAGCGGCTGAACAGCG
>Ga0105047_10003593_pt1 | contig 27294 bp, 25 predicted proteins | sample MAT04_FD_78384 | JGI IMG/M metagenome (GOLD analysis project Ga0105047, IMG submission 78384) | Freshwater microbial communities from Lake Fryxell liftoff mats and glacier meltwater in Antarctica - MAT-04 (megahit assembly) | ecosystem: Environmental > Aquatic > Freshwater > Ice > Liftoff... | reverse complement strand
GATTGTTTTATTTTTATGTTTATTAACTATATGCATGAACAGACCATTAACATGATAAATTTTTAAAAAAATATTTTTTATTTTTTATACATTTTTCTAACAAATAATGTTCTTTTTTCCATAAAATTACTCCCATAATATATTTTACCATGTTATTAGGTCTAGGTCAATAGGAACAGTTTTCATTATTATTAATTATTAATTGCTGCACCAATAAATTCCAAAGCTTCTTCCAATACTTGCTTACTACTTTCATAAGATAGTAGTTGTTTTGTAATTTCAAAGCTTGTCCATTTATAATCTTTTACTTCATCTACTTGAATATAAACTCTCTCCTCTTGCACCATAGCTAAAAAATATACAACTTCTTTCATTGTTTCTTGTTTTATTGAGTATTCTACTGATACTTTAAATCCCTCCTTCAGAGTAACCGTGAGTCCAGTTTCTTCGCAAACTTCTCTAACTGCTGTTTCTTCTTCACTTTCATTTTTTTCAACATGTCCCTTAGGAAAACCCCAATGTCCATCGTTTGTATGGCTAATGGTTAAAAACTCTAAATTTCCATCTATTCTTCTATAAATTACAGCGCCACATGATTTCTCAAAATCCATAATAGTCTCCCCCCAATTTTTAATTTACCTTACTATTTCTCTTAATAATAAGCTTATGCAATAAAATCACACCATATGTTTCAAATATAACCATATAAGACCACCTGTAAATGATAAATGTTATTAACTTTCACCATTATTACTTCATAGCTTTAGGTAATATTTTTTTGTACCATAATATTTTATGGTACAATATAGATTGAAACAATAACGGATCAAAATAATGTTATTACAGACTTAATTAATTATAAGGTCTTAAAATTGCCCATGTATTTTATACCAACATAGTTAGTAAAAGGAGATGGTTACTTTGGAAAAGTTATATTATGAAAATCCATATGAAAAAGAATTTACGGCTGAAGTCATAAATGTAATCGAAAAAGAAAAAGAATATCACGTGGAACTAGATAAAACCTATTTTTACCCCGAAGGTGGTGGTCAACCAAGTGATACTGGATATATAAATGGCACTGCAATAACCTATGTGTATGAAAAGAATGAGAAAATATATCATGTAGTGGGAGTAAAACCTCTAAAAATTCATAGAGTTAAATGTACCATCGACTTTGACATGCGATACAACTATATGCAACAGCACCTAGGACAGCATATACTTTCCGCTTGCATATCTGATTTATTTAATGCAACTACCATTGGGTTTCACCTTGGCATAAATTCTACAAGTATAGATATTGATAAAACTTTGGTCAGTAATGAAATTAATGTAGTTGAAAAAAAAGCAAACAAAATAGTTTTAGATAATATTAATGTAGAAGTACTGTATCCAACGAATTCTGAGTTAAAAAAGTTATCACTAAAAAAAATTCCAGCAAAAGTTGGTGAAAAAATTAGAATAGTTAAGATAGGTGATATTGATGTAAACCCTTGTTGTGGATTACATCCTAGCAGCACTATTGAGGTGCAATTAATTAAGGTAATAAAATTCGAAAAATATAAGACTGGCATGAGAATTGAATTTTTATGCGGTTCAAGAGCAGTTTGTGATTATGTTTCAAAACATGAAGCCATAGATAAAATGTCCAAACTTTTATCCTGCAATAATGCTACCCTTTTATCCGAAGTAGCCCGACTTTCTGGTGAACTTAATAAGGCGATTACTGAAAAAAGGGCATTAAAAGCACAGGTTGCTGAATATGAAGTTCAAAATATGTTAGTAGTAGCTCCAAAAATAGAAGACATTAGAGTGATAAAATACATATATGATAACGGTGATTTAAAATACACTAATATCTTAGCAACAAAATTAGTATCCTCCCCAAAGGTTATAGTTTTATTTGGAGTAAAATCTGAAGATAAGGCAAATCTTTTATTCATGTGCTCAAAGGATATAAATATGATTAGCATGAATTCCCTTCTTAAGGACGCCATAACTCTTATAGATGGAAAGGGTGGCGGAAGTGCGCTATCTGCACAAGGTGGCGGAAAGAATAATAATAATTTAGATTCCTCACTAGATTATGCTTACAACAAGATTAAAGATCATATAATCTCTAGTTCTAAAGTTTAAAAATTTCATTGAGAAATTTTAATAACAAGCCTAAATACTAATCTGTTTTGGCTTGTTATTTATTTTCATCTGCCAAACTAATTATTAACCCTTCTAATTCTCAAACCCTATATATTTAGAATTTTAGATACTTTAGATGCTCTAAGTCTGTGTGCATAATGCATGTCTGACCCTAATAACGGCCTAGCGTAATTTAAGAATGCTTCTGTTACATTATTGCATTCACTATTAATAAATTCATTCGGCATTATTTTTGTCTTTCCTGCTACGAGTTCGAGTGGTGTAAGTCTATAATCTACTGAATAATGTCCGGTTCTGTGTATAGTCACCGATCCATCCACATTATCCCAAAGTGCAAATTGTGCAGCTTTTTCTCCCACTTCTCTAGCTTCATTTCTATCTACATCTGATACACATCCCATAAAACATCTTTGAGGATATCCGTATGTATCCGATCTAACTCTTTTAATATTCAGATTATTTCTAATGTACTTACCTAAAAGGTCACCTAATGCTCCTGTTCCAGATAGTTGTATATTCCCATGAGCATCTTTCTCTACATTATCCATAAGACTTGAAATAATTGGAACTCCTTTTTCATCTCGAATACCTTCTGAAACAGCTATTACACATCTTCCATATTTTTCATAAACATTTTTTACATCCATTAAAAATTGATCAATACTAAAAACTTTTTCTGGCAAATATATTAAATGAGGACCATCATCTTCGTATTTTTTAGCCAGGGCCGATGCCGCTGCTAAAAACCCTGCATTACGCCCCATTACTACCCCTATATAAACCCCTGGTAATGCCCTATTATCAAGATTAACTCCAATAAATGCATTGGTTATATATTTAGCTGCAGATCCATATCCAGGCGTATGGTCATTAATCATAAGGTCATTGTCTATAGTTTTTGGTATATGAATTGCTCTAAGCTCGTAACTTGCAATTTTAGCTTGCTGATTTACTATTCTAACTGCATCTGATGAATCATTTCCTCCAATATAAAAGAAATATCTTATTTCATGAGCTTTAAGCACCTTAAATATTTCCTTACAATAATCTTCATCTGGCTTGTCTCTTGTTGATAAAAGTGCAGATGATGGAGTCATAGCCACTTGTTCTAGATTATGAGTTGTCTCACGGCTTAAATCATGAAAATTTTCATTAACTATGCCATTTACTCCATTAATGGCACCATAGACTTTTGTAACCTGTGCAAATTTTCTTGCTTCTAGTACCGCTCCAACTAGTGATTGATTAATAACAGCAGTTGGTCCTCCACCTTGTGCAATTAAGACTTTTCCTTCAATTATCATATTTTACACCCCTTCTTTAATTTTATTATTATTATACTGAATTAATCCACTATCCTATTTTTGTATTTACTCTATGTTTTATAGAGTGGTAAAATTTTATAAAAAAAGACCAATGTGATTATTAATCATACTGAGCCTAAGTTAAGTTAATCTATTGAGACATCTTATAAATAAAGTATCAATTATTAAATTTAATTCTAACTAGATTATAATTTGTTTTTCCATTAATTACAAGGAATTTTTTAAATCTTCTAACTATTAGCTTTTATAATTTAATTAAAGCACTTAGTTTTTGTGCTGCTATTTTTATTGATCTTTTACCAAGAATAGCTGAAACTACTGCTATTCCATCAATATTTGCTGGTCTTAATAAAGCTACATTCTTTTCACTAATTCCACCTATAGCAACCACAGGGATAGAAATACCTTCTTTTATATCTTTCAAGCACTTTATGGTAACTGCATTTGCATCATCTTTAGTAATTGTAGGGAACATGGCTCCCACTCCTACATAATCTGCTCCTTGTCCTTCTGCTTTTTTTGCTTGTTTCAGAGTTGCAGTAGAAACCCCTATTATTTTATTACTACCTAATATATGCCTTGCAACATCCGCTGGCATATCGCTTTGACCCAGGTGAACCCCTGCGGCATCTATTGCCTGGGCAATATCAATTCTGTCATTTATTATTAGTGGGACTTTATATTTTTCAGTAATTATCTTTATTTTTACTGCAATTTTATAAAATTCTAGAGTTCCTATATTTTTTTCTCTAAGCTGAACTACTGTAACTCCACCTTTTATTGCTTCCTCAACCCCAGTACATATATCTGTATCCACCAATAAATCTCTATCTGTAACAAGATAAAGACTGTAATCTATATTATTCTTCATTTATTTTACTCCTTTCTATTATTTCATCTTTAGATAAATTATAAATAGCGTCTATTATTTTCACTTTTAATGTTCCTGTGCCACCATGTTTTTTATCTAACCCTTCATAGGCTATTTCGCCTGCAATCCCCATAGAAACAACCCCCGCGAGTGTTGCTATAAGATTGCTATCTCCTGCTCCTAAATAACAACCAATAAGTGAAGTGCACATGCATCCTGTACCTGTAGCCCTAGCCATTATTTTATGTCCGTTTTCTACAGAGTAAAGAATTTTCCCATCTGTTATTATATCTACCTCACCAGTTATAGCTACCACGGTATTATATTTAGTAGCAAGTGCCCTCGCCATTTCTTTTTCCTGAGCAAATTCATCACCATTTACAGAAACTCTTACGCAAGCATCTACACCTTTCGTCTTAGCTTCAATACCATATAATGTTTTTATTTCTGATAAATTTCCTCGAATAACTGCTAATTTTACTTCACCTATAATTCTTTTAGCAGTATCTGATCTAAACGATGTTGCACCTGCCCCAACAGGATCTAAAATAACAGGAATATTTAATTTATTAGCTGTTTTTCCTGCCACAAGCATTGACTGTATACTTGTAGTGTTTAAGGTTCCTATATTTATCACAAGTGCTGATGAAAGGGATACCATCTCTCGCACTTCATTAATATCGCCCGCCATAACTGGCGAACCACCAATAGCAAGGGTAATATTAGCACAATCATTAACAGTAACATAATTTGTTATATGATGTACCAATGGATTTTTTTCTTTTACATTGTTTAATAATTCTATTGTTTTTTTATTAATCTCCATTTAGACGTCACCCTCCAACTTATTGAATATATAAATCCTGTAATAATCATAACTGGTACTGTCGCTCCGAGTATCAAATCAAGTTTTACAAACCCATAGTAAAGTACTATTCCTATAATCCAAACAATGATTGCTCCCCAATTTACAAGTACGTTAGATTTTACTTTTATATTTTTCTTTATTATAAAATAATCTGTAATTAAAATTGCAAATAATGGTGCAAACACTGATCCTATTGCATATAAAAATCCTTCATAATTTTCTATAGGAAGTATAATTGCCGCAAGTGTTCCAATAATAGTCATAACAACACCAATCTTTTTTTCACTAAACTTTGGCATAATGTTTAAAAAAGAAACTCCTGCTGAATACACATCTAAAAACGTAGTGGTTACGGTGGATAACACTACTATTCCGAGAGCCGCTACTCCTAAATTTACAGCCAGCATAATAGCTGAAGGATCTGAGTTATTTGAAACAATTGTTGCCCCAAGACCTATAATAAACATCCATGAACTTCCTAAAAAGTATCCTATAAAGCTTCCATAAGCTCCTCCTTTTTCACTTTTCGCAAACCTAGTATAGTCTGCAATTAAAGGTAGCCAAGATAGCGGCATAACTATACTGAATTCTAGTGCTGTTCCAAAAGATAGACTTCCAGTACTTGCTTTTAGTAGTAATGTTTTATCTTTGAAAATAATTGTTCCAAGGACTAATGTAAGTAAAAAAAGCAAAGATACAGCTGTAACATTTAATTTTTTCATGCCTTTATTACCAAAATAAAGCCACAACATAGTAAGTATTCCGATAAGAAGTATACATACTATTACATTATTAAAACTCCATAAGCTTTGAGTTATTAAGTTTACTGAATTAGCTGCTACCCTTATCATAATTGCAGTCCAACCAAGTAGTTGAAGTATATTTAAAATTGAAAACAAATAAGTACTATATACTCCAAAAGAAATATTGGTAGAAGTCATTGATGGCACTTTTTCCCTAGTACCGATGATACCTCCAAGCACTAATATTCCTGTACCTAATAGATGTCCCAATAAAATTACTATTATCCCCATTTTAAATCCCAAGGGTGCAATTAATCCTCCAGTTAATATTTCAGCTGTAGAGACTGCAGCTCCAAACCATAAAAATAGGAAGGTCCAAAACCCCAGTTTTTCACTCTCCTTAATCATTTGCTATCCCTGCTTTCTTATATAATTCATAAAAGTGATTAGTAGGTCCTACCCCCTGCCCAATATCCAATGAATGCTTTATAGCAATTGTTATATATTCTTTCGAATTTTTTATTGCATCCTTCATACTAAAACCTAGTGCCAAATTTGCAGTTATTGCAGAAGATAGTGTACATCCCGTTCCATGAGTATTTTTTGTATTTATTCTCTCAGAAGTAAAATGTATAATTTCACTTCCGTCATAAAACACGTCTATAGCCTCTCCCTGCATATGTCCTCCCTTTAAGAGAACACTTTTGCAACCTAGCTTGTACATATTTTTTGCTGCAATTTCCATATCTTCTACTGTTTCAATTCTTGTAATATTTGAACCGACTTCATGAAGAATTTCCTCAGCCTCTGGAACATTAGGTGTAATAAGTGCTGCTAGTGGGATTAATTTTTTAATCAAAGCTGTTTTTGATTCTGGCTTTAACAGTGAATAGCCGCTTTTTGAAATCATTACGGGATCGAGTACTATATTTTTAGGCTTGTATTGTTCTAATTTCTCACTTATTGCATCAATAGTTGATATCCTTGATACCATACCAATTTTAACTGCATCTACAACTATATCTGTAAAAACAGCATCAATTTGCGCCTTTATAATTTCTTCCTCCAAATCCTGCACTGCAAACACACCCATAGTATTCTGCGCTGTTATAGCTGTTATTACACTCATTCCATACACACCATTTGCACTAAAACTTTTTAAATCTGCTTGTATGCCTGCCCCTCCTGAGCTGTCAGAACCTGCTATAGTTAAAACTTTTTTCATATGTAAAACCTCCTAGTATTTATCTATTTTAAGCTTCTTTATTTAAATTAGTTAATTTTTTTAAATCTAAAACAAAAAAACACAAATCTCTAGGATTTGTGTTTAAATTACCATGCTATATAAAATATATACATATATACTACACCATTAAACAACTTCCTACGCTGGCATTATCCAGTTCAGGTTATTAGGGTCAAAGAATTTCAGTTCTTGCTCTCAGTTGGCCAATCCAACTCCCCTGTGTTTGGTTATTCAATTTTAAAACTAAAACTTATGATAAAACTTAACTAGTCATTTTGCTAGTAATTTTATTTCACCCACTAATAATAACATATCAAAATATTATGCACAAACTTTAATGAAATTTCTAATCTATTATTATTTTCGTTTTTCTAATTTTAAGCCATATTGAGTAGGTGATACATCTATAGTTTCTATTACTTTGAATCCAGCACTACTACATAATTCTATCATCTCATTTACAGATATTCTATCCTGAATAGGAGGCCCCACCTTCATTACTGTTTTAGCCCAGTCTATTATTAAAAAGTAACCATTATCCTTTAGTACTCTTTTAACTTCATCAAAGTATCTTACTACATCAGAAACTTCGTGAATAACATTGCAAATAAGTACATATTTAACCGAATCACTTTGTACTGGGAAAGAATATTCTTCACTAGTTTTAAATTCTATATTGCTTATTCCCTCTGCCTTTTGCCTTGCAAAATCTAAAATTTCTGGAACTATATCTATGCCAATAACTCGATTTTTTTTAAGAAGCTTTGAAGCTGGTACCGTAAAATATCCAATACCGCACCCTACATCTAAGAGTGTGCCATTATCCTCAACATTAAACTTTAAAAGTGTTTCTTCTGGCGGCATGGTCTTTCTTCTTTCTGGGTTATCTAATTTTTCTATATTTTTAATATTAAACTTATGCATTTTATCCCTTCCTTTGTGTACTATACTTTTATTTTTTATTTTATAAATGAAAATTTTTTAAACTTATCTTTTTAATAACTATATCTGATACTGTATTTACAGGACATATTGTACACCAGATTCTAGGACTATACAACAAACCAAGAATAAGTCCTATCACTGTGGTTGTAAACATCATTGAATAAATTCTAAATGACAAGTGTACTGCCCAATCTGGTATGAAACTTATATTTAGTATCTGAGGAATATTCCATGGAAGCTGAAATGCCATCATAAATCTCACTTTTTCCATTGCATCTATTCTACCCCTAAATACCATAACTGTTGACATAAATAGTATAAATAAGTTGAAACCAAAATAATATAAGAAAAACTCTTTCACACTATTTTTTCTCAGCCATTTTGGCGCAGACTTACTGGTCAAAGACTTATCTTTAAATAATACTGTAAACAAGCTTGCTCTTGGACAATAATTTTGACACCAAGTTTTCTTACCATCCCTTGCCAATAATATAAAGGGAATAATCATGCATGCAAAACCAAGCCATGCAAAAATAATATTAAAAAATCCAAAAGTGAAAAGAAGTATAGTTAATATATACAAGTTACTCCGCCATGATTTCTTCATGCTAATATCTCCTCCATAGGTTATTTTACAACCTCATAAGGCCAATTACTTATTCCCCCTAAATTATACACGTTATTATATCCTTGTTCTGTTAATATATTAGCTGCAGTAAAACTTCTATTTCCACTTCTACAGTATACAAATATGATTGCTTCCTTATTCGCAAGTTTTTTTACTGACTCTTCCTTAAGGGTATCTACAGGCATTAATATAGAATGTTTTATATGTCCAGTTTCATACTCTTCTTTAGTTCTTACATCTAAAAGAATAATGCTTTTTTCACTATCAAGCCTCTTTTTTGCTTCTTCTGGAGTTATATTAGTGAAAGTAGCTTTCTTTTGCACAGTTAAAACCTCTTTATCGGTTTCAACGCTTTTAGTGCTGCAACCAGAAAATGTTACTACCAACAGAATGGCAGCTATTAAATAAATCCTGTTTTTAGCCTGTATCTTTTTTCTCATTGATATGCCCCCTTGTATTCCATTAAAATTTATTATATCATAGTATACCATATAGGGGTATACTGTGAAAGCATTATTTTTAAAAGCTTTATTATGTTTTATTCCAAAAAAAATCCAGCTTATTGGCTGAATTTTAAGTAAAACTATTACATTTTGTTTACAACTCATCCTATTCTAGTTTTATACCCGATCTTTTAACAGCTATATGCCATCCACGAAGTAATTCTTTTCTTTTTTCCTCTGTCATAGATGGGTGAAAACTTCTTGATATTGCCCAATGCTCTGCTACTTCTTCTTTACTCTTCCAATATCCTACTGCAAGCCCTGCAAGATAAGCTGCACCCAGTGCTGTAGTTTCAGTAACTACTGGTCTGTCTACTTGAACATTTAAAATATCAGATTGAAACTGCATTAAGAAATTATTCATGCATGCTCCTCCATCTACTTTAAGTTCTGTAAGTGTAATTCCAGAATCTTCTTGCATTGCTTTTAAAACGTCATGTGTTTGGTAAGCAAGTGCTTCAAGAGTAGCTCTTATCAAATGCTCTTTTTTTGCTCCTCTTGTAAGCCCTACTATTGTTCCTCTCGCATAAGGATCCCAATATGGTGCTCCAAGTCCAACAAAAGCAGGAACAACATATACTCCATTAGTATCATCTACTGCATTAGCATATTCTTCACAATCACAAGCATTATCAATCATTCTAAGCTCATCCCTTAACCATTGTATAGCAGCCCCCGCTATGAATACACTACCCTCAAGTGCGTACTCTACTTTGCCATCTATTCCCCAAGCAATTGTAGTAAGTAATCCTTGTGAGGATTCAATTGCCTTGTCTCCTGTATTCATAAGCATGAAACATCCTGTGCCATATGTGTTTTTAGCTCTTCCTGGTGAATAGCAAGTTTGTCCAAACAATGCCGCTTGTTGATCCCCAGCAGCTCCAGCAATTGGAATTTCTCCCCCAAACAAAGTCGCATCTGTATGTCCATAAACATAACTTGAAGGTTTAACTTCTGGAAGCATTGATTTTGGTATATTTAATGTTTCTAAAATTTCTTCATCCCATTTCAATTCATGAATATTGAATAATAATGTTCTTGAAGCATTAGAATAATCTGTTACATATGTTTTTCCTTTTGTCAAATTCCAAATTAACCAAGTATCTATATTACCAAACAATAAATTGCCTGCTTCTGCTTCTTCTCTAGCACCTTCTACATTGTCCAATATCCATTTTATTTTTGTTCCAGAAAAATAGGCGTCTAATATAAGCCCAGTTTTAGCTCTAATTACTTTATCAAAGCCTTTTTCTGTTAATTCATCACAAGTTTCAGCAGTTCTTCTACATTGCCATACAATTGCATTATATACTGGTACTCCTGTTCTTTTATCCCAAACCACAGTTGTTTCTCTTTGATTTGTGATACCTATTGCCGCTATATCCGACGCCGTAGCTTTTACTTTAGCCATTGCTTCTGTTGCAACACTAATTTGGCTTGACCATATTTCCATAGGATCATGTTCAACCCAAGCTGCTTTTGGGAATATCTGAGTAAATTCCTTTTGTGCAGAGGTTACAATAAGTCCCTTTTTATCGAATAGAATGCATCTTGAACTTGTTGTCCCTTGATCTAGTGCCATTATATATTTAGCCATTGTGCAAAACTCCCTTTTTAATTTAATTTTATTGAATCTTTTACAATTTAATACATAAAAAAACCACATCAAAATAAAGTATAACACTTTATGATAATGCGGCTCATATTCTTTGCCCTTTATTATCTATTATTTATTACTAAAATAAGTATAACTTATTATCAAAGTTTTTGCAATGTAAATGGTTTCCTTAGATTATCGTTAGCATTGTAAGTGTTATAACTGCTATTAATATTCCTTCAAAAAATTATAGCAGCCAATTTATATATATAAATATAAATTGGCTGCTAAGCAAACCCTAATTCATCATTAAATGTACTTCCTAATTCCGTGATAACAAATCTTTCCCTTCTATTACAGTTGTTCCAATTACATTAACACTAATCTTAATCTCTTAATCTTCTCTTAATTGACCATAAGTGAAACAATTTAATTATTATACTTTCTTTGCTGACTCTAATATCTAAAAAATTTAAAAACTTTTCTTTTTGAATCTTTAACCTTAAATTTTTAACTCTTAACTCTTAAATCTTGAATCTTAAATCTTAAATCTTAAATTTTTAACTCTTAACTCTTAAATCTTAAATCTTAAATCTTAAATCTTGAATCTTGAATCTTAAATCTTGAATCTTAAATCTTTTCAAACCCTTCTACTTCTCAAATCAAAAACTAACTTTTCAAATCAAAACTAATTTGTAACTTAGATTAATGAATTAGGATTTGCGGGAAGAATTAAATTCTTCTTGGCTTTATTATAGTACAATAAAACAAGCTTGTAAAGACATTTTTTGAATATTCTCATAATTTATTTAAATATTTATTTTAAGTACTTTATCACGTTTAAACAAGATCATTTAAATTAAGAATTTAAAAAGCAGCAAAAAAATAGAAGCTAATTACCCATATATTAATCCCGATGGGGTTAGCTTCTACTTCTTAATAAAATTTTCTTCAAATAATTTTCTCCTAACTATTTCCCGCTCATAAATAATAATGATTTTAATATTGTTGGTATCAAACTCTTAAGGTTTAATCAGTACGGGTAACTTTTAATTTTTTAATATTTTAATAAGGATCTAGCAATGGATTAAAGTATCTTTTATAGGCCTAATCGATATCTTTTTTTCCACTACATTGAATTAAGTTACTTTTCAATGCTGATTCAGCAACTTTGAACCAATGTTTCTAAATGTACAAACCAGTCTAAGTTATTTTACTTGGTGTAACCACCCCACTTTCTATTACAATAAATGGTTCTTTAATATTATTAATTTTTGGGCCACACCCTTTCTTTTTTAAGATTAGTTTTTAATTTTTTTAATATTTACTTCACACTCTGAATTGAAAGCTTTCTTCTTTGTGTAATTCCAGTATACAAGCATTTTAGAAAGTTGTCAATAGTTATTACTAAATAATATAATAAATAATTGTTTAATTATTCTTACAACCATCTTACTTTGGTATAATTGGGTAAAAATTCTTTTATTACTTTCTTAAATGTTATTTTGATTGGTCTTTTTTCTTAGCAAGATCAATAGCTGCTGCTGCCTTTACATATTTAATATAATCGGATTTCCACTCATTATATTGTGAATCCTTACGATGATCTACTAGTTCATAATTTTCTTTTAAAAATCCACCAAAATTCAAAGTAATTTTATTAGAACCAAAAACATTTAGGTGTCCTGCATTAGCCATATCTGTTTTAAAGTCAAATCCCAATTCATCCATCATGTTGCAATAATTAATGAAAGGAATTTTATTGTCCTTGGAAATCTTCGCTATCTCATTAACCGTCTTGGCAGGTTCAGGCACCCAGGAATTTGCCTTAGATATTTTATTATAATCATGTGGCGTATTGGTAAAAATCAATTTAAAACCTTCTTTTTTAGATAGAGCAATAATTTTCTTCATATATTCTTGTGTCTTTGGTGGAATGTCAGCTGTTTCTGTTGTTGGCGGATTTGAAGTATCCTCTTCCCCATATAAATCATGACTAACATTAAATCCTTTTTTATAATAATTTTTTGAAGTATCAAAATTAAAATCATTTTCTGTTAGCTCTTTCCAACGATAATGATACTTAAAAATAGGAAAAAAATAATTGGCCCATTGTTTTTGCGGCGTGCAGTTTATAATAGCATCTAATTTATTCGGAGAAAACTTTAAGTTATCCAAAACACTTCTTACATACCCCTCATTACCAAACTTATCAGGAGAACCTAAATAATATAAATCCACAACTACAATTGGATTTTTATGAGTTTTTAAAACTTCTTTTAATAAATAATAAGTAACATCTATTGGTTGACCACCAGTGGCATAATCAAAGCTTGTTATACCATATTTATTCCATAGCGTATTAGGATTTATTAGTGCATCCATATGACTTGATCCTAATAATACAACATCAAATGAGTCACCTGTATTAGTATATAATCCTTGTGCTAGTTTAGCACGATGATTTGTTTTTATAATAAAAAGGGAATTAAGCACAAAAATAATTATCAATGTTATGATAACAAAAATAGACCCTTTTAGAAATGTTTTTTTAACCACTATGTGTCCTCCTAAAATTGTGAATAAATAAACTGTTGCATACTATATTCTGGTCCATACATACCCAGAACAAGAATAACTACAACTGCTGCTAAATAAGTGGCCCATCTAAATATTATATTTTGTTTAGATAGTTGAACACTTAAATTCTTTTTTCTTTGCATTATATCTACTATTATAACTAAAATTATACCTATGCTTGCGATCAAAAAATCTTTTGGCTCTAATCCTAATTTAAATATAGAACCATTAGTAATTGTCCATGGATTAAAATAAAAACTATTTTTAATTATTGTAATAGCACTTAAAAGTGATTCAGCTTTGAAAAATATGAAAGCAAAATTAACAAGCATAAAAGTTGTTAACATTTGTACTAACTTAAAGCTAAACACTTCTGTTTTTATTTTAAATGTTTTTATTACTTTTTCCTTAAAAGGTTTAAGGGAATATGCTATAATTTGATAAAATCCGTGAAGTGCACCCCAAATAATAAAATTAAAAGTAGCCCCATGCCATAACCCACTAACTAAGAATACTATCATAATATTAGAATAAGTTCGTAATCTACCAAGTCTGTTTCCACCTAGTGGAAAATATAAATAGTCCTTAAACCAACTAGTAAGTGAAACGTGCCAACGACTCCAAAATTCTTTTATTGATTTTGACAAAAAAGGTTGCTTGAAATTATTAGTTACCTTAAATCCTAAAACCTTAGCTGCTCCTCTCGCTATATTCGAAATAGACATGAAATCACAGTAAATCTGAAAAGTAAAAAATACTGTAGCTATTATTATTGCAAAACCTTTGTAATTGTTAGGTTTATTGTAGACAGTATTAACCACTATTGCTAATCTATCTGCTATTACTATTTTGAGAATAACCCCCCATAATATTAACAATAAACCATTTTTTACTCTATCATAATTAAAAACATGCTTCTTATCAAACTGATGTAACATATTCTTTGATTTTTCAATAGGACCAGCAACTACTTGAGGAAAAAACGATACAAATAGTGCAACTTTCCCTAAATTCCTTTCCGCTACAACATCTTTTCTATAAACATCCACAATATAGCTTAGAGCTTGTAGTGTATAAAAGGATATCCCTAAGGGAAGTAAATAATCAAAGAATGGAAGATGCAATGGAATACTAAATATATTTAATGTTCGAACTAAACTCTTATTGAAAAAGCTATAATATTTAAACATAAATAGGATACCTAACTCCCCAGAAAAACTTACAAATACCCACAATTTCTTTAATTGATTTGATTTTTTTTCATTGATTATTTTATTTGCATTTTCTATTAATAATCCACTTAAATATGTAATGATAGTAGAGGTTATCATTACTATTGCATATTTAGAGTTAACAATCATATAAAAATAATAACTACATATCAAAAGCCAAAGCCATTGAAATTTGTGAGGCAGTATAAAATATATGGCAGAAATAATTGTGAAGAACATTAAAAAGTTTAGCGAAGTAAATTGCATCTATATCCCTTCTTTCATCCCAAATTGATATTTGTGGACATAATGCTACTAATTATCTCCATTTTATTATTATAACAATAAAATTATTTTTAATACAGCTATAAAAGGTTTACAATCATTAAGCAAAAAAATAAGAATATTGATGAAATTTAAGTTTCATCAATACTCTTATATTGTTGTATTGTATATTAAATATTTCTTACTTGACTAAGCCTCAACTTCAGGTTTAACAGCAACTACAGGTTCATCAGCAGGTTCTTCTGCTACTTCTTTTCTTGGTATTATAGCTGCATATATTTGATTTTCATCATCAGTTATTTTTATTTTCTTATCCAAATCAAAATCTTTTATTGTAACAGTATCTCCAAGTTTTTTATTTGATACATCAATATTTACTCCATCAGGCATTAACCCCATGTTTCCAAAAACATCTATTTCAGATTTATGTATCTGTAATTGTAATAGATTGTCTATAACCTTATCCTCACCCTTGAAAGAAATAGGTAATTGCAACTTTATTTTTTGATCTAAAGAAACAATTTGTATGTCTATATGGTTAATCTTTGCTGATACAGGATGTCTTTGAATTTCTTTTACAAATCCAAATTTCTTTTCTTCTCCGTACTTAACCCATACTTTCGCATTAGAACCATGTTTTGCAAGAATTTTTCTTAGTGGTAATAATTCAAATTTTACAGATATTGCTTCTTTAACGCTATCGCCATAAATTACACCTGCAATAAAACCGTCTTCGTTAAATTTTTTATTTCCTGGAATTCTTTCAAATGCATCTAAAATAACTTTTTCCATAATAATACACTCCTCTTGGCCTGTAAAGCCATTCTTTGGCTTATAAAGCCCATTTGCTTATTCTTTTGCTTACATATGTTACCGATAATAATTTTCATATTATATTATATTCTTTAATAAATAAATGAAAAACCAACCACACTACTCAAAAGGTAACATTAGTAATTAAAACATACTTGTATTATAGCACATATTTGCAAGGAGAAGTTATTCATTATTTTATGAATTTTGTATAAGAATACTATATTTTTCCTAAAAAAACTCTTCAATTAATTCTTTTTAACTGATATACTTATATATATAAATATCGATTGGAGGAATTGCATTGATTCAATATAAAAAAATACCGTATATACAGCTTATCCCCATGATTATAATCACTTTTATTCTTTATAGATTAGTAAATAACATTGAAAATATAGGTTCAATATTTTATAGAATTTCATCTTTACTTAGTTATTTTATTTGGGGTTTCTTCATAGCTTATTTGCTCAATCCACTTATGGTGTATATTGAAAGAGAGACAAAAATAAAAAGAATTTATAGTATAAGCATAATTTATACATTATTTATAGGTTTAATATTCTTAATTATGACCTTAGTTACTCCGAATCTTATTAAAAGTGCGGTTGATTTATTTGACAATATCCCTGAATTTGCAGATAAATCATATAAATGGTCTATTAGTTTTTTATCTGAAAATAAACTCTTAAACAAATTCAATATTACTTCTTACTTGAAAAGTTACCTTACTACTTTCAATAAAGATATATCAACCTATTTTGCACCGGGTTTACAAATCATAATTGATAACCTAATGGGTTTAAGCTCTTTATTTATTAAATTATTGTCTGGAATAGTAATTTCAGTTTACTATCTAATGGATAAAGAATCTATTATTTTTAATATAAAAAAATTCATTTATTCTATTTTTAGTGAGCCCCATTCTATTGATGTAATACAATTCGGAAAATTAGTTAATAGTACCTTTAAAAAATATTTTATTGGAAAAGTAATTGATTCAATTATTTTTGGCATTATTACTTTTGTTGGATTTTTGTTATTAAACATACCTTATGCTCTTCCTTTTAGTTTGATAATAGGTGTAACAAATATGGTTCCTTATTTTGGAAACATAATAGGAATGATACCCGCTGCTATAATAACATTATTCTTCAGTCCAATAAAATCTGTAGAGTTAATATTATTTATTGTAACCCTAAGTAATATCGATGGCTGGTTCATACAGCCAAAAATTATTGGAGATAAGGTGGGGATTAGTCCACTACTTATAATACTCGGAATCGTTCTAGGTGGAGGTCTTTTTGGAATTGTAGGAATGTTACTTGGAGTTCCCACTATAGCTTTAGTAAAAAATTTATTGGAAAACTTTATGAATAAAAAAACTGAAAACAAACAAATTGAGTGATTTCAATTTAACTAATTACAATAATATAATTTTATTTCAAAAAAAAGTACGAATATAAATATTCAGTACTTTTTTTAATATCTATTCCTCTACATAAGTAATATTACCATCGAAAATATAAGTTAAAGAAGTTTTTGTGCCTTCAAGTGCATACATCATTTTTTCAATTACAACTTGCTCTTCCTTATTAGTAGTTATAGAAAGTTTATCATCTTCATTAACTTCGGATTTTAACCCAAATTCATATATAAAATCATTTATGAGTCTTATCCACTCAGCTGTGTCATTAGACCCTAAACTTTCCTTCTTTGCGAAACTTTTTAATGTTTTATCTAATTGTTTTTTTGAATATCTTAAAATATTTGCCATTATTTTTGCCTCCTAATTCTAGCCCTATTGAATTATACCACAAAATTGAACTCATACCAAAGTTTATAGTCTTATAATAGAGTAGCAGTTTTAGTACTAATAAAAGCTATTCCCAAAATATTAGGAATAGCTTTTTATATATATTAATTTTTAGGTCATTCTCTTAAGAAATAATTTCTTCACTTTTTAAGGCTTTGCATACTATTTTCTTTAATTATTTCTATCCAAATTTTTTATATCTACTCCTCCAAAAGCTACAAAACAATGTAACGATAAAACTGGAGCATCTGGATTAATACAATTTTTACCTTTAGTCTTATTGGACCATCCTCCAAATACAGGAATACCAGTTACTTCAACCTTCCATTCTGGTGGAACTATTATGTTCACTCCACCAAAGGCAGCTGTAACATCGATCCTTGCACCTTCATTTGAAATATACGAATCTCGAAGGTCCAAATCAATGCCTCCAAAAATAGCAACAAGGCTTCCACCCTTAAAATTTTTAGATACATTTCTTGTTTTTACACCTGAAAAAAGCGATAAATTATCTACCACATTTTCATCAATTTTACTTTTATTAAACTCAAGATTTTCCTTTTTTAAAGTTTTAGGCATTAGCATAGACACACCAATAGCTATAATTATAGCAGGCCAAAAAAATCTTACCAAACTAACTGTAATAATATCAAGCTCTCTCATTTGAAATAGTGCACCAATCACTATAAGTGTGATGCCAGAAGTTTTTGAAACAGGTTTTGTACTTAATTGACTTACTCCAGCGCCTATTAGTATAAGTGGCCACCATATTGATATTATATTGCCTAAATCCCAAAGTCCTAATTGGTTAAATAATGATCCAATGCCTAGTAGTATAAAAATAATACCTAAATAGAATTTTCCCTTCAAATTAATCTCCCCTTTTTATTTATTTTTAATTTCTTAACATAAGCAAGTAAAATTTTATGTTTTTTTAATTATATGCATCTTATTATACCATTATATGGTTTTTTACTATTTTAAATATTTTTATAAAGGGCTTATTGGTGTCTTCGAGAACTTTTATATTAAATTTTTAAAAGGGTGTTTCAAAATAGAAAGTAAATTCTATTTTGAAACACCCTTTATTTAACTTATCTTATAAATCCCATTTATCAATAGACACAATACCATTACAATTTACTTTTACCCCTTGCTCTTCATCACTTCCATAAAATCTTGTAGTAAACACTTCTTGTCCAGAGTTTATAAATATTTCTAATGAAGATGTATCTGAAAATATCCATAATGATGTTAATTTGTCTAATTTAACACTCCTATTCTTTCTGCCGTAGCCACTTTTACCTAGTGAAAGTTTAAACATTTTTTCCTCTAAAATATATGTCAATTTACAGTCTTCTCGCATGATTAATTGGAAATCACCAGCCAGCTTTTCTATATCCATTTTTAATTCAAAAACCTGCCCTTTCAATTCACTATATACTTTATCACCGTTAATACAAGTTTTAAAAGCTATATGTTTTTTTCGTAATTTTTTCATTTCCGAAACAGGTCTTTGCACTAATTTTTCATTTTCTATAAATAGTTCTCTAGGAATGGTTAATGTATGTTGCCAAGAATTTTCTATAGTAGGATTAATATACTCAGTTACATCAGGAAGTCCCATCCATGCTATCATTATGCGTCTACCACTATTATCCTTAAAAGTTTGTGGGGCATAAAAGTCAAACCCTCTATCCAATTCTATGAATTCTTTGAAATTAAAATTGTCTTTATCTCCATGAAAGCTTCCAATAATATATCCACTTTGGTATATATTATTATATAACTCCCCTTTTGCAGGAATTCCTTGAGGTGATATAAACAAAATATCTTTTTCCTCTAAGTTGAAAAAATCTGGGCACTCCCACATGTACCCAAGGCTCTCCACTCCTCCTGCTGGTATGCTATGAAGCTTCCACTTCATTAAATCCTCAGATTCATATAAAAGTACATAGCCTTTATTATCTTTTCCTCTTCCACCTAATACCATATAATAGTTATTGTTTTCCTTCCAAACCTTAGGGTCCCTAACATGTAAGGTGAAATTTTCAGGAAAATCTAGATTTGTTAATAATATTTTCTTTTCTCCAAAATTAATTCCATCGACACTCTTTACACAAATCACATTTTGCTGTCTACCAGTAAGCACATAATCGTAGTTGCCTTCTTCTCTTACATTACCAGTATAAAACAAGTATAATTCTTCTCCTTCTACTAAAGCTGAGCCAGAATAAACTCCATCACGATCTGATTCACTGTCTGGATATAAGGCTATACCTAAATTATCCCATGTCACCAGATCCACTGATTTATAATGTGCCCAAAATTTCAATCCACCTTTAGCATCGAAGGGGCAATATTGATAAAATACATGATATTCCCCTTTAAAATAACATAATCCATTTGGATCATTTAACCATCCTGTTTCAGGCATAATATGATATTTCAATGCCCACTTACTTTTTTTTACGATGTCTTTTGTCTTATTTATTGCTTCATCTATTTCTTCATTAGTGATTTGTATTTTCTCATTTACTGCTTGTATATTTTTTCGCATAATTACCTACCTTTTCATAAAGTTATCTACTTCTTCTTTTTTAGGTAATGCATCAATGGCGCCTCTTTTAGACACTACTAAGGCTGCCGTTGCATTTGAAAAGTTCAGTATTTCTTTTATTTTCTTCTCATCTAAAGATAAAATATCCACCAGTTTTAAATCCATACTTGCTATTTTATATAAAAATGCTCCTATAAAAGCATCTCCTGCTCCTGTAGTATCTTCAACTCTTATAGTGAACCCTTTTGAAATCATTTTTTTATTTTTCACTATAAACTCTGCGCCGCCAACACCTTTAGTATATATAACAACAGCTACATTACCTTTAAATAGACTATTTAGGGCCTCCTCTTCATCTTTAATACCCGTTATAAATTGGAGTTCTTCATCACTTATTTTTAATATGTGAGCCATAGGCAAAAACTCTAATATAGCTTCCCTGCATTCATCTTCACTTTCCCATAAAGGTAACCTTATATTAGGATCAAAGCTTATGATTCCTTCTTTTACATTACAATATTCTATAGCCTTTATATGAGCTTTTTTAATTGGAGCATCTATTAAACTTACAGAACAAAAATGGAGAATATCTCCCTTTTCAAAATCACTACTCTTTATTTCATTTTCTTCTAGTAGCATATCGGCACTAGGGTTTCTATAAAAAGAAAAATCCCTCTCTCCGTTTTGATTTAAAGAAACAAAGGCTAGCGCTGTATTTGCTGAATCTGTTCTTAAAACACTTGATATGTCTACTCCTAAAGGCTCTACAGCTTCTAATATGGTATCTGCGAATGCATCATTCCCTAATTTTGTGAGTATTTTACTTTTGCCCCCAAGCTTAGCTACAGTAGCTGCAACATTTAAGGGTGCTCCCCCTGGAACTCTTAAAAAGCTTTTAACTTCTTTTAATGCCACTCCTTTTTCATAAGGAATAAAATCTATCAGCGCTTCTCCTATACAAATAACTTTTTTCATGATAAAACACTCCTTATATTACTATTTTAGTATTACTATTCTTCAATTCCCATAGCATAAGTTGCACCAAAAGAAACAACTAACGCTATGATAAGTCCAACTATATAATTAAGCATTGAACCCGGTTTCACTATAGTAAGTGCTGGAATTGCAGTTAGTCCTATAGCATTCATAGCTACCTTTGTTAATACTACATACGTTCCTGCAACCGCTCCACCCGCAAGTGCAGCTATAAATGGTTTTCTAAACTTTAGATTTACACCAAATATTGCAGCTTCCGTTATTCCAAGAAAAGCACTTAAAGCTGAAGGTAATGCTATAGCTTTTGTTTTTGCATTCTTTGTTTTAAAATATACTGCCAGCGCAGCACCACCTTGTGCAAAGTTCGCCATGGACCATATAGGAAGTAATGTATTAGCTCCTGTATCTGCTAATAGTGAAAGTTCTATTGCGTGGAAGCTATGGTGAATTCCAGTCATAACTATTATTGAATAAGTTCCACCAAATAATACTCCAGCGAGTAGTCCAAACTTACCAATTGCAACAGTTAAGAACATGCTTATTCCTTTTCCTAAAAGCATTGCAAAAGGTCCAACTATAGATAATGCTAAAAATCCTGTAATTAATACAGTTAAAAATGGAGTTAAGAATATATCAAGTACTTCTGGTACAATTTTTCTAATTCTTTTTTCTATAATGCTCATAATCCAAACTACAAGCAAGATTGGTATAACCGTTCCTTGATACCCTACTAGTGGCATATCTATTATCCCACCTAATATAGGCATAGTTTTATATCCCCCACCTATTGTCCATGCATTTTGAAGTGCAGGATGAATCATTATTCCACCAATTGCAGCTGCCAAATATTGATTAGTTCCAAATTCTTTTGCTGCACTAAATGCTACTAATATTGGAAGGAATATAAATGCAGAGGAACTAAACCAATCTAGCATTGTCCACCACCAACTCTGAGCCATTGACTCAAGACCAAATGCCTTTAACGCGCCTAAAGTTCCCATTAATAGTCCTGAAGCAACAATTGCAGGAATTATAGGTACAAATATATTAGATAATACCCTTGCTATCTTTTGAATTGGGTTTAACTTTTGCATAGCATCTCTTTTTACATCTGCAGTGCTGCTTTCATCAATATTTGCTTCCTGTGCAAAACATTCATAAACTTTATTTACTATTCCCTGGCCTAAAATTATCTGGAACTGTCCACCATTCATGAAACTTCCCTTAACTAACTCTGTGTTTTCAATTTTATCTTTTTCTATAAGACTTTCATCTTTTAGAACTAACCTTAATCTTGTGGCACAATGGGCTGCACTTGCTATATTTTCCTTCCCACCTATAAGTTCTAATATTTCACTAGCAACCTTTTTGTATAAAGTATCCTTGCTCATAATATTTCCTCCTTGTTATTACAAATTATTTTAAACGTGGTATCGTTCCCACTCTAGCTAAAAAAATTATGTTTTATATTTGACAATTTTTATAAATAATTCTAAAATTACGGTATCGTTCCCTCATTGCTTATTAAAGACGTACTCATTTAAATGTTTACACCTTTATTCTATACTATTTCTTAGCTAAAGTATATAACATAATTTATTTTTCTCAATATTTATTTAAAAGATATAAAAAAAATTTCTAATTACTTCATTTTAGTATAAGTAAAATATCAAATGGGCATTATAAATTTTAATAAAGGAGTTGATATGATAGCACCTAAAAAAAGTTGTCACCGATGCAAATCATATACTAACCATACTCCGTAAATTAGGAAGGAGAATATTTATGAATAATAAAATTTTTAAAGACACAAAAGAATCCGAGGATCTAAGGTCTGAAGATGATATATTAAACGATGACTTGTTTAGCTTATCTAACCTGTCTAACATGATTAGTATGTCTTCTACTAATCCTAATATGTATATGCCTGGCCTGATTAATTTGCCTACCAATCCTAACATAAGTAGTGATGACCCTTTACAAGAAAGTACAGAAGAAAAGAAATTCTCATAAAAAACAATTTCTAAGGCAGGTATACCTGCCTTAGTATTGCAGTTTATTATGATTTTACAGTTGAATAAAAAGCAGTCCCTAAAATAATAATACCACCTAAAATTTCTCTTAGGGTTGGTACCTCACCAATTATTAATAAGGCAAAGATAATTCCATATACTGGTTCCAAACTAGAAATAATACCTGCGGTTTGTGTTTTAACATTTTTCAAACCATTAATAAATAATGTGTGAGATATAGCAGTAAAAACAATACCTAGTAAAACAAGTAATAATATATCCATAGGTTTAAATATTGGTTTTATTAAAAACAAGAAAGGAATTAGCACAAGTGTAGCCACGAATTGTTCATAAAAAGCAATTACTAAACTTGAATACTCTTTTACGTATTTTCTATTAAGCATCGAAAGAATTGCATATGTAAAACTAGAGAGTACTCCCCACAAGACCCCCTTTGTTAAATTATTGTCTAATTGAAACTTTGGTATTACAAGTGCTACTCCGAGTAGTGTAATAATTGCAATTACAATATCTTTCATGAGAATTTTTTCTTTAAAAAAATAAGGTTCAAGAAAAGTAATAAAAACAGGAAATGTAGAAAATATCAGTAGACCAATTGCGACTGTTGAAACTTGAATGGACTTAAAAAAAGCACTCCAGTGAATGGCTAATATAAGTCCCATTATTGCTAGGTAAAAATAATCTTTTTTTTGTTTTAACTTTATGTCCTTCTTAAGAAAAAGCATAACAACCAATAAAAAAGCGCTTGAAAAGAAAACCCTCCCCAATACAATTATCATAGGTGGTAATGAAAGCAATTTCCCAAATAACCCCGCTATTCCAAACAAAAAAACCGCAAAGTGAATTTGTGTTAGATTTTTATTTTTTGTGTTCATATACCCGCCCCATTCTTATTTTTTTAATTGTTTATGGCTTCCCATTCCGACCTCAATATTCCATATAAATACATGTCATAGCGTATGCCATCTCTATGAATAAATTCTCTATAAACCCCTTCTCTTTTAAATCCTAGTTTCTCATATAGCTTTATAGCAGGCTGGTTATACTCAAGCACCGTAAGCTGTATTTTGTGGAAATTTAGTTCCTGAAATCCGAACTCCATAGTTAATTTAAGAGCTTCCATTCCATAACCTTTACCCCTATCTTTTTCTCCGCCAATTCCTATATATATTATAGCTGTTCCATTATTCCAAGATATATCTTCAAATCCTGTAACTCCAATAAGTTCTTGTAGCTTAAGATTTTTAACAGCAAAAATATAAGCATTATTAGATTTTCTTACTTCACTAAGTAACTCTTGTACATCTTCCATGCTTTTAGGGATTGCGCTTACTATATCATAATAACGCATGAAAGCTACATCGTTAAACCACTTTTGAAATTCTAAAACATCTTGTTCATTTATAGAAGTAAGTTTTACCTGCTCTCCAACCAAAAGATTTTTCATTCTATTACCTTCTCTCTAGCTTTATTTAATAATATACTTTATCCTCGAAAAAATAGACTAGCTATATGCTAATCTATTTATAAAACATCACTAACTAAACATTGAGAAAAACTAAAGGTATATTTTTTCTCTAATTTATAAGGATGATAAGATAATTTGGATTTTCGAAGACCATCAATTCCTAGGTCCTGTTCCCTATTAATTATCTTAACATCACTGAAACATCTATCAACAAAAGTTTTGTTAATAAAGCTGTAAACACCACTATAACTAAAATCTGCCTTTTCTATATGAATTACTGCCAAATTATCATTTAATTTTTCTCCTAAACTAAATGCCACTATTTTTCCATCTACATAAACAGCTATACCCTTAATATTTACATGCTGTATATTGTCTAAAAGGTCCTTTATTCCCTGTAATTCGTAATAAAGCATATCATCATCATCATCATCATTATTATTGCCTTTATACCATTTTTCTGCAGCTACTATTACATCACTTATTACTTCCTCTCCTCTGATGTCCTTAACTTCATAATTATAATTCTTAATAAACGAATTATAATGATTCTTTTTACCATGGAGCTTCTTACCGGAAAGTTTTATAAGCTTTTCAGATTCATATAAATAATCAAAATTATCTCTATCTTCTTTTATACAAATATCCCTGACATCATCATAAATGTCACTTATCTCCTCCATAAATCCTTGATCAAGATCCTTGAATAAGTAGTCCATATTGTTTTCTGTCTTATAAGTCATTAATGCGTCTATAATATCTTTGAAATTTTCTTTGCTGTAGCCCAACGGTTGCATAAAATAATATCTTCCTTCAAAATCTTTTTTCTTTATGATTAGAGCACCTTTATAAAGTGTAAAACAAATATCACAAGCCTCTCTCCATATATATAAAGTTGTAAAAGAATATTCACAACTTAGAAATTTATATGGATATATAAATTTCTCCAATGTATTCTTGTCTTTTATTGTAAGTCTTTTAAAAATCATAATATCAACCTTTCCCCTTAGGATATACGAAATATATTTTATCATATTTTTACATTCATCTATTATTTTATATTGTTTGTTTGTTTTTTGCAAGTAGATACTTATATGAACCATAGTTACTAAATGCATACCTTTAAATAATAACATTCCTCAATATTTTTCTGTGTTTATATTAACCACATTCTGAGAAATATATACCGTACTTTGAACTTGTTTTGTTATAATACAGCTTAATAATATATTATCATATTATTCATATAATGTGATAAACAAATATGATATAATTCTATTATATATATATAACCCGACTTAATTAATTCAAATTATTTTAAATAATATCCTAGGAGATGATGATTACTTGAACAATATTCCTCTTATTTTAGCTTTTTCAGCAGGGTTACTGTCTTTTTTATCCCCCTGCGTTTTACCATTAGTTCCAGCCTACATTAGTTATTTAACTGGAACAGCCATTAATGAATTAGATGATAAAAAAGCCAAATTAAATATAATATATAAATCTTTTGGTTTTGTCCTCGGATTTTCAATTATTTTTATTTTGATGGGAGCCTCTATAACCACTCTCGGTAAACTTTTAATTAAAAATCAAAACACTTTCAGAAAAATTGGTGGCTCTTTAATGATAATATTCGGTCTTCACACACTGGGGTTATTCAAAATCAAGTTGCTTTACAGAGAAAAAAGATTTTTTTCCTTTAATAAAGGTGGTGGCAAGTTTGGCTCTATACTTATGGGTATGGCCTTTGCTGCTGGTTGGACTCCATGCATAGGACCTATTTTATCCTCTATTCTTATATATGCTAGCAGTTTTGAAACCATAGAAAAAGGTATCCTTCTACTTTCAGTGTACTCATTAGGTCTTGCTGTTCCTTTTATACTAACTGCTCTAGCTATCGGTAGCTTTACAAAACACAAAAATACAATTTCAAAGTATTTACCTGTAATATCCAATATAAGCGGAATGCTATTAGTAGCAATGGGTCTTTTAATTTTCTCAAATAAAGTAAATATTTTAAGTAGATATTTGAATTTTTTTAACTTTTAATCACATTCCACAAACAAATATCTTCACTTATATAAGTGAAGATATCAATAGATAATTTAACTTATTGGAGGATGAATAATGAAAAAAATAATTTTGCCCCTAGTAGCTGTTTTAGTATTTAGCATAAGTATTTATACTGTAACTAATTATAATAAAAGCAAAATTGCCGATTCAAACACAACAACTAAAGAAAATTCTATGAAAAGTAAAGTGAAAAATTCTGATGTTAATAAAATCCCTGCTTCAAATTTCAAACTAAAAGATTTAAATGGTAAAGAAGTCTCCCTTAGTGATTTAAAAGGTAAAAAAGTAATGCTGAACTTTTGGGCTAGTTGGTGCCCTCCTTGCAAAGCAGAAATGCCTGATATAGAAAAATTATATCGAGAAACAAAGGATACCGATTTAGTTATTCTAGCTGTAAATATTGGTGAGGACAAATCCACTGCAAGATCTTTTATGGACAAGAACAAATATAACTTTACCATTTTACTAGATTTAGATCAGAGTATAGCAGCTCAATATAGTATTGCTGCAATTCCTACTACCTTCTTTATCGATAAGGAAGGCAATATTATTTCCTCTACAAAAGGTGGT
>Ga0105047_10003592_pt1 | contig 27295 bp, 27 predicted proteins | sample MAT04_FD_78384 | JGI IMG/M metagenome (GOLD analysis project Ga0105047, IMG submission 78384) | Freshwater microbial communities from Lake Fryxell liftoff mats and glacier meltwater in Antarctica - MAT-04 (megahit assembly) | ecosystem: Environmental > Aquatic > Freshwater > Ice > Liftoff... | reverse complement strand
TGTGGGGCGGGTGGGTATCGAACCCACGACCGAGGGATTATGAGTCCCGTGCTCTAACCACTGAGCTACCGCCCCGAACCGGCAACACCGTAGCGAGTTCGTGGAACTGACGCGCTTCTGTGTTCATAGTGCCTGCTGGCTGCCTCATGAGCGCGTCACTTCGCTCGGGGTGAGCAACGATGGCCGCGAAAACGGCACACGGCCCGCCGGTGAGGGCGGGCCGTATGAACTGGCTCCGAGAGCAGGGCTCGAACCTGCGACCCGCTGATTAACAGTCAGCTGCTCTGCCAACTGAGCTATCTCGGAAAGGCGAGTTGAGGATAGCAAACGAGGCCCTCTACTCCTCCTCCAAAAACTCCTTCAACCGTTGGCTGCGCATCGGGTGACGCAGCTTCGCCAACGTCTTGGCCTCGATCTGGCGGATTCGCTCGCGGGTGACGCCGAACTCCTTTCCCACGTCTTCCAAGGTGCGTGCCTGGCCATCGTCGAGACCGAAACGCATGCGCACGATCTCCTGCTCGCGTTCGGTCAGTTCACCCAGCGCTTCCTCCACCGCTTGCGTCAGCATGCGCTTGGTGGCCATGTCGGCAGGTGCGTCGGCGGTGAGATCCTCGATGAAATCAGCGAGGTTGCTGTCGTCCTCCTCGCCCACCGGCGAGTCCAGCGACAACGGGTCCTGAGCAATGCGCAGGATCTCGCGGATCTTGTCGAGCGGCAACCCGCAGCGATCGGCCAGCTCGTCGAGCGTGGGCTCGCGTTCGAGTTCCTGGTGCATCTGGCGCTGCATACGCAGCACTCGGTTCATGCTCTCCACCATGTGCACCGGGATGCGGATGGTGCGGGCCTGGTCGGCGATGCTGCGGGTGATGGCCTGGCGGATCCACCAGGTGGCGTAGGTGGAGAACTTGAAGCCCTTGGTGTGGTCGAACTTGTCGACCGCACGCATCAGGCCCAGGTTGCCTTCCTGAATGAGGTCGAGGAACTGCATGCCACGGCCGCTGTAGCGCTTGGCAATGCTGACCACCAGCCGCAGGTTGGCCTGGATGAGCTCGCTCTTGGCTCGCTGCCCGGCGGTGACCGTGCGCAGCATCCGGCGCTGATCGGCCGGGTCGATGATGGCGCCTTCGTGTTCGGCATCGAGCGCCGCGGCGGCCCGGTTGCCCTCGTCGATGGCCTGCGCCAACCGACGCTCGTCGTCCACCGTGAGCAGATCGACGCGACCGATCTCTTTGAGATACATACGCACCGTGTCGGCGGTGCTGCCGACATCACTGCGGTCGGCGTTCATGCGCTCGCTACGGCGCCGCCGCCGGCGAGCCAGCAGACCCTCGGTGTCTTCCACCTCGACCGATCGTGGCCGCTCCACGCCAGGCGCCGGCGTTTCGTCGTGCAGATCGTGCAGGTCGTCGAGACCGTCGTCGATGGTGATGCCATGGCCGCCGAGTATCGCGTGCACCTCGACCAGCACATCGCCGGTGAGCTCGACCTTGCGCAGCACGTGGGCGATGTCATCGGCGTGCAGCACACCGGCCTTCGAGCCGCGTGCCACCATTGCCCGCCACTCGCTCGCATCTACCCCCTCGTACGGAGGCGAACCGGCGGCTGTGTCAGTCGACGTATCGCTCACTCGACCCCCTCCCCTTGCAGCCACCCTAGCAACGCCTCCGCGGCCACATCCGCCCGTTCGGGATCGTCGATCTGGTCGAGCGACACCCGAGCATCGGTGATTGCACGCAGTTGCGTGGAGCCGGTGACGTTGACCATCTGCGCCAGGCGGCGGCGGGTGGCCGCCGCGATCAGGTTGCGGGCCTCGACCACAGGGTCGGCGTCGACGTCGGTGACGGCAGCCCGTTCCAGGAACTCGCGGGCCTCAGGGTCCGCGAGTTCCAGCGAGGCCTCGATCGCTCCACCGCACTCGGCCACCGCCAGGAAGGCGCGGCGGGCGATCTCGTCGGCGAACAGTTCCTCCATCAGCCATGGCGCAATGTCGTCCCAGCGCTGCAACAACATCGCGATCGCGACGAACTCGGCGTTTTCCTTGGTGCCGACGCGGCGCGCGGTCCTGACCTGCACCACGGGTGCCTTCACCCGACGTGTGGCGAGCGCCACCAGGTCGGCGGGTGGGATCTCGACGTGTGTGGCGATCTGCCCCGCGTACAGCTTGCGCACCTCCGCGTTGGGATGCTCGTTGACCAGCGCCATGGCCTCGCTGGCCACCTGGGCACGGTCTTCGGGCGAACGTAACCGGCGGCTGTTGAGCACCCGGTTCACGCGGAAGCCCAAGAACGGCAACGCCTGCTCGACGGCGTGGCGCAGGCCCTCGGGGTCGGTGATGCTGAGTTCACCCGGGTCCTTGCCATCGGGGAAGCGGGCCACGCTGACGCGCACCTGGTACCGCTCCTCCCATTCGTAGAAACGCTGGGCGGCACCCTGACCGGCGGCATCGGCATCGAACGCGAGTACCACCTGGGTGGCATAGCGCTTCAGCAGCCGCACGTGGTCCTCGGTGAGCGAGGTACCGCAGGTGGCGACCGCTCGGCGGACACCGGCACGGTGGAACCCGATCACGTCGGTGTATCCCTCACACACGATCACCTGATCGGCTGCAACGACGTCGGCCTTCGCCCAGTTGAGGCCGTACAGCGTCTTGGACTTCGCGTAGATGGGCGTCTCGGACGAGTTCTTGTACTTCGCTGGGTCGGTGCTGCCGGGCAGGATGCGCCCGCCGAAGGCCACCGGCTCGCCGTTCTCGGTGAGGATAGGGAACATCACCCGCCCGCGGAACGAATCCTGCATGCGGCCGGCCTTGTTGGTGAACGCAAGCCCGGTGTCGCGCAGCACATCGGGCGGCAGCTTCACGTCACGGCACAGGGCATCCCAGTCGTCGGGGGCCCACCCGATCTTGAACGTACGTGCCACATCGCCGGCCAGGCCGCGGCGACGCAGATAGTCGCGTGCCTCGCGGGCATCTGGGCTGTTGAGCAGCCGGTCGTGGTACCAATCGACCGCCTTGGCCATCGCGTCGACCAACTGCCGGCGCTTCTGACGCACACGATCGCCGGCCTCGCCGGTGGTGTAGCGCAGTTCGATGTTGGCCTTCGCCGCCAAGGACTCGACCGCGGCCACGAAGTCGACGTGATCGATCTCCTGCACGAACTTGAACACGTCGCCCGCAGCGTCGCAACCGAAGCACTTGTACCGGCCGGTCTCGTCGCGCACGTTGAACGAGCCGGACTTCTCTGCGTGGAACGGGCACAGCCCCACCCAGTTGCGCCCGACGCGGCGCAGGGCGACGTACTGCTGGACGACGTCGGACAGCACGAGCGATGCCCGCAGCCGTTCAAGATCTTCCTCGTTGATCGCCATCGTCAGCACCCTACCGGGGCGCGCGGGCGCCCGAATCGGCGTCAGCGTTCGTCGGTCGGTGGTGGTTCTTCGGAGATGGAAATGGTGTCCGAGGCCGTCTCCACCCGCAGCGAGAAGCCGATGGAAGCAGCCAGTACCAGGGCGATCACGGTCAGCGAGAGCCACGTCGGGATGTGATACCAGCCGTGGATGATCATCTTGATGCCGACGAAGGCGAGGATGATCGCCAGCCCCATCTGCAGGAACGTGAAGCGCGCGTGCATGTCGGCGAGCAAGAAGTACAACGCCCGCAAACCCAGGATCGCGAACGCGTTCGAAGCGAACACGATGAACTGCTCGTGGCTGACAGCGAGGACCGCCGGCACCGAATCCACCGCGAACAGCACATCGGTGACCTCGATCAGCAACAGCACCGCGAACAGCGGGGTCGCCAGCCGCTTGCCGTTGGCCACCGTGAACAACCGCTGGCCGTCCAGTTCGTCCGACAGCGGTATCACCTTGTTGACCAGCTTCAGGAACTTGCTCTTCGACGGGTCGACGTGAGCCTCGTCGGAGAACACCAGCTTGGCAGCCGTGAACAGCAGGAATGCCCCGAAGATGTACAGCACCCAGTCGAACTTGTCGATCAGCGCGATGCCAGCGAAGATGAAGACGGCCCGCATCACCAGCGCGCCGAAGATGCCCCAGAACAGCACCCGGTGCTGGTAACGCGAGGGCACCTTGAAGTAGCTCAGGATCAGCGCCCAGACGAAGACGTTGTCGACGCTGAGGCTCTTCTCGATCAGGTAACCCGAGTAGTACTCGCCGGCCGCGGGGCCGCCGAACCCGCGCCACACCACCAGGCCGAACAACAAGCCGATGGAGATCCAGACCGCAGACTCGATTGCGGCTTCCTTGGTGCTGATCTCGTGGCTCTCGCGATGGACGACGAGTAGATCGACGAGCAGTAGTGCGCTGATGATGACGAGCAACGCGACCCACCAACCGGCAGCGACGTCGATATCGACGAATGCGGAAGAAGCACCATCACCGGAGGCAGCGAGACGCATGTGTCAGTCCCGGCCGAACAAGCCGGCAGCGCCCGAGTTGCTGGTACCGATGGCGGCAGAACCTTGCCGTGTTGCAACCTGCACGGGTGTGCTCCGTTCTGTCGGCCGGCCGGGCCGGCAGGGTGGAGCGCTGGCCCGAAGGCCGGCGCTGCTACTTCGTCTCGGCCTTCGAGCCGCCGATGATGGCCTGCGCTGATGCGAGGCGAGCGATAGGCACCCGGAACGGGCTGCAGCTCACGTAGTCGAGGCCGGCTTCGTAGAACAACTGGATGCTCTCCGGATCACCGCCGTGCTCGCCGCAGACGCCCAGCTTGAGGCCCTTCTTGACGGAGCGCCCACGGGTGGCACCCATCTTGACGAGCTCGCCCACGCCACCCTTGTCGATGGTCTCGAACGGGTTGCGGGGCAGCAGGCCCTGCTCGAGGTACGCCGGCATCATCTTGCTCTCGACGTCGTCGCGGCTGAAGCCGAACGTCATCTGGGTGAGGTCGTTGGTGCCAAAGCTGAAGAAGTCGGACTCTTCCGCGATCTCGTCGGCACGAATGGCTGCACGCGGCGTCTCGATCATCGTGCCGATGGTGACGTGCGGCTTGTTCTTCAGGCCCTTGACGGCACGGTCAATCTCGGCCTGCACCCAGCTGCGGGCCAGGTGCATTTCTTCGCGAGAAACGGTGAGCGGGATCATCACTTCGACGATCGGGTTCTTGCCCTTCTTGCGCAGCGCTGCAGCGGCGGCCATCAGCGCCCGCACCTGCATTGCGTAGAGGCCCGGCTTGACGACACCGAGGCGCACGCCGCGGGTACCGATCATCGGGTTGTGCTCGGCCCATTCCTCGGCGGCCTTCAGTTCGGCCGTCTCGGTCTTGCTGAGGCCGGTGGTGGCCCGCTTGATACGCAGCTCTTCTGCCGACGGGAGGAACTCGTGCAGCGGCGGGTCGAGCAAGCGGACCGTGACGGGCAAACCGTCCATGGCCAGCAGGATCTCTTCGAAGTCGATCTGCTGCACGCGGCCGAGCTCGGCGAGGGCGGCTGCTTCATCGGCAGGGTTGTCGGCAAGGATCATTTGGCGCACGACCGGCAGGCGGTCGGGGGCGAGGAACATGTGCTCGGTGCGGCACAGGCCGATGCCTTCGGCGCCCAACTCGCGGGCGTTGGTTGCGTCTTCGCCGGTGTCGGCGTTGGCGCGCACGCCCAGCTTGCCGCGGCGCACGACGTCGCACCACTTGAGGATCGTGTGGAACTCGGCCGGCGGCTCGGCGGCCGCCAGTTCCATCGCGCCGAGCACCACTTCACCGGTGGTGCCGTCGATGCTGATGACGTCGCCTTCGTTGACGACGGTGGCACCGACGTGGAACGACTTGCCGTCGATCTTGACCGAGTCGGCGCCGACGATGGCGGGGGTGCCCCAACCACGGGCGACTACGGCAGCATGGCTGACGAGGCCTCCGCGAGCGGTGAGGATGCCCTGGCTGACCATCATGCCGTGCACATCTTCGGGGCTGGTCTCGTTACGGACCAGGATGACCTGCTCGCCACGCTCGTCGGCGTTGACCGCATCGTCGGCGGTGAAGTACACCTTGCCGACCGCGGCGCCGGGGGAAGCGGCAAGGCCCTTGGCCAGCACGGTGCCCTTGTGGGCGAACTGCGGGTGCAGCACCTGATCGAGGTGATCGGCGCCGACGCGCATGATGGCTTCCTGCTTCGAGATGCTCCACTTGGCAGCGCCCTTGCCCTGCGACTTGGTCATGTCGACAGCCATCTTCAATGCAGCAGCACCGGTGCGCTTGCCCACGCGGGTCTGAAGCATCCAGAGCTTGCCCTGCTCGATGGTGAACTCGGTGTCGCACATGTCGGTGTAGTGGCGCTCGAGACGAGCAAAGATGTCGAGCAGTTCCTTGTGGATCACCGGGAAGTGCAGCTTCATGTGGTCGAGGTCTTCGGTGTTGCGAATGCCCGCCACCACGTCCTCGCCCTGGGCGTTGATCAGGAAGTCGCCGTACGGCTTGTTGTCGCCGGTGGCGGCGTTGCGGGTGAAGCCCACGCCGGTGCCGCTGTTCTCGTCGCGGTTGCCGAACACCATCGTCTGCACGTTGACGGCAGTACCGAGGTCGTGAGCAATGCGCTCACGCACGCGGTAGGCAATGGCGCGGGCGCCGTTCCAGCTGGCGAACACGGCCTCCACTGCGCCACGAAGCTGCTCGCGCGGTTTCTGCGGGAACGGCTTCTTGGTGGCCTTCTTGACCACGGCCTGGTACTGCTTGCACAGCTCCTTGAGCGCCTTGGCGGTGAGCTCGGCATCGGTCTTCACGTTCGCGGCGTGCTTGGCCTTCTCGAGCGGTACGTCGAACAAGGCGCCCTCGACCCCGAGCACGATGCGGCCGTACATGGCGATGAAGCGGCGGTAGCTGTCGTACGCGAAGCGTTCGTCGTTGGTTACATTCGCGAGGCCCTTGACGCTCTCGTCGTTGAGGCCCAGGTTGAGGACGGTGTCCATCATGCCCGGCATCGAGAACTTGGCACCCGAGCGCACCGAGACCAGCAACGGGTCGAACGGGTCGCCGAGCTTGCGGCCCATGGCCTTCTCCAGCTTGAAGACGTGGGTGGCGATCTCTTCGTCGAGCCCTTCCGGCCAGCCGCCCGTCATGTAGTCGCGGCAGGCGTCAGTGGAGATGGTGAAGCCCGGCGGTACCGGCAACTTCAGCACGCTCGTCATCTCTGCGAGGTTGGCGCCCTTTCCACCGAGAAGGTCCTTGTACTCCATCGGAGGGCGGCGGTGCTTGTGGTCGAAGGCATAGACGTATGACACGAGGTCTGAGTCTAAGCCGGACTCGCCGCAACGTGGTCGTCCCTCGCCGCCCGAACCACCGACAACGATTTCTACCCCTAGGCTCGGGGCGATGGCGTCGCCCACCGCGTTCCGATTGTTCGGCTTCCCGGTGCGCGTGGGTGCCGGCTTCTGGATGTTCATGGTGCTCATCGCGTTCACCAACGCAGGGCAGTTGGGCCTCGACGTGTCCATCCTTCTCGCGGCACTCATCGCGCTGTTCACGCTGATCCACGAGCTCGGCCACGCAGTCGCCGCGCGGGCCACCGGCGCCAAGGCTGAGATCACACTCGCCTTCATGGCCGGCTACGCGTCGTTCGTGCCCACCCGCCAACTGTCACGCTGGGAACGGGTGGGCATCTCGTTCGCCGGGCCCGGCGTCCAGATCGTGACGGGCAGTGCGCTCTACCTTGCGCTCGGCGGGCCGCTGTGGCCCATCGACAACCTCACGCCGGCACAGTTCGCCGCGTGGTGGGCCGGGCCGGTGATCGGCCTGTTCAACCTGATCCCGATCCTCCCCTTCGACGGCGGCAACATCTTGGAGCAGGCCGTCGACGTCGTCACCCCGAAGTACTCCCGTCGCGTCATGATCGGATTCACCATCGCCGTCAGTGTGGGTGCGATGGTCTACATGGCCACCCAGCCGAACCTGCGCGGACTGATCATCTTCATGGCCATCCCGCTGCTCTCGGTGGGCCAGATCATGGCAGCGGAAAAGCAGCGCGACGGCCGCTCGCAGGGGCAGGAAGCACTCGCCCGAGCCGAAGCGCTCGCCTGGGCCGCCGACGACGTCAGTCGCTTCCCCGCCGGCCACATTCCGTCGCCGTGGTTCCGGGCCCATCAGCAGTACCGCCATGGCCATCCGGATGTCGCGGCTCAGCTACTCCTTGCCGACCTGCTCGACCCCGGCCCGGTGAACTGGTGGCCACCCGACGCCGCACCGTTACGTGCGCTCGAAGACTTGGTCGCGCTGCTCCCCCGCCCGCTGCCACACGGGCGGCCGTTCAACGACTTCGTGCTGTCGGGCATCCTGCTGCGCCTGGGCGAATACAACGACGCCGGTCAGTTCGCCGCCGCGGGGTACCAGAACGGCAGGTCGGCCATGCTGGCCGTACACGTCGCCCGCGCCGCAGCCGCGTTGGGCGACCATCCCACGGCGTTGGCGTGGTTGCGCACCGCCGCCACCACCGCGCCCGCTCGTGCCCTGCAGATTGCCATCGACACGGCCCCCGAGTTCGACAACCTGCGCTACGACCCTGCGTTCGCCTCGGCCGTCACGCACTGAACCTCGCACGCGGCGACCGTTTCAGAGCACTCTGGCGACCAGCGACTTGGGCGCGATCAGGCCGTACGAGGTGTGCACCAGCTCGCTCACTTCGTCCCAGTCCACGATCGGTGGCATCAGGTCCATCACGATCCAGCCGCCACGCGCCGAATAGGGGGCGGGGCGACAACGCGGGTCATCGAGCAGCGCCGGCAGTTCCTCCCGGTCGGCTTTCACGCAGATCGAACCGCCCTGCGCGGGGAACAGAAAGATCTTCTTGCGCACCCGGAAGTTGATCTCGCTTCCCCACGTGAGTTCCTCGGTGGCCTCCGGCGGCGAAAGCGCGATCGAGCGCAGCCGAGCAAGGTTCTCGACCAGTTGAGCTGGCGTGAACGAGGCTGCCATACGTGAGTCGTGCGCGTCAGTGCTGCAGCGCACTGCGCTTGACGAAGGCCAGTGCCAGGGCACCACTGACGCTGGTGACCGTGCCAACGACGACACCGTCGAGCAGGTAGTCATCACCGGGCTGGGTGCCGGCAGGTACGTCGACCACCTGCAGCACCCGCGGTGCCGTGGCCCCGCGACTGTCCATTCGCTCGACCAGTTCCTGGCCCGGATAGCAGCCCTTGGTGAAGCTGACCGCGACCGCGATGACGCCGGTCTCGGCGGGGATGGAGTCGCCTGGCTCGATCTCGATGCCCATCTGCGGCCAGCCGGCGGCCACGCGGGCGGCGAGCAACTCGGCCGCACCGCCCACTGCCGCGCCTTCAGGCACCTGCGGAGCGGTGCCCACGATGTCCACTCCCGCGCCCCACGACGCCAGCCCGTCCACGCCGGCGGCACCATCGCCGCGCACGGCCAGGCAGCGCCAGTCGAGCGGGCTGATGTCGGCCTTCACCCGGATCTTGAACCGGTTGAGGCGGGCGATCAGCGTGTCGCCGAAACCAGCGTCGGTGTCCAGGACGAACGTTTCGTCGGACGTGCGCCACACCCGCAGCAGCACATCGATCTTGCCCGTCGGTTGCAGCACGAAGCTCCACATGCTGGCCCCCACCTGCAGCGTCCGCAGGTCCTGGGACAGCTGCGACTGCAGGTAGGTGAACGCATCGGGGCCGACAACCTGGACGACGGCGCGTGGGTACTCAGAGCAGAACATGCCAACAGTGTCGCAGCAGCGAAACGGCGTGACACACTGGACCCATGGAAACCGACGTCGCCGTACGACGCGTCACCGAGGGAATCCAGCTTACGCTCCAACGCCTGTCCAGCTTGGCCAGTGGCATCGCGCTGTTGGCCGCTGTGGTCGGCGCCGCAACCTTCGCCACCGGCTGGTGGGTCTTCGATCGCAGCACCACGTGGCTGATCATCGGCGGCGCACTGTGCCTCGTTCCCGTGGGCGCCGCGCTCATCGCCTGGCTGCTGCTTCGCCTCACCGCCCGCTACGCACCGCAGCTGATCGAAAACGTGCGCACCTTCCTCGGCACCCCGTCACCGGCGGCTCAGGTGCTGATCGACTACGACACCGGTCAGACGGTGATCGCCTCGTCGAAGTCGTTCAGCAGAACGCGCGGCGCCCTGCGCGAGCGCAGTAAGGAACTTCCAGCGTTGTACGCCGGCGTGCGCGCCATCACCAGTGTCCCCGGCCTGGTCGCCGTTGCGGTCCTGGGCATCTTCGGCGTCGGCATGCTGGGCACGATCCTGCTCATCAGCGGTTTGCTGAAGTAGCCAACCACTCCGAGTGCCACCCTGTATGTCGGAGTGCCACGCCGCCATCCGAGTGGGTACTCGCACCTCGGGGTGCGAGTACCCACTCGGTTGACACGGTGCCACTCGGACTGGCCGCGTGGCACTCGCACCCCGGGTTGATGGGCTGCGACGGTCCGCTACGGCGCAACTCGGCGCTGGGCGGTCATCCGGCGCGCCGCCGGCACTGCCGCCAGCAACGCAGCTGCCTTGTTGCGGCACTCCAGGTCTTCGTCGTCGGGTACCGAGTCGGCGACAATGCCGGCTCCGGCCTGGAACGACGCCCCGTGCGCACCGACGAACATCGTGCGGATGGCGATCGCGGTGTCGAGGTTGCCGCTGAAGTCGACATAGCCGACCACCCCTGCGTAGGGCCCGCGCTTCACCGGTTCCAGCGAGTCGATGATTTCCATCGCACGTACCTTCGGCGCACCACTGACGGTACCGGCTGGCAACGTCGCGCGCAGCACGTCGATGGGCGTCTTGCCCTCCAGCAGTTGCCCGCTGACCTGTGAAGTGAGGTGCATCACGTGGCTGTACCGCTCGAGGTTCATCAGCTCGTCGACGTGCACGGTGCCGAACTCGGTGACACGGCCCACATCGTTGCGGGCGAGGTCGACCAGCATGATGTGCTCGGCCACCTCCTTCGGGTTCTCCTTCAGCTCGCCGGCCATACGGCGATCGTCGTCGTCGTTGCGCCCCCGGCGGCGGGTTCCCGCGATCGGCCGGCTGACCACCTTGCGGCCCAGTACCTGAACCATCGGCTCGGGCGAACTACCCGCGATGGTCAGGTCCGGATGGCGCAGGAAGTACATGTACGGGCTGGGGTTGACCTGGCGCAGCACGCGGTAGAAGTCGAACGGGTCGGCCTGCAGATCGATGTCGTAGCGCTGCGCGAGCACCACCTGAAAGATGTCGCCGGCGAGGATGTGCTCCTTGGCCACTTCCACGGCCTGCTGGTACATGCCGTCGGGCATCGAGCTGCGCACGTCCGGCACCGCTTCACCGGCCATCGGCGGCTCCGCCGACGGTGCCGACAGCGGCATAGCCAGCTTCTCCACCGAGCGCTGCACCCGAAGGCACGCTTCGTCGTACTCGCGGTCTACGCCGTCGGCGTCCATATGGAGCACTGGCACGCTCTCGATCAGGTACACGCGCTGGCGCCAGTGGTCGAACGCCGCCAACGAGCCGATGATGCTCATCACCGCATCGGGCAGGTAGCGGTCGTCGTGGGGCACGTTGGGCAGGTGCTCGACCTCGCGGACGATGTCGTACCCGAGGTAGCCCATCACACCGCCCTGCAGCGGCGGCAGCTCGGGGATGACCGGCGCCCGATAGGCCGCCACGATCGCGTCGAGCGCGGCCAGCATGCCTTGGTCGAGCGGGATGACGGCGCTGAGGTGCTGGCCCTTCTGGGTGATCAGCCCGTCGCGCAGTTCCAGCGTGGCCACTGGGTCGTGCCCCACGAAGCTGTAGCGCGCCCAGCGCTCGCCGTGCTCGACGGATTCCAGCAGGAACCCCTCGCCGTTGCCGACCAGCTTGATGAACGCGGCCACGGGCGTCTCGAGGTCGCCCAGCACTTCCGCCCAAACCGGAACCACGGTGTGCTCGGCCGCCAAGGTGTGGAATTCCTGGCGGGTGGGCCGGATCGTGGCCCCCATCAGGCCGCACCGAAAGCGCGATAGAAGCACGAGTACTCGCCGGTGTGGCAGGCGCCGTTGCCTTCCTGCTCGACCAGGAACAGCAACGTGTCGCCGTCGCAGTCGTAGTAGCCCTCGCGCACGAACTGTCGATCGCCACTGGTGTCGCCCTTGCGCCACACCTCCTGGCGGCTGCGGCTCCAGTAGACCATCCGTCCTTCGGCCAACGTCGTGGCCAGGGTGGCCGCATTCATCCAGGCCATCATCAACACAGATCGTGTGTGCACGTCCTGAGCGATGACGGGGACGAGACCATTGGCGTCGTACTTGACGGCGGCCAACTGCTCGGGACTGGCAAGGATCGACAAGGCGTCGGGCATGGTCGCCAGCCTACGAGTTACGGCCCGCCGGGAGCCCGGTGAAAATGACCTACAGGTACAGGCCGGTGCTGGCTTCGTTGCGGCTGGCGGCCACCGCATGGATGTCGCGTTCGCGCAACATGATGTAGTCGTGGCCACCGACCTCGACCTCGTAGCGGTCTTCAGGGCTGAACAGCACCCGATCGCCGACCTCGGCGGTGCGCACGTTCTGGCCGAGCGCCACGACTTCGGCCCACACCAACCGCTTCGAGATCTGTGCGGTGGCGGGGATGAGGATGCCGCCGGTGGTACGCCGTTCGCCGTCGCGTTCGGGGATACGTACGAGCACCCGATCGTTGAGCATCTTGATCGGCAGCTTCTGTTCATCCAAGGCCACGTTCGGCAGGGTACCGTCAGGGGCACACTCGCCCACCGGGGCGGTCGATCACCCCCAGTGGTCACTCTCCATCGTGAAAGGGAACCTCGTGCATCGTTCGGCCATGCTGGCGTTCGTCCTCCTGTTCACCGGCGTCGCGTGCAGCGACGACGGTGCCACCCCGGCCAGCACCGAGGCCGGCCCATCCACCCTGGCCCCCGGTGCCACCAACGCGATCACCGGCGACACGCTCGACACGCAGACCACGTTCATGGCCGACTGCGGGCAGATGCCCACCCCAGCCGACCTGTCGGCAATCGTCGGCATCCCGCTCGACATCGGCCGGGTCATCGGGCCCACCAGCTGCGAGTTCCTGGGTCTCAACGACCAAAGCCGGTTCGTCGCTCTGAACCTTTACCTCGACGCACCCGGCCAAACCTCGTTCCTGGAGGAGCAAGCTTCTCTCGGCGGCAGCGTGGCATTGAACGACCTCAGCCTGCAGGGCGCAATGGTCGCGACCAACGGCCTGGTGTATGTCACCGCCAACGGTGCCGTCTACAGCGTGCTGACGATGGTCAACGACACCACACCGGCCGAGCAGGTCCCGCTGTCGGTGACCGTGCTGCAACGCTGGTTGGCGCTGTAGCCGAACAGCCATCGGCCGTGCGGCTCAGCTTCGCGTGCGACGGCTTCGGCGCTCGGCGTGTTCGGTGGGGGCGGTGTTGGTGAGCGCACCCAACTGCTCGACGATGACCTCGATCGTGGGGCGCGGGCCCGGCGTCGCGCCATCCACGGCAGCCCGCATCGCGGCTAGGTGCAGGGGCGTGGTGCCACAACAGCCGCCCACGATGCGCGCACCGGCATTGATGGCCAGCGTCGCGTATCGCGCCATCAGTTCGGGCGTGCCCGTGTAGACGCACTCGCTGCCGACGAAGTGGGGAACCCCGCAGTTGCCCTTGCTGACCAGCAGGTACGGCGAGTCGGCCATGCCGAGCAGCGTGACCAGGATGTCGGAGGCACCCACGCCGCAGTTGGCCCCGACTGCCAGCGGTGCCTGCGGCTCGACAGCCAGCACATCGGCAAGGCTGCCGGGCATCAGGCCCATCATCGTGCGCCCGGCGGTGTCGAACGAGCAGGTGACCACATAGGGCATGCCCATCTCGATGGCGGCCGAGGCCGCCGCGTGCACTTCCTCGGCTGACGACATCGTCTCGATCCAGGCAACGTCGGCGCCACCATCCTTCAAGCCGCGGATCTCCTCGCGGAACGACGCCACCGCATCATCGTGGTTGAGCGCGCCCATCGGCTCGAACAACTCGCCGGTGGGGCCCACCGAACCAGCGACGACTACCGGGCGATCGGCCGCATCGGCAACCTCGCGCGCCAGCTCGGCTGCGGCCTTGGCCAGTTCGTACGTGCGGGCTTCGGCCTTGTGCAGCTTCAGACGGTGCGGGTTGCAGCCGAACGTGTTGGTGAGGATGATGTCGGCGCCGGCGTCGACGAACTGCTGATGCAGACCGGCTACCTTGTCGGGCTGCTGCTCCGTCCAGAACTCAGGCGGTTCCCCTGCCTCGAGACCGGCGGCGAAGTAATTGGTGCCGGTGGCACCGTCGGCGAGCAGGACCCGCCCGGTGGCCAGCAGATCTGAGAGCGAAGTACGCATTGCGCCAAGGCTATCCGCCTTCGGTTCAGGCGATGCCGTGGCGTCAGGCGATGGCGTGGCTGATGCGCTCGAGCACGTCGGGTGTCAACTTGCCGAGCACATCGATTGCTTCGAAGTTCTCGACGACCTGGCTGGCGCGGCTGGCACCGGTGATGACTGTGGAGACGTGAGGGTTGGCTGCGCACCAGGCGATGGCCAGCTGCGCCATCGAGCAGCCCAGCTCGGCGGCGATAGGACGCAGCCGCTCGACCTTCGCCAGCGAGGCGGCGTCGGTCATCCGTTCGGCCAACCACTCGTAGCCCGGCAGTGCGCCGCGACTGTCGTCGGGCACGCCGTCCTTGTACTTGCCGGTGAGTAACCCACTGGCCAGCGGGCTCCAGATGGTGGTGCCGAGACCGATGTCGTCGTAGAGGCGGGCGAACTCGACCTCGACCTTGGTACGGGTGAGCAAGTTGTATTGCGGCTGCTCCATCACCGGCTTGTGCAGGTGATGCCGATCGGCGATCTCCCAGGCGGCACGGATCTCGTCGGCGGACCACTCGCTGGTGCCCCAGTAGAGCGCCTTGCCCTGCGTGATCATGTCGCTCATGGCCCACACGGTCTCCTCGATGGGCGTGGCCGCATCGGGACGGTGGCAGTAGACGAGATCGATGAAGTCGAGCTGCATGCGCTCGAGCGAACCGTCGATGGCCTGCGAGAGGTACTTGCGGTTCAACGTGTTGCGCATGTTGCGCATGTTGCCGTTGATGCCCCAATAGAACTTGGTGCTCACGACGTAGGACTCGCGCTTCCAGCCGAGCTGCTTGATGACGCGGCCCATCTGGCTCTCGCTACCGCCGCCGGCGTAGGCCTCGGCGTTGTCGAAGAAGTTGCAGCCGGCGTCGTACGCAGCCTGCATGCACTCGAGCGCCATGTCGTCGCCGAGCTGGTTGTCGAATGTCACCCAGCTACCGAAGGAGAGGACCGACACCTGCAAGCCGCTGCGACCGAGCCGGCGATACTGCATCTTTGAAGCCATACGAATGACGCTAGGCCATGGACTCGCGAAGCGCCGAAAGGAGCGCGATGCCGTCGGTGCCTACGCCGCAACAGCCGCCGATCAGCCGGGCTCCGGCAGCCAACCAGGCCGGGACCATGCCTGGAATCTCAGCACCGCCCACCGGCCCGAGCCAGCACTCGTGCGCGGCATCCCAGCGTGCCCCGTGATTGGGGTACGCGACCAGTGGCAGGTCGACGGCCAGGGAGCGCAGCAGTGGCTCGACGAACGAGGGCCAGGTGCAGTTGAGGCCGACCGCCGACACGGCAGGCGCCACACGGGCCACCGCGTCGGCGAACACGTCGCCGCTGCAGGTGTGGGTGTCGTCGGAGCAGGTGAACGTCACCCAGGCGGGCGCATCGGTGAGCGAGCGCAGTTCCTCGACCACGATCTCGGCCTCGGCCAGTGACGGCATCGTCTCGATCGCGTAGACGTCGGGGCCGGTGGTGGTGAGCACTTCCAGGCGCGCCCGGTGAAAGGCTCGCACCTCCGCCCAGCCAGCCGTGTAACGACCGTGGTACTCGCTGCCATCGCCGAGGCAGGCACCGAACGGCCCGACCGAGCAGGCCACCATCGGCGGCTCGGCGGCGCGTGCCACCGCGGTGGTGGATGCCAGCAGTGCCCGCGCAGCGGTCGCGCTCAACCCAGCGTCTACGAACCCCTTCTCGCTGGCCTGGTAGCTGGACGTGATGATGATGTCGGCACCGGCCTCGACGTACCGACGGTGCGCCTCGGTGAGCAGTGAAGGCCGGTCGAGCAGGGCCTGCGCGGTCCACAGCAACCCTGATGGTTGCTCGCCCATCTGTTCCAGCACCGTCGAGAGACCGCCGTCGATGACGGTGAACGGGTGACGTAGCAACTCGCTCATGCCCGGCCGCTCATGCCGGCCGGACCTGGACCCCGGCCGCTGCCATCACAGCCTTGGCCTCCGCGATGGTGTGCTCTCCGAAGTGGAAGATGCTTGCCGCCAGCACCCCGGTGGCGTGCCCCTCGGTGATGCCGTGCACCAGGTGATCGAGGGTGCCGACTCCGCCGGAGGCAATGACCGGCACCCCGACCGCGTCGGCGACCCGACGGGTGAGCTCGAGGTCGAAGCCCTCCTTGGTGCCGTCGCGGTCCATCGACGTGAGCAGGATCTCGCCGGCGCCGAGGCGTGCGGCCTGCTCGGCCCAGCGCACCGCGTCGATGCCCGTGGGCGTGCGACCGCCGTGCAGGTAGACCTCGAAGCTGCTGCCGTCGGCGGAGCGCTTGGCGTCCACGGCACACACGCAGCACTGGGTGCCGAACTCGGCAGCGATGTCGCTGATCAGCTCCGGGCGCTGCACCGCGGCGGTGTTGACGCTGACCTTGTCGGCGCCGGCACGCAGCATCGTGCGGGCATCGTCGGCGCTGCGGATGCCGCCACCGACCGTGAATGGGATGAACACTTGCTCGGCGGTGCGGTACACGACGTCGATCATCGTGTCGCGACCATCGGAGGACGCGGTGATGTCGAGGAAGACAAGCTCGTCGGCGCCTTCCAGGTCGTACTTGGCCGCGAGTTCCACCGGGTCGCCGGCATCGCGCAAGCCGACGAAGTTGACGCCCTTGACGACCCGACCGTTGGTGACGTCGAGGCAGGGGATCACCCGTGCAACTCTCATCGCGCCAGCTCGTGCAATGCTTCGATCACCGAGAAGCGGCCCTCGTAGAGGGCCTTGCCGGTGATGACCCCGGCAATGCCGGCCACCGCCTTCAGTGCGGCCACGTCGGCCAGGGTTGCCACACCACCGCTAGCGATGACCGGGATGCTGGTTGCCTGCGCCGCGGCGGCGAGACCGACGAGGTCGGGGCCGGTGAGCATGCCGTCGCGAGAGATGTCGGTGATGACGAACGCTGCCGCCGTGGGGAACCACTGCAACGCGTCGGCCAGCTGTACGCCAGAACCCTCGGTCCAGCCGTGCACCGCGACCTCGCCGTTGCGGTGGTCGAGACCGACCGCAACAGCGACCACCGCGCAAGCCGCTACGACCAGACCGGGTTCGGCTACTGCGGCACTGCCCATCACGACTCGGGCCACGCCGGCATCGGCCAACGACTGCGCGTCGGCGGTGGTGCGCACACCGCCGCCGGTCTGCACCTGCGCACGCCCTGCGACCGCATGCGCGATGGCGGCGACCACCGGCCGGTTGACCGGCGAACCGCTGCGCGCGGCGTCGAGGTCGACGACGTGGATCCAGCGGGCACCGGCATCGGCGAACGCAACGGCGACGGCCACTGGGTCGTCGCCGTAGGTGGTCTGGTCGTCGTAGTCGCCCTGGCGCAGCCGGACGACCTTGCCGGCCAGGAGGTCGATGGCGGGATACAGATCGATCATCGGGATGCCTGTGCTGGTTGCACCAACTGCACGAAGTTGCGCAGCAGGGCGAGACCCGCTGGCCCCGACTTCTCGGGGTGGAACTGGGTGGCGAACACGTTGCCCTGCCGGAACGCCGCGTTCACCGTGCCGTCGTAGTCGCAAGTGGCCACGACCACCGACGGATCGGCGGGCACGCCGTGCAGCGAGTGCACGAAATACACCCACGGGTGAGCGCCGAGCCCTTCGAACAACGGATCGGCGGTGAGTAGATCGAGCTGGTTCCACTGCATCTGCGGGCGCGGCAGCCGGTCGGTGATCCAGCGGATGGAACCGTCGATGACGCCCAACCCGGGGTCTGCAGGGTCTTCCTCGCTGCTCGAGAAGAGCATCTGCATGCCGACGCAGATGCCCATGAATGGGCGACCGGAGGCGACCGCATCGTGCACGACAGCCTCCAGGCCTGCATCGCGCAAGGCCTGCATACAGGCACCGAACGCGCCAACACCGGGCAGTACCACCGCGTCTGCAGCGGCGACCATGCCGGGATCGGCGGTGAGGCGGGCATCGGCGCCACAGTGCTGCAGCGCCTTCTGCGCGGACCGCAGGTTGCCGATGCCATAGTCGAGCACGGCCACCAGCGGGCCGGCACCTGTGCTCACAGCACACCCTTGGTGGATGGCACCGACGTGCCCTCCACCCGCACGGCATCGCGCAGGCAACGGGCGAGGCCCTTGAACGCAGCCTCGATGATGTGGTGCACGTTGGTTCCGTGGCACAGCCGAACGTGCAGCGTGATGCCGGCGGCGGTGGCGAACGAGCCGAACGCGTGCTCGGCGAGCTGCGGATCGAACGCCGGGTTGCCCAGCGCCAGCACCTCGGGCATGGGCACGTCCCACACGAAGAACGGCCGCCCGGAGAGGTCGAGCGCGATCTCGATGAGCGCTTCGTCCAACGGGTACAGCCCGCTTGCGAAGCGGCGTACGCCGACCTTGTCGCCCAGGGCCTCGCGGAACGCTTCACCCAGCGCAATGCCGACGTCTTCGACGGTGTGGTGCGTGTCGATGTGCAGGTCGCCGACCGCGGCGATACGTAGGTCGAAGCCGCCGTGCTTGCCAAGCTGCTCGAGCATGTGGTCGTAGAACGGGATGCCGGTGCTGACTACAGCGGCCCCCACGCCGTCGAGCTCGATCGACAGGTCGATGGATGTCTCCTTGGTGGTGCGCTGACGAGTGGCAGAACGGCTCATTTTTCGGCCTCCGGGACTAAGGCCGCGGCGAGCGCAGCAAGGAACAGTTCGTTCTCCTCGACGGTGCCGATGGTGACCCGCAGGCACCCACCCAGCCTGGGCCAGCCGGAGCAATCGCGGATCAGGACGCCGTTGTCCAGCATGGACTGCCACACCTGCCGGCCGGGCACATCACGAGGACGGAAGAGAATGAAATTCGCGCCGCTGGGGAACACGTCGACGGCCATGGCGGACATTGCCGCGGACAGGCGCTCGCGTTCCGCCACGATGAACTGAACGCGGTCCTCCATCTCGTCGACGAAGGTGAGTGCCAGGCGGCCGGCGATCTGCTTGGCGGCATCGAGGTGGTATGGCAGCACCACCTTGTCCAGCTCGGCAACCAGCCACTCCGGGCCGACCAGGTAGCCCAGTCGCGACCCGGCCATCGACCAGGTCTTGGAGAACGTACGGGTGACCACCAGGTTGGTGTCGTCGTCGATCATGCCGATCGCGGACCAGTCGGCGAACTGGCCGTACGCCTCGTCGACCACCAGCAGACCGGGTACCACAGCCAGCACCTCGCGGACGTTGGCCTCCGGCTCCACCAACCCGGTGGGGTTGTTGGGTGAGCACAGGAAAGTGATCACGGGCGACGACTCGGTGAGCACGCGGTGCACTTCTGCGAGGTCGAGCGTGAAGTCGGCGGCACGCTCACCTTCGGCGACCGAGGCTCCGGTGAGGCGGGCGATGTGCCCATGCAACTGGTAGGTGGGCTCGAAGGTGGCAACCGTGCGGCCCGGGCCGGCAAAGGTGAGCAGCAGCGTCTGCAGCACCTCGTTGCTGCCGTTGGCGGCGAACACCTGGGCCGGGCGCACCCCGTGCTGGGCTGCAATGCCCTCGCGCAGCTGGGTGGCCGCACGCTCCGGGTAGCGGTTCCATTCCACCCGCGACAGCTCGGCCGCGAACGCATCGCGCCACGCCGCCGGCGGAGCAAAGGGTGACTCGTTGGTGTTGAGCCGCACCCTCACGTCGACCTGCGGCGAGTGGTAGCCCTCGAGGGCGTTGAGGTCTTCTCGCACTGGCACACGGGTCACGGCGGCCACGCTACCGACCCAGCGCGCCCAGACCCCGATGCATTCCCGCTGTTGCCCGAGCAAACCGGCCGACACTGTGACCCGCTCGGCGGCAGACTGGTCGCCATGTCTGGCAACCCTTCCGTGATCCTGTCCGTGATGGCCGACCACGTCGACCGGTACCAACAGGAGGTGGGCGACCACGTACCTGGCTACCAGCTCACAGCTCACGACGATGTCGCCGGTGCACTTGTGGAAGCCGAGCGAGCGCTGCGCACCGCGTCGCGACTGCTGCGCCGCGCCGCCAAGTTGGCAGCCGCTGCACACTGAGCATCTCGTCAGAAACACCACTCTGGGTGAAAACGCGGCGACGGCCCCTTGCGGGGCCGTCGCTCAGCGACGCCAGGCGGCGGATCCCAGCATCGCTCGCAAAACCAGGTGGCGGGAACCTGGTTAGATTCGCCACTATACACCCGCCGAACGAGGCTGCAACTCGCCCTCCGGCCAGCAACGGGCTGACCTGATCTTGAGGAAGCGGCGCTCTCAGCGGTTACGCCGAGGCAACAGCGAAGAGGGGCAGAGGTCTTCCAGCGAACACTCGCCACAACGTGGTTTCTTGGCCTCGCAGACCCGCCGACCATGCAGGATGGTGCGCAGGCTGAAGCGTCCCCACTCCTGCGACGGCAGCAGTGCGCACAGTGCGGCCTCGACCTTCACCGGGTCGGCCTCGGCGGTCAACTCCCACCGGCGGACCAGCCGTCCGACGTGCGTGTCCACCGGCAGCCCGGGCAGATCGAAGGCGACGCTGCGCACCACGTTGGCGGTCTTACGGCCGACACCGGCGAGCGTCACCAGATCCTCCAACGCGGTGGGCACCTCACCGCCGAAGCGTTCGACCAGGGCCTGCGCCATCGCGATCAGGTTGCGGGCCTTGCTCTGGAAGAAGCCGGCGGAACGGACGATCTCCTCCAGTTCGCCCGGCGCGGCGCCCGCCAGCGCGTACGCATCGGGGTAGCGGGCGAACAGCGCCGGTGTCACCATGTTCACCCTCGCATCGGTGGTCTGCGCGGAAAGCACCGTGGCCGTCAGCAACTCGAACGGGTTGGAGTGGTTCAGCTCGCACAGTGCTTCCGGGTACTCCTCGGCCAGCCGTTCGGCCAGCGCCTTCGTTCGGCCCTTCGGGGTGCGCGGGGTGCCCATGGGTGACGAGGTTACGGCAAGCCCTCCACGAGCCCAAGGGCCGGGTAACCTCCACCGTCATGGCGCAGGTACGAGTGCAGCATCGGCTGTCGCCCGACGAACGCCACCAGGTGACGGCTTTCCTCCGGGCCATCAACGAACTCGACAGCTCACAACCCAACGACCACCTGCTCAGCGATCTGACCAACGAGCCCCGTCCTGGCTTCACGGCTGCGTTCGCCATGCACACCGACGGCACCATGGTCGGGTACGCGCAGGCTTCGGCCGCCAACGACGGCGTGCTGCTGGGCTGCTTCGCACATCCAGCGCACCCCGAGGTCGGCCTGCCACTGATGCGTTCGGTCTTCGAGTCGCTGCCGCCAGGAACCGCCACCACCTGGTGGACCGACGACCACCACCAGGAAATGGCCCACGCGCTCGGCCTCGCCAACGACCGCCGGCTGCTCAACATGCGCTGCACGCTGCCCGTCGAAGCCACCACCGAGCTGCCCACCCGGCCGTTCCAGGCGGGTGCCGATGAAACGGCGTGGCTCGCGGTCAACAACGCGGCGTTCGCCTGGCACGGCGAGCAGGGCGGATGGGACATGCCAACGCTGCTGCAACGCGAGAACGAGGCTTGGTTCGACCCCGAAGGTTTCCTGCTGCACGAGCGCGACGGCCGGCTCGCCGGGTTCTGCTGGACCAAGCTGTTCCGCGACGACCCGCCGGTGGGTGAGATCTATGTGATCGCGGTGCACCCCGACTTCCATGGCCGTGGGCTCGGGCGGGCGCTCACCGTGGCCGGTCTGCAACACCTGCACGCGATCGGAGCGACAACCGCCATGCTGTACGTCGACGCTGACAACACTGCGGCCGTCCACCTCTACGAGCAACTCGGCTTCTTCGTGCACCACGCCGATCAGTCGTACCGACGAGTCACCGGCCAGGCGCACGCCGACTGACCACACCCACAGCTAGGAGCCCCCATGACCGCTGTCGATCACCCCCTCCAATCCGAAGCGCTCCCCACCTGGAGCGTCGCCGACGTGCACGAGTCGTTCGAAGCCCGCTCGTTCCTCGACTCGATGGACCGCTGCGGTGCCGACATGTCGCGCCTGGAAGCCCTGTTCGACGAGCTCGACATTCGCGGCATCGCCCCGCGCCCGGCCACTGCCGCCGACGGCAGCGCCGCCGACGCAGTGATCGCGGCCATCAACTCGTTGACGGAACACAGCAACGTCACCGGCGCCTACATCTACGCCACTACCAGCACCGACAGCTACGACGAAAAGGCCGAGGGCCTGATGGGCGAGTACCAGATGGTCAGCTCACGCGAGCGCCCGCTGACCGCCCGCCTGGCTGCATGGGTCAGCTCGTTGGGCGTCGAGGGGCTCGCCGCCGTCAGCGACGCCGTCGCCGAACACCGTGGCCCGCTCGACAAGCTCGCCGCGCGCGCACAGCACCAGATGAGCGAGGCCGAGGAAGGCTTGTACGGCGAGCTGGTCAACACCGGTTCGGCCGCATGGTCGCAGCTGCACGGCGTCATCACCTCGCAGCTCACCGCTCGCGTCACGATGCCCGATGGCACCGCACCGGATCTGCCGATGGCCGCCGTGCGAGGGCTGGCCTCACACGCCGACGGGGCCGTGCGCAAGGCCGCCTACGACGCCGAGTTGGCCGCCTGGCCCACCATCTCTCCCATGTGTGCGGCCGCGATGAACAGCGTCAAGGGCGAGGCCAACACCGTGAACCGTCGCCGCGGCTGGGCATCGCCGCTCGACGCCTCGCTGTTCGCCAACAACGTCAGCCGACCCACCTTCGACGCGATGCAGTCGGCCATCGTTGCCTCGCTGCCGGATTTTCGCGGCTGGATGCGCAGCAAGGCCGGCCTGCACGGCCACGACGGGGCGTTGCCCTGGCACGACCTGTTCGCTCCCCTGCCATTCGCTCCGGCGGAGATCTCGTGGAACGACGGCCTCGGCATCGTCCGCAACGCGTTCGCCTCGTATGGCGGCGCCCTTGGCGGGTTGCTGGACCGGGCGCTCGACGAGCGATGGATCGACGCCGGGCCACGCGCCGGCAAGCGCGGCGGCGCGTTCTGCATGCCATTCGTCGACGACCGGTCGCTGGTGTTCCTGAACTGGAGCGGCAGCGTGGACTCGGCGCAAACCACCGCTCACGAGCTGGGCCACGCGTACCACAACACCCAACTCGCGCACCGCACGCCGATGCAGCGCTCGCTCCCGATGGCGCTGGCCGAGACCGCCAGCATCTTCTGCGAGACGCTGGTCGTCGAGGAAGGCCTGCAGCGGTTGCATGGCCGCGACCGGCTGGCACTGCTCGATGTCGATCTGCAGGGTTCCGCCCAGGTCGTGGTCGACATTCACAGCCGCTTCCTCTTCGAGACCGAGGTCTTCACCCGCCGCGAACGCCGCACGCTCGGCGTCAGCGAGCTCAACGAGCTGATGCTGCAGTCCCAGGCCCAGGCATACGGCGACGGGCTGGTGCAGGCGACTGCGCACCCGTACATGTGGGCCCTGAAGCCGCACTACTACAGCTCGCACTTCTACAACTGGCCCTACACCTACGGTTTGCTGTTCGGCCTCGGCCTGTTCGCCAAGTACCAGCAGGACCCCGAGCGCTTCACCGCCCACTACGACGACGCATTGTCGCGGGCGGGGATGAACACTGCCGAGGAACTGGGCGCAGTCTTCGGCTTCGACGTCACCGATGGCAGCTTCTGGACCGACAGCCTCGACGTGATCCGTGGCCGCATCGCCGCCTATGAGCAGTTGGCCGCAGCAGAGCGCACGGGCGCGTGAACACCACGCTCTACACGCCGGATCGCGACGAGTTCGCGACGCTGCTGGCAGGCGAGCCGCGCTACCGACTCGACCAGGTGTGGGACGGCCTTTACACCCAACTAGCGGATCCAACGGCGATCACCAACATGCCCAAGGCGCTGCGCGAACGGCTGGCCACCGAGCTGCCCGCCGCGCTGCAGCAGGTGGTGCGCAAGGTCAGTGACGGCGGCGACACCGTCAAGTATCTGTGGGAGCTGCACGACGGCAGCCGCATCGAGACCGTGCTGATGCTCTACCCAGATCGTGTCACTGTCTGCGTCAGCAGCCAGGCCGGCTGCGCAATGGCGTGCGGCTTCTGCGCCACCGGCCAGGCCGGGTTCACCCGCCAGCTGACCGTCGGCGAGATCGTCGAGCAGGTCGTGGTCGCCGCCCGCGATGCCCGAGCGATGGAACGCCGGCTCGCCAACGTCGTCTTCATGGGCATGGGAGAACCAATGGCCAACGAAGGCGCTGTATGGGGTGCCGTCGAGCGACTGCACGGTGCCATTGGCTTGTCGGCGCGGCACATCACCATCAGCACCGTCGGCCTCATCCCCGGCATCCGCAAGCTCACCGAACGACAGCTACCGGTGAACCTCGCCGTCTCGTTGCACGCAGCCAACGACCGGCTGCGCGACGAGCTGGTGCCGATCAACAAGCGTTACCCGCTCGACGCGCTGATGGAAGCGTGCGCCGACTACCTGGCCGCCAAGGGCCGCCGGCTCAGCTTCGAGTGGGCGATGATCGACGGCGTCAACGACCGCAACAGCGACGCGCAAGAACTGGCAAAGCTGTGCCGTCGGTTCCGGCTGCCCGCGCACGTCAACCTGATCCCGCTCAACCCGACGCCCGGGTATCCCACCGTCGGGTCGTCGAAGACACGGGTGGCGCAGTTCCACACGCTGCTCACCGACCTGGGCGTGAACGCAACCGTGCGCCACAACCGCGGAACCGACATCGATGCTGCGTGCGGGCAGCTCGCCGCCGGGCAGCCGGTTACGCTGCGGGCCAAGCCGGCCATCGGCTAGTGGCCTATCAGGAGCCTGAGTTCCTTCCCTGGGACGGGCGCAGGGTGCCCATCACGTTCGTCGGTGGCTACCTCGGTGCCGGCAAGACCACGGCGATCAACGAAGTGCTCGCCCACGCCGACCGTCCAGTGGCCGTGATCGTCAACGACATCGGCGCGGTCAACATCGACGCGGCACTGATCCGCAAGCGCCATGGCGACACGATCGAGCTGACGAACGGCTGCATCTGCTGCGGCTCGTTCGAGGAAGTCGGCGCCGCCTTCGACCTGATCCGCTCCCGGTCCGTTCCGCCCGACCACGTGCTCGTCGAGCTCAGTGGCGTCGCCGAACCTGAGCGGATGCTGCCGTGGGGGCAGACGGCCGGTTTCATGCTCGACGGTGTGGTCGTCGTCGTCGCTGCCGACCAACTCGCGGCCGGTGCGCTGCAGCCATGGATACGCGAGCACCTGACCGCGCAGATCGTGGCCGCGGACCTCCTTGTCCTCACCAAGACAGATCTGGTGGACCATGCCGGCGCCGATGCGGCACGGGCGCAGCTCGCCGAGCTGGCGCCAGGCACCCCGGTGTTCGCCGGCAGCCGCGAACTCGCCGGTCCGGGTGCCGTCGGCCGCTTCCTCGCACTGGGCGGACGACTGCCTGGTGGCCCGGCCGCTGTCGCCGACTCGGCGCTGTTCGACGCTCACCGGGTGCAGTTGGTACCAATGCCGGCCGGCCTGCAGATCGAACAGCTCGACGCCTGGTTGCGAGCGCTGCCGTCCGCAACGGAGGGGTTGCTGGTGCGGGCGAAGGGCATGGCCCTGACTGCTGATGCCGGACTGGTGCTCGTGCAGGTGGTGGGCGCCAGGTTCGAGCTCACTGCCGTGCCCGAGCCCGAACGGCAGGCGGCCACTGACCTCGTTGTCGTCTCACTCGAGGCCTGACGAGGCGGCCGTCAGCCGTCAGCCGTCAGCCGTCAGCCGTCGAGGTACTTCGGGTTGGCCACTGCCAGCTTGTCGCGCACGTCGGCCCACACCAGGTGGCGCACCAGCGGCAGTTGATCGTCCAGTTCGCCGTCGCGGATGCGACGGGCAAGCTCGGCGTCGTTGGCGCAGCCCAGTTGGGCGAGCCGGGCGTCGTGTGCTGCAGCCTGGAGCGCACCATCGCGCAGTTCGCGTTCCACCATCGCCAACACGTTGATCGCGACGCGCGTGTGGAACTGCAGACGGCCGGTGGTGCCTGCCATCACGTCACGCTCCAGCCACTCGCGCACGGATTCCACCAACTGCTCGGCCGAGGGCATGTCGTGCAGGCTCACCAGCAGCCCTCCAGGGCGAGGAACAGGTCGTGCTCGTTCTCGCACACCCGCCGGCCGATTGCGGCGAGCTCATGGCTGCGGCTGAACCCGGCGACGTGCGCGTTGGCCTGGATGATGCACATGATTCCCCACTTCAAGGTGCCCAGAACCTGCCACCACCGCACGACCTCGGGGTCGACCGGTCCCCCGCCGGCGGCCTCGTACGCGCCGAACAGCGCCTCGTAGTCGCCCACGCCGGCGACGGGCAATGGCGAACCGAAGCGCCACGCCTTGACGCACAACCAACCGAGGTCCTCCATCGGGTCGCCGAGGTGAGCGAGCTCCCAGTCCAGGACGGCTCGCAATCCGTCGGCGGCGACCATCAGGTTGCCCAGGCGAAAGTCGCCGTGCACCAGCACCGGTGGCCGTGGTGCGGGCCGGTGCGCCTCGAGCCATTTGAACGCCAGCTCGAAGGCGGGGTGCGGCTGGGCCGACTGATCGAGCACCTCGCGGTACTGACGCACCTGGTCGGTGGTGGGCAGCGTGTCCAGGCCGACGGTGCTGACCGAGTGCAGTTGGGCGAGGGCCGCACCCAACTGCGCCGGCAGCACCACGCGGGCGTGGCGGAACTGGTCGTCGCGCAGGATCTTGCGGGCGATGGTCTCGCCCTCGACGGAGGAAAGCACCATGTACGCACTGCCCAGGGCAGAGAGGTCGGTGGATGACGCAACCAGCTCAGCCACCGGCACACCGCCGGCACGGGCCGCGCGTAGCACCATCGCCTCGATGCCCATATCGCGCACATCACCCGTGCGTTGGCGCTGCAGGATCAGTGCACGGCCATCGGCGGTGAACTCGAACGTGTCGCGTGACGCCCCGCCGGTGAGTCGGATGACCTCGCCCACGTGCTGTGCACCCAGCACCGACGCGAGTGCAGCGGCGAGATCATCCATCGCCCGACAGCCTTGCCGATAGCGCGACGGCTGCCCGAACCGAAGGGCGAGCATCCGTCCAGC
>Ga0105047_10003591_pt1 | contig 27296 bp, 15 predicted proteins | sample MAT04_FD_78384 | JGI IMG/M metagenome (GOLD analysis project Ga0105047, IMG submission 78384) | Freshwater microbial communities from Lake Fryxell liftoff mats and glacier meltwater in Antarctica - MAT-04 (megahit assembly) | ecosystem: Environmental > Aquatic > Freshwater > Ice > Liftoff... | reverse complement strand
GCTGCCCACGGCCAAGATTGTGATGGTCTTCGGGCCGGCCGGCGATCCGACGTCGGACATCGAAGCGATCATTGAAAATTTCAACATCAAGCGCGAGTTCCCGCCGGAGGTGCTGGCGGCGGCCGAGGCGATCAGCGAAGAAATTCCCGCCGACGAATTGGCGCAGCGCACCAATTACGAACACCCGGTGACCTTCACCATCGATCCGCACGACGCCAAGGACCACGACGACGCGGTGGCCATCCGCAAAGAGAGCGACGGGCGCATCACGCTGCTGGTGCACATCGCCGACGTCTCGTATTACGTCCAGGAAAACAGCCTCATCGACATCGAAGCGCGCGAGCGGGCCACGAGCGTGTATCTGCCCGGCACGGTCTTCCCGATGCTGCCGCCGAAACTCTCGACCAATATGTGTTCCTTAAAGGAAGGCAAGCTGCGCCTGGCCAAGACGGTCTCGATGACCTTTGGCAAAAATCTGACGATGCAGGAAGTGAAGATCGAACGGAGCGTGATCCGTTCGGCGGCGTTCATGACCTACGACCAGGTCAAGGCGGCGCTCGACGACAACCAGCCGGAACTGGCGCGCACGCCTGAAATTTTCGACACGCTGGTCTTCATGAAAGAGTTCGCGGGCAACCTGCGCCAGAAGCGTCTGGCGACCGGATCGCTGGAACTCGATCTGCCCGAATCAAAGCTGCTTCTGGATGAGCGCTTGGAAGTGAAGGGCTGGGCCAAGGTTGAGCACCATTGGGCGCACGAGTTGATCGAAGACATGATGCTGGCTGCCAATCGCGCGGTCGCGGAGTACCTCGTTGAGCACGAATTGCCGGGACTGTTCCGCACTCACGAAGAGCCCGATCCCGACGCTCTGAAGCGCTTCGCTGAATTTGTCAACGAGTTTGGAATTTCGCTGCGTCCGCCTATTGACCGCTTGAAACTGAAGAGCGTGCTCGATCGTGTGAAGGGCAAGGAGTACGCGCATACTGTCCATCTGGCCCTGCTGACCAGCCTCAGGCAGGCGAAGTATACGGCCGAATGCATGCCGCATTTTGCGCTGAACTTTTCGCGCTACCTGCACTTCACCAGCCCGATCCGGCGCTACCCCGACTTGATCGTGCATCGCGCGCTGGATTCGCGCTTTGAGCCTGGCCAGGCGGCGCTGCCGATTCACGGCAAGAAACGCGCCGGCGGCGAGAAGGGCAAGGAGTATTTCGAGCGCCAGGCGATGCTCAAGCCGCTGGCCACGCACTGCTCCTTAAAGGAGCGCGAGGCCGGCGGCGCCGAAGAAGAGGTGCGCAAGTTCCGCCAGATGCAATTCCTGCGACGCAACATGAAAGAGGCGCATCCCGGCCTGATCACCGGCGTGCGCGACTTCGGATTGTTCGTCGAGCTGCAGGATTGTTTCGTCGAAGGCCGCGTGCGGGTGCAGAGCCTGGGCGACGAATATTTCGAGTACCACGAAAACCAGCATCTACTGCAAGGCCGCAAGACACGCCGTAGTTTCCAGCTCGGCGACAAAGTGGAAGTGCGCATCGTTCACATGGACTTGGGGAAGAAGCAGGTGGAGTTGGAAATCGTGTAATGCGACTGACGCGAATCCAGCTCCCGGTATCTACAGTGGGGCCGCTTCGGCTTTGATCTTAAAGCCGTGCTGCGTCAAATACACTGCCAGCATGGAGAGGTCCGCCGGCGTGACGCCATCCAGGCGCAGCGCCTGCCCGAAAGTGCGCGGGCGGTGCTTCAATAATTTCTCGACGGCTTCGCGCGGCAACCCCACGACTTTGAAGTCCACGCCCGCCGGAATCTCGCGCAGCTCCAGATCCTTGAGCCGTTCGACCTGGTTGACTTGCCGCTTCAAATAGCCTTCGTATTTCGCTTCGATCTGCACCGACTCCGCAACGGCTGGAGAAAGCGCGGCGATCTCCGGCAGATGCATGAAATTCGCGAGCGTGTTTTCGGGCTGCCTCAAGAGCTCCCAATAATTCTTCGGGCTTCCCGGCGTGCGGTGCGTGTGCAGGAAATTGACCGCAGCGCTGATCTCGCTCTGCCGTGAATCCACAGCGCTGAGCGCGGCATTATCGAGCAGACCCAGGCGCCTCGCGTGTCCCGCCAGGCGGCGGTCGGCGTTGTCCTGCCGCAGCAGCAGCCGGTACTCGCTGCGCGACGTAAAGAGCCGGTAAGGTTCTACGATCTCCTTAGTGACGAGATCGTCGACCATGATGCCGATGTATGCCTCGTCGCGGCCGAGCACGAAAATTTCCTTGCCGCCGGTCTTCACATCCAGCGCGGCGTTGATCCCGGCGATGAGGCCCTGCCCGGCCGCTTCTTCGTAGCCGCTGGTGCCGTTGATCTGTCCGGCCAGATACAGCCCGCGCGCGCGGCGCGCGGCCAGCGTCTGGTTGATCTGGTGCGGCGGGACCATGTCGTACTCAATGGCGTAGCCGAAGCGCATGAGCTGCGCGTCTTCACAACCCGGCACCGAGCGCACCATCGCGGTCTGCACTTCGGCAGGCATGCTCGTGGAGAGTCCGTTGACGTAATACTCCTCGGTGTCGGCGCCTTCGGGTTCGAGAAAAATCTGGTGGCTCTCTTTCTCGGCGAACTTGACGATCTTGTCTTCCACCGATGGGCAGTAGCGCGGCCCCTTAGATTTAATCTGCCCGGTGTAAAGCGGCGCGCGATGCAGGTTCTCGCGGATGATCTCATGCGTGCGCGCGCTGGTGCGCGTCAGCCAGCAGGCGAGGTTGGGTCGCTCGATTTTACTCGTGCGGAAACTGAACGCCGGACGCGGCTCGTCGCTGTACTGCGCTTCCAGTCCGCTGAAATTCAGCGTGCGTCCATTCAATCGCGGCGGCGTGCCCGTCTTCAAACGGCGCAGTTCAAAACCCATCGCCTCGAGCGACCCCGACAAACTCATCGCCGCCTGTTCGCCCGCGCGGCCGCCGCGGCTCTGCTTCATGCCTTGATGGATCAGCCCGCGCAAGAATGTTCCGGTTGTGAGAATCACTGAACTCGCGGTGTACGTCAGGCCGCTGCCGCCGCGTATTCCGACCGCGCGCAGACTATTCTCCGGCGGCGCGGGAATGGTGAGCGCTTCGGGCGCCACGCCTCCGCGCAGTTGCTTGAGCCGCTCGCGATAAAGCTCAGCGGCGTTCGACGATTCGGGGCCGCAATTTTCGACAAGCAGCTCTTCGACCATCTCCTGACGCAGCGTCAGGTTCGGCGTGCGCTCGATCAGTTGCTTCATCAGGATTGCGTAGAGCCGCTTGTCGCACTGCGCGCGCGGCGATTGCACCGCCGGCCCGCGCGAACGGTTCAGCATGCGGAACTGGATGCCCGAGCGATCGGTGATGATTCCCTGCGCGCCGCCGAGCGCGTCGACTTCGCGCACCGCGATGCCCTTGGCCGTTCCGCCGATCGCCGGATTGCACGACATCTGCGCCACGCCTTCGAGCGCGATGGTGGTCAGCAGCGTCTTGCAACCCATCCGCGCTGCCGCCAGCGCCGCTTCGCAGCCGGCATGCCCGGCTCCGACAACGATGACATCGAAGTGTTCGGTGGTGCAGTATTCCATGGCAGAAACGTACCGCGTCGGGGCCGCAAACGCAAAGGCGGAGGAAGCTTAGGAGCCGCGAGCCACCCCAGATTTTCGCATCGCCGCGGCTCAAACGGGCGGGGAAGGAATGCGCGACTCAATCAGATTGTATGTGCAACCTGAAACCGCTATATTCAGGCGAGGTCAACGCATCGGCGTTGGCCGTTTTTCCAAACCAGGGATACGACGTGGCCTCAGGTCTCGAAAACTTACCTCGCAGCTCCGAAGAACGCGTCGCGATTCTGATGAAGATCGTCGCGCCGGTCGTTTCGGATCTGGTCCGTTCTGAAGAGGTGCTCTCCAGGCACCTCACCAGCCAGTACGCCTACATCAGCATGCTGGTCCGGCACATCGAACGCTTCAAAGGAAAGCGCCTGCGCCCCGCCATCCTGCATTTAAGCTCGCGCGCGTTCGGCGGCGAGGCGCCGCTGGGACCCGACGTCGCTGCTCTGGTCGAGATGATTCACCTCGCTACGCTCTGCCACGACGACATTCTCGACGATGCCGAAACACGGCGCAGCGTGCCCACGGTCAACGCCAAGTGGGGCAACAAATCGGCGGTGATGACTGGCGATATCCTCTTCTCGCGCGCCTTTGAAATTCTCAGCCGCCTCGACGATGTGCGACCGTACAAGATTCTCTCGCGCACCAGCCGCCTGATCTGCGAAGGCGAACTGCTTCAGATCGACAGCCGTTTCAAAACCGATCTCGATGAAGACGCTTATTTCGACTTGATCGAAAAGAAGACCGCGGTCCTCTTTGGCGCCGCCGCCGAACTGGGCGCACTCTTGGCCGGAGCCAGCGAAGCCGACAGCAAACACATGTACGAGTACGGCCGCCGCCTGGGCATGGCCTTCCAGATTGTCGACGACTGCCTCGATCTGGTCGGAGTCGAGAAGACCGTGGGCAAGTCATTGGGCAGCGATTTGAAAAACGGAGAACCGACGCTGCCTCTCATTCATCTGCTCAACAACACCACCGGCGCGCGCAAGCAGGAACTGCTGACGATGTTCAAACCCGAAAGTGGCGGCCCCTCGCGCGAGGCGCTCGCGCCTTACCTGCAGCGCGCTGGTTCGGTCGATTACGCGCTGCAGATCGCGCGCACCGAGATACTGCGCGCCTGCGACGAGATTAGCTTCCTGCCCGAATCCGGAGCTAAGACCGCGCTTCTCGAAATCCCCGATTACATTCTCGTCCGCACAAGCTGACGGTTTCCTGCGTCCGCTTGCATCAAAACCCCGCGCGCCTTAATCTCTGCTTCATCAAACATGTTCTCTCGGAGAGGCCGCATTCATGAAAATCTCAAAGATCACTCCCATGGTCATGGGCACACCCTGGCGTAACCTGACCTTCCTTAAAGTCGAGACCGACGAGGGCCTCGTCGGCGTCTCCGAAGGGCGTAACGTCTGCCGCACCGACGCGCTGCTCGGGTATCTCGATGGAGCCAGCAAGCGCTACGTGCTGGGCAGCGATCCGTTCAACATCGAATCGCTCGTCCATCGCATGTTCCACCAGGATTTCTCGCGCGTCGACGACGTCGTCGGCATGGGCATCGCCCTGGTCGAGATGGCCTGCTGGGACATCATCGGCAAGTCCGTCAACCTGCCTGTTTACAAACTTTTGGGCGGCGCCGTGCGCGACAAGATCAAGGCCTATGCCAACGGCTGGTACACTGTCGAACGCAAACCCGAAGAGTTCGCCAAGGCCGTGAAGAAGGTCGTGGAGCGCGGCTACAAGGCGCTCAAGGTCGATCCCTTCGGCGCGGGCTTCTACGAGATGGAGCGCAAAGAAAAGAATCTCTCGATCTCGCTGATCGAAGCCATTCGCGGCACCGTCGGCCCCGACGTTGAGATCATGATCGAGATGCACGGCCGCTTCAGCCCCGCCACCGCCATCGACATCTCACGCGACTTGGAAAAGTTCCAGCCCTCGTGGATCGAAGAACCGATTCCGCCGGACAATCCGGAGATGATGGCCAAGGCCGCCGCCAAAATAAATCTCCCCGTCGCCACCGGCGAACGCATTCACACCAAGTTCGAAGTGCGCCGCCTGCTCGAGCTCGGCGCAATCGACATCCTGCAGACCGACATCACCCATTCCTGTGGAATTTTGGAAGGCAAAAAAATCGCAGCGATGGCCGACTGTTACTACGTCACCTTCGCGCCGCATAACGTCGGCGGACCGTTGAGCACCGCCGCCAATCTCCATCTGGCCGCCTGCACCACCAACTTCAAAATTCAGGAACACTTCAACGATTTCGTCGACAGTTGGGTCAAGCAAGCCGCCACCGGCCCCGGCTACCCCGAAGTCGTCGACGGCTATTTCCCGCTCCCCAGCGGCCCCGGTCTGGGCGTCACACTGAACGAAGATTTCATCAAAGAACACCCCATGGGCACCGGCTTCTTCAACCTCTTCGAAGAAGACTGGCACAAGCGGCAGAACAAGTAATAAAAGCAACGGCTTTAGCACAGAGAAAAAAGGAGAGTACGCACAGAGTACACAGAGAACGGCTTTGAATTGGATCCTGCATGCTCAATAGTCGCTCTTAAAAAATCCGTTCTCCGTGACCTCTATGCGTCCTCTCTTTTGTTCTCTGTGGTAATGCAGTTTTCTGTTTTTGGAGGGGGCTTCGATGCGAACACTGATCCTCGGCGGCAGCGGACTGATCTCGACGGAGACCGCGCGCGCCTGCATGGAAATGGGGCATGAGACCATCGCGCTGACGCGCGGCAAGACGCCCTTCCGCGTCATGGATGCCGCCGGCCGCAGCCTGATGGCCGTCGTCGCCGACCGCAAAGACAAAGCGGCGCTGAAGAAAGTAATCAGCGACATCCGCCCCGAAGCAATCATCGATCTGATCTGCTACGAGAAGCAGGATATGGAAGACCTGATCGGCATGCGCAACTCCGCGCTGAAGCATCTGATCTTCGTTTCCACCGTCTGCGTCTTCGGTGGCCCGCTGGCGCAACATCCCGCGCGCGGCCACACCGAACGCCGTCCCAACAGCTCGTACGGGCAGAAGAAAAAAGAGATCGAAGACCTCTGCCTGGACGTCACGCGCAGCGGCTCGCTGGCCTGCACCATCTTCCGTCCCTCCAGCACCGACGGCCCCGGCGCATGGATGAGCGGCAACCTCTGGGGCCGCGACGCCACGCTCTTTACGCTGCTGCTCGCCCGCCGTCCCGTCATCGTCTGCGCCGGCGGCGTGCTCTGCCAGCACGGCTCCACCCGCGATGTGGGCCGCGCGCTCGCTCTTTCGCTGGGCCGCCAGGTCTGCATCGGCCGGGCCTACCAGGTGGTCGGCGATGAATGCGTCACGCAGGCCGAGTTCATCCGCCGCGCCGCCGCCGGCATCGGAGTCAACGATCCCAACATCGTCGAGATTCCCGCCGATTGGCTCTGCCAAAGATTAAAGGATTGGAAACGCGTCGGATTCCTGCGCGACATCTGGCGCTACCACTGCAGCTACAACACCAGCGAACTCAAGCGCGATCTGCCCGAATGGAAAGTGACGAGCACCATCGCCGAAAACGCCAAAGACGTCTGGCGTTGGGCCCGCGACGGCGGCACCTGGACTCAGGCTCAAGCCGGCGGCGTCTTTAAAACCGACCTCGATCCCGAGCCAATTTGCGACGCCTACGAACGCGCCCACAGCGCGTTCCTTGCGTAGGGTAAATTGGCCCGTTAAATTGCCCCGTTGCCGATGGCCGCGATCCCAAAACACCGGGCAAATTAACTGGCCAATTTGCCCTACGTTCGCGGTGCCCCGGAATAAAATAGCCATTTGAACACATTAGTAATAGAAGAATGGAGTCTCGGGCGCTGTAATCTCAGCTTCAGTGAGCATTGACAGCGCGGGATTCGGTGTTAGCGTTATTGAGTTAAAAGTTTGAGGGAGGATCCCAATGAGTGCCGCTACCGTAGCTGTAAACGATACAAATTTTGAGATTGAAGTTGAGAAGCACACAGGCGTTACCGTGGCCGATTTCTGGGCAACCTGGTGCGGACCGTGCCGCATGATCGCTCCGGCTCTCGATGAGTTGGCCACCGAATTGGAAGGCAAAGTCAAGATCGTCAAAGTCGACGTCGACGACGCGCCCGAAGTCGCCGCGCGCTACGGAATCCGCTCCATTCCCTGCCTGATTCTTTTCAAGAATGGCCAGGAAGCCGACCGCATCGTGGGCGCTCAGGCCAAGGCACAGCTCAAGAGCTGGATGGAAACACACAGCAAATAAAGCAATGCAAAATTCAAAAGTCAAAATGCAAAAGTGACAACCGGTATTCTGGTTGTCCTTTTGCATTTTTTACATAAAAATCTGTTCTCGGTGACCTCTGTGTTCTCTGCGCCTCTGTGTTGAAGTCGTTACTCTGGTGTTTGTCTCAGGTTCTGAATTCAATGTCCGACTTCGAGAGCAACCTTGCCCCCTACGCGATGCGTGCCGCCGCCTCGCGCGGTCGCCCGCATTCCGATCACGAGACCGAGTATCGCGGACTGTTCCAGCGCGACCGGGACCGGATCGTGCACTCGTCCGCCTTTCGGCGTCTGCAATACAAGACTCAGGTTTTCGTCAGCGTCATGGAAGGCGACTACTTCCGCAACCGCCTCACGCACACCCTCGAAGTCACTCAGATTGCGCGCACCATCGCGCGCGCACTCTCCTTAAATGAAGACCTGAGCGAAGCGCTGGCGCTGGCGCACGACTTGGGGCACGGTCCGTTCGGCCACTCCGGCGAACGCGCGCTCGACGAGGTGATGCGCGGCAAAGGCGGCTTCGACCATAATGCGCAGGGCCTGCGCGTCGTCGATCTGCTCGAAGTCCGTTATCCGCGCTTTCCGGGTTTGAACCTGACGTACGAGACGCGCGAAGGTTACGTCAAAAATTATGTCCCCGAAGGCCGCCCCGGCCGCCCGCGCGCGGCACTCGGTTTTGCCGGCAGCGAAATGCCCTCGCTTGAAGTGCAGCTTGTCGGACACGCCGATGAGATCGCCTACGACACGCACGATCTGGACGACGGTCTGGTCTCCGGCGCGCTGGATGAAGACCTCGTCCGAAGCGTCGAGCTCTGGCGCAGCACCGAAGAGCAGGTCGTCGCCGAGCACGCTGAATTTAGATCTGAGCACCGCCAGCGCTGGCGCGCCGTGGTCCGCCGCCTGATCGCGACGCTGGTCTCCGACCTGCTAGCCGAGACGCGCCGCCGCATCGCTGACAATCGCATCGCATCGCTCGCCGACGTACGGCAGTGCAGCCACGAACTTGCTGGCTTCTCGGCGCAGCTCGCCCCGCGCAAGCTGGAGCTCGAAGATTTTTTGATGGCCAATTTCTACAACAACCCACGCGTACGCGAGCGCACCGAATACTGGCACGAACGGCTCAAGCAGCTCTTCGCCTTTTATCAATCCGACCCGCGCAAAGTCCCCGACGAACACCGCCGCCGCGCCGACCACGGCGAGTCGCTCGACCGCATCATCTGCGACTACGTCGCCGGCATGACCGACCGCTTCGCCGGCAAACAGTGGGAACTGCTGTGTAAACCGTAGGGCAAATTGGCCCGTTAATTTGCCCAAGCTGGATTTTCGGACTCGCTTTGCGGCATATTTCGGTCACGCCTTCGCTGAAAAATATTTCTGAATCAAATTTAACAGGCATGCCGAATGCATTTTCTAAGATGCCGATTTGGGCTGGTGTTCTACGTTGTGGCAGGGGCCAGTGCGGTCTCAGAGGGGACGTAGTACGTCCAAAAACATTCCGCCGCCAGTGACACTGGATCAACCCACGCGCCATCCCGCATCCGCACGGGTAAGCGTCCTCGATACGGCACTCGGTCGCGTACCAGTGGCACCATTTTAACCGTTAACCCGTCGCGCTCATCACGCGGTTCTTGCCCGCGCCCTTCGCTTTCAGCAGCGCCATGTCGGCGCGGTGGATCAGCATGCTCGCGTCTTTGTCGGTGCTCTGCGCCGTCGCAATGCCAATGCTCACGGTCAGTTTGAGCAGATGTTCGTCAACTTTCAGCGGCGAGCGCCGCACGCTCTCCAAAATCTTCTCCGCCGCTGCGGTGGCGCCTTCCAGAGTCGTCTCCGGAAGTATAATCACAAACTCTTCGCCGCCGTAACGGCCCAGCGTATCCACCGAACGGATCGATTCGCGCAGCCGGCCCGCGATAAGCTTGAGCGCCACGTCGCCGGCACGGTGTCCGAAGCGGTCGTTGACCGATTTGAAATCGTCGGCGTCGATGATGATCACAGAGAAGGCTTTTCCAAAACGCAGCCAGCGCGCCCACTCGTTTTCAGCAACCTCAGTCACCACGCGGCGGTTGAGCAGCCCCGTCAGCGCATCCTCGCGCGCCAGCTTGCTGAGCTGCTCGTTGGCGTTCGAGAGCAGGTCGCGTTCTTTGGCCAGTTCGGCCTGGATCTGTTTACGATCGGTGATATCCAGAGCCAGTCCCAGGCTCCCGCGAATTTCGTTGCCCGCATTTCGCAGCGGCTCGACATGCGTATGGAATGTGTGATCCATCCATTCGAATTCGTAACTGCTCGATTCGCCGTTCAAGGCTTTCAAATGCGCGGCAATAGGAAGGAGCGTACTGTCCGTCGTGCCGAAATAGTCGTACAGAGTCATCCCCACGGATTGATTGGGCTTGGTATTCAGCGCCGCAAGCCCGGCACCCGTCGACGAGGTGAAGCGCAGGTCCTTATCGGTCGACCAGAGAATCGCCGGCATCTGCTGCACCAGAAGCCGCAGCCGCTCCTCGCTGTAGCGCAGCGCCTCTTCAATGCGTTTGCGGTCGGTGATATCGAAGACCACGCCGACCAGACTCCAATGGCCTGGGCTTAAATGAGTGACCTCGACATTCTCCGCCATCCAGCGCGGCGAGCCATCGACGCCCAGGATAACGAATTCCTGATTGTATGCACTGGCTCCGCTAAGCAGAGCTTCGCGGCTGCGCTTGTTCATTTGAGCCAGATGCTCCGGCAGAATCTGGCGGCTCCACACTTCGCCTTCCGATTGCGCGCTCATGTTGAGCCCCAGCCAGCGGCGGAGGGGCTCCGGCGAAAGCATGTTCAATTTCCAGCGCAGCACGCCGTTCTCGTCGTGAACCTGAGCATTCCAGAGAATGCATTCGGCGCGCGCGATGACATCGCGCACGCGCTCTTCGGCCTTCTTCTGTTCGGTCACGTCGCGGCTGATTCCAACGATGCCGCTGATGCTGCCTTCGTCATTGAACAGCGGGACTTTCGTCGTGGAGAGCCAGCGTTTTCCGCCCAGGCTGTCGATCGAGGGCTCTTCGCGATTGAGCAGCGGCTCGCCGCGCTCGACCAGCGCCCGGTCGTCCTTATCAAAGCGGCTGGCAATCTCGGGCGGAAAGAAATCAAAGACGGTTTTTCCAATCACGTCTTCGCTGCTCTTTACGCCCAGCAATTTGGCATGCGCGGCATTGTCGATCAGGTAGCGCCCCTGCGGATCCTTCAAATAAATGTAGTCGGGCAGATTATCCATCAGCGTGCGCAGCAACTTGCGCTCCTCGGAGAGAGCCTGCTCGGCGCGCTTGCGCTCGGTGATGTCCGTACAGACGCCGACCAGCTTCCAGTGCTTGGCAGAAACGCGGGTCATTTTAACGTCCTCGGTCAGCCAGCGCATGCTGCCGTCCTGAGCGATATAGGCGAACTCCTGCTGATACCCGGCAAGATCTCCCGCCAGCGCCTTGGCCGCATTGGCGTGCATCTTCAGCAGATGCTCGGGAATCACGTGGCTGATCCATGGCGCCTTGTTGGTAATTTCCGGGGTATGCTTGAGCCCCAGCTCGGCCCAGACCTCGTCGCTTTTATGAAATTTGAAGTTCCAGTTGGACCCCACGACGTCGGCTTCCCACAGCACGCAATGCGCCGACTCGACAACCCCGCGCAGCGCGTCCTCGGCGGATTTGCGGTCGGTAATATCCACTGCCACGCCGAATAAATCCCACTCGCCGTCGGCACGCGGCTGGATCTGCACATCTTCCTTCAGCCAGCGTTTCTCACCGTTAATGGAGAAGACCGAAAATTCCTGCTGATAATCCTTGGCCCCGCCTTTCAGAGCCGCCGACGACACCGCTTCCATTTTGCGTAATTGATCGGGCTCAATCTGTGTCGTCCAGGCATGATCCAGATCGAACTCTTTGCGCATCTCCGCCGACGAATGGATGCGCATGGTCCACTTGTACTCGTCCTTCTCGTTCTTCTTCACGCGCGCTTCCCAGAGAATGCAGCGCGCATGCGCCACCACATTCTCAAGCATGTCCTGCGTGCGCTTGCGGTCGGTGATGTCGCGGCTGATGCCCACGATGCCCGCAGGGCGGCCCTGCTTATCGAACATCGGTGCCTTGGTCGTGGACATCCAGGTTTCGGCGCCCTTGACCACTCCGTGCTCGATGCGGTCGCGCAAGGGCCGGCCAGTCTCCATCACGGCCTGGTCGTCGGCGCGGAACGACGCGGCATCTTCGGCGCGGAAAAAATCATAATCAGTCTTGCCAATGGCGTGCTCCGGCGATTCCATCCCCAGCGTTCGAGCCACGCCCTGGTTCACTTTCAAAAAGCGGCTCTCGGCATCTTTGAAGTAAATCTGATCCGGGATGTTATCCAGTAGGGTCCCGAGCAGATCGCGCTCGCGCCCCAAAACATCCTGCAGATTTTTAAATTCAGAATGCGCGGCTTTTAATTCAAAATGCGCGTCATCCTTGCTTTTTTTCAGCTCGCGGATCTGCTCTGTGGAACGATTCAAACGGGAATAAAAAACGACACAAGCCGCAACAGCGGCGATTAGAGTCAGACCCAACCCGATTTCAATAAAGCTCATTGTTCATTTTCCGGCACCTGTGCGGCTGCCTGATTATAACCATGTTCAAATAATAGCACTGGAGTGAAAAGCGAAAAAGAGGCCTAGCCTGACAAACTTGAACATATTGTTTAGACCTATGACAACGCGAAAGACTCAAGGTGCACAATATCGGACTATGCCGCATAATGCGCATTGTGCGTTGCAAATAATGCCTGTCCAATTAACGACTTACTACAATTGAAAATATGCAGGCGTTCCTTTTGTGGACATTACACGTCGGGCAATCGCGGCGCAGGCTGCTGCGCCGGCACCAATCTGCGATACGCCATCACTTCAGCGTCGATAAATACTCGATCAAGTCGCGGACCTCGCGCGCCTTTAGCACCGTGTCCATCGGCGGCATCGGCGAGACCGGCGGCAGACGCTTCTTCACGTGGCCAGGCGGCACGGTCGTCACTTTGGCGTTCGCATCCTTGATTGTGATCTTCTCGGCGTTCTCTTCGACGATGCTCCCGACCAGCAGGTTGCCGTCTTCAAGTTTCAGCGTCACTTGTCCGTAGCCGGGAACCACCACTGAATTTGGCGTAATCAGCGATTCCAGAATCTGCTCGCGCGTCAGGCGCTTGCCTACGCCGGCCAGATCAGGCCCGGCATCGCCGCCGACGTTGGCGATTTTATGGCAGCGAATGCACGACGCCGCATGGAATTTGAAAAGCTCCTCGCCGCATTTGGAATCGCCGCCCGCCAGACTGATTTTGAAGGGCGCGACCTTGTTGTCTTCCGGGAACTGGCTTTTGAAATCAGCGATCTTCTTTTTGATCTTCTCTTCGCTGCGCATGCCCGCCGCTTCAATCAGATCCAGATGCAACTCGGCCGGCACTTTTCCGGCACTAAGCAGATTGAGCCACTCGAAAATCACCTCGCCCGCCAGCGGTGTCGTTGCGCGGCCCAGAGCCATCATCACCTGCTGCTGCATGCGCCGCCGGCTGGGGTCGGCGTAATTCCACGTGCCAGCTTCGTACACATCCATCTCAGAGAAGAACGTGCCTCCTCCGTTCTTTGTATTTTGCCAGAGCAGCCAGCGGAATTTTCCGACGCTGCCGCCCGGCTTGAAGACGCTGCTGCCATGCATGCCATCATTTTTCAGCGGATCGGTATTGACGCTCGCGATCTTGACCCACTCTTTATCCAGATTGGCGGCCGCGCTGGGCATCGCGTCAGAGGCCGCGCCCCAGAGCGTAAAAACCTGCGGCGCGCGGTTGCTGCTATGCCAGGAGTACGTATTTACAGCGCCCACTTCAATGGCCTTCTGCAAGTCCGCGACGACGCGCGATTCCTTGCCATCGAACCAGACGTTGCGCTCCAGGTCGTCGTTGTTCATCGCCGCTTCGCCATCATTCAGACGCGGCAGTTTTTCGCCGTCCGCGCCGCACTTCTCGTTCGGAACTGTGAAGCCTTTGACGTAGCGGAAGAACACGCCCTTGCCGCTTTTTTTGTCGGCATAGTCGCCCGACGACGGCGCCCCCATCTTCAAGTCGGTCCACGCACTCATCGACTTGTCGGTGAGCACCTGCAGGTCGCCGGTCAGCTTGCTGGTCTCGCTCAACAATTCCTTCGACGTCGTCAATCCGGACGGCGGGTCAAGCGCCAACTGCGCATCCAGCGCCGCAATGCGCAGCTTCATCGATCCTTCAGCGAGCAGCTTCGGCAGCAGCGGCTGCAATTGCGGGCTCTTCTTTTTCGAGAGCTCCGACATGGCATTGACACGCAGCGCTTCATCCTTCTTCGCGTCATTCATGATCGCCAGCAGGATATCATCGTTGAGCTCCACTTCGAAGAGCATCGCCGCGTCGAGCGCCTTAGCCGAAATGCCGCCCTCGCCCTTCTCCATCAAAGACTTGATCGCCGTCTTGATCGCGTCGTTGGGCGCAAGCTTGGCGCGCTTGGGCACCGGCCTGAAAACCCCAACCACCGGATCGATAACACTGGGCTCTTCCCACTTCATGAGCAGATCGAGCGCCATTGCGCGCACCGATTCGGGAACGCCCGGCAGCGTGATAAACTGAGCGATGGCCGATGCGGCGTCTGCCGATCCATAACGATAGTTTGCATTCACAATGCGCCCGTACATCAGCGGAGTAATCTTCGACTGCACCGCCGTCTCGAACGTGCTGATGGCCTTCAGTTCAGCGGCCAGGCTGGGCATCGCCCCAATGATCGGCACGTCGTAAATCGCGCGCATCGCTTCGTCGCGAATGAATGCATCGGCATCCTTCAAGTACGCCGCGATCGCCGGATCTTTCAAGCGGCGCAGCGTCAGCAGCACGCCCAGGCGCACGGCCTTCGACGCGTCCGTCATCAGCGGCTTGAGCGCTTCGACGTCGCCAATTCCGGCCAGCCCCATGATCGCGCCGTGGCGGACAAAGGCGTCCTTGTCGTCGTTCTCCTTAAGCATCTCTATTAAGGAAGCGAAGGCCGGCTTGTGCTTGAACTTTCCGAGTGCAATCGCGCTTAACGTTCGCACGCGCAGATTTTTATCTTTCAGCAGCGGCAGCATTGCATCGGCGGACTGCGCATATTTGGCGTCGCTCAACGTCTTGGCCGCCTGCTCGCGCACGCGCGACTCGTCATCCTTCAGCAGCGCGACAAGATTCTTCAAAGCCTCCGGATCAGTTCGGCCGACCTGCCCCAGCCCCCAGATCGCATGCAGCCGCGCGAGCGTGTGTCCCGGCGTCTTCGCCGTGCTGACGAAAACAGCCGCGCCCTCTTTGCCGCGCTTGGCCAGTTCGAATTGCGCATTCATCCGCGTTCGCATGTCCGAGTGCTTCAGCAATTCCGTCAGCTTTGCAATATCCAGCTTGGCGAATCCGCTCGCGAACAGCTTGCGCATCTCTTCGTACTCCGGCGCCATCGGAGCGTCTGGCGTCACGGTGATGATGCGCCCTTTTCCCGAGAGCGACCAGCCGCCGCCGTAATCGCAGATGTACATCTTGCCGTCGTGGCCGAAATCCACGTCCGTGGCGTTGATGCCCGAGACCATCTTGCGTGCGTTCTTGAGAACGAATCCCGCGCCGTCTTCGTCAGCCGTGAAAGCATGAACGCACGAGGCCGTTCCGGCCGTGTAATCAGTGACGAAGAAATTGCGCGCGTAGGCCTCGGGAAGACTCTTGCCTGGATTGTAAGTCAGCCCGCACGGGCCGCTGGTGATGTGCCCTGCAGTCGGCAGAATCCACGCCGGCTGCCCTTCGTGCCGCTCCTTCCAAAGCCCCTCCTGCAGCCACGGATTGGGCATGTGGCCGGGCAGTCCGGCAAGCTTTGCAAAGTCGCTATAAGTGAGCAATTGGCAGCCGCTCGACCAGCCGCTGCTGCCGCCTTCCAGGATGTAAGTCAGGCGCGATTTGTCGCCTTGATCGGAGTTGTTATCGACGGTGAAGAGATTCCCGTTTTCGTCGAAGGCCAGCTCTTGCGGATTGCGCAATCCATAGAAATAAACTTCGAGATCGCTGCCGTCGAAGTTGCAGCGGAAGACCGCGCCGGCAAACGGATCGTCCAGCTTTTTGCCCTCGCGCGAGACCGTGCTGTAACCGCGATCGCCCAGCGACCAGTACAGCTTGCCATCGGGCCCCACGACCAGCCCATGCAAATCGTGCCCGCTGATCCCGACGCGCACGCCGAAGCCGTCGAACATCGGCGCGATCTTCGTCGCCGCCGCGGACTCGCCGCTGGCGATGCTCAGCTCCCAGATTTTGGGGATGCAGGAGTAATAAATCTTCCCGTCGTGATAAGCAATGCCAACGCCCGGACCATCGAGCGGCTCGTTGAACGCCTCGGCAAAGCTCGTGACCTTGTCGGCCTTTCCTTTATTAGCACTGTCCTCAAGAATGAAAATCTTCTCTTTGAACTTGGTGAAGTATTCCGCGGCAAACTTGCCTTTGTATTTGTCGTAAAGCGCCAGGCGGTCGGCCGTGGTGAGGCTGCGCGCGTCGTCCGCAAGCATGAACTTCGCTTCGCGAATATCGATGCCGCCGCCGATGCGAAACCGGTAGGTCTGCGCCACGTACATGCGATTCTGATCGTCGAAGCAGATCGAGACCGGATTGATAATCTGCTTGGGGCTGCTCCAAAGCTGTGCCTTGATCCCGGCTGAAAGCGTGAGCCCCTTTACCGAATCCAGATCATCATCACCCGCGCGGGCGAAAAAACTTAGCGCCGCCGCCGCAATAACCATCCATAGCAATCGAAGTCTCAATGAACTACGCAAGTGAACGATCCTCCCCGAAGAGCTCTGATAAACGGCGTCAGCAGGGAGAAAATCTATCTTCTTAGCGCGAGGATGCAACGCCGATCGGACGGGTGGTTAATTGAAACCTAACCGCATCCTGACTCAGAAAGTTTGAGAGGAGTGAGAATTTTCTGAGCCAGTGGCCCCGCAGGGATACAGAGACCTCAAATTGCGGGACACTCGCGGTGCATAATTGTTCGCGGCGGCCCAGGTGTTACTTCATTTCATTAGCTACTGCGCGCTCTAGAAGTAACGCGGCAACCTGCATGGGGCTTACTTTACGTGTTGAGGTGCTCAGGCGGCGGGCGATGTTCTTCAATTTCTTCGCGGTGTCGGTTTTCATGGGAATTTTTCGGCGCAGTTTCCACTGGGAGTCGGTGGGGCGGCCTGGCCGCTGGCCAAGTCCAGGAGTCAGTCGATGCTTGAAAATTTCTGCCATGCGCGCGGCGCCAAATGCACCACCTCCTGTGTCTGGAAGCGTGGCAACAATCTTCGCTCCCAGCGCTTTTGCAAATCTCTCTTCACGGCGACCCATTTTAAACCTCGTTCACTCTCAAAAACCCTCGTTCCGGCCGGAACTTTTGACCGTGCTCTTCGTTGCTTAACTCGTCACAGATTTAAAAATATGTTCCTCGTTCGCGCATCGATCACGACCAAAACTCCTCGACCAAAACGAGGCTTTTCGGAGCGAACGAGGTTTAGCTCGATGTCTCCAACGGGAAACTGATCTGTAATAGGTCTTGTCGATGACGAAGCCGACTGCGCCCTGCTTTGTTGCCTGTCCCATTTCTTTCAGAAGCCGGACCAAAGCAGGACTCTGTTCCAAAATTGAGTCATCATTCGTGTAGCAGTTAATAACTACCGGATCGTCAAAAACGAGGTTCCCTCTTTGCGCATCGTCGCGCCAGACTCCTCGACCGCGAGGAAAGGCGGTTGCGCCGCCAAAGAGCTCTCCCAAAATTGACAGCATTTTATCAACCCATGGCATCTGATCGATCTCTCTTCCGGCACGGTCCGTACTCGGTATGAACAACACGAGCAATGTTGACTGCCGTTTTGCCACGTCTACTGGCGCAAGTTTGCGCTTCGCCATATCAGCTTCTCACTTTCTGCCCCAAAAGTCAAACACCCTGCGGCATCCAATCCTCCGATTGCATCAACTTGGAACAAACAATCTTGTTTAATTCCCCGTTCAGTGCAAACGTCAATTAAAGACAAAAACATCAGTTTAGAAACTTCAAACGTGCATGAGGTTCTCGAAGGGCGATATTGTACGCGTGCCTGAAGCACCGATGACGTTATGGACTTACAGGAACATTTTCGCGAGTCTCCAAAAAAGTGCTCTTTTAAGTTGCGACGCCGGTCTTGTAACTGTCATGAATTTCTTCAATTAAACAGTGCTCGAAAATACTTATACGATTTTTTAAAATTGTCGCGAAAAATCGCAAACGCTAAACGTTTTAGTATCAGTGAGCGTGGAAGACAAACGCGCCTTACTCCACCGTCTCCACCGTCACCGCCATCACCACCGGCACCGCGTGGTCCGGACCCTTCACCAGTTCGATCTGCTGAATCAGATCGCTACGCCTGGGAGTTACGGCCAGGTAGCGAATCTGCTGCTCGCGCAGTTTGAAGGCCAGCTTCGAGCCCGGGACTTCGATGACTCGAATGTAATCGGCGAAATGCAGGCCGTCTTTCAGCTCATGATCCTCGGTTTTTCCATCGGCGTAGCGTAGCCGCACGATCATCGTCACGCTCCGCCCTTCGCCGCCGGACGTCGCGCCCCAGGCACTGACGCCGCTCAGGAAATGAATCGCCTTCGCCTTTGAATTGCACGGCAGCGTCACCGACTTGGGCATGCTGTTGGGGATCTTGCCGCTGCTTGAATAGAGCATGATCGCGTTCGGCACTTTGTCGCCCAGCGGATCGACGAGTTGAAAGGGAATGCCCTCGAACGTCTTCGGCGACCAGTCGGGAAAGATGAGCCGCTCGACATCCGCGTCCTTCGAATTAAACATGCCCTGCGTGCTGACCACCGTGGCAACCTTGCGCAGGTCGAGCGGCAGAAATTTTCCGCGCGCCGTTAAAAATTCGAGCAGGTCGGTGATGCTCTCCACCGCCACCTGCTTCTCGAATCCTTCGGGCATCAGCGACTTGTTTGACGCGCCGATCTTCTTCACCTCTTCGCGCTGCAGTGCGTGCACTTTTGCTTCCGAGTCCATAATCTCGATCGACGTTTTCGTCTCGGACGTGAGCAGCCCGACAAAGACCTGCCCGTTGTTCATGATCACGGTGTACTGCCGGAAATTTCCTTCGACGCTGCGGCTGGGATCGAAGATGTGAATCAGCAGTTCGCTCTTCGGATGCGCGGCTATGCCCGTCAGATCCGGCCCGATTTTATTTCCCTCGCCGTTGTGCATGTGGCACTTGGCGCAGTTGGCCGTGAAGACGGCCTTGCCTTTTGCCACGTCGCCCTTGCCGAGAACCTTCGTCGCCAGATCGTCGATCACCTTCTGCCGGTCGGCGTCCGGCAAGCCGCCGCCGCTGGCCAGCAGTTTTTTGGCGCTTGCCGCGATCGCTTTATTGGGATGATTGCTCAGCGCGGTTTTTTGATCGAGCGAGAGTTCAGAGAACTGGACGGTGCCTTCTTCCGCGGCCTTGACATACGTCTGGGTCCATTCGCTCCGCTCCAGCAGCACGGAGATCGCGCGCACGCGCACGGCCGGGCTAAGCGATTTTAAGCTCTCAACCAGCGTCCCGCCGAATTGCGCCGCTTCGCTCTGCCGCACCGCCTCAATAATGCCGCGCGAAAACTCCGGCGACGAGCGCGGCGTGATCAACTTGACCAGGCTCGCCGCAGCCGGCAGATCGAACTTGCGCAGGCTGATCAACTGATTCGCCGATGCAATGCGCTCGGCATCGCTCTTCTTTTCGTCCTGAACTGTAGCGAACAATCCGTCGGCGATTTCAGCGATATGTTTGACCATCACGTTGCTGCCCAGGCGATCGGCGAGCGACGCGAGCTGCCCGCGCGCGCCGGCGGCAAGGCGCGGCATCAGCGCCAGCAGAGCCTTGTCGGACTCCTCATTGATCTTGACTTTGCCATCCTTGGGCCAGCCCGCCGCGATGCCGCTGACCACCGCTTCGGCGATCTGCGGAGTTGCTTTCTCCAGCGCAATGATAATCGCGCTCAGCGACTCCGACGGAACGCGCGCGTAATGGCCGGCCACGCGCGTCACGATCTCCATCACTTTTTTGTCCGCGCCTTTTTCAAATGTCTTCGCCGCAACCGCCTTCAGGAACGCTGCATCATTGGCGGCGGCAGCGGCAGTAAGCGCATCGGGCAACCAACGATCGGCGAGAAGCGTCGCATCGTCGAGCGCTGAGGCCAGCGTCGTGGCCGTCGCCTCTGAGCGCGGCAAATCCACCAGCGCGAGGAACGCCGCAAGCCGCACCTGCGCGTCGGGATCGGCCGTCAATTTTGCGCTGAGCAGCGCGGTGGTCGAACCCTCGATTCGCGGCAGAACCTGGATCGCGTTGCGGCGCACGCCGGCCGACGGATGCTTCAGCGCGGCGACGACCGCCGACGTGGCGCCGTCATTTTTTCCGTCCAGCGCGCCGAGCCCCTGCAAAGTCCATAGCGCGTGAATGGCGCACGGCGTCAGGCCGATTTCGTCGACGGTCTGCTCCTGCGTGAGCTTGATCAAATCAGGAATGACATCCGGCCTGGCGCGATCGACAAGTAGACTCTGAGCAGTCGTCCGCCAGAGCATGTTGTCGCTGCGCAACGCGGCGAGCAGACCCGGCGCGTCATTCGGATCGAGACGCGCCGGCGTAGCGGACTTCGCCTCCTTATAGACGATGCGGTAGATGCGGCCGTGCTGCTTGTCGCGATAGGGCGTCTCGTACGCGTTGCCGCGGCCATTCTTAAAACCCTGCGGCGTCGGGTTGTGCTGGATGATGTAATTGTACCAGTCGATCACCCACATATTTCCATCAGGCCCGACTTCGGACATGATCGGCGCGGTCCACTCGTCGTCGCTGGCGACGAAGTTCGTCAAGCGGTTGCGCGCGACAAAATCGCTGCCGCGCGGCTCAAGCTGGAAGGTTGCGGTGACGTGCCCGGTCGGCTCATTGACGAACGAAATCTTGTTCCAATACTCCTTCGGGTAGGCGCGCGCCGTGTACAGCGCATGGCCGGCCGCGGCGGTGAATTTTCCGTGCTGGTCAACCTGCCGGACTTTGTCGGTGATCGTGGGCATCTCGAGACTGCTGGCTATGGTGCTGAGCACGCTCGCCGACCAGCCGCGCACCGACTCGTAATAGCGATTGGGAATCGGCAGATAGACGCTGGGGTTTCCGTTCGCTGTCGAACCGAAGAGGATGCCTTCTTCGCTGAATCCCAGGCCCCACGAATTGTTGTTGTTGCTGCGCAGGTATTCCATCTTCGAGCCGTCGGCCTTGAAGCGATAAAAGCCAGCGCCGAATTTGAGTTTCTCGCCGCCCACTTCGCCGCTGAATCCGGAGTAGCCGACGATGCCGTAGACCCAGTTATCCAGGCCCATGCGAAGGTTGCTCGGCCCGGCGTGCGTATCGCCGACGCCCCAGCCGGAGAAGAGCACCTTCGTCTCGTCGGCCTTGTCGTCGCCATTGGTATCCTTAAGGAAGAGCGTCTCGGGAGCCGCGTGCACGATCAGCCCGCCATTGGCAAAGACGATGCTCGTTGGAATACTCAGCTTATCGGCGAATATGGTGAACTTGTCCGCGCGCCCGTCGCCGTCAGTGTCTTCACAGATTTTGATACGGTCCGCGCCCGATCCGAGCGGCTGTTTATTGTTGGGATAGTCGACCGTTTCAGCGATCCACAGACGGCCGCGGTGATCCCAGGCCATCGCAATCGGCTTGGTGATCTCGGGATCGGCGGCAAAAAGCTTCGTCTCAAATCCGTCCGGCACGACCATGTGCTTCTGCGATTCAGCCGCATCGAGCGGCTCCTGCATCTGCGTTTTACCGTCGGCGCCGCTTCGTTTTCCAGTCGACGAATAATACGGCACATTGGATTCCACGTACGTGAACGGTTTCAGATCGGTGCGCCTGGGTTTTAGATTTTTTTCCGGTTCGGCGGCATGGGCCAGAGCGAGCATGGTGCTGACCAATATCAAAAGCGGAAGCCTGATCCGTTTGCTGCAAATACGTCTCACACCGAAAGAATGAAGGTTCGTCATTTCGTTCTCCTCTTTATTGCAACTGGCAGCGATCCGAGCGCTTGTCAAGAACTGGCCTTACTACGCCGTTTAGCCGTGAGGTATCGCGTTATTCATTTGAGATATTTCACCCGTGTGATTTAGTAGCGGCATGAAGAAGCACCGCCGCGTCGCACTGTTGATCGAATCGTCCAACGCTTACGGGCGCGGCCTGTTGCGCGGCGTGGTGGCTTACGTGCGCGAGCACCGTCCGTGGTCCTTTTATTTTGCGGAGCAGGGCCGCGGCGACGCACCGCCCAAGTGGCTTTCGACGTGGGACGGTGATGGCATCATCGCGCGCATCGAGAATTCGAAGATCGCTCGCGCCGTCGCAAAGTCAAAACTGCCCGCCGTCGACTTGAGCGCTGCGCGGCTGGTTCCGACGATCCCGTGGGTGGAGACGCACGACGCGGCGATCGCCAAACTTGTGGCGCAGCATTTTCTCGAACGCGGATTCCGCCATTTTGCTTTCTGCGGCGATGCCCGCTTCAACTGGTCGAAGTGGCGCTGCACAAATTTTGTCGCGGCCATCGAAGCGGCCGGACAGCGCTGCGACGTTTTTAATCCGCAGGGCACGACGACGGTGCGTGTGCAGGCGCAGATCGCAGCGTGGTTGAAGACGCTGCCGCGCCCGGTGGGGATCATGGCCGCTTACGATCCGCGCGCGCAGCAGGTGCTCGGCGAATGCCGCGTGCTGAATCTCGCGGTGCCTGACGAAGTCGCTGTGGTCGGCGTCGATAACGACGAGCTGCTCTGCGATCTGTGTTCGCCGCCGCTCTCGAGCGTGATGCCCAATCATCACAAGGCCGGCTATGAGGCCGCGATGTTGCTGGACCGCATGATGTCCGGCGCGAGGGTCGCGCCGGCCGCGCATTTGATTGAACCGGTTCGCGTGGTGACGCGGCAGTCCAGCGACGTGCTCGCGGTTCACGATCCGGAGGTGGCCAAGGCAATGAATTTAATCCGCGAGCACGCCTGCGAGGGCATCAATGTTTCCGACGTGCTGAAAGTGGTTCTCATTTCGCGCCGCATGCTCGAGAGCCGTTTCAAGCGCCTGCTGGGGACGACGCCGCACGACGAAATTCTGCGTGTGAAATTAAATCGAGTGAAGCAGCTACTGCTTGATACGGACCTCTCGGTCTCCGACGTCGCGCAGCGTACCGGCTTCGAACACGCCGAATACCTGAGCGTCGCCTTCAAACACGCCGAAGGCATGCCGCCGAGTCATTATCGCAAGCAGACTCGGCGCGGAAAAACAGATTTATCACAAAGCAGCTTAATGGTTCGCGCGTTGTGAAAGCCACAGCGGAAAAGTCCAAACAGCCGGACATTTTCCGCTGTGGCTGTCTCTTTGATTGCGCGCGAACCAATAGGTGGAGCAGACATTCCTATGACTTGAACGCGTTTCCGACTACGGCCAACGCGGCGGTTTTTTCCTTCTCCGGGGGAGAAGGTCGACGAGCGGAGCTCGCGGGATGAGGGGAGCGCGTCACTTCTAAGAGTCTGAGGAAACCCCTCACCCCCGACCCCTCTCCCCTGAACAGCGGGGGCGAGGGGAGAACGAATCAACCCGTTCAAGTCATATTCCTGTCTGCTCGAACCGCTACAAGAGCAAACACGCATCCCCATAACTATAAAACCGGTACTCTTGCGTCACGGCGTGCTCGTAGGCCTTCTGGATCAGTTCAATCCCCGCGCTGCTTCCGGGAGCGGCGAGGGCGCAGACCAGCATCAGCAGGCTGGATTTGGGTATATGGAAATTGGTCAGCAGGCCGTCGACCACGTTGAATGTTCGCGGCGGGTAGATGAACAGGTCGGTGGCTCCGCTGGCGCTGCGGCCCTGGAGCGTGCCTTGCGCGAAGCTGCCTTCGAGCGCGCGCAGGCTCGTGGTGCCGACGGCGATGACGCGGCGCTTCTCTTTTTTGGCGAGGTTCACGGCGGCGACGGTGCGCTCGGGAATGATGTACGGTTCGGCGTCGACGAAATGCTGCTCGACCGCGTCGGCTTTGACGGGCCGGAAGGTGCCGGGGCCCACATGCAGCGTCAGGCGTTCGATCAAAATGCCGTTGCTCTGAATCTGCTCCAGCAACCCGGGCGTGAAATGCAGGCCTGCGGTCGGCGCGGCGACGGCGCCGGGCGTCTGAGCGAAGACGGTCTGGTAGCGCTCGCGGTCGGTCTGCGCGGAAGGGCCCGTCGGGCGGCGTATATAAGGAGGCAGCGGCACCTCGCCGTGCTCGTGGATATACGTGTCGAAATCAGCGGGCGAGCAATGGAATTCGACCACGTCGCCGGCCTCGCCGTGCCGCTCGCGCATCGTGACTTTGCAGCCGGCCCCGCCGCTGAGTGTGATCGTCTCGCCAACTTTCAGCCGGCCGCCCGAACGCGTCAGCACGCGCCGGATCACGCCGCCGTTGGCGCTGGTGTTGACCTCATTCGGCGTCGGGGGAAGCAGGAGCAGCTCCACCTTGCCGCCGCTGGAATCGCGCGTCGAACGCAGCCGCGCGGGGACGACGCGCGTGTCGTTGAGGATCAGCAGGTCGCCGGCGCGGAGCAGATCGGGCAGCTCGCGCATCTGCCGGTCCGACCAGCTCCGCGCGGAACGGTCGATCAAGAGCAGGCGCGAGGCGGCACGGTCGGCCATCGGCTCCTGCGCAATGAGCTGCTCGGGAAGATTGAAATTGAAGACGTCTGTTTTCATTGAGGGTCGCAAGCAGTAGGCAGACACTCTTATCCGCCGGTTTGATAAGAGCATTGAAACAGTTTTAATGAAGAAGGCAAAGAATGTTCTGAGCGGCGCGGCGCGGCTTTACATTCTGGCGGCATTTCTGGCAATGAGGGCGTGCATGGGGTAGCCTCTGGCGCTGCGCGCAGAGACGGCTGCGTCGTCAGTGCCAGTTGTTGACTGCGCGGGCTCCATACATTCCAGGATAAGAAATGTTCGGTATCGAGATCACTCACAAAGACGGACTGGCGCGCGCGGGCAAAATCACCACGGCGCATGGCAACATCGACACGCCCAATTTCATGACCGTCGGGACGCTCGGCGCGCCCAAGGGTTTGATGCCGCAGCAGGTGATGGACCTCGGCGCGCAGGTGCTGCTGATGAACGCGTTTCATCTGGCATGGCGACCGGGCGAGGAGCTCGTGCGCAGGCAGGGCGGGCTGCATAAATTCTGCGGCTGGCCGCGCCCGATCCTGACCGATTCCGGCGGCTACCAGATTTTCTCACTGCCGGGTCTGCGCAAGATCACCGAAGACGGCGCGCTCTTCGCCAGCGCCGTCGATGGCACTGTGCGGAACTTTTCGCCCGAAGCCGTGGTGGATATTCAGTGCGCGCTCGCGCCCGACATGGCCATGGTTCTGGACGAATGCCCGCCGTGGCCGTGCACGTCAAACGAGCTGAATGGCGCCGTGGAGCGGAGCGTGCGCTGGGCGGAGCGTTCGGTCAAGCGCGCGCACGAACTCAACACGCCGGATGTCAATTTCTTCGGCATCATCCAGGGCGGCTTCGACGAGAAGGCCCGGCAGCGTTCTCTGGAAGCGACGGCCGCGCTGCCCTTCGCGGGGTTGGCGCTGGGCGGGTTCTGTGTGGGTGAGGCGATCGAGGATACTCATAAAGGAATCGTCTATACGGCGCCCAAGATGCCCGCCGACCGCCCGCGTTACCTGATGGGCATGGGCACGCCGGAAGATATTCTGCTCGCGGTGACGCATGGAATCGATCTTTTTGACTGCACGCTGCCGACGCGCAACGGACGAAATGGGCTGGCTTTTACGTCGCAAGGCAAGCTGCGCATCAAGAATGCAAAAAATGCGAATGACGATTCGCCGCTCGACCCGGCGTGCAACTGCTATACGTGCCGAAACTTCAGCCGTTCATTCTTGCGCCATTTATTGCTTGCCCGCGAGATGAACGCGGCTATCTTGACTAGCCTTCATAACTTGGCTTTCTACCTGAATTTGATGCAATCCATTCGATCTGCAATTCAGGCGGGAGAGTTTCAGGCGTTCCGCCAGAAGTTCCTGGCCGAATGGACACGAGGCGCCGAGGAGAACGAGGCGCGCACAGAGGCGTCTTAAAGAAAAACCATATGGCAGAACCCGTTATCGAAGTACCTCAAAAAGTGCCCGCCTCGGCGCAACCGGCGCCCACTGGCAGCGAGAACATGGTTCAGATGATAACCATGTTTGGCGCCATGGCGCTGATCATGTACTTCCTGCTGATCCGTCCCGAGAGCAAACGGCGCAAGGAGAAGGAAGCGCTGATGGGCGGCGTCAAACCCAAGGACAAGGTGATCACCATTGGCGGCCTGCATGGCACAGTGGTTGAAATCGACACCGCGAAGGATGAAGTGGTTTTGCTGGTTGACCCCAAGAAAGATGTTAAGATGCGCTTCCGGCGCAGCGCCATTGACGTGATCGTGTCGAACGAAGAGAAGAAATCCTAAGCCAACCCATGTTGCATTCGCACTCCCGCACTCTTCGCCTCTGTGGCGGCATCATTGCCGGCCTGGCGCTCTTCTGTACTGGCGTGGGGTTGCCGCTTGCGCAGATGGTGCGTGTTCAAGAGACGCGCAAGGTTGGCGAGGATCGCGAACTGGGCGCCGCGCAGTATTCCATCGTCCTCGTGCTGGCGCATCAGTCAAACAACCCGAAGAACACCGATTCAAAGAATTCAGACCAGAAGAAAGAGCCCGGCCAGGATTCGCAATCACGGCTTTTTAAGCCAGTGGCGGATCACTGGGAATCGTCGCCCAACATAAAACTGCCCGACCTGCATGTTGAACGCCTGGAGATTCTGCCTTGCGTTGAACTCGCCGTTGCAGCGCTGATCGAAGCTGCAATCTCCGTCCGGCCTCTGCATATCGACGCTGCGCCTCCCAATTCCCGCGGTCCTCCCGCGGTCTGAATGATTTAAATTCTTGCGGCGTTGCGCTGCAGGGTCTTCTCAATTTGTTTTTGTAATCGTCCACGCCATCGTGCTGTCGCTTGCCCCAACGGGGCAATGTCCTTCAGCCCAGGGTTGCCGCGCAGCGGCTACCCATTGGGTAAGGAACACATCCTTAGGGCAACCCCAAAGGGGTTGTGGCTTGAGTGACGCGATAGACGCAACCCCGTTGGGGTTGTCCGGTTTCGACTTTCCGACCCAGGGTAGCGCCTGCGGGCGCAACCCTGGGCTGGAGGACATTGCCCCTTTGGGGCAAGGAACAGCAGGACTTTTTTACCGCGGCAGGTTTTGGACCTGCGGCAATTGTGTTTTTTTGGCTCTCTTGGAGTTCATCGTTCATGCCAGGACAATTAACAACACTGATCCCAGCGACACTGGGACTGTTTATCATCACGCTGGGCCTCTTCGGCGG
>Ga0105047_10003590_pt1 | contig 27297 bp, 18 predicted proteins | sample MAT04_FD_78384 | JGI IMG/M metagenome (GOLD analysis project Ga0105047, IMG submission 78384) | Freshwater microbial communities from Lake Fryxell liftoff mats and glacier meltwater in Antarctica - MAT-04 (megahit assembly) | ecosystem: Environmental > Aquatic > Freshwater > Ice > Liftoff... | reverse complement strand
GTGACTACAGATGATTCAGGCATTTATGAGATCAATAAATTAAGAGCGCTAAATTCGGCTTATACCAGAATAAGTGCAAAACGTCAGTTATAAGTCTACACCAAAAAGTAATTTCTACTTTAAATTCAGCAATTAGGATTTCTACTGAATTGATAATCAACTGTTTCCCTTTAAGTGTTCACCCCTTTATGGGCTGAGGCTTAGGGCAGAAGTAAAAAAAGGTGATTATCAAAAAAGCTGCATTTAAGAAGTGGACTCAGATATAAAATATTATTGGGAAAACTCTGTTGCCAGATTAAACATCATTTTAAGACATTGGTCCATCTGGTCTATGTCGATAAATTCATTGGCCCGATGTGCCTGAGCAATATCACCAGGACCACATATCACTGTTTTAAAACCTTCATTGGCAAATTGGCCTGCCTCCGCTGCATAAGCCACCGTACTTAGTTCAGTGCTTCCTGATATTTTTTTAATGAGTGGGACGATTTCAGATGTTTCTTTAGTTCCCAAGGGAGGTACTGGAGGGTGATGTTGTTCAGTGACTATACGTGTATCAGCATAGCGTAGTTTGAGATCATTTTCCACATCTTTGCAATAAATATCAAAATCATGAATGATGGTCAGAATATCATCCTGAGGGATAACTCTCACATCCCAGTAAAATGTGCATTTGTCCGCAATCACATTGGGGGCTATCCCACCTTTGATCATACCTACATGGAGGGATGTGTGTGGTGGATAAAATCTTTTATCCAGTCGTCCGTCCATTATCATTTGATCCATTTTGTCCTCCAGCCACGATATCAGTTTTGCAGCGACATGGATGGCACTTACTTCCTGTCTTATGCGACTACTGTGTCCCGCAGATCCATATACGGTAGTTTCCAGAACACAGATGCCTTTTTGGCCGATGACAGGCTTCATCATGGATGGTTCTCCAATTATCGCAAATTCAGGTTTCATTTTATAATGATTATTTATGGCTGCAGCGAGTTCAGGACCTGCCAGACAGCCTATCTCTTCATCATATGAAAAGGCGAAATAAACCGGTTTTTTTAATCCGGCATTTTTAAATAAATCCACAGAAGCCAGACAGCATGCCAAAAATCCTTTCATATCGCATGAACCCCTACCATAAAGTTTATTGTCTTTTTCTGTGAGTGTGAATGGGTGAGTATGCCAATCCTGGCCTTCGACAGGCACTACATCTGTATGCCCGGAAAGTATAATTCCTCCAACAGCTGAAGGTCCTATCCTGCAGTGTATGGATGCTTTATTTAGATCTTTGTTGGGTACTAGGTGATATTCTATATCTCTTTCATTCAGATATTTGATAATATAATCTACGATAGAAAGATTTGATTGTCCGCCAAGTACATCGTAAGAAACCAAATCTTTCAGTATATGAATACAATTAATCAAGGTAGGTGAGTGCATAATAGTATTGTTAATATCGCACAAAGTACATTTTTTTTTAGCTGAAAACAAAAAAAGATTAACCCAAATATGTTGATATGCTGAATTCAATATACTCAATACAAACTAAGAACAAATGGGCAGTCAAGCATGACTTTCAAATCACAATAACCTTCTCTGTTATAATACTTCCATCCTTGAGCGTGATATAAATAAAATATACCGATGCATCCATAAAATCAGTGGTGAGCGCGTTTTTGAGCCACTTACCTTCAGGTATAACAACCTCCTTACCTATCATATCAAATATTCTGAGATTTATCGGCCCATCCAATGCAATGGGAACATCGATTTTTAAGGTTTGGTCTCTTTGCACAGGATTGGGCATTATTTTCAGATCTATTTTGTCATCTTGTCTTGCGGCGGATATATTTGTAAAGATTGATGATCCATCATGGTTCACTGCCATAACTTTATAATAATTCAGTCCTTCCATTGGACGTGCATCCGTAAAATAGAAGAATGTTTCATCTACACTTTGTTGATAAACTGAATCTAAAATATTAAAATGTATACCATCGGAACTTCGCAATATTACATACTTATGTATATCCGTGGGCATGTAAGCTTCCCATTCCAGGATGTTTTCTTTATTTTTGGCATGAGCTTTAAGACTGGAAACCACCAGTGGCAAAGGATTTGGGTTTAAGGCATCTATTCGAAAATTATCAATCAATACGCCGTCAATATTATACCCACCATTAAATATCCCCGAAATACCGGCCACAAATCTGAAAATAACAGACGGGTTACCAGCCAGAAAACTAAGATCCAATGACTTATTGGCGTAGTAAGTATTGAGCGTCCAACCCGTGGTATCCGTAAAAATCTGGGGTGCTATTTTACAACCTGCCCCTGCCCCTGCATTGTAAAAGGATGGGGATGAACCAAGTCTTGACCATGTGATTCCATGATTGACAGAGTATTGTAGCTGCACTGCAAAAGGAGCGTTACAAAAGGCAACTTCCATCCCAAGATCAAAATATAAAGCAAAATTCTGATATCCGGAGAAGTCAAAAATGGGCGAGTATAAAGCACTTTTGGAAGTTACTTGTGGGATATCGCTATTTAGTTTTGATTTCCAGGCTTTACCTTGTGTTTGGAGCACGTATCCTGAAGTACCATATTCCCAAACATTTACAGTTCCTTCTATTACTTCAGATGCAAATAAGGCAGGGCCTGATTCAAAATCGCCTCCTTCGGACAAAGCAAAAGGAGCCGCCATTGCAGGCAGAATCGTGATGCCGGCATTCAGATTTTTGGTGTGTACACCATTAACCATCAAAGAAATATTGTATTGACCCGGAGAGGCGTAGGTGATGATTGGATTTTTAAGGGTGCTGATTTGTCCGTTTCCAAAATTCCAGAACCAGGAAACACCATTAAGTGATTTGTCCGTAAATGAGAAACTACTTCCTGCCCACCCTACTGATCTGTTTACTGTAAAATCAGCACAACCTTGTGATGTAGGTCCAATATTCAATACGCGGGAAACAGCACTTAGTCCATTTCCTGAACAATTGTTATATACGTAAATATCATACTTTTTACAAATGCCGTACCCGGGAGGGCTTATAACTACGGATGCAGAAGATGTATTAAAATCAACTATAAAATTTGCCCTTCCCACTTCAATCACTTTAACAGTATACCAATTTTGTGGTGTTGCAGACCATGAGACGGTAAAGTTTTGAGTGTTGATGTTGGTCACAATTACATTGTTCAGCTTCGCACAGATCACAGGATTACAGGCATTTAAACAAGATGGTCCTTGACTGGATATCTGCCCGCTGATGGTTGATTTGGATGGAGCAGACCAGGAAATATTATTGACATTTATGGAGGGAGCTAAGATAAAATTTGAATTGCTTGCATCATGTACACCACTGAAAGAGTGGCCAATCTCATGTGAAACCGTTATTTTCAGCATGGCAGCATTCGTCGTCCAATCTTCAAAAACAGCGCGTGCCCGCGATTGGCAAAATAAATTCTGGGCTTGAAAAGCAACACCCACTGTAGAATTATCAAGATCTCTGTTGGTCCAGAAATGAGCGGCTTGAAATGGATGGTAAAAACCATTTTGGTCTATCCATGTTGAAAATTCTGCTAAAAGATTACCTGCATTGGTTAGGGACGAAAGTGGATCACAGCTTTGACAAGTGGATATCGTTAGTTCACTAATTTCAAAATTTATTCCATCATTAAAATTTGTATTTCCATTGTATTCAAAGTTGCTCTGAACATTATTCATCACAGCGACTACATGGTTTATGACAGCATCTACCCCCGGATGAGCCGCATCTATAAACATAGAATAATCAGCAAGAAACGCCAGTTTTACTTTGTAACAAGCCCCTATTTGCGAAAAATCAGACTCAGTGGTTTCAGTACCTTCTTTCTGATCAGGTCTGAAACAATGGTAAACGTCGTGCCCGGCTTTTACATCATTCGCATAGTAAGCTATAAACTGATCTGATCTGCTGTTGGGCACAAAATACTTCAATGGCTCAATATAAAGTTCTTTGCCTTCGCTATTTATAAGTCCATACATAAAATTTTCGCTGACAGTGAGTCTGATAAAACCTTCTCTGCCATCAGTAAATACGCCCTTGTATGTTTTTGTATGTATTGGTTTTCTGTACTTTTGTTTCCCATCCTGAGATAAAACATAAATGCCTGCATCCCTAGCAATGATGTGAACAGGCTCCATAAGAAACGAATAATTTTGACCATCAATCTGCAAATTCACCTCATCAGATACAGATCTTGAACCAGTCAAATATTGGCTAAACGATTGGATTTCAAAGGAAAAGGCCTTAAAGTCATTAAAAACATTATCCAATTTAATACTTCCAAAATGATATGCTGGCGTGGATTTAAAAATCATATCCTGACTGAAGGAAGTCATCAGAAAAAATAAAACTACCACTATTGATAAAAAAATACGCATAGCGCTGATTTAAGAGTAAAGAATGTCATAAGTACATCTACAGACAAGACTCTAAAATCATTCTTGATACAAGATTATAGGCAGATTGGTTAAAATTCCAACAAATATATAGCATTTTATACATATACAATAAATATTATATAATAAAAATAATTATATCACACTTTCTTAAGGCGATGTGAAAGATAAGAGACCAACATATCCTTTCCCATTTCATAAGTCTTATTATTATTGATAATGAGATCTACCTTATTGAAAAAAGGAAAAATATAAGACTCAAAAGATGGTAAGACGTGGTGCTCGTAGCGATACAAAACGTCTTCCAGCGGATAATTACGCTCTACCCTATCCCGTTTTATTCTCCGTATGATCTTTTGCGTATCCGAAGCATGTATCAATATTTTTAGATCAAGCAAATTAAAAAGTTTGGGATCATAGAATACAAACAGTCCTTCGACAACAATGATGGGTGCCGGATCCAGATGGATGGTAACTGGATCTTTGTGTTCATTGTTGAAAGTATATTGAGGACGTTCGACAGGAATATTGTTCGTCAGTTTGACAAGATCAAAATAGAACTCATCCATCTCTATAGATTCCGGCAAATCGAAGTTTTTAATACCGTTTTCATCTTCCTTCTGAAACTCCCTCGATTTGTAATAATCATCTTGTGAGAGAAAACAAATCTGCTCTTTTGTAAAATGCTCTTTGATATCTCTGATAAAGGATGTTTTACCTGAACCGCTGCCGCCTGATATACCTATTATGAAAGAATTTGAATTTTTTAAGCTCATAAAAGTTGTTATTGGAATAAAAATTCTATTTTTCGGACAAATTAACAAACTTAGATTGACAAAATAAAACAAATAAATTTTTAAAAATGGATTTAATCATCAATATAGGTAGAGGGATGTTGGGTATGACGGTGTTGATTGCTATAGGATACGTGTTCAGCAGCAATAGGAAAGCGATCAACTGGAAGACGGTGGGAATTGGACTTTCTGCCCAACTGGTACTCGCTTTAGGCGTGCTCAAAGTGCCCTTTATTAAATCTATCTTTGAATTTATAGGTGGGATATTTGTTCTTATTCTTGACTTTACGAAAGCCGGAAGTTCCTTTTTGCTTGGGGGTATGATGAATGTAGAAAGTTTCGGTTTTATTTTTCTATTTCAGGTATTGCCCACTATTGTTTTCTTTTCGGCTTTGACTTCATTGCTATTTTATCTGGGCGTAATACAGGTGGTTGTGAAGAGTTTTGCCAAAATATTCACAAAATTATTGCACATATCGGGTGCAGAGAGTCTTTCCATCACGGGCAATATCTTTTTAGGTCAAACTGAAGCACCTCTGATGATCAAAGCCTATTTGGAAAAAATGAACAGATCCGAGATGCTTTTGGTGATGATAGGTGGGATGGCTACGGTGGCAGGTGCAGTAATGGCAGCTTATATTAGCTTTTTGGGTGGCGAAGATCCGGTATTAAGGCTGGAATTTGCAAAACATCTGCTGGCAGCATCCGTCATGGCAGCTCCGGGCGCTATTGTGATCTCCAAAATCCTGTATCCACAGACAGAAGCCATCAATACAGAAGTGAGTGTCTCTTATGAAAACATAGGTTCCAATGCCCTGGATGCTATCGCCAACGGTACCACCGAAGGACTAAAACTGGCAGCCAATGTCGCTGCGATGTTGCTGGTATTTATTGCTTTTATTGCAATGATAAATTATGGTCTGGGTTGGATAGGTGGTCTGAGTCTTCAAAAAATCACATTGGGTCTATCTGACAATGATGCCAATCTTAATAATGGCATCGCATTTTATACCCAGTATTCAAAACTGTCTATTGAGACCATCCTTGGTTTGGTTTTTGCACCATTGATGTGGCTGATCGGTGTGGCCAAAGAAGACATCATGACGATGGGCCAACTGTTAGGTATAAAACTTGCGTCCAGTGAGTTTGTAGCCTATACGCAACTGGCAGAACTTAAAAATCCAGACAATCCTGTACATCTTTTCCACCAGAAATCGGTCATTATGGCTACTTATATGCTTTGCGGATTTGCCAATTTCGCAAGTATTGGTATACAGATCGGAGGCATCGGATCACTTGCCCCTGGACAAAGAAAGACACTTTCGGAATTTGGCATGAAAGCGCTGCTGGGTGGAAGTATTGCTTCTCTATTTTCTGCTACCATTATTGGGGCATTGATGTAAATTTATAACAAGTTTTATTAAACAAATATGTTGAATTCAGTCAAAAAAAGTCTGTAGTGCTTGGTAATTATTATTTGTTTTTCTTCATGTAATGAGTTGAAAATATTTAAGATTCAAGCCTATAAAAAAATGATAAAATAAAGGAATTCGCATTAATGCCGGTGGTAATAGAAAAAGTTGACCAACCCGTATTTCCGTTAATGGATGCAGCCATGTTTAATAAAAAAAGTAATAAAATTGCTGATTCCACAACACTTGATGGAAAAAAGATGATTGACACTTTTCGTTACTCCTTGGCACAATTTATGACAGAACAATTTGGTGCAAACGTAATTTATGGTCTAGAATTGTCAAAAAGAGCCGGGTATTCATATATTGAAAATATAACGGAATCACTTCAGACTAATAATGAACATTTCCCTGTATTTATTTTGGCCGATGGAGATAAGATGCCATTTTATATCAAAAAAGGAGATATCGAAGATGCCTTAGATAATGAAAAGGCAGAAATGATTGTTAAAGATATATGTTTACAACTCAATGTTGATGCGCTTGCTATAAGTTATACGCAACTCAATGTTTTAGATGGTGGTGGATTTGGTATAAGCGGTAATGTTGCATTGATCACCCAAATCTTTATGTTTGATAAAAATGGAATACCCTTATCCAGCGGTTGTGCGCAGGGAAAATATACAACAATAAATGGTAAATATATCCATGAATATAGATCTAAATTGAAAGAGTTTCCTTTTTTGAGCGAAATTTTAGTGAAAGATATGGCTGGAATCAAATACACTAAAAAAAGTCCTTAAAGCAAATACTTTTTACCTGATAATGATACCAATTGATCAATATCTGTCGTCTAGAGCAAATATGGGCTTCCTGTTCATCCATTTGCCATCGGTAAAGTCCGGAAATGTCTGTGGCTCTCCTCCCTGAGCTATCGACTGCTCCGAAAGACACGTTATGGCTGCCCAACTTGCGTGATCATACACATCCAGCGGCATAGGATCTTTGCGTTTGTACGCTTCAATAAAGGCATTCATCACAAACCAGTCCATACCACCATGGCCGGCACCGGAAGCATCGTTTTCATATTTTTTCCATAGCGGATGATCATACTCTTTAAGGTAAGCATCAGCAGCTTCCCATCTATGAGCTGGACTTTTACCTTCGATGTAGATAGATTTATTTACGTCCATCCAAATACCGTTTGTGCCCTGAACTCTGAACCCAAGAGAATAGGGTCTTGGAAGATTTGTGTCATGACTCAAGGTAATGCTTTCTCCATTAGAGGTCATAATATTGGTCGTTACGACATCACCGAGCCTAAAATTTACTTTTGCATTGGGATGATCCTTTCCTCCCTTGGGATGATCGATAATGTATTTATTCAATCCACGTGCTTTGGAAGCCATAGACGTAAGGTATTCAAATCTGTTTCCTCTGTTGTTGTTGATGTAACTTCCTACAGGTCCTATCCCATGGGTAGGATAAAGTTCACCATTTCGATGCACTGAATGTGTGGTTCGCCACTTTGCTTCACTATATCCTTTTTCACCAAATTCCACTCCACCACCGTAATAATTTACGCCATCATTAAACTTCACTTCCCTCAGATCATGCTGATAACCACCTTCAAGATGGATCATCTCGCCAAACATATCCTGGCGTACCATATTGAGAATAGCCATAACATCCCTTCGGTAACATACATTTTCCATAATCATAAATGGCGTTTGGGTCTGTTCATACGTCCTTACCATCTGCCAGCACTCATCTATACTCATGGCACCGGCCACTTCGCAGGCCACAGCTTTCCCCGATCTCATGGCATCCACTGACATCGGCGTGTGCCATTCCCACGGTGTGCATATAAATACCGCATCCACATCCTTTTGTTCCAATAGTTTTTTGTATGCATGGGGACCATCTGTGAAAAGTTCGGGAGATTTTTGCCCAGCATCAGCTACTGCTTTTATGGCTTTAGCCGTTGTAATAGGGTCTATATCGCAAATAGCCGTGACCGAAATATCTTTTCTTAGGAGCGCCAGCTCCAGTGTACCCAATCCCCGTGCACCTACTCCAATAAAGCCAAGCCGGACCTTATCATTAAAAAAACCTGATCCTCCGATGCTAAACACTTCAGAAGATAGGCCTACTGCGGCAATTGTTGCTGTATTTTTTATAAAATTTCTGCGTTGCATATGTATATCCGTATTAAATTTTGGCAAATATAATCATTAGTGCCGATTTCTGAAGCCTCAGTTCGAATTACATATTTGTTTTTGTAAAGAAAAAATATCTTGAAAAATTCCTTTACATTAATCAGGCTATACCAATGATTTGGAAATGTCCAGGACTCAAGACACACCTACTTTCTTTACCTTGACCATTATGTTATAGTTTAACGATCTTGATGACCTGCGGTGGTTGTTGTACATCAGGTTTGTCCACCATGATGATGTAATGACCCGAAGGCAATTCCCCCAAAGATATACAGTCATACATCTCACCTGACTTCATGGTGTTCCCAAGCAGATTGATTACTCTGTATAGTGTACCATTTGGCAAAGGCGGTGAAATAGTCAATATATCAGTCACCGGGTTGGGGCTGATTTTATATGGGCCATCAGAATCAGCTTCGCCCACCGAAGACAGGTCACACTCTTTTTGCAATAGTTCATCATTGCAGTCCTTCAGATTGTTTCCTACATAAATTGAATCACCAAATCGTTTAAACGCTCTGCAAAGGTAATCGCTATTGCAGGTGTTTAGTTTTGGGTTATTAAACATGGAAATGTAATAAATTCCACGAATAATGTCTTCTTCATTTGGATTTGCAATTTTAGACGGAAGTTCCAGATTATCCAGTGCATCTATTGTTTCAAGATTTTTATTGTAAAAAAAACTAACTCCATCTGTAATTTTTTTTAGATTTGGTAGTATCTCCATTATTTTTATTACAGCATTGCACCACCCTATATTTAATGTCCCAATTTCCTCACATTTAAACCCTTTTAATTTTTCTATATCATTAGAAAATGTAATTCTAAATTTTTCAATTTTTTTAATCTCTTTCAATGCGCTAAAATCATTATTCGAACTATTTGTCAAACCAATGGAATATATGGAATCAATTTTATATCCAAAATCTAAATCAATATTTTGTGTATTATTAAGGTCAATACTGATACTGGTCTCCAACATATTTTTTGGTATCACATTGGATATTTTATTACTAATATCATTATCCACAATACCTATATTAATTTTGCCATCTGTGATATATTGAAGCTGTGGTGTAAAAGAAACATTTCCATGAAAATACATCTCGTTTGAAACAAATTTAATTCCGGATAAAAGCTTCAGGTCATAGGTGGTATCATTTGGAAAATAAACAGTAAGAGAATTCAATGTATCCAATGACAAAGGTGTTCGCCAAAATTTTTGGGCCGTAATGTTAGCTTGGTAGACCTTGCGTACATTTGACAGACCGCTGATATCCCTGATCATAGATGAACTCTGCAGTGTTAAAAACACCACTGACTCAAGTGGATAAAGTGAATCAAGGTTTACTATATCATTTGGCTTTCCGTCGCAGTTCAATGCATTTATACGAAGGGCAAAAAGATCCCGGCATCCCGGATAAGTACTGGGAAATGCATCAACCGAATCCTGACTGCAAAGAGTTATTGCAGTCGGACATTGAGCGTTAATCTGTCCTGAGACAAAAATAACTAAAAGTATTGGAATTAAACTAAAGAAATTTTTCATATAATAAAATTTAATTGCAAGGTGAATCGTATTCAAAACAATCGTACTTATTAGTACTAAAATTAAATATTTTTACTATAAAAAAAGTTGATGCACAAGATATACAAAAATGGTACAACCCGGTCTCAGGGTCTTCTGTAAAACTTTGTGAAAAACCAAATTCAGGACATAACAAATTTGCTGGAATAAATAATGGTGGTGGATTAGGAACGACATATGCAGACGAGATTCTTAAATCAAAACAACATTGACCATTTTGAATTTCGCATCCATCTTCTACATTAATGACAACAGGTGGAGTATCACCACTAGGATTTAGACAATCACATCCTGATGTTCGTAACTCTGTGGTGAGTTCTGCATCGTGATCGTCAGCCAATTCGGGTTGGCAACTGAAAGTTAATAATATCATGCAGGCTACCATAAATAATTAAAAAAGTTCTTCATGTTTTAAAAATTAAAATGATGTGAGATTGATAAGACTACGGTTTAAAATTAATAAAATTTTCTAAATCTAATTTGCTGTTGCAAGCAAAATTTAACATTTGGTTAATTCCAGTTGAAAATTGTTTCATAATTCAGAATATACAAATATAAATCAATTAATCAATAAATCAAATATAAAATAATTTCAGGTTGATTATTTTTCATCAAATAAAAAATTATGTGAAACCTTGCATCTTATTTTGAATCAATACCATAATATTTAAATTTCAGGGTGAATCGTTCAGTCCATCGGGGTTCATTAGCAAATCAAGGCATTTTTAAAATCTGCAGTTTTATATTGAAGTCACTTTTACTTTATTTAACCCTAATTATGCATTAGATTTCGTAGTGAGATGCTAAATTGCAACCTGCCTGCCTACGGAGTCAGGCTGGTAAATCAGCAACTTAGATTCGAAAAGCATAGCACCGCTATGGTTAAAGAAGATAAGTTGGCGAAGCTTCTGATTTGCAGAAAGTTAGACTCGTAATAGATTTTCTAATGCATAATTAGGGTTTAAGCCAAATCTTAATTTAAACTATTTTTGAAAAATATACAATCGTAATACCACTATTTTTTGGCCAATTCGGTTTTCTATACACAAAGTCCTATTACCAATTAGTCAAAAACATTAAGATAATCAGGGTTGCATCATCCTTTAATGCAATATATTTCTATTTTTGCTTCATCATTTATGAAATAAAATATCCTGTATTGGATAAATCATCATTTAAAAACCTTTTTGAACTGCATTATTCGCCACTGTGCAACTTTGCATTCAGGATAACCGAGGATATAAATCAGGCAGAAGACATCGTGCAGGATATCTTTGTAAAAATTTGGAATGATCCCGATTTACTGGATGACAATAAAAATATAAACTCCTATCTTTATACGATGGTCAGACATCGTGCATTGGAAGTGATACGAAGAGAAAATATAGGTCAAAAAATAAACCAACAATTAGAATATCTTCAAAATAATACATCAAATGCTGATGTGGAGGATGATGAGATAGAAAAGCTCCTATTATTAGAACAAATATATGTATCTATACGACAATTACCACCAAAATGTTCAGAAGTTTTCACCTTGAGTAAGGTAAATGGTTTAACTTACGTCCAAATTGCAGAAAAGATGAATATCTCTGTGAAAACGGTAGAAAATCATATGGGCAAAGCATTAAGATTAATTCGTGAATTATTAACCAAATCATTAAAATAAAAGTTATTCATCCTATCTAAATATATGAATATACAAAAAATAATTTCTACATTCATACTCCGTAAAACAGACTATGAAGAAAAAGAAGCCATTCAAAACTGGAAAAAGGAATCGATAGACAACTTAGAATCTCTGCGTCATATGATGAAAATAAATGAGCTTTCCGATGGGGTAAAAAATTATCAGCAGGTCAACACGGCATCAGCCTGGAACATAGTAGAACATCGTTTGGAACGTCGGACCCCTATCTATCATCTAAATGCATTCAAAAATATCGCGGCAATGGCTATACTTTTGATCATGTCTTTAGTGGTATATAAATTTATATTGAATCCAATCGCATCCGACGCTGCTTTACAAACTTACGTCACTTCTGATATAAAAGATATAAACTTGTCAGATGGAAGTGTCATAAAACTTGACAAAAACAGCACTTTAAAAGAAAACGCATTTAGAAGTGTAAACCTTGATGGCAGGGCATATTTTGATATTGCTACAGATAAATCCCATCCGTTTTCTATTCAGCTCCGGCATGGACAAATAACTGTGCTTGGTACCTCATTTAATATTAATACTTCTGCAAAATTTTCACAAATTTATGTGACCGAAGGCAGAGTAAAATATGAATATAAAGATAAAGAATATATATTGACTGCCGGAGAAATGCTGGATATAGTCGATGGAAATGTTGTTCGCTCTGAAAAACCGATTGTATCTCCTGAAAAATGGACCAACCAAAAGATTGTTTTTGAAAATAAAAGTCTGCATGAAGTATTGGAAACGCTTTCCATTATTCTCAATGTGGAAATAATATTTGACGGTCGGGAAAAAAATGATAAATGCAGAATAAATACAAGTTTTACCAACGAAAGTATTGATCAGATACTTCGTGAACTTGAGATACTATCGGGCCTGAAGTATACCATCTCCAACAATAAAATTGTGATAAAAACCTACAAATGCTAATGTATGAATTGCAGGTTCCTTCTAGGCAGTTTGCTTTTTATATGTGCATTTATTGACACTTCTTTTGCCCAAACAGATATATTAAATACTGAAATAGAGATAGAAAAAGGAACCATATTTCAGACAAAAAAAGATGTTTTAACCTATCTATCTGAAAAATACAACATTATTTTCAGCTATAATGCTAACCTACTTGATGACAACGGAATAGTATTTTTAAAAAATGAAAGACGGTCACTTAAGGAACTGCTCAATGAGATGTTCATAAATGATCAATTACTCATTATCACTGTCATTCCCAATAAAATTATACTGCAGAGCAAAGGTCCTAAACTTAAGGTGATACCCATCAACGGTAAAATATATGACCGGGATTCCGGTGAATCCATTTATGGGGCTGTCATCTATGAAAAACACAGCAATGTATCGGTTCTTTCAAATGAGAAAGGCTATTTTACGATCACATTACCTAAAGGAAAAGCCAATATTGAAGTCAGATATCTCGGATATAAGTCATCCACAATTACTATTGACATAGACAAACCATTAAAGCTTGATATACCCATGTTGAGTGACAATCTATTGGATACAATCATCATTGATGATCCGATGTTGCGGATCCAACTGATTGATGGAGGCAATATCATAGATGTGTTTAAATCCAGGGAACTCCGGTCAATTATAGGTGAAAAAGACATCATCAACAATGTACGCGTCATACCGGGTGTTCAGTCCGGCGGAGAAGGCCAGAGCGGTCTGTATGTAAGAGGAGGAACGCCGGATCAGAATTTGATTTTACTGGATGGAGTAGCATTATATGAAACGAGCCATATTGGGGGCATATCATCTATATTCATGGAAGAAAGTATCAAAGAAGCCAGTTTTGTGCGCAATGGATTTCCTGCCAGATATGGTGGTAGACTGTCGGGAGTGTTGGACATACAACTCAAAGAAGGCAACAGATATACACATAAAACTGAAATAACGGCAGGTTTGGCAGGTTCAAAAATACATCTGGAAGGCCCTGTATTTTCAGATAAAACTACCTATAGTCTGTCAGCGAGGACGTCATGGTTAAATTTTTATGTAAACAGTCTATTGAGAAAGTTTACAAAATACGACAATATAAACCTGACCTACTCAGATATGCTGGGTAAATTTACACACCGCTTCAGCCCAACCAACAGCATCAGCATGACCATTTATCAAGGTAGTGACAGACTCCAACTAACCAAAGAAAATACTTTTGAAGATCCTGATTATCAACTAAACGTATTTGATCGCAATGGTCTTGATTGGGGAAATAGTATGGCTACATTAAAATGGAATGTTTTACTTAGTGACAAACTAAGTCTTAAAGTCCAAAGCGGTGCGCTCAGATATAAAAATGGTTCAAGGTCCAGTTATAAATTTGAAACCATCACTTCTGATAGCATAAAAACTGATGAACTGGATGTAATTACAAAATCAAATATTACTGATTTTAACATAAAAAGTGATCTGGAATATTACTTGAATGACAATCATGTGCTACGTGCTGGTGCCAATACCATCATTCAACAATTTAATCCCACCATAAAACAAAGCACCTTTATAATTGAAGGCAATGCAGACAATATTATTGACAAAGATTCATTGATTAATGCCCGACAATATCAGTTTTATGTGGAAGATAACTTTAAAATAAATACTTCGCTCTTTTTATATACCGGATTTCATTATGCCAGATTTATACAGGGCAAAACAAAATATGGGTCATTACAACCCAGAATAAAATTACTGTGGACCCCGTTTCCAAAACATATTTTTTCCGGCGCATTTTCCAGGATGACCCAGTTTGTCCATTTGCTCTCCAACTCAGGACTTGGCCTCCCGTCAGACTTATGGGTTCCGTCGACCAGTCTGATACAACCCCAACATTCGGAGCAACTTAGCTTGAGTTATACATGGAATACCGGCAAAGGTGCTTACATCTATCTGGGAGGGTACAAAAGAAATTTTACCAACTCACTTGAATACACATCTCCCGTGGAACTTTTTTATTTTTTGATCAATGATCAGAATATTGTACCTGTATATAATACTTCTAGAGATTGGGAGCGAAACCTTCTTGTAGGGACGGCAAAATCTAAAGGACTTGAATTTTTGCTGCATAAAACAGAAGGTGCTACAAAAGGATGGTCTTCTGTAACCTGGTCAAAAACCGAAAGGAAATTTGATCTCTTAAACAAGGGTTTACCATTTCCGGCCAATCATGATAAAACTTGGAATATCAATATTGGGATATCACAAAAATGGAGTACAGCATTTTCAGCAGGGATAAATTTTGTGTACACTACCGGTAATACATTTTCACTGGCCACAGAAGAATATGATTCAGCCTTGGGCATTACTTTACTGCGGGCAGATGGACGCAATAATTACCGATTGCCTCCCTTTCATCACATCAGCTTAAATGCAGACTATCTTATCAAAGGAAAAAAATTTGACACTATGCTGAATCTTAATCTCTACAATATTTACAATCGGTTAAATGCTTATTTTATTTACATTTATGAAAATCCTGCTCCACCCTACAACAGATATCTAAAAAAAGTCAGCATTCTTCCGTTTACACCATCTTTAACAGTTTCGGTAAAGTTTTAAAATAATATTCGGCAGACATCATAAAAAATCCAGATAAAAAATATAATATTTTGCAAAATTAAGAAAATGCTAAAGTATTAAATTAAGTAAAGTGAAGGTGCAAAATTTTAATTTAAAAACTAGAAACTTTAAGTCCAGATTATTGTACATTTGTAGTGAATTTTTAAATATGCCTTCTTCCAAGTATTCAGTCTTCTTATTATTTGCGCTGCTGACATTGACGGCGTGTGAAGAAGAATTTTTACTTTTAAGACCAGGCTTCAAACCTTCTGTAGTCGTCAACTCAATATTTAAGGCTGGTAAACCATGGACAGTCAATCTTACCTACAGTAAAGATATCCTAACCTCCGGTTCAGAAATATTGGCTATAACCAACGCTGAAGTATCAGTCATCGAAAAAAACAATGGACGTGAAATCATTCTGAAACATGTAGGAAATGGCTTATATCAATCTGATATTTATCCACCGCTTCCGGATAAAACTTATGAACTCAACGTTTATGTTCCCGGATATGAAGTTGTAAAAGCCATCAGCAATGCTCCAAAAAAAGCCAATGTTGTGAGCATTTTCTCCGATATTGTTGACCAGAACACCACAAAAGTCAATTTTGAAATAAAAGATAATATCAATAATTATTACATCTGGAATTTTATCTCTACCAATCCCAAAAATCCAATAGACTCAAACTTTACAGGAAACCCTAAAGAACTGGTCTCGTCCATCTTTAAATATAAAAACATCTCCGGTTATCTGAACAACTTGTCAAGTTTGAACGAAAATGATGCCGCTTCTCAGGGTGGTATATTTTCATCAAATATAATTGATATTAAAAACAACTCAGGTGGACAAACAGAAAATAATCCAGATGAGACCGGAATTACAAAAAGGTATTTAAGGTTACTGACCACCAGCAAAGACTTATATAATTACTATAAAACGGTGGAAAAATTTACTGCTGCAGACAATCATAATTCAAGTTTCTCTCACTCACCCGAAATATATTCCAACATAAAAAATGGCTTGGGAATTTTTGCCGGCTACACGGAAGAATTTAAAGAAGTGAAATAAATCATGCAAAGTTCTTATTACTGTATTATCATAGACTTTGGTACGCCCGAATTTGATGAAGCTTTAAAATTAAGGCATGAAGTCCTTAGAAAACCACTCAATCTGGAATTTAACCCTGAAGACATAGCTAGGGAATATGACTCCTTTCATATAGGATGTTATACTCAGGCTGGAGAGTTGATGGCTGTACTTACTTTAAAACCCATTGACAGCAAAATAATTAAAATGAGACAGGTTGCTGTGGACCCTCATAGTCAATCAAAAGGATTGGGTACTTTTCTGGTACAAGAGAGCGAAAAATTTGCAGCTTTAAAAGGTTTTGAAAAAATAGAGTTACATGCCCGGGATACTGCCATCGAATTTTATAAAAAATCAGGGTATATTCCAATGGGAGAAATCTTTAAAGAAGTGGGAATCGACCATTTATTTATGTTTAAAAAATTAACCTAAACTATTTATTTAATATATAATTGAATATATAAAACCATCGATCGCCGGATCCTAAAGATGGTGGTAAAAGTATATAGTATTGATATAGTTAATTTTAAGTATAACGGAATTTTGTATAAAAATCACACTATACTGATAATCAATACATTAAATTTATAAATATACAATTTGTAACCCATTTTTATTCTTAAAATATTGGGTTTAATGTTACCTATGAAGTAATTTTGTTTATTAAATGAATAATCAGCATATAGTTGAGTCCCAATATTCATTCGTAAGCAAAACTGATTTTAACATGAATAATAGTAATTATTTCAGCGTAATTAAGATATTACCAAAATTTTTCTACTCCTTATTGATTATAGTTCTTCCATCTTTTTGCATAAGCCAAAGTAATATTGCAGGTAAGGTGTGGTTTGATGCCAATGCCAATGGATTGATCGATCCTCAGGAAAACATATTTCCAAATATTCCCGTTTTTCTGATCACTTGTTCGGGGCAATTTATACAAGCGACCCAAACAGATTTGAACGGAGACTATGTCTTTAACAATGTTGTAGATGGAAATTATAAACTTTTTTTCAATACTTCAGGGTTAAGTAGTCAATATGTTTTCACCATCACAGACATTAATATTGACAATAACGCACTTGCAAACGGTTATACCGATTGTAGTACAATAGATGAAAATATCATTGATGAATATACACTTAACGCAGGATTGACCATTTTGGCGACCATCGGGAACAAGATATGGGATGATCTAAATGGAAATGGATTACAGGAAATGGGCGAACCGGGTATAACAAATGTAACCGTAAATTTACATCGGGCGTCAGATGATGCCATCATTGCTACCACTACCAGTAATTCAAGTGGTTTATATAGTTTTACAAATATTCTGCCCGGAAATTATTTTATTTCTATGACACCATTAAACATTTACGTTCCTACAGTTGTCAATGTTTCAAATCCTGCTCTGAACAGTGACATTACTGGAAATAATGGTCCTAATACAACAGATACTTTTGCCCTTTTAGCAGGAGTAGACAACAATAATTTGGATGGAGGTTTTTACGAGTGTGCCAAAATTTGCGGATTTATGTATTATGATGGAAATTTTAGTAACACTTTAAACATAAACGAAAACGGGATAAATGGACTTCATGTAAAATTGTGGAGGATTGCGGCAGGTGACACATCATTGTATCTGCAGCAATATACAGGACCAAAACCCGGATCCCCAAGTGATGACGGGTATTATCAATTTTGTGTACCTCCAGGAAAATATTATATTGAAGTACCTGGCTTTTTGCCAGACGACATCATCGCCGGGTTGCCATTCGTCGGAAATAATCCTTATATATACAACTACATCACGCATGCCAATGGCATCAATACGACCAATAATATTGATGTCATCAGTGGCGACGAATTCTGCCATATAAACGGTGGATTTTACTGTACTGGGTCCATCGTAACCAGGGTTTGGTTTGACACTAATCAAAATGGAGTGCAGGATGAAGCAGATTATGGTATGGGCAACACGACTGTATTTCTATATGACCAATACTACAATCTGATAGAAAGTGGCGTCACATCATCTGAAGGATATTATGTTTTTGACAGCTTGAGCAATGGTTCCTATTTTGTATACAGCAACATCGAACCTGAATTTTCATACACAATACCTCATATGGGTGAGGATGATTTGGATAGTGATATAGACGGCACTATGGGCGAAGGTACGACTGCATTGTTTGTAATCGACAGTTGCCAGCACTATAACCATGTGGATGCAGGGTTAGCTTTTGGCGTTTTGCCTGTGATATGGGGTGACATAAGTGTAACAAAAAACAAAAATTTCCAAACAGTAAATTGGGCCATTTTAAGCGAAAGCAATGTATCCCATTACATCGTAACTAAAAATAAATCGGGAAGTAATGATTGGGATAACATCGGGACAGTTATATCAAAAGGAAATAAAAACGATGGTCAATATAATTTCGATGACTATGACTCCTATTATACTTCCGATATTAATTACAGAGTTATTGCTATGGATTATGATGGAAAAGCTTCAAAAAGTAAAATCGTCAGTTTAACTCCAGATGATCAAAATTTAAAATTCAAAGTACACCCCAATCCTGCTTCAGATCTTATTGAAATAAAAATATCAGGGGCTGATAATTTTAATCAGGAACTTTATGTAAGTATATACAACTCACTAGGGGTTGATATTTTATCATTTCCGGTGACTGGAGTAACAAAGATAAACATACCTGTTTCAGAAATGACGCCGGGCATTTACAGAGTAACATTGAAGTCCAATTATAAAATTTTGCAAAGCAGCAATGTTATTATTGCGAGATAGACCCATACTATGGGTATAAAAATTCAAATGGCTTCTGCAAGTCTTCTTGAAATCATGTTTATGATTCGGGTACGTAGCTCGGATTCATGCTCATAATACTTCAAGACTTCCTGTTGGGTCAGAAATCCAATAATGCTACCTATCAAAACATTGCGAAAAGGAATATCACTGCGCAGCAATTTTTCAATATATTGAATTCTTGTTGCCAAATCTGCCACTTTAATGGTTTTTTTATGCTTAATCAGATATTGATTAAAGTAGACCATTAAAAATTCATGTTGGAGTTTGATGATGGGCCTGAGTACCTGATTTTGTAATTTCTCCTGCCCAGATGTGATTTCATCAAAAGTTGCCGAAACAATATTCGGTCTTATTTCTGTTAGTTTCTGTTCTCTGTCCATATCTGAGCCAAACACATCCATGTTTAAATCGTTCACTAACGAACTACTTATTTTCAGCCAACCATTTTTTCATGGCAAGATATACCCCATTGGACCATCCGAATCCGTCCTGTACCGGATACTCTCCACCTCCGCTTTTACTGTCAATATCTACCACGTTATACTTTTCCATCATTTTACCAGTCAATTTAAATACCTTATCATTCAGAGATGTCCATCTTTCTGCTATTTTTATTCCCAATGATGTTTGATGATAAGGAATGGTAGCCATTAGAGCCATCCATTGTAACGGGGCCCAGCCATTTGGTGCATCCCATTGCTGTCCGGTAGTCAAAATTGTTGTGACCAGCCCACCCTGCTTGAGCAAATGTTTTTCCATGTATTGAAGTGCTCTTTGTCCTTGGTCACTGTCCGCAAGACCAAAAGCAAGTGGAAAAATACCTGCCAAATGGATAGATGAAGTTTGTCTATTGGCAACAAAATCATAATCAAAAAAGAATCCTTCTTCTTCGTTCCAAAAATATTGCAGGATCAAAGCCTTCCTGTGTTCACTTTTTGATTTCATTACTGTTGATTGTTCATTATTTCCCATTAATCTGTAAGTCTTTTCTAATGTAACTTCCAGATGAAACATCAGGCAATTCAGATCCACAGGCAAGATGTCACAGGTATGAATACTGGTCAGATCATCAGCTTGATTACACCACCTGCTGCTAAAGTCCCATCCTGACTCACAGGCAGATCTGATATTTTGCATCACGGAACCAGAAGGCCTTGCTATTTGAAGGGTCAAATGGATATCTTCAGCATACATCTCAGACCTAGGAATATCCAACTTATCCCAGTATCTGTTCAACACTTGTTCATCTTCAACCTTCACCACATGCCTGCTTTCCTTCACACCTGCTTCCCACACACTGTCCATCCAGAAATTGTACTCCTTTTCCAGTGGTTTAATATAATTCATCAAAATGTGCTCTCCTTTGATTTGAGCAAGCAGTGTCACCATCATACTGAAAAATGGAGGTTGGGACCTGCTGAGAAAATAAGTTCTGTTGCCATTTGGTATAAAGCCAACTTCATCTATCAACCATGCAAAGTTATCTATCATGTTTGTTATCAGGTCTATTTTATGATCCACCTGAAGTCCCAACATAGTAAAATAACTATCCCAATAATAGATTTCATTAAATCTTCCACCAGGTACAATGTAGGGAAACGGAAGCGGAATAAGTGAACTGCCTGTCACGATATTATCCACATTACGCATCAAATATGGCCACAATCTGCTGATGTGCGTCTCTACGGATTGGGTGGTGTCAGAAATAAAATCAGAGGCAGGCTGTGCAGGAAATTCAAAGTATTGAAACATAAACTGTTCCAATTTAAAATTTTCTGATACTTTTTCTTTTTGGTATTTCTCCAAAATGGTCTTAGGATCTGCCAAAGGTATGGCATCGGACCATGATTTTCCATCACTCAACAGTCCGCTTAGCGCAATGTCATGAAATAATGGTTCAAATAATTCTTCAGGTAATGTGAGTGATATCATACGTAAAATAAACAATTTTAATACAATGATACATATTATTCATGAAAAGCCTATGTTTGTAACTAAAATCAAAACCATTTGCGAAAATGAAGACAGGAATCAGACTTTCGATATATATCAACTACTTTGTATTTGCAATTCTACTCAATAGTGTAGGTATCGTAATACTAAAATCACAGAAAGTATATGGCGTTGATGAAGTACAGGCAAGTACACTTGAACTCTTCAAGGATCTTCCGATCGCACTTGTTTCCTTCCTGATCGCATCATTTCTCCCACGGATTGGCTATAAAAATGCCATGCTTGCAGCACTGATTCTGGTCACCTTTGCCTGTTTCAGCATGTATTTTGGCAATTCATTTTCGTCAGCAAAAATACTTTTTGCAGCAGTAGGTGTGTCATTTGCATTGATAAAGGTATCCGTCTACTCTGTGATAGGGCTTCTGACCAATGGCCAAAAGGAACATAACAGTCTGATGAGCTCTATAGAAGGAGTATTTATGTTTGGAATTGCTTTGGCCTACTTTCTTTTTCCAGCATTTAACAATGAAAATGAGCCGGATAGCTGGTTGAATGTCTATCCGCTTCTGGCTACGATGAGTATTATTTCCATGATAATTTTATTTTTTGCTCCCTTTGACGAAGGAAATGAAATACCGGGAGCAGATATCAAAGATGACATCAAGCAGATGTTTGGACTTATTATACAGAAGCTTGTGCTTGTATTTGTATTTTCTGCATTTCTGTTTGTAATGATCGAACAGGGTATCATGACCTGGTTGCCAACATTTAATGACAGAGTACTTAAACTACCTGAAAACATAAGTATAATGATGTCCAGCATTCTCGCTATATCATTGGGAATAGGAAGATTACTAGCTGGGCAGTTGACCAAAAAATACAACTGGATACAGGTATTATCCGTCTGTCTTCTGGCTTCCATGGCATTGGTTGTTTTTGTACTCCCCAAAACAGTGAATGCTCAGGTGGACAATATTCAGTCCTTTACTGATATTCCGCTCATTGGTTTTGCATTTCCACTGGTAGGTTTATTTCTTGCGCCCATATACCCCATGCTTAATTCAGTGGTACTGAGTGCATTACCAAAAAAACTACACAGTCCTATGACTGGTCTTATTGTTATATTTTCAGCATTGGGTGGTACATTGGGCTCGCGGTTGATAGGATGGCTTTTTAAAAATTTGGGCGCTGATCAGGCTTTTTATTATACATTGATCCCTATGGGATTTCTATTTGTGGCGATATTTATGCTTAAAAGACTGACTGATAGAGTCCCGCAATAAAAGTAAATATTGGTTGCTTCATGACTTTTATTTTTAGGACACAAGCTTTCTGTTATTTATCTTTAAAGAGCTGGGCCATTTTTTTGCTTTAAATCAAAATTGCTTACAAAAAAAAATAGGAATTATTGCTACCAAAATTGATGACAATATTATGTCTTTTGATTTGTCATTGCATTCACTTACCTTTGCGCAACATCTGAAATGATACAAAAATCTTTGCATGAGTGACCAAATAAAACACGAATGTGGTCTGGCTATGATCAGACTCCTGAAACCACTCGATTACTACCATAAAAAATACGGCACGGCTCTGTATGGCCTGAATAAAATGAACTTACTGCTGCAAAAACAACGCAACAGAGGACAAGACGGTGCAGGACTGGTGACCATTAAGCTTGATTCAACTCCCGGTACACGATACATCAGCCGTCGAAGAAGCAATAGTCCTCAATATCTTAAAGATTTATTTGAAGGAGTATTTTCACATTTTTCTGATATCACCAAGGAACAACTCAATGATCCTGTATGGCTGAAAGAAAATAAACCCTACACCGGTGAGTTACTGCTGGGACACCTCAGATATGGAACACATGGTGCCAATACGATAGAAACAGTACATCCTTTCCTTAGACAAAACAACTGGATCACCAGAAACTTGGTATTGGCTGGTAATTTTAATCTAACCAATGTAGATGAACTATTTTCTGAATTATTATCATTTGGTCAATATCCAAAAGAAAAATCAGATACAGTAACAGTACTCGAAAAAATTGGTCACTTTCTGGATGATGAAGTTCAGCGGCTTTTTAATTGGTTTAAACCAGAAGGATATTCCAATCAGGAGATCAATGGTCTGATCGCAGAACACCTGGATGTACAGCGTCTATTGCAGCGTGCAAGCAGAAAATTTGATGGTGGATATGTGATGGCCGGGTTGATCGGACATGGTGATGCTTTCGTACTGAGAGATCCTGCTGGTATAAGGCCGGCATTTTACTACCATGATGACGAAATAGTAGTTGTTGCATCAGAAAGACCAGCCATCCAAACCAGTCTGAACATCAGATACTTTCAGGTAAACGAACTAAAACCGGGACATGCGCTCATCATAAAGAAAAACGGAACTGTTACAGAAGAACTTTGCAAAGAACCAACGCTGTTGACGCCTTGCAGTTTTGAACGAATTTATTTCAGTAGAGGTACGGACAGGGACATATATCTAGAGCGAAAAAAATTGGGCGAATTGCTGGCAGACAAAATTTTAAAAGCAGTACATTATGATTTTGAAAATACCTTGTTTTCATTCATTCCCAATACTGCGGAAGTAGCATTTTATGGTATGATCAAAGGCTTGGATGCCAAATTGAACGAGATTAAAAACAACCAAATCATAGCTTTGAGCCAAAAAGGAGCATTGACGGATGAAGCACTGTCCAAAATCCTGTCACAAAGCATAAGGGCTGAAAAGCTGGCCGTAAAAGATGAAAAACTAAGAACATTTATTGCCGATGATGCTTCACGAGGTGAAATGGTTTCCCATGTATATGACGTCACCTATGGTATTGTACAAAATGAAGTCGATACCCTAGTACTTATAGATGACTCTATCGTAAGAGGTACTACTTTGAAAGACAGTATCATATATATACTGTCTACTCTAAGACCTAAAAAGATCATCATAGTATCCTCCGCTCCGCAGATTCGGTATCCCGATTGTTATGGTATAGACATGAGTAAAATGAAAGAGTTTGTTGCCTTCAGGGCTTTGGTGGAATTGCTGGATCAGGATGGAAAAATTCATCTCATGCGTGAAGTGTATGACCGATGTATCGAACAGGAAAAACTGCCTATAGAACAAATGGAAAATCAGGTCAAATTTTTGTATGACCAATATACGGAAGAACAAATTTCGGCGAAAATATCAGAATTGGTCACACCGGCAAATATTAGCCCTGAAGTGCAGGTGATTTACCAAAGCATAGAAGACCTGCATAAAGCATGTCCTAATAACAAAGGAGACTGGTATTTCTCAGGCAATTACCCTACGCCCGGTGGTATGCGGGTAGTAAACAGAGCATATGTAAACTATATGAAAAACAGTGACGAAAGGGCATATTAATAAGGTAAGGAAAACCTTAATTGTCAGACACTTAACTATTCCTATCGATAGTTGATGTCTTACTTCGAAACAGTATATCTGTAGTCTTTGACCGTTTTGGTACATGCAGTAGTTGCTACAATTTTACCGATGAGATGCCATTATTTCATCCGCCTTAGGAGCACCATCAATTACTTCTTAATGATTATTCACTGATAAAATTTCAGTTTGTCTGGCAAGTAAAATATTAAACTTATTCATTGCATTACAATGATTTTTTTGCATTCATTTTTCATTTCTTCTGAATTGTCAAATAAAATTGCAATAAGATAGAGTATATTGAGTCCAACATGAAAATTATTGAGAATGAGAATAGTTCTATATATCGGTGGGATGTCAGAAAGCCATCCGACCGAAAGGATTCGCAAAAAAAAAGCAGCCGAAACAAATGCTCCGGCCGCTTTATAATTTAAAATACTGATTTATTAGTAATTTGCATTCAACACCACCCTTTTGGTCACATCAGGCTGTCCTTCTGCCCTCACACGAATGAGGTACATGCCATTGGCAAAAGAGGTCAGATCAAGTTCTTCTTTTCCTCTGAAGGACTCAATATTTGTGGATCGAAGTAATTTGCCCTGAAGATTGTACATGTCCAATTGAATTTTTCTTTGGCTGTAACTACTCAAGTCAATTTCAATTATTCCATTGGTCGGATTGGGTACAATGCTGAAATCAGCGGTTGCCAATAAATCTTCCTGCAAATTTACTACCGGCCTGGTGATGCTTCCACCAGTGACACTCACATTGCCAAAGGTGGCTGTCGTGGTACTGTTCGAGTTATAATTGTTCACTACCAGTCCTACTTCTATACAATCGCCCATGACAATATTTTGGACACCTACATTGTACCAGGTAGTACCATTCGGCGATACGTACATCACAAACTGATTGCCCGTACGGGTGATGCGCAACCAGTATCTGTTTTGACTTGGGAACTGCTGCGGATAGGCCTGTCCGTTGGTCGTCGTTCTGAATTCTCTTCTGCTGAAATTACTCAGATTGGTCATCAGTTGTGCTTTTTTAGCTCCAATTACATTGCTCTCTCTCATCATTACTCCTGCCCAGCCCAGACTGCCTGATATGGATTTGACCCTTACTGTGATACTACTATTTCCACATAGGTTACTAGCCACGAAAGCCAATTTATCACTACTAAATGGATTGGCATACAAACAGTTGGTCGCAGTACCGGTAAACTCTCCGCTTGGCAAATTGTAAGTCCAGTTCGCATTACATTCAGAACTTATATTGGCCGCACGCCATCCACATGGAAAAGGATTGAAGGATACTGTTGCTGAGCTTGAAGATGTACAACCTGAAGCGGTTACCGTAACGGTATATGTACCTGCCACCATCGTACTTATTGATGCAGCAGTAGCCTGATTACTCCAAAGATAGGATGTTCCTCCAGATGCACATAACATAGCCGATAAACCCGAACAGATGATACCATCATTGGAAATCATACCATTCTGGTCCTTTATAACTATTGCGGATACAGGAAGCGAAGTGACGTTTATTGTGCTTGTTGACGATGCGGAACAACCGTTTGCATTCGTTACTGTAACGGTATACGTTGTGGTTGATGCAGGACTTACTGTTACAGCTACCGTAGTTGCGCCTGTACTCCAAGCATAACTTGTGCCTCCACTTCCTGTCAATGTCGCACTTGCACCATTACAAATGGCTCCATCATTATTTGTTGAGCCGGAAGTCTCGGCAACCGCTAAACCTGATGTTGGCAGCGGATTAACCGTGATCGTCGTCGCGGTTGTAGCAGAACAGTTATTCGCATTCGTTACCGTAACGGTATACGTTGTGGTTGATGCAGGACTCACTGCTATACCTGCAGTGGTTGCACCTGTGCTCCAGGCGTAAGATGTACCGCCCATACCTGTTAAGGTTGCCATTGCACCTACACAAATAATGCCGTTGTTTGGTGTGGTACCCGAGTTTTCAGTCACCGTGATACTCGGCGTTGGCAGCGGATTTACCGTGATCGTCGTCGAAGTTGAAGAAGAACAGTTATTCGCATTCGTTACCGTAATAGTATATGAAGTGGTTGCAGCAGGTGTTACATTGATCGCAGCAGTGGTTGCACCTGTACTCCAAGCATAACTTGTTCCTCCCGTAACTGTTAGGTTTGCCATTGCACCCACGCAAATAATTCCGTTGTTCGGGGTAGTACCTGAATTTTCAGTCACTGTAATGCCAGGTGTTGGCAGAGAATTTACCGTGATCGTTG
>Ga0105047_10003588_pt1 | contig 27298 bp, 25 predicted proteins | sample MAT04_FD_78384 | JGI IMG/M metagenome (GOLD analysis project Ga0105047, IMG submission 78384) | Freshwater microbial communities from Lake Fryxell liftoff mats and glacier meltwater in Antarctica - MAT-04 (megahit assembly) | ecosystem: Environmental > Aquatic > Freshwater > Ice > Liftoff... | reverse complement strand
TGAGTGGACGTGGCCGACCACGCCAGTGCGAGAAGTCACCCGCGTCACCGGCGCGGCGTAGCTGCCTGCCCGCCAGCCTTGCGACGACGAGCGCCAGCGCGACGAGGCCTCGGCCGTTTGTGTCACGGCATAGAAGCGGGTGCCGTCTATGCCGTGACACAAACCCCCCAAGCGCGCACTTGCCGATCTGGTGCGCTGGACATATCCCCCGCGCTCAAGTCAGAGAAGCCTCGACAGGTTGGTATGTGGGCGCCATGGGGTCGCGGGGACACATGGCGCTCGTCGTCGCTCTCGTCGTCGCACTCTGACCAGCACACCCGCGTCGGTTCGCCGAATCGGCTCGTCTGGTCACACAGCTTCGATGACTGCGCCCGCATGATCGATGCGCAGGACCTTGGTGTGGCCATCGTCGGGTAGCGCGGCGGCCAGCGCCTCGGCTTCGTCCACCGCACACATGGCCGCGACTGTTGGACCAGACCCGCTGAGCCACGCGGCCCACGCTCCTGCTGCAAGTGCAACCTCCAGAGCGACCCTCGACGGTGCGGCCTCCGCCAACCGAACGTCTTGATGAACGCGGTCTTGTGTTGCCACTCGCAACACATCGACCTCGCCGGCCGCCAACGCGGCAACGAGCAGAGCGGTGCGACCGACGTTGAAAACCACGTCAGCCATGGCCACTTCCGACGCCAGCTTTCCGCGCGACTCGTCGGTGGACGTTGCGAAGGACGGTACCCACATCACCAGTGCAGGATCGAACGACATCGGCACTCGAACCGCATGTCCGCCAGCCGTCGCGACGATGCCGCCATAGAGCGATGCCGCGACGTTGTCGGCGTGCCCTTCCAACTCCGTCGCCAGCCGCAGCAGCTCAGGCAGCGCGGCCTGCAGCGCGTCATCGTCGTCGCCGTGACGCTGCGCGTGAGCCGCGACCAGCCCGCCGACCCGCACAGCCCCACTGAAGCCCATACCGCGACCCACTGGGATCGGAGAGCGAACCCACAGCGGCCCTTCGCCGCCATGCGATCGAAAGGCAATAGTGGCCGGATGATGCTCGTCGGCAACGGACGCTCCCGGCGACGGCTCGCCGACGCCCACCTCGGCGTGCAGTGAGAGGGCCATGCCCAAGGCATCGAAACCCGGACCTAAGTTCGCCGACGAGGCCGGCACCCGCACGATCATCAGTGACCGAACTCCTCAGCGGCCTGCTGGGATGTCTCTACGAAACGGTCCAAGGTTGCGGCGGCGGCGCCACTGTCGATGGCGTCGCATGCCACCACCAGACCAGCTTCGATGGATTCGGCAACCCCTGCGACGACCAATGCGGCCGCAGCGTTGAGCACAACGATGTTGCGGTGTGCACCTTGCTGGCCACCCATGACGCGACGCACGACCTCGGCATTGACAGCCGGGCTACCGCCGACCAGCTCATCAGCGATTGCGGGCGCGAGACCGAGCGCAACCGGGTCGACCGTGAAATTGCGCACCGTGTCGTCGTCCAGGGCCAGCACGGTGGATGTGCCGGTGGTGGTCAACTCGTCGAGACCATTGCCATGCACCACCCACGCTCGATGAGAGCCGTGAAGCCGCAGCGAAGCAAGCATCCGCTCGGCAACGCCTGGATTGGCGACGCCAATGAGCTGACGCTTCACCCGCCCAGGGTTGGCCATCGGCCCGAGCATGTTGAACACGGTGGGAATGCCGATCTCGCGGCGGCTGGGTGCTGCGAAACGGAAGGCTGGGTGATACCGAGGCGCGAGGCAAAAGCCAATGCCGACCTCTTCTACGCAGCGCGCCACGCCCAAGGGCGAGAGCTCGACCGCAACCCCCAGTTCTTCCAGCACATCTGCCGTGCCGCACTGCGAGCTGGCGGCGCGAGCACCGTGCTTACACACAGGAACACCGGCGCCGGCCGTGACGATTGCAGCCATCGTGCTGACGTTGATGCTGTGACTGCGGTCTCCGCCGGTGCCGACGATGTCGATGGCCGAAGCCTGCAGTTCGGCCGACAACGGAACCAGGGTGGCGGCCTCCAGCACCGCGTCGAGCAGGCCGGAGATCTCCTGCGGTGACTCACCCTTGGCGCTCAGTGCAACGACGAACCCGATCAGCTGCGCGGCCGTCGCCTCGCCCGCCAAGATCGTGGCCATCGCCGCCCGAGCGTGCGCTGCCGGCAGATCGCGCCGTTCCAGCAGCTCGGTCAAGAGCGCGGGCCAGCCGCCCAGATCGTCGATTTGACTCATGGCGCTTGAGGCTAGTGATTGCAGCTACGCGGTACGACGTCGTTGGCGGATCATCCGCCGACGCTCGCGTTCGGTGGCGCCTCCCCACACGCCCGCCTTTTCGCGAACTTGCAACGAGTACTCCAAGCAGGCGACGCGCACGCCACAATCGACGCACACCGCTTTCGCCTCAAGCGCTTCGTCTTCGTCGTCCGGGTAGAAGACGCTGGGCTCCAAACCCCTGCATGCCCCTAGCTGACGCCACACGATCTCTTTGGCCGACACGAAAATGTCCCCCACTGTCATTGACTGGCAAGGCGGACCCCTCGCCAGCGGGACTGAATCTAGGTTCAGTCAAGGGTCCAGCGCTAGACCCAATTTGTTTCTTTTCTGCGCGCTTCAAGCCGAGGGCAGCAGGTCGGCGCGCAGCTCTTCAACGGTGGATGGCAACAGCTCCACCGCTTCCAGATACTCCGGATGATCAATCGCGAGAACGACGCCATCGACGAACGCTGCCACCTGTTCCTCGGTGAACTCGAACGTCACGTAGTGAACGGCTGCCGTGACGTGCTCGCGAGTGAGCTGCGCAGCGTGCTGTGGGTCGACCACGCAGCGGACCGAGTCGCCGTTCGGCAGCCGGAACACCACTGAGTGTTCGATACCTACCAGCTTGCCCAACCATTCGCGCAGCTGTTCGTCCGAGGTCAGCTCGATGAACAACGTCGCACACAGTTGGCCGGGCTCGGGGATCAGCGGGTTGTAGACGGCGAGCTCGTCCATGATTGCCTCGTCAGTGAAGGTGCGTTCGACGCGTGCCATTTCCTGAATCTGGTACCGCATGGTCTCGCGATTCTCGAACATCACCGTGACAACCGTGCCCAGTGAGACACGACGACGCTGCTTGAGAGCCAGCACCGCCGCTCGCAGTTCGTCGCGCTCTCGTTCGTACGCCCGGGCGTCGGCGATGTCATCGAGCGTCAGTTTGCGCGAAGTGGTCACGCTTCACCTTCCTCGGCAATCCCGTAGGCGCGGGCGATGACCTGCAACGGGTGTTGCGGCACTTCACCCGTCTGCTCGGTGATCGCCGTGTTGGCGAGGTGGCAGTCGCCGGCAACGACGTCGCCACCTGCTCGACGAATCTCGTCGCCCAACTTGCCTGCAATCGGAATACTGATGTCCGTGTTCTCGGCGCGCAGCCCCCACATGCCGTCGATGCCGCTGCACTGTTGCACCAGCTTCACCTTGGTACCGGTCAGCTTCATCAGGTCGCGACTTTTCAGGCCGATGTTCTGCGCCTTGAGATGGCAGGGCGTGTGGTAGGTGACGGTGTTGGGAACGAAGCCGGTGAAGTCGGTGTCCAGCGAAGTGCCTTCGGCCTTGTGAACCCGTATGAGGTATTCGGCCGCGTCGTAGGTGTGTGCGGCCACCAGCTCTGCGTCGGGGCCTCCGACGTAGTCGATGTAGTCCTTCTTCAGCACGTAGCCGCACGTGGGTTGCGGCACGACGATGTCGTGACCCTTGCGGACGTGCTTCGCAAGGGCGGCAACATTCTTCTCGGCGACTTTGGTGAACTCCTTCACGTCGCCGCTGTGCAGCCACGGCGCACCGCAGCAACCGGCGCCATCGGCGAGCGAACACTCGATGCCGTTCCGTTCGTAGACCTTCACCAGGTCGTGGCCAATCTGCGGCTGCTGGTACTCGACCAGGCAGGTGGGGAAGACCGCCACCCGACCCTGCCGCTTCGCAATTCGCACCTTTGGGCGCTTCTTGAACCAGGTGCTGAATCGCTGGCGGGCGTACGGCGGCAGCAGTCGCACCGCCGACACACCGGTGGCGGCCTGCACTGCCATGCGCACCACACCACCCGGCTTGGCAGCAATCACCTTGTTGGCCAGCGGCCCCGAGAGGGCGGCGGCCTTCCCCAGCAGGTCGGTGTGGGCCATGAACCTGTCGGTCGCGCGCTCGCGCAGCGACACCTGGTGGTTCGCATGACGCATTGCGTCGGTTCGCAGCATCAGCCGCGGGAAGTCGATCGCCCACTCGTGCAGTTCAGGGATATAGGGGCAGTTGACGTAGCAGAGCTTGCATTGGAAGCACTCGTCGACAACCTGGTCCTGCTGGGCCGGTGTCAGGCGGCCGGCATCTTGGTCGTCGTGCCGGTCGATCATCTCGAACAACGTCGGAAAGGACGTGCAGAACTTGAAGCACAAACGGCATCCGTGGCACAGATCGAAAACTCGGGTCAGCTCAGTGCGGACGTCGGCTTCATCGGTGTAGAGCGGATGCTTCGGGTCGTAGATCGTGGTCAATGAAGTAACTCGGCAATCAGGTCGTCGGTTGAGAACAGATGTTGACACGCGGAGGGCACCACCCTTCGCGTGTCAACCTCAGTCGTCGTTACAGAATCGTCGTCACAACGCTTCCAGACCCTGTGCGAAGCGACCTGCGTGGCTCTTTTCGGCGCGGGCAAGGGTCTCGAACCAGTCGGCGATCTCGGTGAAGCCTTCCTCGCGGGCGGTCTTGGAGAAGCCCGGGTACATCTGGGTGTACTCATACGTCTCGCCGGCGACTGCCGACTTGAAGTTGTCCTCGGTGTCGCCAATCGGTTCGCCCGTTGCCGGGTCGCCCACCTGTGCCAGGTAGTCGAGGTGGCCGTGTGCGTGGCCGGTCTCGCCCTCGGCGACCGAGCGGAACAGCATGGCCGCGTCGGGGTAGCCCTCCACATCTGCCTTCTGCGCGAACCACAGGTAGCGGCGGTTTGCCTGGCTCTCGCCGGCGAACGCCTCTTTCAAGTTCTCGTGTGTCTTCGTTCCGTCGAGATTCATTGCGCACTCCTTCGGTCGGCGGGGGTGCCGATACACCAAACTCTATTGGCCGGGTTGGCGTGTCGCCTAGTGCCGATGGTCCCGTCTCGTCTCCGTAGGATGAGCGTGATGCGCGCCGCACCCTTCCAACGCGACCTCATGCTGGCCAGGCTGGAGCACGAAGCGTTCGACGTCTTGGTTGTCGGCGCCGGCATCACCGGTGTCGGCGCGGCCCTGGACGCTGCGTCGCGAGGACTGCGCACTGTTCTGATCGAACGCGACGACTTCGCCTCGGGAACGTCGTCGAAGAGCTCGAAGTTGGTGCACGGCGGTTTGCGCTATATGAAGGACGACCCTCGTCTGGTGTATCAGGCACTGTACGAACGCCAACGCCTGCGCAGGAACGCCCCGCACCTGGTCAGCGTGATGCCGTTCATGATTCCCGTCCTCACCAAGGACGGAGTCGTCTCCCGTAAGATCGCCCGGGCGATGGGTTCGATGATGTGGATGTACGACCTCACCGGCGGGTGGCGCATCGGCAAGTTCCACAAGCGTCTGCGCGCCAAGGCTGCGCTGGCCCACCTGCCCACGATGGCGAAGGAGCGGCTGGCCTCCGCGTACCTGTACTACGACGCCGCCGCCGACGATGCGCGGTTGGTTCTCACCATTGCGCGCACGGCCGCCGTCCACGGTGCGGCGGTCGCCAATCGGTGCACCCTGGTCGAGCTCACCAAGGGCCCCGATGGCAAGGCGTCGGGCGCTGTCGTCGAGGCCGACGGTCGACGGTTCCCCATTCGAGCCAGGGTCATCGTCAATGCCGCTGGCGTGTGGGCCGATGATGTTCGTGCCCTCGATGAAGGCACGCATCCAGACTCCATTCGCCCCGCCAAGGGCGTGCACATCACGGTGCCGTGGGAAAAGGTGCGCAACGACATTGCGGTAGTCATTCCGGTGCCGAAGGACAAGCGCAGTCTGTTCGTGGTGCCGTGGGGCGCCCGCTCCGACGGAACGTTCGAGCATTGCTACGTGGGCACCACCGACACGGACTACGACGGCCCGCTGGTCGACCCGCAGTGCACCAAGGACGACATCGACTACGTGTTGCGGGCGCTCAACGCCAGCATCACAAGTGGTGTGACGGCCGACGACATCACGGGCGTGTGGGCCGGGCTGCGGCCGCTGGTAAGAGCCGCCGAATCCGGCCGTACCGCGGATTTGTCACGCCACCATGCGCTGACTACCAGCAGCAGTGGTGTGATCAGCATCACCGGTGGCAAGTTGACGACGTACCGCGAGATGGCGCAGGACACGATCGATGCAGTGGTTGCACAGTTGGGCGTGAAGGCGAAGTGCCGCACCCGATCGCTGCCATTCCTGGGGGCGAAGGGCTTTCGCGACGAACCCGCTGGCAGCGCTGCCGGCCATCTTGCTCATCGTTACGGATCGTTGGCTGACGATGTACGTGCACTCGTCGCAGCTGATTCAACTCTGGGCCAACCGTTGGTCGAGGGGCTCGCCTACTTGCGTGCAGAGGCTGTCTACGCAGCGCGCGAGGAGATGGCGCTGTCGCTCGACGACGTACTGACCCGCCGTACGCGCTCGCGACTGCTGGACCGTGCAGCCGCGCTCGTGGCGGCGCCCGCTGCTGCGGCGCTGTTGGCCACCGAACTTGGTTGGGATGCACACGAGACTGCCCGCCAGCTCGCTCACTTCACCGCCCAGTGCGCCGCGGAAGTTCACGCTGCAGCCACCGGCCGAGCCAGCGTCGTGGAGGCCCCGACATGATGCAACCGACGTCACCGATCGAGCTCACGGGCACGGCCGCGCGGTTTGCCGAGCCGGCGTCGCTGCCGGAAGGTTTCGCTGCACAGCTCGCCCAACTGTGTGCCATCGTCACCGACATTGCCGCAACGGCAGAGGCCAGCCGCGACTGGTGGCCACTGGCCATGCATTGGTCGCTCGCCGGTCAGGTGCCGCAGCGTGCGGCCGTGCTGGCGCGACCTGTCAGCACTGCCGAGGTCGCCGCTGTGCTCACTCTGTGCAATCAGGCAGGTGTACCCGTCACGCCAGCAGGTGGTCGCAGCGGCGTGCTGGGGGCCTCCGTGCCCCTCTTCGGCGGTGTCCTGCTGGACCTGACGGCGATGCAGGGTGTCGTCTCGGTCGACGCGGTCTCCGGCATCGTGGAGGTGCTGCCCGGCACGTTCGGCCCCGACTTGGAAGACGAGTTGCGCGACACGCATGGCCTGACCGTCGGTCACTTCCCGCAGAGCTTCGACATCGCAACCGTCGGCGGCTGGGTGGCCTGCCGCGGCGCGGGTCAGTACAGCACCCGCTACGGCAAGATCGAGCAGATGGTGGTCGGCCTGGAGGTCGTACTCGCCGACGGCACTGTCACCCGTACCGGTGGCTTCCCCGCTGGTGCACAAGGTCCCGATCTCTCGCAACTGTTCATCGGCAGCGAAGGCACGCTCGGCGTGGTCACCCGCGTCTGGTTGAAGGCCCACCCCATGCCGCCTGCCGAACGACGTGGGGCATTTGCGTTCGACACCTTCGAGACCGGCCTGGAGGCCTGCCGCGGTATTCTGCGACGCGGTGCCACGCCCGCAGTGCTGCGCCTGTACGACGCTGCAGAGAGCCAGCGGGGTCAGGGCGGCGACGGTACCTACTGCGTGCTGCTGGTGCTCGACGAGGGCGACGAAGGTTTGATCGAGGCGACGATGTCGGTCGTGGAGCAGGAGTGCTCTGCGGCCACGCCGCTGCCGGTGGAGCTGGTAGAGAAGTGGATGCATCACCGCAACGACACCAGTGCACTGCAGGCGCTGACTCACAAGGGCTTCGTGGTCGACACGCTGGAGATTGCCGCGCCGTGGGCCGCACTGGCCGAAATCTTCCGCGAGGTACCGCTTGCGATGTTGGCCGTGTCGCATGCGCGAGCGGCCACCTGCCACCTGTCCCACAGCTATCTCGACGGCGCCTGCCTGTACTTCACCTTCGCTGCTACCCCCCCGCGCGGCGAGGTGGAGTCCACGTACGTCGCACTGTGGGACGCCGGCCAGCGGGCCGTGTTCGACCACGGCGGCAATCTGTCGCACCATCACGGGGTGGGCCTCAACCGTGCTCGGTTCGTTCCGCAGGCACTCGGCAGCGCCCTCCCGATTCTGCAGACGCTGAAGACGGCTCTGGATCCAAAGGGCATCATGAACCCGGGCAAGATGGGCCTTGCGACTTCATTCGGTACGGTGAGTTGGCCATGACCACACTCGATCGCTCAGCGCTGAAGCAAGGGGCCTGGGTCTCGCTGGTCTTCGCGGTGCCGTTCTCCATCGGGTCGCGTCTGATGGCCGACCACGAGGCGAACTCGCCGTGGGTGTCGGTGCTGTGGCTGGCCGCGCTGGGAGGCTTCGCCCTGGGCGCTGGCATCGCCGCGTGGGTCCAACGAACCGGCTTTCCGCTGCTGCACGGCTTGGTCTGTGCCGGCGGCACGTACATCGCCGCACAGACAGTCTTCATCATGATCAAGCTGTTTCGCGGTGGGTCGATCAGCTGGTTGGCGGTCTTCTTCACGTTCACCGTGGTGCTCACCGCCGGGCTCGTTGGCGGCGGGTTGGGCAGCGCGCTGCGCAAGCGGGGGCTGGTGCCAACCGCCGAGCGCGCCGCTCGCCGCAGTGACGAATTCGATCGGCTCGGAGACATCGAACAGCACGGCGATGGGAGCCTCCAATGAGTGTGCTCGTCGTTGATGTCGGTACGTCGGGTTTACGGGCAGCAGTCATGCGGCCCGATGGCGAGATCACTTCGTTGCAGTACCGCGCCCTTCCGCCGTCCTCACCGTTTCCTGGGCTCGTCGAGTTCGATGCGGTCGGCATGGCCAGCGCTGTGCTGGAGGTTGCACACGCGGCGCTGGCTGATGGCGGCCCGGTGTTGGCGGTTGGTATCACTGCCCAACGGGCCAGCACGATCGTGTGGGACCGCGCCACAGGCGAGCCAGTTGGTCCAGGCCTCGGGTGGCAAGACCTTCGCACCGTGTTCGATTGCATCACCGCCAAGGCCGACCACGGCCTGCAGTTGGCGCCCAACCAGTCGGCAACGAAGGTCGCGTGGCTGCTCAACACCTACGACCCGAACCGCGAGCGCGACCTGTGTTTCGGCACGGTGGACACTTGGGTTGCATGGGTGCTCAGCAAGGGCAGCGTGCACGTCACCGACCACTCCAACGCGGCGGTGACTGGTCTGCTACGCCCTGACGCGTCGGGCTGGTCGACATCGGCGTGCGAGAAGCTGAACGTGCCCATCAGAATGTTGCCGACGCTGGTCGATACCTCGTCGGTGTTTGGCGAAGCCAGCGCACTACCGGGTTCGCCACCATTGGCAGCGCTGGTCGGCGACCAGCAGGGCAGCCTCGTTGGCCAGAGCTGTGTGCGGCCCGGCCAGGCAAAGATCACGTTCGGTACCGGCGGCATGCTCGACATGTGCACCGACAACGGCGCGCCGATCACCGGCAACCGCACCGCCGAGGGCGTCTTCCCGATCGTCACCTGGAGCCGCAACGGCACCCTGACGTGGGGCGTCGAGGCGATCATGTTGTCCGCCGGCACCAACGTCGAGTGGCTGGTGCAGGACCTCGGCATTCTGGACAATCCGCCGCAGAGCCACGATGTTGCCGCACAGTGCGAGACCACCGATGGTGTGGTCTACGTTCCTGCGTTGATGGGCTTGGGCACGCCGCACTGGGACTACGGCGCTCGCGGCACCATGTTGGGTCTCACTCGTGGCAGCGGCCGTCCCCAGATCATTCGGGCGGTACTGGAAGGCATTGCTCACCGTGGCGCCGACCTCGTCGATGCCGCGCAGGCCGGTACCGGCCACGACGTACCGGTGCTCCGCATTGATGGCGGAATGAGCGAGAACCCCACGTTCGTACAAGCGCTGGCCAACGCCGCCGGCAAGTCGGTCGAGGTTTCACGTCATAAAGAAGCAACCACGGTGGGTGCCGGCTACCTCGCCGGGCTCGCTGTCGGTATGTGGAACGGGTTCGACGACATCGCCGATGCCTGGCAACCACGCACAATTGTCCACCCAACTGGCCAACTCGACCGCTCGCAGTGGGCCGAAGCCGTGCAACGTTCCAGGAATTGGATACCCGACCTATCAGCTCTGGACTTCTAGAGTTGCTCTGCTCACCTCCGGCCGGGAAAGCTAGGGGTGATCGTTTCGAAAGGAATACCCCGAAGTGGAGATCGAAGTGACTGAGTCCGGCGCCTTTGCCGAATTGTCTGATGGCCGACAGCCCATAGGCCGCCGCGCTGCCGTGCGTGTCGCAGCGGGTGTCGGCCTGGGTGGCGCAGCCCTGTCGCTGCTGCCATTTCTCAGTGGGCGTGCCGCCGCGTCGCCGCCCACCAGCCAGCCACCGAACACCCAGCCCGTGAACAGCGAACCAACGAGTACCGAACCAACCAGCACCGTGGGAACGACCGCCATCGGGGCGACCAGCACTTCTGCCCCGCCGCAGCGGCCAACTGGCGACGATGTAGCGCTACTCAGCTTTGCGCAGCAGGTCGAGGCCACTGCTGTTGCGCTCTACAACGAAGCCCTGAAGGTCACCGGCTGGTCCGATGAGCAGGCCCAGGTGGTCACGTTCATTCGTGACGCGCACCTCTCCTACGCGCAGTCTCTTTCGGGCCTGCTCGGCCGCGACGCCCCGAACAGCATTTCCCCCGAAGTGTTCGACGCCCAGAAGGGTGGCTTCACCGGGGCCATCGACGCTGTGCTGGCCTCGGCTGGGGCGCTCGAGTCCACAGCGGTCGCCACACACGGCGATGTGATCGCGAAGCTTGCGGGAACCGATGGTGCAAGCCTCATCGCCTCTATTCAGATGAACGAGGCCCGATACTGCACCGTGCTGGCCGACTTGGCTGGCGAAACAGACCCGACAGTGTTGTTGGTCGACGAAGAAGCAGCGTCCCTCGTAGGCAAAGGGTGAACGATATGACCAACGAAGATATTCAGATCACCGACAAGCCTGGCATCGATCGTCGCGGCCTGTTCCGACTTGGCGGCCTCACCGCTGCCGCACTGGCGATTGCTGCGTGCAGCGACAACACCGAGGCCGGCACAGTCGGCCGTGTTGGCGAGGGTGGCACCACCCCGGCGCTAGAAGATCCTGTCGTCAACGACGGGGTGTTCCTCCGTACGATGGCTGGAATCTCCACGTCCATCGCCAATGCCTACGGTCACATCCTCGATGGTGGCTTCCTGGCCAAGGCCAGCGAGACACTCCCCGACCTTGGCGATCAAACCGAGCTGGTGAAGTTGTTCCAGGAGCACCACACGACCGCTGCCGACACCTTCAACGCACTGGCCCTTGAGGCTGGGGCCGAGGCATGGACATGCGGTAACACTCGCCTCGATGCGGCCTCCATCAACCCCATCTTTGACCGCGTCGAGAACGGTGTCCCGGCAACCGACAGTTCGAAGGTCATCGGGCCGTCGGACGATCCCACTCGCGACTACATCAACTTGGTGCATAGCCTCGAGTCGATGTCGGCTTCCTCCTGCCAAGCGTTGGTGCCAGTCCTCAGCGGGGCCGCCATGCGGTTCACTGCAATGCAGATTGGCGTTCGGTCAGCTCGTCAGGCGGCGCTCGTCGCTCTGCGCATCTTCCCAGGCGGCTACCTTCCCGGCCTCGCCGACTCAACCGTCGCGGACAACAGCTCAGCGACGACGACGGCTGCCGCCGACGGCGCAACTCCCGCGCCTACCGCAATCCCGCAACCGGTGGCGTTGCCCTCCCGTTATGGGTTGCTCTCCCCCACCACGTTCATCGGTGGCGCCGGCGATGAGAACGGTGTGCGCTTGAAGATCAACTTCGAGACGCCAAGCCTCAACTCGTTCACCTACCCATTCTACGCCTGCCCCTGATTCGGGCTCTGACGGCGCCAGACCACGTACACTCGTCGGCGGTGAGTCGGCCGGGTGGCCGCGGCACGACGTGATCGTGTCGAGGAAAGTCGGGACTCCACAGGGCAGAGTGCTGGCGTGAGCCAGGTTGGGGCGACCTAACGGAAGTGCAACAGAGAGAGACCGCCGATGGGCCAGCTTGCTGGCCACAGGTAAGGGTGCAACGGTGCGGTAAGAGCGCACCAGCGTGTGAGGCGACTTGCACGGCTCGGTAAACCCCACTCGGAGCAAGGCCAAGCAGAGGGCATGGGCGGCCCGTCCGCCAGCCGCAAGGTTGGCAACTCTCGGGTAGGCCGCATAGAGGGATGGTCACCCGCACCGGTTCGCCGGTACGACAAAATCCCGCTTACAGGCCGACTCACCACCTACACGCCAGGTTCAGCGGGCGGGCACGATGTTGAAGGCGTGTAAGGCAGGTCCGCGATCGCGAATCAGGATCTTGGTCACGGACGCTTGATCAATTTGGCTGCGCCACGTGATGGTGACGTCAACGCCAAGCGCCCATGCCATAGCTGCCTTGATGGGCGTCGCGTGGCTGACAACGGCGATATCGGCGGTACGCGCAGCCTCCAGGAGATCGTCACACGCCGCGAACACCCGGTCGCCCAGCTCCTGCAGCGACTCACCACCGGGCGGGCGAAAGTTGGGATCGCCGATCCACTCCGCCCACATGTCGCGAGGTACATCGGCCATTGCTACGCCGTCGAACTCGCCATAGTCCATCTCCAGCCAGCGCTCGTCGAGCTCGGGCTCGATACCAAACACCTCCGCCGTCTGGCGGGCGCGCAACGATGGCGAGCAGACCACCCTGTCCACCTTGGCAAGCACCGACGTCACGGCAGCGGCCTGGGCACGACCGACTTCGTCGATCGGCAGGTCGATGCGACCCTGCAATCGGCCACCGGCGTTGGCCTCCGTGCGGCCGTGTCGAACGAGGTAGAGCACCCCGACAGTGAACCACACGTCAATGCTGAACGACACTGGCTCGCTGAACGACACTGGCTCGCTGAACGACACTGGCTCGCTGAACGACACTGGCTCGCTGAACGACACTGGCTCGGAAGGGCACTGAACTGGCATCAGTCGTCGGTGAGCAATCCTTGGCGATAGAACCGGTCGCGGCACTCGGGGTCCGCTAAACGGAATCGACGCCACGCCCACCACAGCATCGCTGCACCGGCCAACTCCATCGGAACGTTGAGCCAGCCGCGCTCGATCGACGGCACTTGGTTGGTGCCCCATGAACCGCTGAACGGCCACCAGAACACCTTGGTCGCAGCAAATGCGCCATCCCACACCAGGTGCAACAGCATTCCGATCGGCAGGCCCAACAGCAACCGCCGGATCGGCTTGCGACCGGCTGTGATGATCATCACGGCGGCCATTGCGCCGACAGCGACAGTGAGGCTATGGGCCCAGCGCGCTTGGCCGAACGGGGCGTCGATGAGGTCGGGCAGCACCGACCCGACGAGCAGTAGTCGATAGTCGAAACGAGGGTCGGTGAAGACGAAGAACACCGACAGCAACGCAGTGCCGAGAAACCACAGGAACACGCGCAGCCCCTAGCGAACGATGATGCGCCCGCATTGCGGGCATTCTGCCAGCGTGCCGGCCGGGACCGCCTTGACGATGTCGAGCTCACGCGGTGACAGGTCCATGTGGCAGCCGCTGCAATGCGACCCTTCCAGTCGGGCCACACCGACGCCGCCGAACTGTTTGCGCACCCGCTCATAGAGGGCGCTGCTGTCCGGGCCCAGAGCTGCGACTACGTCGGAACGCTGCTGGCGAAGATCCGCTACCTCGGAGTCGACTGTGGCGTACACCGCATCGAGCTGGGCCTTGGCGGTGGCCACCCCACCCTCATGGCCAGCCAGGCTGTCAAGGAGTTCCAGCAGTGTGGACTCGCCCGCAGCCTGCTCTTCCAACGCAGCCAGTTCCTGGTCGTCAAGATCGCCTCGGTGACCGTTGATGGTCTCGATCTCATGCATCAATGCCTCTGCCTCGCGCGGCGCAATGACGGTCTTCAACTGCGCCTCGAGACGAGTTCGCTTCTTCGTGAGGGCGTCGGCAGCCTGTTCCGCAGCTTCGATGCCCGCTTGCGCTGCGTCGATGCGCTGCTGCGCCGCGGCCATACGGGAGCGAAGGTCGGCAAGCGCGGCAGTGGCCCCCTGGTGTGCGATCACCTCAGGGAGCCGGGGCCGTTTGTGGGTGATGACGTCGAGCGCAGTGTCGACGTCTTGGAGGGCGAGAAAGGCGGAAGCGTTCATGTGCTCTTCTTCTGTACCACAACGTTGGCCGGCGGGAACGCACAGGGGTACACATATGTCCTCGTGTCGATGGAGGGCATCGGTGCGTGCGGGTCGAGAACGTCGAGCGGCACGTTGGTACCGCTGGGAATCTGCTGTATCACAGCCCTGGCCACCGTGGTCTCCGGCGGGGGTGGATCGCCGGGAAGTGTGGTGGGCGCGACAGTGCTGGATGTGGTCGCGGTCGCAGCCGGACCCGTGGGTGGCAGGGTGCCGCTGACCAGCTTGGCAAGGCACTCCTCGCCCGGCCAATAGAGCCGTGCGGGCTTGCGCGGGGGAGGCGACAGCGTCGGCCAGTCGAGCACAGGCAGACCGACGTGTGCAGCCTCCATGAACGCACCCCAGATTCGCGCCGGGTAGTCGGCGCCCTGAACCTTTCCGTTGCGACCCATCTCGGCTTCGAACTCAGGAATCCTGTTCATTTCCGTGTAGCCGTTGGGGTCGCCCACCCACACGGCGGCAGTGATCTGAGGAGTGCCGCCAATGAACCACGCATTGGTGTTCTCGAACTGGGTACCTGTCTTCCCGGCTGCCGGTCGGGAGAAGTTACGCAGGTTTCGGGCGCCGGTGCCAGAGCGGATCACGCCTTTCAGGGTCTGCGCCGTCTCGTTCGCGACGTTGGGGTCCAGCACCTGCACACCCGGATCAGAGTGCGAGTAGAAGCGAGTGCCATCGGGCTGGTCGATGAACTCGACGTAGTACGGGTCATGGTGCAGGCCCTGGTTTGTGATGGTCTGCATACCTGCAGCCATGTCCAGTGGCGACATCGCGTTGTTGCCCGTGGCGGTGGCACCGATGGGAAGAAACGGCTCGTGGTCCTCGACTGGCTGCCCCTGGTAGAAGTATGCCGAGCGCGCCATCCGGTAGACGGAGTCGACGATGCGGTGCAGCCCCACCGAGTAGCTCAACCGAACGAACCCGCAGTCCGAGGACGACCACGTGTTGCGACCGTTCAGCGGGCCGACCTCGATACTGCCGCCCTTGATGACGAGCACCTTTTCGCCTTCGTCGGGCACGGCGCATGGTGCGGTGCCGTTGATGATGTCGTTGGTCTGCGCGCCAGCTTCGTACGCCGCCGCAAGAATGAACGCCTTGATGCTGCTGCCGGTCTGACGCGGCACGAGCGACATGTTGACCTCACCACCGGGCACATCGGCACGCAGGCCGCGCCCACCGACCATTGCGCGCACGGCACCGGTGGTGCTGTCGAGCCCAACAAGCGCAGCGTCGAAACCGATACCCGAGTTGGGCAGGATGTTGCGAGCCTGTTCGGCCTGCACTTGCAGCACCGGATCGAGAGTGGTGTGGATGCGAAGGCCGCCGCGGTACAGCAGCGTCGCCCGCTCCTGCTCGGTCGCGCCGAGGATGGTCGACTTGGTCAGTAGGTATTCGCGCAGCGCCAACGTGTAGTAGGTGGGCACTGTGCTGAGAGTGGCAATGGTTCGGACCCGCTCTGGGATTGGCCAGTTCTCGGAGAGGTCAGCGGTCTCCACATCCGTGATCAGGCCAACCGCTTCAAGGCGGTCGAGGACCTGCACGAATCGACGGTGCGACTGCTCCAAGTTTCGGATCGGGTCGTAGCCCGACGGCGAGCGAACGAGGCCGCCGAGAAATCCACCTTCCACCATGGTCAGGTCGCCAACGTCCTTGCCGAAGTAGACCTCGGCGGCAGCTTGCAGGCCGTAAGCGTTGTTGCCGAAGTAGACCGTGTTGAGGTAGCGCTCCAGGATTTCGTCCTTGGTCAGCTTCTTCTCCAGCATGGTGGCGTAATGCGCCTGCAGCACTTTATAGCGACCGTCGCGCGGGAGACCGGCCAGAAACTCGTTCTTCACCACCTGCTGAGTAATGGTGCTGGCGCCCTGCGTGGGGGCATCGCTGGCGAAGTTGGAGAGCAGCGCACGGAAGAACCCGCGAAGGTTGACGCCGTGGTGCGAGTAGTACTCGTTGTCCTCCACAGCGAGGAGAGCATCGATGACGGGTACCGGCACCTGATCCAGCTGGATGGGCTGACTGTTCTCGCGTTCGTAGACCGCGATCACGTTGTTCGCGATGTCGTACACAAGGGTGCGCTGCGACAGCGGCTGGAACTGGGGCAATTCCACCGGCATCTCTTCGTGTGCGTTGGCAACTAGCCACAGCCGTGGGGCAACAGCAAGCACGACGCCCGTGGTCAACAGCGCGCCAGCCAGGATGATGGCGACGAATCGGAGGGGCCAGGCCAAGCGGTGCACGACCCAACTACGCTACTTGTGGCACAGCAGCGGTGGGGGTCACCTCAGTTGCTACCGTGCGTCGCATGACGCTTCGCCCCTTCCGCTTTGGCATCCAAGCCTCCAACGCCACGACGCGCACCGAGTGGGTTTCGCTGGCCCAACGCAGCGAAGGCCACGGCTACTCGGTGCTCACCATGCCCGACCACTTCGGCGACCAGCTGGCGCCGGTGCCGGCCATGATGACCGCCGCGGATGCCACCACCGACCTGCGCGTCTGCGCATTGGTGTTCGACAACGACTACAAGCACCCCGTTGTGTTGGCCAAGGAACTGGCCACGATGGACCTGCTCAGCGATGGTCGCGTCGAAATCGGCCTCGGCGCTGGCTGGATGATCAGCGACTACGAGCAGCTCGGCATTCCGTACGACACCCCCGGCGTGCGTATCGATCGCTTCCTCGAAGGCCTCAGCATCATCAAGCAGTGCATGCAGCCAGGTGCCTTCTCGCACAGCGGTACGCACTACACCATCACCGGCTACGACGGCCTGCCCAAGCCGATGCAGGCGAAGATGCCCGTGCTCATCGGTGGCGGCGGCAAGCGCGTGTTGGGCATCGCTGCTCGCGAGGCCGACATCGTGGGCATCAACCCCAGCATGCATGCAGGTGTCGTTGGTCCGGAAGCGTTCGAACACATGACCGAGAACGCAATCGACGAGAAGATCGCCATCGTCCGCGCCGCGGCCGGCGATCGTTTGGACGACATCGAGATGAACATCCGTGCATTCCTGGTCAACGTCACCGACGATGGGGCAGGCGCCCGCGATAGGTTGGCCGGCATGCTCGGCGTCGACACCTCGATGCTACTCAGCTCTCCATTCTCGCTCATCGGTTCGCCTGCCGAACTCGTCGAGCGTCTGCTCGAGCGTCGCGAGCGCTGGGGTTTCTCGTACGTGATAGTTGGCGCCGAAGACGTCGACAAGTTCGCACCGGTCGTCGCTGCTCTCGCCGGCAAGTGAGGTGACGCGGGTCGCGCTGCACGGCGCGGGTTGGATTGCGATGGCGCATGCGGCCGCGATACAACAGGTTGGCTTCGAACTCGTCTCCGTTGCGTCGCGTTCCACCGAACACGCTGCAACTCTCGCGGAGCGCTTCGGATCTACCGCCGTTGCGTACGCAGACCTGCCCGGAGATGCCGACATCGTGGTCGTTGCCACTCCCCCGCAGTGCCACGCCGCCGACGCTCTTCGAATGCTGGACGGCGGCGGCGCTGTGCTGCTGGAAAAGCCGCTGTGCCGAACGCTGGAGGAGGCCGACCAGCTTGTTGCTGCGGCGGCGCATCACGGCGGTCGCTTGCTGTACGCAGAGAACTTGGCGTACGCGCCGATCGTCCAGCGGATGATCGCACTCACGCCGCGCATCGGCGCGCTGACCCATCTCGAAGTCCGCACCTTGCAGGGCCTGCCGACGTGGGGTGCGTTCACCTCCGACGAGTGGGGCGGGGGTGCACTCTTCGACCTCGGGGTGCACCCGCTCTCCATCGCGCTCCTCGTGGCCAATGCAGCCGGCGAAGGCTCACCGGTCGCGGTGTCCGCACGACTTCGTGGCGCCAAGGGTCACGGTCACCCCCACGACAGTGACGAGCACGCCGACGTCTGGCTGCGCTACCGATCTGGGCTGATCGCCCACGTCGAGTCCAGCTGGCAGGCAGGTCCGGAGTCTCAGTGGGATGCCCAGGTCGCCGGTGCGACCGGTGTGGTACGCGCGGAGCTGCTGCCGGTGCAATCGTTGGAGTTGAACGGCGACGAGGTAGCGCTGCCCACCGTAACCGGCCAGATACCGACGCTGGACCAGCTCGGCTATACAGCACAGCTGCGCGCCTTCGCCGACGATCTGGCTGCCCAGCGCGAACCGATCATGAGCGCAGCGTTCGGGCGTCATGTGCTGCAGGTGGTTGCGGGCGCCTATCAATCCGCGGGCAGACGCAGCGATGAGGTCGCATTGCCCTTCGCAGGACCACGCGACCTCACGCCGTTGCAGTTATGGCGCCGGGGCTAGCAGCCCACCAACTACGCCCGAGTCAGACCGGCCGAACCTTCAGGGCTTCGTCGCCCTTGCGGCCCTGGCCGATTTCGAACTCGACACTCTGGCCCTCTTCGAGCGAGCGATAGCCCGCGCCGTCGATATTGGAGAAGTGCACGAACACGTCGGCACCGTCCTCGCGAGAGATGAATCCGAAGCCCTTTTGGGCATTGAAGAACTTTACGGTCCCGATGGTCATTGCTGTACCTCTACTTCTGAGCCGCCCTTGTGACGGCTCACTGCAGGACATTAGCCAATGCACGAGCTCGGTTGTTCCAGCGAAGTCCAAATTTCGTGCTAGAGCATTCACCCATGACGACAGGCTTCGATCACCTTTACGTCGAGACACACGATTGGCTCGCGGCACTCGCCTTCTGGCAGCTGCTCGGCTTCGAGCTGGAGTACGACACCGGCCATCATTCCGGCGCGCTGAGGCACCTGGCCGGCGGCACGACCGTGTTTCTCGCCGAGCAGTCGTTGGAGAATCCGTTGGCCGGCGAGGTGTACCTCGGTGCTGCCGCCGACTACGAGTTGCCCGCCGGCGTGCACGTGGTCAGCCCATTCGTGGAGAGCCACTGGGGCACGAAGGTGGCCATCATCCAGGACCCCGATGGCCATCGTTATCGGATTCAGGCGCCCACTGAGTAGACCCCCTGCCTACTCGGCCTGCGCGGCCAACCATTCGTCGCGCAGGATGCCGTAGAGCACGTGGTCGTGGTACTCGCCGTCGCGTAACTCCGCGTTGCGCACCACACCCTCGCGCGTGAAACCGGCCTTCTCCAGCGCGCGTTGCTCGGCAGGATTGTCGATGGCGGTATCGCTTTGCACGCGATGCACGCCGTACTCGCGAAACAGATGGTCGACGAGTAGTCGCTGAGCGATGGTTCCCACGCCGCGCCCGCGAAAGTCGGGCAATAGGGCGATGCCTATGGCCGGGCACACGCTGCCGTCGGATGGGCCCCATTGCTCCGGCCGCCACGACACGTCGCCGATGGGCTCGCCGTCGACCTCGATGACAAGCCGTCCGCCACGAGGGTCGAGGAAACCGTCGCACTGAAACTGGTGGTGCAGGCGGCCGAGCAGTTCGTCAGGGTCGCTCGGCCCGGACCAGTTGTGTTCCCCGACTGCATCTCGGTCGGCTGCCATATCGACCATCCACGACAGGTCGTCGCGCACAACAGGGCGAAGACGTATGTCGGACATGTCGTCAGTGTGCAGTCGCTGCGCCTCGTTCCCTCCATCGGCACCCTCACTTCCCTGTCTGCCAGGGTGAGGTTCCCTCGAGCTCGGGGTAGGTGTTGCCGCGAGTTGCGGCCAAGATGAAGGTATGGCTTCCCGGCGAACCCACATCGAGAATCTGCGCGACGGCTTTTTCGACGTGTTGGTTGTCGGTGGCGGCATCAATGGGGCGGTCACATCCGCCGCGCTCGCTGGTCGCGGTGCGTCGGTTGCACTGATCGACCGTGGCGACTTCGGCAACTTCACCAGCCAGGAATCGTCCAACCTGGTATGGGGCGGTTTCAAGTATCTCGAAAACTATGAGCTGCTGTTGGTCTTCAAACTGTGCCGTTCGCGCAACCGCTTGATGAAGGCCTACCCGGACAACATCAAGGAGATCAGCTTCCTCGCCAGCCTCGATACGACGTCGCCGTTCCCCCCGTGGTTCGCAGCACTCGGCGCCTTCGGGTACTGGTTCATCGGCCAGTTCGGCACTCGCTATCCGCGGCTACTGAGTGCGGAGAAGATCCGCGCGGAAGAGCCGGTCATCGACACCACCGCGGTGCGCGGCGGCATCGAGTACCGAGATGCGTACCTCATCGACAATGACTCCCGCTTCGTGTTTTCGTTCGTACGTTCAGCGCTGGACGCTGGAGCGACAGCAGCGAACTACATCGAGCTGGTATCCGCCGAACGTGAAGGTGAACGTTGGATTGCCAAGCTGCGCGACGTCGACTCCGGCGAGGAGTTCACCACCTCGGCGAAAGTGTTGGTCAATGCAGCCGGACCGTTCGTCGATGAACTCAACCGAGGCTGGGGTACCAAGACGGACCACCGCATCGTGTACTCGAAGGGCATTCACCTCGTCGTGCCGCGGCTCACCACCGACAAGCACCAGCGGGTACTGGCGTTCTTCGACGACACTCAGCGCCTCTTCTACGTGATCCCGATGGGGTCGCGTTCGGTCATCGGCACCACCGATACGCGCGTCGACGAGCCGTTTTCCGAGGTCACCGACGAGGACCGCATGTTCCTGCTCGAGCAGATCAATCAGCGACTCACTCTCGACAAGCCGCTCACAGTCGCCGATGTGATCGCCGAGCGTTGCGGGGTGCGGCCGCTGGTGGTCAATGCCGGCGGTGCCGACCAGCGCGATGTCGACTGGACGTCACTGAGTCGCAAGCACGCGGTCGAGACAGATCGTCGGGCGCGCTTGGTCACCATCTTCGGCGGCAAGCTCACCGACTGCCTCAACATCGGCGAGGAGGTCGCAGAAGCGGTCGAGTCGTTGGGTGTACCTCTGGAGAAGGATCTGGAGAACTGGTACGGCGAGCCGGCAAAGGCCACCCGCGCCGAGTTCTACCGGCAGGCACGCCTGATGAAGATCGATGCGTTGCGAACCAAGCCCGATGTCGAGCCGCTCAGTGACCGGCTGTGGCGCCGCTACGGCCGTAGGGCGTTCTCCATGCTCGAGGCCATTCGCGACGACCCGCGCATGGGCGAAGACATCATGGAGAACGCCGACTATCTGCGGGTGGAACTGCACCTCGCTGCCAGCACAGAAATGATCACCAAGCTGGAAGACTTCATGCGCCGCCGCTCAAAAATCGAGCAGGTGGTCAGCGACGAGGTGATTCGGCACTCGGAAGGCCTCGATGAGGTCGCGCGAATCCTGTTCGGCGACGACGCCGGTCGCCGCTTGCAGGAGTATCTCGACCGCTGATTCTGGCGACGCGCCGATAGCGGACCGCCCGAGCCTCCTACGATGGCCCGCCCGCCGCCCCCGCCCCAGTCGGCTACGTCAACGAGGTCATCGCGTTGGCACGCGCAGGGCAGAGCACCGACGCCATCAGGTTGTTCCAGGTACCAGTCTTCTCTCGGCGAAGGAAGCAATCGACAAGATCGAGTAGCTGTGCTGCTATTCGACCTTGATCGGGATGGAACGAGGGCCGCGTACTTGGCCTCCGGCCCACGTCACCTTCCCCGCGTCGACGACTGCGAACTCGGGAATGCGTGCCAGCCACTCCTCCACCGCGACGCGCAGTTCCATTCGAGCAAGGTTCGAGCCTGCGCAGCGATGAATGCCAGCACCGAACGCAAGGTGGCGGTTCTGCTGACGGTCGAGAATCACACTGTCGGCGTCGGGGAAGACCTCGGGGTCGCGGTTGGCGGCCGGGAAGTTCATCAGCACGCGCTCGCCAGCCTTCATCGGGCAGCCGTTGTAATCCTTGTCCTCCACCAGGCGGCGGGCCATGGTGACCGGCGCATACGCACGGAGGAACTCCTCGATGGCCGTTGGCATCAGCTCCGGTTCGGCGACCAAGCGGCGGCGGTCGACAGGGTGCGTGGCGAGGTGCCACATGGTCGAGCCGATGGATGACCAGGTGGTGTCGATGCCGGCGATCAGCAGCAGGGCGCACATACCCATGACGACGCCTTCGGTGATCGGCTCGCCGTCGTGCTCAGAGTTGAGCAGTTCGGTGATGAAGTCGTCCTTGGGCTCCGCCTGGCGCTCGGCCACCGCGCCCTGGAGGTAGGTGATGATGCCCACGACGCCGCGACGGCGACGCTCTGGGTCGTGCGCAAACTCGAGCACGTCGCGCACCCACTCGGTGAAGGTGCCCGACATGTCGTCGGGTACTCCGAGGATGTGGCCAATCACTCGCACGGGAATCTGTTGTGCGTACTCCGCAGCCGCATCACCTTCGCCCCGAGCAATCACGTCGTCGATCAGCCGGCGGCACAGCTCGCGAGTGAACACTTCGTAATCAGCCACACGAGCGGGGCTCATGGTGGGCAGGATCAGCCGGCGGGTCCAGGTGTGCAGCGGCGGGTCGGCGCTGATGGGCGGCACGCCAGCGGTGAGCACCGGCGGCGGTGCGGGCGCCGCGGACGGGCCGGGGTCGACGATGGGCACCACGCTGATGCCGTTGCCGCTGGGGAAGGTCTCGATGTCATGAGCGATCGCGTAGACGTCGGCGTAGCGAGTGGGCAACCATGAGCCGCCCCACCTGTCGGTGTGCGCCATCGGGCAGGCAGCGCGCAACTCGTCCCAAATGCCATACGGGTCGGCCACGTACCCTGCATCGAAGATGTCGTAGTCCGTCGCCCAATCAAGCACTGGCGCTGTGACCGGCGCACCCGTTGTCGTGTCGTTGCTCATCGCGCCCGAACCTCCGTGAAGTGACTGTCACCCATCCTGACAGAACCCACTGCGTACTCCCGTCAGCCGGGAGCGGTCTCGGTGATCTGTGCGCTTCACAAGGGCCCGACGGCCCATAGCCAGGGTAGAGCGAGTGTCACCTCAACTGGAAGTATCGTCGCCGAGCATGCCACGGATACTCGACTTCAACGGGCAAGACGTCGACCGCACTGTCACGGTCGCCGCGATCGCAGCGCTGAAGGGTTCCGGTCGCCGCTTCACGCAGGTGACCACGGGCACGGCAGCCGAGGCCACTGCGGCCGAGGCTGCGGGCATCGAGATGGCAGTCTGCCTGGCGGGCTCCGTCGGTGATGTCCGTCGCGGCTCCTCACGGCTGTTCCTCACGGCTGCCATCGACTTCGGGGGCGCCGTCACGCTCGACGACCTCTTGGCCACGGCGTTCCGTGCACTACACGAAGGCGCCGATGCTGTCATCACCGCCCGTCGCCTCGATGCCGTACGACTGCTCGCCTCTGAGGGTGTGCCCGTGATGGGCCATCTCGGGTTCGTGCCCAAGCGATCGTCGCAGTTCGGGGGTGTGCGTGCCGTCGGCAACACCGCTGCCGAGGCGATCGATCTGTGGCGCCAGTTCCAGGAGCTCGAGGCCACCGGCGCATTCGCTGTGGAGTGCGAGCTGATCCCCGCTGCCGTGATGGCCGAGATCCACCGCCGCACCGGCATGGCCACCATCTCGCTCGGGTCCGGCCCGGACGCCGACGTGATGTTCCTGTTCAGCCACGACGTCTGTGGCGAGAGCCCCCGCATCCCACGTCATGCCCGCGCGTACGGCAACGTTGCCGAGCTGCACCGCGAGATCGCCGACGAGCGAGTACGTGCGCTGACGGCGTTTCGAGCCGACGTGCTCAGCGGCAACTTCCCCAACGACACCGAAGTCAGCCGCATCACCCCCGACGAACTCGGCGCCTTCCGCTCGTCACTGGGAGACGCCTGAGGCAATGGCGAGGTCGCCCGTTCCTCCATCGATCGGAGTGCACGAGAAAATGCGCGACCTTCGCAGTGACGAGTGCGAACGTCGAGATTCCAACCACCATCGTGAACACGCCGATCATTCGCCCGACCGGCGTCAGTGGATGATGTCGCCGTAACCGACGGTCGTGATGGTCGCGGCGGACCACCAGAGCGCGTCCGCAAACGAGTGGTCTCGCACATCAACACCCTCGGCAATCGTGAATGCCACCAGACAACAGCCACGTGAATCCAGCTGAGCCCAGGTCAAGGCCAGCCGCATGCTCCCGCAACATCGACCGACCACTCTTGGCAGCCGTGCCACCGACCATCACTGCCTTCGCCACGATGGCGAACAGTCGAAACAGACGGGCAGCACGCGCTGCACGGAGCACGCCAAGGGGCGCACCGGAAGACCGTCCCCAACCTCGAGATCGCGCTGTGCTTCGTCGGTTGAGCGTCACTCGTCGATCAGGTCGGCGTAGATCATCCAGCGGAAGTGCGTCCCGTCACACGTCTGCAGCACGAGCCGCGACTGCCCATCGCCGCCGAGGTCGGCCCGGAGCAGAGCGCTGACCGTGGCGGCGTGGGTAGCCACTCCAGAGCCGTTGACGACCAATCCGTTGCGAACCTGCACGTAGGCGCGTCCGACGATGCGGTACGACGCTGTCCCGGTGGCGTCGGCAACCGTGATGACGGCGCCGTCGAAAAGGTTCGGGACGGCGGCAAAGGCGCCACCGTGCAAGGTGCGATGGCCCGCGAGCCAAAGCGTGCCCGATCCACCGGCGCGCGTGGCCATCACCGAGTTCGGCGCCACGTCTGTCACCCAGGTCGCCGCGCCGGCGTCGATCATCGACTGCCCGCCGGCATAGATCGGGCAGACGTAGGAGATCGACGCGATGGTGACAGTCGCGACCGCACCGCTGAGATCAGTGCGACAGTTCGACCTGTTGGCGAGGGGAGCCGCCGTCGGAGGCCGGGCCGGCGGGTTGAGCCGGACGGCGGGCGCGAGCACCGCTGCGGCGGCCGCACCGTTGATCTCGATGCCGCTGGCGGTCAACGCTTCCGCGCGCTCCGACGGGCTGGCCACCGCGCCGAGCAGTACCGCCACCGCGATCGAGCCAATACCGAGTGATCTGAGAACCGCCATTGCGACACCGTGTCCTGATGATGACCGGGCAGGGTGCCGTGGCCATGTGAGGAAAAGGGTGGGTTCGCTGGTGGCTCCTCGCTGGACAAGCGACCAATGGCGTCCAGCGGATCAATGCTTCCGTCTCCATGCTGCACGCTAGCGACGCGCGGCAATGAGCGTTGCGGAACTCGTGGCAATGTGCCGAACGGACTACCTCATCTTGACCAACAGCAGAGAATCGGCCTTCAGGGCACGGGGCACTTCAGTCGTCGTTCAAGGCGTCGAACGCATCGCCGCTGACGTCGACGAACGCTCGCGGGAAGCGAGCGAGCACGGCGATGGCGTGCTGCAACTCGCAGCTGTCGACGTACTCCCCGATCCGGTGTGTGTTCTGCTCGACGCCGGCGCCGATGCCGAACATCGCAGGGTGCTTGACCAGGCCCGACACGACCCATCCCTTGCTCGGACCGACCTCGATGGCAGTGTCGTCGACCGCGACGGGGAAACCCACGCCGTCTGTGGAGAAGATCCACTTGTCAACCCTGGGTTCGCGGCGGATCGTCGCGCCGACGGCGCCGCCTGGCGGCTCGGTGACGTGGGGGGTCACCACTCGGTGGTAGGCGTCGACGGCTGCACGGATCGCCGGATGCTCGGCAGGGGTGATCCATCCCGGGTAGATCTGGGCGTTGTCGACCGGGAAGCCGCGCCATGTCGGGTGCTCGTAGCGCGGCACGGCAACTGTGACGGTGAGGCCGGCAGCACGTGCCGCTGACACCGCGTCCAGGGCTTCGATGTCGGCCACCGCCTGCTCCGGCGTCTCGCCGACCGTGAGCCGGCGATCGAACCGGAACGTGAATCGGTCAGGCACGGCGCAGTCGCTCGGCGTCTCCAAGGCCGCCCACGAGGCGGTGCGCGTGCCGCGCCCGAGGAACGGGTGATCCGCGAAGCCGTCACCCGTTTCGTGCCGCCGCGCAGCCTCAGCGATGATTGCACCGCCGTGTTCGAGCGGGTTGAGGCCTTCGGACGGCATCGAGCCGTGACACGAGCGACCAACGACTGTGACCTCGATCTGCATCCTGCCGCGCTGGCCGCGGTAGATACCCAGGGCGCCCTTCACGGCGTCACCGGTGCCCTCCGTGAGGACGACCACGTCCGGGATCAGCTCCGGGCCCGCCCCCGGTAGTACTTGAGCGATGACGTGGCGCGGCCCGCCACCGTCGTTGTCCTCTTCCGCCGCCGTTGCGTACGACCGGACGATGCACCCGCGCAGCGCCCCGTCGTCGACGAGTTCGAGCAAGATCTTGGTCGCGATGATCTGCGACACGACACCCGCGAGCTGATCGGCCGAACCACGCCCGAACACGAGGTGCTGCCACTCACCCTCCGGCGGCAGGTAACCGAGTTGAGCGCCGAGTGCCGCAGGGTCCACAGCGCTTGCTTCGACCAGGCCCCGATAGGGGTCGATCGCGCCGCCCAACTTGTCGTTCCATTGGTCTCGCAGGGCCATGACCGTGTCGGAGTGACCGTCGAAGTAGATGATCCGCTGATGCTCAGGTGCCACACCATCGAACGGATCGCGCACCACCCAGACCAGGTTGCCATAGTCATCGAACCACACGTCGTCGGCATGACGCACCGCTTCGATGTCGATGATCGTGTCGCGCAAGAAGCCCAGCCGCCGACCCTCGTGGTTCGACAACCCGGCCTGTGGGTCTCCGCCCTGTTCGACCGGAACGTCGACCAGATCCTCGGGGATCCTGATCGCCTCGCGGAGAATGCCGACCGCAAGCGGCAGGTACCGCTGGGCCAGCGCGGCGACCTTGCGATCGAGTGCAGCATGGTCGGTGGCCGCCTCATCAGTGGACGTCATCACACACCTCCGTGGAGAACAGCGGCGAGGTCGGGGACCTTCGCCGTGGCGAGCAGCGCCATGACCACGTAGACCTTCTTGTTCGCCTCGCGGGCAACGGCTACACGGAACCGGTCCATCACGGCCGGGCTGACCTCGGCGCCGATGTCGGCAGGCAGGCAGTGGAGGTACAGCGCGTCGGCGGTGAGGGCCATCCGGCGCTCGTCGCAGATCCAGTCGCGGTGTTCCGCGTTCTTCGCCAGTGCCCGCAGTTCGATGTCGCGCATCGCCGAGCCGTCGCCGGCCCGGTTGGCAGCAACCCGTTCCAGCATCAGCGCCTGCGGGCCCCATGA
>Ga0105047_10003586_pt1 | contig 27309 bp, 16 predicted proteins | sample MAT04_FD_78384 | JGI IMG/M metagenome (GOLD analysis project Ga0105047, IMG submission 78384) | Freshwater microbial communities from Lake Fryxell liftoff mats and glacier meltwater in Antarctica - MAT-04 (megahit assembly) | ecosystem: Environmental > Aquatic > Freshwater > Ice > Liftoff... | reverse complement strand
GTCGATGTCGAGACACACAACATTCGCACCGGAGGCCACAAACGCCTCGCAGATAGCTCGGCCGATTCCGCCTGCACCGCCACTGACGAGGACAACTCGCCCAGCGTTTTGGTACGCTACAGTTCCCTTTGGACGCGAATTCGGCATCGAATGATCCTATTTTCAACTATCGATTTGTCGATTTTGAAACCACCACAGGCTGCACCCAAGCGCGTTCGAATTCGCTGGCTTGTGAAGGATTGGGATGCAAGCGCGACGCGGTGACGACCGCACGGACATACAATTCTGTCCCGGCGAACGTGTACGTCCCAACGGTGCCGTCAACGGATTTCAGAACTTTCCCGACGTCATCGCTGTATCTGCGCGTGACCGTCTCACTTTTCGCTGGATCATCAACTGCCGGATTGGTGGTATCATCAAACCCGTTGTGAGTCCCGATGAAGTCAATGCGGTACGAAACGTCTGGTTCGGCGGCAACTGTCACTTTCAGACGATCTGGTGTTTGCTGAATCTCTTCCAGAGTCACGCCGGACGAAGCGTAAAAGCGGCCCGTTTCGACTGCTGCTACCAATGCTTGTGGCGTCAGTGTGTCGGTCAGCACCATCACCCAACCGCGCCCCGGTTGCGCGCCCTTGTTCGAGACTGTCTCGAAGTAATCATGCCCGTCGTCCGTGGCGAGGCCGTACATCACCGGCAGATTGAGTTTCGCCAGGCGCCAGGTATTGATGATATCCCATTGACGCTCGGTGGTGGCATGAATCTCATCACCTGAGTTGTTGACGCCCGGATGACCGTTGTAAACTTCAAAGTGGTTTTCTCCGACAATCTGCATCAATTGTTCGGCAGTCACTGCGTAGCCGAAATTCGGGTGATTCAAATGCACCAGAGTCACGTCTCCCGAACGTTCGCGGCGTGAGATTGCCGCATCGATATTTCGCTGCATGACATCGACCATACTGTCACCGCCAGTTGGTGGCAGCAGTTCGCTCGTATTTGCCACACACAAATGGATCGGACGACGTTCAAAACTGTCGCTGATTTCTTCGCCCTGGATCAGAAGATATTCCTGAGCCTTCGCGAGACGATTGAAGATCGTGTCAAATTCCTTAAGCCTCACTTCCTTTCTGCCGTCTGTTTCCCGTGTCTCAATCCAGTCAGCAGGAAATGTCTCACTCAGCCTTTCGAAGGCCTTCAGGCCGCCTTTGTTTTTCTCCGCATCAATCCAGCGTTCGCGATTGAGCAACGTGTTATGATCAGTAAACACCAGAAATTGGTATCCATGATCGCGATACCATGTGGCTATCACCTCCGGATAATCATCCCCGTCGCTCCACAACGAATGCGTGTGCATGTTGCCCTGATACCAGCGTTGCGACTGATCAGATCGCAGGACAAGCTCCTGCGCATGGCCGGATTCCGCAACAAGTAACAAGCCCGCAAGGCTCAATATGGCACTTGTCAATAAAGCGGACTGGAATGAGGTGCGCATGAATATCTCCGAAGAAGAAAGTCGTTCACGCGAAGTTTACCAACATAATGGCGTGACGCGAATGACCAGGAGCGAAGACAAATGGGAATGTGGATGCTCCGGAACGCCGAGATGATTTGCAGCGAGCAACCAACAGTATCTGCGAATGGCTGCACGAGGGTTCCGACAAATTCGATTAAACCGCGCCTGCCATCGCCAGCGATGCGCTGCTGCCAGATCCTGTGTTGCCATTTCGGCTGCAGGTACTTGCAATTCCGTTTGCCATCTGGCAACATCATCCGGGATAAATTCCAAACTTTCATTCAGCCACCTACTGCCATCAAAACAACTCTAACCATCAGAAGTGGTTCGAAGGTCTTCGGAAGAGAAAATCATGAGTCAGGTTACGGTCTATGTGTGGGTTTCACTTCTCAAGGCGCAAAGCCCGGGGCATGCGGCACTGTCGATCGACGGCGCTTCGTATCCGAGCAGCGGATATGTCAGTTTTGCTCCGTTGCAGTCTGGCAGTATCAGCGGTGCTGGAAACTTTTACGACCGATTTCACGATGATGAGCACTACAAAGGTCGCGGTGTGTGGATCGGAACAATCATCGGACTGGATACGACGAAGATGCTTGAACAAATCAAGGCGGACGTTGCCGCTGCGCCAGCATACGGACCGATGAACCAATGCGCTACGACTGTGCGTCGATACCTTAAGCTTGGTGGCGGTGACGCATTCGCCTCGAGATGGAGCCGCAACAGTATTCCGCCGATCTCACCCGACGATGTCGAGGATTATGCAAAATCGATCGTTGCGGGTACGAGGCAATCAGGATCAACCGGGCAAACAATTCGAGGCAAAGGAAGTTTGTAGCTCCGGGAATCCTGGCTTCGGCATCGCCAGCAATCGGCGAGACGCGAGACGTCAGTCTCCGGTTTTTGCAACTCAGTACTTCCGAAATATTTTTAGCGATACAAGATTTTAGCGATACAAGGTCCCAACTGTTTGCTCTGCAGAGTCGGCAGAGCCGCACTACCAGTCGTAACAGCCGGTGCGATTGGAAATCGTCGCACATTCGTTTCAATGCGATATCAACAAATCTCAATATGGAAATCCTCGGCAAGTGCCGATACGACATGAAGCGAGATGGATTTCGCGTTCAAGCCGCACTTTCTGGCACACCATCATCGCATTTTTCGGGGAAGTGACACATGTTGTCATTCGTTGCAATCAAGCTTTCAGTGTCAATTTGTCTCATCGCCAGCACCGCAGTCCAGGTAGACTACGTTGAGGAGACTTCCGGTTTCGAAACACCGTACTCCAGCGATTGTCCGGCATGCAACGAACTTCCGTGTGAATCAATCTGCGTTGCCGAATGCTGCCCTCTCCCAGAGTGTGGAGTGTGTGGCCAGAATCAATGCTGGGACTGTTCCGACGAAGAGGGCATTGATGTCGAAAGCCTGACTCCTGAAGCACAGTCAAAGATGCTCTACGAAGCCTACAAGGCCAGGATCGTCGTCATAGTCCCGGAGGCTGCTGGAGTTTCGCTGCTCGACCAGAAAATGTCGACACTTGGCACAAAGCGTTCATTCCTTGTGTCAGTCAATGATCAGGCGAAAGAATACAAATACGAAGTCAAAGTCGATGTTGTGATGAATGGTAAGAAGTATTTTAAGAAGATGAAGCTTAAGGACTTGCGAGCCGGAATGATTCTAGTTGTGGCTGTCGAAGCTCCACCGGTTCCCGAGGGCGAACCGGTTCAGATCAACATGGCACCAGAAGTCGTTGCGAAAGGTGGAAAGCCACCAGAAAAGAAAGATGATGACGCGGATGCTGAGAAATCTGCATCACTCAGTCACCCAAAGGTCATCAGATAGTCACATTGAAATACGAATTGCGTATTCAAGCCACACAAGGAGCATCGCAGAATTGCGATGCTTTTTTATTGGTCTGCGTTCGTGATAGACGCAGGTCGCGACTTGAAGGCGAAATCGAAACGAATGAATCAGAATTCTACCGCTCGTTTTGAACGGAAGACAATTGCCTAAGTGCAGGAAATCTATTACCCTTCAACAGTAACGAGAAGGCGAGATCTGCGACGTTAGGCGGGTTTATCGCATCAATACGCATGTCTCGATGCGAGGGGTTCCGAATGTCCACCAGTCGAGGCCGTTCATGGCGTCCTGAAAAGCGAATATCAAAAAAAGACTCGCGGCGCGTCCTGGTCTATCTCACGGCCACCGTCCTGACGGGGCTTGTTGGTACAGTCTTGTTCTTGCTCATTGGTCCCGGAGTTCCATTGCTGCATTTTGTGGTAGTGACCGAGCATAGTTTTCACACCGACGATACAACACTGACGCCACTTCCCACCGGTGCAACGGCGTTGAATGCTGTCCGCCTGACAGAACTCTTTGAGAGTTGCCGTGAGCTGAATCAGCAACAGATCGGTGAAGGTTCGACGTATGATTCACTCGACGAGTTGATCAATGCCAATACTCTGCTGGCCGGACGAAGACTGTTTATTTACTGCGCTGCGGATGCATGGTGCGTTCTGGATAAAGAAAATTCCGAGGATTGCGTCCTCGAGTTGCTTCCTGCCAATATCTCGAAACAACGGTCGCCGGTGCGATTCTCGAAGCTGTTGTCAAACTTGAAGAAAGGAGGTTGTCCGCAGATTTTGCTTATGCTGGAGTTCACAGGACGCACGCCGGGATTGGCATCGGGCGCTATCGTGGATGACATTGCGACACAGATTCGTCGCGAAATACAACTGGCGAAGGTGCCAGGGTTGACCGTAATTTGTTCCCATGAACATGGGGAACGAAGTTGGGAGTACGTTCCCGACTCTGCTGAGGCCACCACAACCGATAACAAGGCCAGCATAATGCCAACCCCCGCATTCCGAGGGACTGCATTTGGACATTTTCTTGACCAGGCATTGACGGAAGGCAAAGCGGGTACGGCAACGGAACTCCTTGAGACGCTCCAGACGAATGTCACCGATTGGGTTCAACGACAATTTGGAGAGCGTCAGTCTGTATGGATGGTTTCGACGTCCACTGCAGACGCCGGAAAGCAGCTTCTGGCTTTGGCACGATTACCCGAAGCAGAATCGCAAGTTCCCGCAGTTGCAGACGCGGGTGTCGATACGTCAAAAGAGTCGGCGTCAAAGGCTGAAGGTGAAAAGAAAGATGACTTAACAGCTACCAAAGCTGAAGTTCCGGATGATCGACCAATTGCGAGGTTAAGCAGGCTTTTGGCCCGCCGTGATGAATTGAGGGATCACACAGTGACGCCTGTGCTGTATCCGGCTGAGTGGCTTCGACTTCACACCAACCTGGTGGCGGCGGAGCGTTTTGTATTGAATGGAAACGACCCGGAATTCTTTTCCATTCACGACGACATTCTGCAAAAACTGAAGGAGCTTCAGAAAAAAACGGACGAATCTTCCATGTCTCCGAAACTGCAGGATGTCGATGACTGGATCGCAACGGAATCGTCTGAACCGATCACCGAAGACGATGCAAGGCTCTTGAAGCGGACGCAATACGATTTCAGTGTTGAGGCAAATAAGGCTCCGTCAAGTCTGCCGGATCAGATCACAGAACGCCGAGCGTTGCGGCGAGTTTTCGTCAGTCAGTTGTCGCGTGATTTGAAGCAGTTGGCGAAATCCATTGCCGATGAAACTCCGGAAGCCCAGGCTCGGCTCATTCAGGAACGATCGTTTCTGCTGCAGAATCTTTCATCCCGATGGTCGGGAAACGTCATTCCTGATGAATGGACAACGGTCAATGAAGTGCTGCGTGGCGAAGACACAAAATGGCATGCCGCAGTAATGAAATCGCTCGTTCGCCTGCTGGATCTAAGGCATGAGACTTTACGGTTTGCTGCCGGGAAAGATACAGACGGAAAACTGCTGCGACAAAACGACTGGAAACGAATTTCCGAAGACATCAATACACTGCTCACGACATTGTATGCTGCCGAACGCTGGCTGTGTGTGGGACCAGAAGGAAAGCTGCTGGCTGACGACCGACTCGACTCCGCAGAACAGATACTACGATCCATCAAAGATAAGGTTGTCAGGGGTACTCGCCTGAATCGCATTCAGGACGAGCAGCGATTCCAGATCCCGTTCCTGGTCCAGTATCTGGCCTTCCGGCTTGAAGAAATCTCTTTGACGGATAAGGAAATCACAGCAGCAAAGCTGATGGCGAGTAAAGCAGTGGATGGAAATGTCACGGCAGCCGATTTTCCCGTTGGTCAACTCAATCCGCTCGAACTGAATCGCGAACACATCGAAGCGGCGTTTGCACTGACGCGAGACTTTACAAGACCGCAATCGGAAGTCACCGACTCAGATGAACGACATGTTGTAGCACTTGAACGGTTTGTTAAAGAACGCATCAGCAACCCGATCCCAGCCAGCGAAACCTGGGAATTACTGAATACACCGCTGATTGCGAATCGCGAAAATCAGTATCTGGGTCTCATAAAAGGCAGCGTCAGTATCACGCGACAACCCCTGGATTCCGGCGGAGGGTCCGGAGTATGGACAAGCTTTTGGTCGTTGCGACTCGTAGATGCCATCGCTCAGAAGTCGATACCGAGTGATTGGCAAAAGTGGCAAGATCTGGTTGCGTCGGTAGCCGATGCAGAAAAAAAATCCGACGTTCTAATCAAGCGGGCTGCTATGGCTGAGATTCTGCGTCAGCGCTGGATCGATGCGATTCAGGGATTGAAACAGTTTCAGAATTCTGACGTCTTCGCTCCGGAAAACGAACGGCTTCAATTGCTTACAAATGATCTCACTCGTCGAATCCGTAACGCATCGGCCGACAATCGCAGTCTCTACTCAAGAATACAGGAGACATTGCCCGTTCAACCAACGCGAACTGAAGCGGCCTCAATCACGATTTTGAATCCTAATGTGGAATTGACATCGGATTACTCAGCCACGACCAATTTGCGAGTCAGTCAGGCGGCACAACTTTATGTATTGAATAACGATAACGATGTGACATTAAGGAATACGGCGAGACAGGCAGATAGAAACTGGCTGCGTTTACCTTTGAGTAATAACGCCGAATCCGAGGTCGCGCTCGATGTCGGACTGCGAAATGCTCCGCAGATACCGACACCGCTTTTGATTGTCGCTGTCGATGACACAGGAACGCCGATTCAACAGGTGACCACGACTCTGCAGCCTCCGGCAGAACACACATGGGAGATTTCGGTCGCTCAGGTTGAAGAGGGGAATCCTGAAGTTCGGCCTATTACTCTGGAAGAAATCGACAGCAGAACGAATCGCCGACTGCGATTGCTGCCATCGACACTGGATCCCGTTACACAAATGGATGTGCCAACGCAACTGAAACTGAAGCTTCATCGTGTAAAGGGTATTTCCAAAAGTATCAGGATCAAAGCGTTTCTATCCGATGGCAAGACAGAAGCATGGAGACTGCCGGAACCCTTACTGATTCCGGATGGATCATCTATCGTGGATATTCCATTTTCTCTGCCGGTTGCTGAAGGAGCTGCAACTGCGGGAGCTGCGTCCGTCATTGAAATTTCTAAGGGACTGATTTTCGAGATAACTCCGGATGATCTGCCAAGAAAAATCACTTCGCAGTTCAGACTGACACCGAGGCTACTTGGCCCTGCCGACATCCTGAAACGACCGAATCCGAAATACGAAGAAAGCGATGAACTTCTGATTACGCTGAATCGAGTGCCGTTCGACAATTCAAATGTGCTTTGGCCCAAAAAACTGACTGCAGAACTAGAACTCAGTCCAAAGCTGCAACGCTATCTGCGGCCAGGAACGAATTTGAAAACGCTCGATGCTGACGGATTCACATTTCGCGTTCCATTCAATTCCGACATCCGTAAAGTGCTGAGCGAGGATGAGTTGGAATTTGGTCTTTCTGTTGGCGGCATTCCACACGGCTGGTGGTGGACACTGACGAATGGAACCGTACGCCTTTTAGAGGGCAACCAGCCACAGATTCGAACATTTCTGTCGATCGATAATCCAATCGAAATTCAGCCAGTTTCGGAGACTCCCAATCTCCTGCTGGGAAAGGGCTGGGAAAAGGCCAAAATGACGGCCCGAGTTTTTATCCACGGTGGTACCTTTGATCGCGACTGGTCGATGCGTATGTTTTTCCTTAGGCAGGATGCGGCAACATCAATTCGCGCAACTGATGCACCATTTAACGTGCAGGGCCGTTTTGTTGAGAACGTACGAATCAGCTCTGGAGAAAAAGGAACGTGGCTATTTTCCACGACCACGAACCCCTACAGAGTTTCGGCCTTCTCGCAGGCGACGTTTGGCTTTCAAAACGGCACTTACGTTCTGAATACGACGTTAGAGCAACGAGGATCAAATGAAGATCCTATTTCATCAACTGTTGCGTTCACATTTGACGACACGCCTCCTGAGATCAACGCGGATAATGTTCAGCTCAGTCAACAAAAAACGCATGTCAACAAGTCGCTGCAGGGTCGTGTGCGAACAACCGATCGAGAGTCTGGTATCAAAGCCATTCGAATTGGTCTGAATCCGGAAATGATGGAATCACTTCCCATCACTTCGGGAAAAGAGATCGACAGACCTTTTGAAGTCGATTCTTCGAAAGGCTTTCCAAAGATCGAACAGAAGGAACAGGACGAATTCACCACCGGAACACTGATCGTCGAGGTTGATAACTTTGCCGGTGGAACTTCAACTGTCAAAAAGCCTGTCACATTCTTCTCGCCGGGCAAAGCGGCTGCACCTATGGCCAAAATTCCCGGAACGATCGTGGTAAAGTTCAAGAACGCATCGCCATTCAATGTAACAGTCAGTGGAAATGGAGTTGCGAAGGACGCTCCAAACAGCGTTGGAATCGCGACGATCCCGGATTTACCGCCTGGAACTTACGCGGTAACATGGAAGCCAGCTCAGGGCACTGCAGGAGATGGGCAGGAAAGCGTATTTGTCGGCAGCGGAAAGACAGTCACAGTCGGTCCGGGGAAATAATGTCGAATACTTTCGGATTCGAATTTCGCAAAACAGTTTATCAGCGGACAGATTTGCCGGGTCCGAACCAGGACAAGTATTAATTTACTGGTGAATCGATGATGAATAGAAACGGTCGAAGATGTCAATTCTGATGAAGATGATGGAATGGGTTCGCTGGATGTTCGGCGTTGTGCCACGGTCTTCCGTGGGATCGCCGCGGCTTTACCTGATCGTGCATTATTCGTTTATGGCATTTCTGGCCATTATGTTTGCGGTGTTCAGCGACAGGATTCGAAGTCTGGTCGGCTTTCCTGTTGACATGGCTCATCTGCGGCCATCGATTGATCATATTTTGTGCGGTATCCTGTTTGTACTTGGATATGTGATTATACGGCTTGTACTCTTCCTGATGAGTCTGTTGGGAATTGAAGAGGAGTCAGATTTTCCCGACATCGAATCTGACTGGAACGAGATTCAGACAGCCTTCGCGCGGGAACGAATCCATATCGATGAACTGCCGTTGTTTCTTGTGAATGGATTCACTCCTCAGCAGGAACAGAGCGCGTTCGAAGCGGCATCAAACATTGAATGGCGAGTCATTGCTCCGCCATTGGCACAGAGTTCTGCTGTCATCAGGGCGTTTGCGCGGGAGGATGCAATTTTTATCTGCTGTACGGGCATTGGAACTACCAATTGTCAGCAGGGCAAAGTGACCGATGTTGTGGATTCCAATTCCAGTGACTCAGGGATTTTTCGTCCCGGAGCAGGAGTCACGGGAACACGCAGGCCTGGCGAAATGGCGGAAGTGATGAGCAACGCTCGCTCAGCAACAGGCACCAGTCGCGCCATGGCTGCGCCATTTGCAGAACCATCGTCGCCACCCAAAGGTATGGGGGCCTTTTTTGGCACGATGGCTCCAGGCGGACTTAAACGTGCAATGGAGACATTCTCAACGATCAATCGCGGATCGCTGAAAGGATATGGCAAGAAGCGACTGCTGCCGCTTTCGGATGTCGAATCCATGGTCGGCATCCGTCGCATGCAGTTTCTCTGCAATCTCATTTCGAAAGCGAGAAAACCCTATTGCCAGATCAACGGCATGTTGCAGGCAATTCCTTTTTCGTGGACTTCAGAAGTTGATTACGCCAGAAAACTCGCGCCGGCGATTAAAGACGATCTGATTGCGGTGCATGAGACATTCCAGTTGCAGTTTCCCGTTGTCGCAGTCGTGACCGAAATGGACTCAGTCACCGGAATGCGCGATTTTCTGCTCCGGGCCGAACGAATGCAGCCTGGACTCAGACTGTCGCGGTCTGGATCCAGTTTTGCATCGGGAGCAGATGTGAACGAAAAGAATGCCGAATGGATTGTCGAGCGCGGGATGCAATGGTTTCGCGGTTGGGTCTACACGGCATTTTCATCTGACATCGACAATCGTGACAATCAAAAACTGTTTCAGATGCTCTGCGAAATCAGTCAGCGACGTCTGGGGTTGATTACGCTGTTGAGAGATTCTCTGTATCGAATTGTGCAGCCCAGTCCGCGGATGCACGGTGTTTACTTCTGTGCGACCGGGCGTGCATCGACGGAACAGGGATTCATACGCGGTGTTCTTGACAAGCTTCCGGAATCGCAGGGAATGGTGGCATGGGCACCACAGCTCTTGCGGGCTCAGCAGAGATCAAAAACATTGTCAATCTGTTTTCTTGTCGGCGCAGTTGTCTTGTCATTGACGGCGATTGCGGTGTATGTCTATAAAATTGCAGGTGCAGCATGACTTCAGGTGGCGGTAAGAATTGGCGCGGTGGTCGAGCCCCGCGCAATTCGTCACAGCAGGATGAAGCAGTTCCAAGTTGGAAGCAGTCGCGTCACAAAACGGCTGCAAAGTCGCGTCCAAAAGGCATGCGGTCGAAACTGCTGATCGCATTGACAAGTGTTGCCCTCATTGCCCTTGTTGCGTTAATTATTTGGGGCTGGGATCCGCAAAAGATCTATCGCACGCACTTCATCGTTCTGAATCTCCTGGAGCAATCTCAGGATTTTGATTCCGGTTCCTCATTGGCTCTGCCCGAAGGTATTGAATCCAAAACCACCGAACGTGTGGTGACGTCATGCCATTCCGAGACCATGTCGCTGCGAACCTCCGACGTGAATGAGAGGAAGAATCTGGATGAAGGCCAGACCGTGGTTATCTGGTTGCAGTCAACGTTTGTTCCGGGGCCGAACGAAGATTTCCTTTGCCTGATTCGCAACAGCACGCCAAATCTCAACGATGCGAGTCAGTACGTTGGTCTGCAAACACTGAAATCTGAACTTGATGATTTCGTAAAGAAACACTCATCAGCCAAATTGTTGCTGCTGGTGGATTCTGCACCAGTGAATTCCGAATGGCGTACCGGGTGTCTGCATTCGAATCTTGTCAAAGTCTTCGAAGGATGGACTTCAGACATCAAATCATTGGTCGTCATTTTGAGTTCACCAACAAACGGGCTCAGCCAGCCGGGATCCACAGGGTCAGATGGAAAGTCAATCTTTGGACATTTTGCTTCAGTTGGACTCAGCACGTTTGCGGACAGCAATACAGATAACAGGCTCACCACAGCAGAGTATTGCACTTACATTTCCGAACGCACAAACGCATGGGTCCGGGAACACCGGGATACGTCAGGGCAAGCGGTCACGGTTCTGCCCGCATTAGAACAGATTTCAAAGTCGTCGCGTGACTTCACAGTCGTCGCCGACCTGATTTCACTGAAGTCAAATGACGAGATGCCTGCTCAGCAAGCAAACGCAAACGTTTCGCAGATTGAAAAAATGTGGGTTCGACGTGAAGCGCTGATGGCTCGCGGTGGCCCTCTCTGGAATCCGCTGCTCTGGAATTCATTGACGGGACAATTGACGAGAGCTGAACACGGATATCTCAGTGGGAATACGAAATCAGTTGAACGCATTTTGCCAGAAGCAGAACGCACGCTTCGAGAAATCGAAACGTTGACCAATGAAAGATGCCCGAAAGTCGATTCGTTTCTGACAGATCGAGGAAGAGCACTGAGTGAATTCAATAACCTTCCCTCATTGCGGCGCACACAACAATGGTTCAAGACGGAATCAGTCAAACCAGATTCAACAGAGGTTCCGGCATTGCCTGAAGATGTCGTTATTTCGGTCGTCAGCAAATTTCCGTTCACCAGTGTCAATCTGAACGCTCCTGCGGATATTGAGCCAATTCGAGAACGCCGAGCCACTGCGGAGGCAGCAGTCGCGCAGCTATTAGCGTGCCCGGATCAACTCACGCAAACAGTAAAGCGCATGGAATCGTCGCTGCTTCTGTCTGAAGACCAAATGTTTACGCATCATTCTGATTCCGACTCGGCATCGGTCGATGAACCCGACGCACGTCCACTGATTCTTGCGCTGGAGGCTTTCGCGAACGCTCGAGACTGTGCTGAAACGACGCTTTTCGGCGTCCTCGATCTTGCCCCAACTTTAGCCCATTGGGCTGCCGAGACGTGTTTCCGCTTACCAGATTCTGACCGAAAGATCTGGCACAGTGTCTTGTCACAGAATACGCCTCAGGCAGATGTCAACGGCGTCAGTCAGAATGCCATGTTCGATCCGTTGAAAGGTATCGCAGCAGATGATAGTTTCAGTCTTCCAGACTACGAACGCGACGCTGCCAATCTTCGTGCGGAGGCGTTTAGATTACTTGTGCGTGCGCGAGCGTTGCAACAGAGTCTGGCTTTTCATGAGCCTGAAAATGGTTTTAGTGCCGAGGAACTTAATGCCACCATCGAAAAATTGAACCGGGCTCAAAAGGACGCCGCGAGTTCTCAACGGCAGGTTCTGGAATTGATCGAAAGTGTTTGCACTGGTGCCATCGGCGAAAGTTCGGCAAAAAGAGTCAGCAAGATTCGAACACGTCACTTCCTGCGTTCTGCGCTGATTCTGACAGCCATCAAAGCTGATACCAGAAGCAAAGTTTTGCGAACATTGCAGAAATGGGACGATGATCTTGCGTCGCCGACAGACGGATCTGCAATCGATGAAACGCCTGTCACCTCGACGTTGCCGATCGTTGCTGATGAAGCCTTGTGGATGCTGCAGATCCTGAACTTGTTGCCAATCTCTTCAAATCAATCGGCAACGTTGTCTACTGCGTGGAACGAGGCTAAAAAGCTTGAGGTTGGGGATGCTGATCAGGAACACTCTGCTGCTGCTGCATTTGGCAATGTGATCAGAAAAATCTGGCTGCAAAATCAGGAGAATGTTATTGCCGCTCTGCAGGACACCACTTCCAAGTCTCACAACATACTGAGAATCGCAGATCAGCAGGCAAGACTTTTTTCCAATTTTGACACGCATAGCAGGACGTTGCAATCGCCTACTGCAAGGTTGCATCAACTCAATCGAATTCAGTACTGTCTGATGCATGCCGACCGAATTCTTTCCGGTCTGTGGATCGAACCAAACGATGCGGCTCCACTGCTTCAAAATGGCTGGTACGCCCGCACATCACGGCTATGGCTGAAAGCGGCAACGCAGAGTGTTCAGGCTCTGGCAACTGAAGCACTGGGAGCTCCGGTGAGTTGCAGTGATTCGCTTCGGCAACTTGAAACTCGGTTGACGGATTCCGGTAAGTTTCATTTGACGTTTCAATCGGAACCAGGAAATCTTGATCTCGGCGAACAGGCGAAAGTCACGGGAAGTATCAATGGCTCAGTCACAATGATTGGGTGTGAGGGAATCGTTGGCGAAGCTGCAGTGCTGATACCCGTGGCTGCGAACAGTTCCATTAAGGTTGATCATAACGCGGCGGGGCTGCGAGTCGGAACTAATAATGTCAAGTTGCAGTTAACGTTTCATCGTCAGGGAAACCCTGGCACGGGTGAGTGTGAGTTTGTATTGTTCCGGCCAGAAACATTCTTCCGAGGGCGATTCGTACGATCGAGTGACGAGATTTCTGTAAATCCCTGCGCGCCTGAAGAATTTACAATCCAGCGATCAGCCCGACCTCCGAAAGCAAGTTTGACGGTGTCTGGTAACGATCCACGTCCCGTTGTTTTGATTCTTGACTATTCTCTTAGTATGACGGAACCGCTGACAAATAAACCTGGAACGGCAAGATTTCAAGTGGCACTGGAGACGCTTGTTAAGTTAGTGGGAGACGGCAATCTTAATGGTTCTCAAGTCATATTAAACGTGTACGGTCACCGGGTCAAGTACATTAAAGACACAGATACAATGTTGGAAAACCCTCTGTATGCCAATTGCTTCCGAAAACCAATACCACCGGGACTTGGTGCGTTGGAAGATATCGGAACAGAATTTGAAGGAACGATAGGGAAGCCAGGCGTCCAGGACAGTTTCAATAAAACGATCAAAAACCTTGGCTGTTCCAAGCCTTTCGGTATCACGCCGTTGATAAAGGCTATCACCGATGCACTTGACGTCAGTCTGCAAGACAAAGAAGGAATCGTGATTGTTGTCACCGATGGAGAGGCTTCTGACTTAATAGAAAAGAAAGTTAATCTCCTTAAAGCCGCGTTGAACAAGAAGAAGGTAACGTCAGTCAATATCGTTGCGTTCGACGTTGCGGCAGACCCTGCTGTCAGAAAGAAACTAAAGGACACATTTGATCCGTTTAACATCCGAGTCTCAGATGCCGGGCAAAGTGATCAACTGTTCCACCAGATCGTGGATCTCCTTGGACCTCGGAGTTATACGGTTACCGGAAACAATGGACTGGAAGTTCGCAATGCGGCGTTGGGAATTGAAGTCGCTGAACTGACTCCGGCGATTGATTTTACGGTAAGTTTTTCGGGAGTCACTTCCAAAACGCCCATCGCCCTGCAGCCGGGTGATGTCCTGAAACTCGATTTTGATCACACGGCAAAACGGTATGTCTACCGGCGCGACAAAAGATCGGTCAGTAAAGCGGCAGTTGGCGGAAACCTGACAAACGATTCCCCTGACAGGCTTAAGTCAATTGTGCCGCCGCGTGTGTCTGATTTGTCTGACGACAAAGAACCAGGTCTTGGCACGGCTCAACTCAGTCTGATGCTTGATCACGAACGCGATGAACTTCCGGTACGGCAGCCTGCGGAAATTCAGTTTTCCGTCCGTCCGGCGAGTTCAGAGTCAACGTATCGCCCTCATATGGTTCATGAAACCTACAATTCACGAACCGGAGCGCCCGGCTGGGATCTTAAAATCGATGAATGGCCAAAGGAACAACTGTTTCTTGTGGATGCCATCTGGAAAATGGAACGCACAACACCGGAATATGTATTACGGTGGAACGAACTGAAGTCGTTCGACGCATTTGACAATGCACTTTTGATAAAACAAAACGGTCTGCCTGATTGCCGCGCATGGATTACGCTGCGGGGCGATGCCCTGCAGATTCGTCTGGATCCAGTTGACATAGCACCCCTGCCACCGCAACCGCTTCCGCTCGGAGACGAATTAGCGCGCAATCGCGTCGATAACATCCGGATCGAAATCGGCAAGAAGGACACATCGGACCAGAACAAAACGTTCCGCCCATGGGAGATCGATACGAAAGTTGTCCGTCTGGAATCAGGTTCTGTGCGCTACGAGTTTTCCGGCGAACAAATCTCCCCGGAAAACCTTGCCGATGCTCAAATCGCTTTCACGTCATCCGCAGCTAGAAAAGTTGGTGCTACCGAAGTGCAGAGTTTTCGATTGGAATGAGATTTCGACCGGGTCAATTCATCATCTTCTTCAGGGAGTTCTCAACCGCCGTGATTGCCTCTTTTGCGGCCTCGAATCCACCCATTAATTCGACGAATCGCAGAACTTCATTCTGATTTGGCACAGAGGCGGCAGACGCATGTTCCAGCCCGGGTTTGGACTTTAAGTCCGGTGAAGAATCACGATGGAAACTCGCGGTCAGCCCGATGTCAGCGTGTTTGATCCTTGAAGCGGACAAACCGGGTGTTTCGTGCTTCATGCTGCGCACGACTTCTTCAACTTTCGCAGAACCGACCTTGAGACCAAACCGTTTCTGGACAACATCTGCGACATCGACAAAGTCAGGACAAATTCCCTCCTGCACGATTGTGCGAATCGCTTCTTCCTCAGAGATATCAGGACGCATTGAAATTCTCCCTTCTGAAAACTTGTGATGAATGTTTGGAGCGTCTTCGTTCGCAGGCTCAGGTTCTGTCGTCAGGGCTTTCTCCCAGTCCTTCATCAAGCTGTCACCTGCAGTTTTAGGAATTAGCGAAGCTGCAAGACAGAAAGTCGGGCTAACATTGTCCGACGTTCACTGTCAGGAATTGTACAAGAGCTAAGCCTCGTCAGTAAACCTGCATCAGCCTCGTCCGTAACAGTACTTGGCAAGATTGACCTGGGGCTGACAGATGTTGTGCTTAAACCTTCCGAGAAGAAGTACGACGCCGGAATCTATGCAAGAATCAGCAACTGGAAAGTTGTCGAAAAAGCAGAGTTGAAAGTTGTCGTGCAGACGAAACAGTTTCCGCCGTCCCGATTTTTGTAGAAACCAGAGTAGGCATTGTTCCTGGCTGGTTCAATATATTCGGTGCATCGTATGAACCCGTCCAGAAGAAGGCAAGTTTTTCACTGGGGATCGTGGGAGGCACAGATGTTCTGTCCGTTCAGCTCAAAGCCAATGTCACAGCAGAAGACAAGAAGTTCACCTACGGAGGTTCCGCTGGAATTGAATGGAAGCCGACTTCAGCCCCGATCTCGGTGACAGGAGGTCTTGGAGTGAATCGAATCAATCAAGATGCAATGAATCCAATGACAGGCGGCACACGCGCCAATTCGACCACCGATGTGAACATGAATCTCGGCATCAAAGTGAACTTCTTTTAACCCGACGCAACGTAGGTATTGAATCGAAAAAGACTATCATCCCGTTTCTCTCATGCGTGTAATGCTTCGACTTCATGACAGCTCAAATCGAAACCCGGTTCCCGATTCGCCGACGTCCACCGCGACGGATCTGACGACCACACCATCGGCCATTCGTGACAGGAATTCCGTCGAAAGCTGCGGCAGCAGCGTTCCGGTCAGAATTCGGTCCACATTGCGGGCACCACTGTCTACCTCAGTACAGCGGCTGACGATGTTGTCGAGGACGGCTTCAGACCATGTGAACGGTGCGTCGTAGTGGGCGAGGATGCGGCGAGCGATCTTGCCAAGTTTCAGGACTGCAATTTGACGCATGATCGTATCGCTGAGTGGAAAGTAAGGGATGACTGTGATCCGTCCGAGGAATGCCGGCTTGAAGCTCTTGAGAAGCTCCGGGTGAATGGCTTCGGCAAGTGCTTCCGGAGATGGCATCGTTTCGGGATCGGCACAGAGTTTCATCATTGCGTCGGTGGCCGCGTTGGACGTCATCAGGATAACCGTGTTTCTGAAATCGATGTCCCGCCCTTCGCCGTCCTTCATGTTACCTTTGTCAAAGACCTGATAGAAGATATCCTGGACGCCGGGGTGGGCTTTCTCCATTTCATCCAGCAGCACAACGCTGTAGGGTTTACGGCGGACAGCCTCGGTCAGAATGCCGCCTTCCCCATAGCCCACGTAGCCTGGAGGCGACCCCATCAACAGCGAAACTTTGTGCTCTTCCTTAAACTCGCTCATGTTGAGCACCGTCATGTTCTGCTCGCCGCCGTAGAGCAGTTCCGCCAGCGTAATGGCGGTTTCCGTCTTGCCGACTCCGCTGGGCCCGACCAGAAAAAACACGCCAATCGGCCGACTTGGATCCGTCAGATTTGCGCGCGATGTCTGAATCCGCTGTGCAATTGCTTCGAGCCCGTGCGACTGGCCGACAACTTTTTCTTCCATTCTTTCACGGAGTTTCAGGATGGTATGAATTTCATCGCTGACCATGCGTCCCACCGGAATTCCTGTCCACGAAGAAACAATTTCGGCAATCGCCTGGCCATCAACACAAGCCTGCATCAATGGGGTTTCCCCCTGAACAGCGTCAAGTTTCTGATTCAGATCGACCAACTGCGTGAGCAGTGCCTGGCGATCTTCAGGTGTCAACGCAACTGGTGCTGCTGCCGATGATTGTCCAGATTTAACTTCACCAGACTTTGGATCAACGGCCTTTGCACCAGAGGTTCGCTCACCTGAGAGTTTTGCACGAATTTCGCGGATCTGCGTAATGAGATCCTTCTCCTGTGTCCACTGCTCTTTAAGTTCGTTGTAGCGAACGACGGCATCAGCTTTCTGTTGCGCCAGCTTTTCAATTCGTTCCGCATGGTCTGCTCCGGATGCCGTTTCACGCTGCAGCACCTCTATTGCAGTTGTTGTCTGATCAATCATACGCTGACAGTCTTCGAGTGCCGGCGGAATTGCGGTGTGGCTGATCCCAACTCGTGCGCATGCCGTGTCCAGAAGACTGACAGATTTGTCGGGCAGTTGTCGACCAGAGATGTAACGATTTGAAAGTCGTACCGAATCTTCAACGGCTTCATTGAGGATTTCAATCTTGTGGTGTTTCTGAAGCGTATCCACGAGCCCTCGCATCATTACGATGGCTTTCTCTTCAGATGGTTCATCGACTTTGACCACCTGAAATCGGCGAGCCAAGGCTGCATCCCGTTCAAAGTATTTTTTGTATTCAGCCCAGGTGGTGGCGGCAATCGTTCGCAATTCACCTCGAGCCAGAGCCGGCTTTAACAGATTTGCCGCGTCCCCCTGCCCCGCCTGGCCGCCTGCACCAATCAGCGTATGAGCTTCGTCGATGAACAGAATGATGGGAGTCACCGAACGATTCACTTCTTCAATGACAGATTTTAACCGATTTTCAAACTCACCTTTCACACCAGCTCCAGCCTGCAGCAGACTCAGATCGAGCGTTCGAACCGTGACCGTCTGAAGTGAAGGCGGCACATCACCCTGAGCAATTCGGAGCGCAAAACCTTCCACAACGGCGGTCTTACCAACACCCGCTTCTCCTGTCATAATGGGATTGTTCTGACGTCGCCGAGTGAGGATATCAATGATCTGCCGAATTTCGTGATCGCGTCCCAGCACAGGATCAATTTTCCCCGCGCGGGCGCGGGCTGTCAGATCGATCGTATACTGATCCAGAGAAGGAGTTTGAGTCGGTCCGCCGGGGCGTGTACCGCCGACAGAAGGTCCCGATGAAGCACGCGACGATTCAAATGCAGCTTCCGACGACTCCGCAGCGATCGCTGCAAAATCACGGGTCAGTTTCTCTGCAGAGATCCTGCTGAATTCAGGCGAGATCTGCTGAGCAATCTGCATGAGTGATCTGTCATTCAACAGTGCCATCAGCAGATGACCGGAACGCGCTTGTCCCGCGTTGAATTCGATCGACCCAAGTACCCATGCTTCTCGGACAAGATCCACTATATGTTGCGAAAGCAATGGTTGACTGGAGTTGCCGGTCTTTAATCGATCGATCGCTTTCATCAGATCTGCGGTCAAACGAGAGGCGTCGATGCTGAACGCTTTGAGGATTGCGTGAATATCGGTCTGAGAGCCTTCCAGTAGCTTTAGCAGCCAGTGTTCAACTTCCACGTTGTAATTCGAGCGAGACAGGCACAGTCCTGCAGCGCCTTCAAGCGTTCTGGTGCAGGTGCTGTTGAGCTTGCCAATTAAGGCCTTCAGATTTACTGTCGCCATATTGCGTTTCCATGAATTTTTAAAGGGACTGCGGAAGAGCGGGGGATTTTGTGAGAAACGATTGGTCAAAGATCAAATACAGCATCGCCAGCGGATTCATAGACTTCCGGAGCAGCTCCGATCCACGTGTTCCAGCCAAGTTGCGGGGAATAGTCAGCGCCTGCCGTAAGGCGGCACAAGGGTACTTCATCCCGCCGAAGAATCAACTGAACATCAAAATCGAGGCTGACCCCAATATAAAGTCGTACCATTTCCTTAATGCATGTGAGCCGTGGTTGTCCTGGCAGAAGTCCTGAGAACTGTCTCCAGGACAACGGCCCAAGCTGAACACGTATGCGGCTTTGAACATCCCAAACTCGTGATCCTGCAATTGCCGTTTCACCGAGCGACAGGTTCAAGCCGCTTCGCCGCATGGAGGATGGCATCGAAGATTGCGATTCTTCAGGAAGATACAACCACTGCCCCTGAAACTGAAGGACTTGCACTTCGAGTTCGAAATAGCTGCACAACAACTGCTGAAGTGAAACGGCGTTCCGCCCACGCGCGGCGAAAAGACCTCCATAGAACAATATCGCCTGATCGTCGAATCTGTGCTGGTCGCGAAGTGATCGACTCTGGATTCCGACAAGTGAATACAAACACAGCGTGAACAAATCGGGATCCAGTGTGCCGTCTTGCTGATTTCTCTCATAGACGAACGGGAACCGATATTTTTCCCACGCGCAATAGAACAGAGAAATCACACGATGATTGAATAAGTCCAGGAATTCGCGGAGTGAGTAATCCTTCGTTCGCAAATGAGATCGTTCGATCACTAATGACGTATAGTGATCAGGCAGAACGCCCGCCGGTCCGGTCAGTCCCATAAAGGATACCGTCATTTCCAGTTGCGATTCACCCCTCGACCGCTTCGCATCCGCGATTGCAGAGATCTGTCCGGCTGGAAACGTCAACGAAGGAAGCGCGCGGAACCGCAATGCCTCATTTTGAGGCCCATCGTTTCCACCGATCCGGTTCCAGGTTTTTCCTTGCGAATGTTCCGAAGCTGCGCGTTCAATCAGGCGAACTGCCTGAAAGAATTCGAACTGTTCCGGATTATCCCGGAGCTCCTGAATCAGATCAGGTTTCTGTTTCCCGCCCGCGCCGGCCATTTCCAGCTTTCTATACCACGTGATTTGCGATCGTGAGTTGCCGCCGTCATCCTGGTAAATGAATTAATTGTCGTATACATGGAAAAGAAATGATTGAGTATGCTCGCAAACATAAAGACGCTGTCGCCTGCGAAGTTCTCGTGATCGAACATCAAATTGATTTGTGTTCCCCGGACAAATGCACCATCAAGTCGCTGGACACACTTTTCACTTGTGATCAAATTCAAACCATCGATCAAATTCCGAGTCTGTACGGAGTCGCGTGGATCATTCAGCGCCAGCATTTCGCGGATCGCCATAACGGCATCTGCTGTTTCAGTTAAGGACAGATGATTAAGAGACAACTGCGATACCAACGGCCAGAGATTGCGTCGGCCCATGTGACGTCGCAGCGTTGCCGTTGGTGCCACCAGACATTTGATTTCCGAAACCGGACCTCTGCCACCAACGATTTGGAATTCAATGCGATTGGCATCTCGCTGTCTTGAGAGTTCTTCGGGCAGATCACGATTGAAACACGTCAGGTCCGTATACATCAATCCCTGGCCAGGTCGCAGCGGAGAAAACTGCGAATCAACGAGCGATACGTACATCTCCGTCGCAGTTTGCAACACATTGGCATCGCTGTCCACGGGCCCGGGACGGCGCATAGCGTTCCAGTACCCGGTTTCGTCAGCAGTCGAGGCGTGAGCGACCGAATAGAACGGCTGAAATTCTCGAATGTTTCCGTCCTGGTCGTCCACGTTGACGGAATCGATAGAATATATTTCCATCGAGTCTTCAGCCCTTGCATCCGGTATGACACGGTACTCTGTCCTGCGAAAATTTAAGGGGATTGCATCTGCAGTTCGCTTGAACAGATTGATGATCGGAGTGCATCCTAAACGCACTGTTTCGGTGGAGATTACAGACTCAAGTTCAGCGACATGTTCACGCAGCAGCAAAGAGATTTCGAGTGTATTCCCAAGTTGTGATAGAACAGCAGGGGACAGTCCGGTGATATCAAAAAACAAAAATTTCTGGGGAAGGACAAAGTATTCGGTTAACAGGCGATAGCCCGGAAACGTACGAGGCGACTGTGGCAGAATCGCTTCATTTGATTCAAATCCAACAGTTTTTATCGCGGTGGGTGGCAGTACAGCAGCGGCGCTGGTCGAATCTTTTCCGGAGATCACGACTTCAAGTGCCTGCGTCTGCACCAGCTCCAGTAGCTTTGCCGCCTTTTCAAAATTTGGGATGTTAATAAAGAACCGCAGACTTCCCAAAGTAAACTGTGAGAGTGTTTGCTTTGGATCAATTGTTCTGAATTCCAGTCGCAATACCGATGAAGCATCGCGACGAAGGGGAGATGGTGGTCCGGAGAAAGGTCGCGGAATCAACCTTACCGCATGTGATACCAACGGAAACAGCGTAACGGGATAAACCGTGTGAAACTGACAACTGTAGCCATGAATGCGCTCAGTCTCGATCAATGTGCCGGCGTTCACCATGTGTCCGGATGTCTGGTCTTTCTGCCCTGGATTCAGTGTCAGTCCCAGCACAGACATTGATGGCACAGGCGACAGCATATGCGGATACAGAACTCCAAGCATGGCATCGACAAGTTCCGGAAAACTGTCATCCAGCTTGCGGCGTGTGCGTGCGTTGAGATAAGCAAACGCCTGAATCAGCCTTTCAACGTGCGGATCCTTAATACCCGTGGCACTCAAACTTAGTCGATTCGCGATCTTCGGGAACTGCTCAGCAAACTGGGACGCAGTGTTGCGAAAATAATCGAGTTCTCTCTGATACCAACCGTCAAGGGATTCACTCATAGCACAGATTCCTTAACGACTTGCAGCATTCCGGCGGTGCCATCATAACGTTGCCTGCATGAACCTATTGAATTGCAAATTGCCCCGTTTCAGATTCTAACGATGAATCAAACTGCACTCGAAGCGTCTTGTCTTCGATCAGCAGCGTGCCTTCAATTCGGAATCGAAATGTGCGATCAGCGAAGTCGTTCTCAATACGTGCGATTCGCAGATCACTCAAACGCGGCTCAAACAGCGAAACCGAGAGACGAATGGCTTTGAGGAGGATGTCGGAATCCTGAGCGGCGTTAAGCCCTGATGCTGTGAAATCCGGAATACCGTAATTGATCAGACTATCGTCAAGTTCCTTGAGTTCCGGGGGCCACGCGACGCAACGATATCGAGTGTTCAGTAGATTCTCCAGATCACGTCGAATCGCCCCCTGAATGACACGCAGAAGCTGATTGTCATCAGGAATGACTTCTGTTGAAATGTCTGGTTCATTGTCGATAAGACGATCAAGGATCGACAACCGAATACTGTTTTTTGTCGCACCAGTACTCATAATCAATGAACACTTTCTTTGATCCGGCTGTGTCAGGCATTCTTATGCCGTTTTGTGATTAAACGACAGCTTTTGAATTTGCATAATCGGCAGCACATCGTCGTTCACCAGAAACTCACGCTGCCCGGCACCTCGCGTTGGTCCGTCGGCCCCACCGTTTTTCCACTCCGTCGCTCGTCCAATGCGAATTCTTTCATCGCTTGACGTTTCCGATCCTTCATAAATCGCTGGAACATGGATACGACCATTGACGTCACCGACGGTCTCAATCGCCGCAGAACGCCACAGCATGTCCGACAAATGTTCTACTGGATTGAATTCCAGACTTACGATCTGCTCAAACCCAATCCAATAGTATTTCCCCGTTGCCGTATACACTTCCAGTGTCGGTCCCAGCAAATCGTCCAGATCGAGAAACTCAGTAAACAGAACGCCGTCGACATCGCCTGAAAGTTCTACGTCAAGCTCAGAGGCTTCAGACACCAATCGCGCTGCGTCGGCAGACTGACCATTTCTAAGACAGAGTAAAGCCTCCAGTCTCTTTTTCTGCGCTTCAGTCGGAATCGTGAGAAATTCCGGCACGCGACCCTGGCGATAAACCTCACGGCGACCCAATTCGGATCGAATCAGATGTTTCAACAGCGAGACCCCGGCCATCGTCTGCGGGTCTGTCTGCAGCGTTGCATCGAGCTGTTTTTCAGCCCGGTCAAATTCTCCGCAAAAACACAACAGCTCACACAGCAGGCTTCTTGCCCCCACATCAGTTGGCTTATTGCGGACGGCATTTGTGGCAGCCGCGAGAGCATCAGTCAGTTTTCCAGACTGAAAAAGATCGATTGGATTTGTCAACGGCATCTCCTGTTCAACAGAGTCATTATTCACGAAATTCCATGCGGCGCGCCACGAACGTCACGGACGATGAGAGCTGGTCAAGTTGGTAATGAGGCAGCAGTCGGATTGTCAAATGATATTTGCCGGGTTCGCCGACTGCAGATTCTACCTTCACCTCAGCTTCGCGCAACGGATATCGGGCTTTCATCGCGGGGGACGCTTTTTCGTCCGGTGTCACGTAGTTTACGAGCCAGGCACTAAGATCATTTTCAATTTCCATCGCACTGTCGGCTGATCCGATTTTGTCTCTTGCTTTGATTTTTAGATAGTGGGCAATTCTGGAACAGCAAATTACATATTGCAACATTGCAGAGACACGAGCGTTGGCAGTTGAAACCTGATCATCAAATACTTCCGGTTCATGCAACGACTGGTTCGAGTAAAACACAGAATATGGAGTCCCTTTGCAGTGTGAAAGCGGAATAAATCCTAACTGGCAGAGCTCAGCTTCTCGATGGTCAGAGATTGCAACGTCGGTCGAAATTCGATTTGCAACGCCGCTCGCGTCCGTGCCGTAGGATAAAGTGTTAAGGCCCGTGACCAGTCCTCCACTTTCGATGCCTCTTTCAGCACCTCGAATGTCAGCAAACCAACCGGACGTTGCGAACGCTCGCATAACGACAGTCGCAAATCCCCATGCTGCCGATCCCCAAAGATACCGACTGCGATCTTTTGCTTCGACACTTTCTTCAAAACAAAACCCGTGCTGAATCGAACCATTATTTCTGTACGGACTTCGAAGTAAGATTCTTGGTAATGTCAGTCCCAAAAACTGCGAATCCGGCTTTTGTCGCAAGCTCCTCCATTTTCGATGCTTTGGCTGCTGAAAAATTTGTTCTAAATTCAGTGGCTGCTCCAAGGTCGAAAAGTCGTCAATTCCCAGCAGCGCTGGTGTGGCAGAAGTGATCACTGGTGCAAATGAAGCAGCTCCAACACCACTCAACTGAGTCAGCAGATCGATGTCTTCCGGATGGTTGGTGAACTCAAAATTTGCGATCAGCAATCCATACGGATGTCCTCCTGCCGTCCCGAATTCCTCCTCGTATACTTTTTTGAACAGCGTGTTCTGATCAAAATCCACCGCATCTTCAAAGTCTTTGACAAGTTCTTTCTTTGACACACTGAGAACACGAATTTCGATATTCGCCGCCTTGTCGTCCAGTCCATGTTCCGTCAGCAGACGCATCCGTGTTCGCCACAGATACGCCAGACCACGCCACCCGGACTCCAGAGACTGGAAAGACGGATGATGGAGAATTTCATTGACCTGATCGCTGAGTAGCCTGTCGATGCGACCGATGTCGCGAGAAATAGCGCGGCGTGCCTCCTGCAGGTTCCGATCGCATTCCGGGATGCGTCCCAGCCATATCTGCAATGCATCTGCCAATGACGACGTATGCAGAAATTCCTGCAAGCGATGAGCCGCAGAACTCGATCCCTCACCTAAGCGCTGCTGAAATAATGAATCCAGCAATCCGATCTGTGGTTCACGAGATTCTAACGGCTCTGCCTCACGAATCTGATAGATGTAACCATCATCGATTTGAGACTGCTCATCAGGCAAAAAAAACTCCTAAAACTCTGTTCGACTCAGGATTCAGGATGACTCCAAAATCTAAATCACTGAGTCGAGCGGGCTTGAATGGAAATAACATCACGCCTTCTTTGGAAGCTTCGCCACCATCCGCAGCGACGTCGACAATTCTTCAAGTTGTAACCACGGACGAAGTAACGCGACAGCGTTGTATGAGCCAGGTGCCCCCGGAATTTCTTCCACGCTGATTTGTGCTTCGGCAAGCGGATATCGAGCCTTCATTTCCGGAGATGGTTTGTCATCGGAGAGTACATAATTCGAGATCCATCGCTTCAGAAAGTCCTCCATGTCCTGACGTTCCATGAACGAGCCGATTTTGTCCCGCGCAATACACTTCAGGAAATGTGCAATCCGCGATGCCGCCATGATATACGGCAGCCTTGCGGAAATTGCAGCATTTGCCGTGGCGTCCGGTTTGTCATAAATCACAGGGCGCTGACAGGTCTGGGCACCGAAGAACACCGAATAATCTGTATTCTTGTAGTGGCAGAGGGGAAGAAATCCCTCTTTGCTGAGTTCTGCTTCCCGGCGATCCGTGATTCCAATTTCGGTGGGACACTTCGAGTCGATATCACCATCGTCGCTGAGGAAGTTATGCACCGGCAGGCCATCGACCTTACCACCGTTTTCGAGACCACGAATGGCGGTACACCAATTTGTCTCGGCGGATGCACGAGTCATATTGGTTGCCATCACATAGGCCGCATTCATCCAGCAGTATGCGTGGTGGTCCGTTTTTTTTGCTTCACCGGTTGCGTCGAGTTCACATTCTTCATACCCAAATTCTTCGACGGGCTTCGTGCTGGCACCGTAAGGAAGTCGAGCCAGCACGCGCGGCATTACCAGTGTCACGTAGCGAGAATCATCCGAGTTTCGAAATGAATTCCATTTCGTGTACTTCTTGCCCATAAAGATCTTTTCGATGTCTCTCGGCTTTGTCAGATCTGTCCAGTTTTCGAAACCAAACAGTTCCGGATGCGCGGCCGAGATAAACGGGCAGTGTGCTGCGGCGCAGACTCCGGAAACCTTCTCAAGCAGGTCGATGTCTTCAGGATGGTTTGTGACTTCATAGTCACCCACCAATGCGCCAAATGGTTCCCCGCCGGGCATCCCGAACTCATCTTCGTACAGTTTCTTGAAAAGCTGGCTTTGATCAAATTCAACGGCCTTATCGAGATCCTTGAAAAGTTCTCGCTTTGACAGATTCAGCATCCGCAGTTTGAGCTGCTTGCTGGTTTCGGAATTCATCACGAGGTGATTCAGCCCGCGCCACGACCCCTCAAGTTTCTGAAATTGCTCATTATGCATCACCGCCGCAAGTTGGCGAGACATTCTGTCATCGATCTGCTTAATGGCCTGGCGAATCGTCCGCGTGACACTCTTGTCCCAAACGAGTGTCCCCTGCATGGCGGCCGTGATAAGGTTCTTGACCATATCCTTTGCTTCATCACGTTCAACCGCGCGCGGCATTGCCGAAGTAATCTGATCCAGCAGACTTCCGGATGCTTCAGTTGTCTGTGTGGAACTTGATTTTTCCTGTTCAGTGCTCATTCTTCACCACCTTCTTTTGTAGAGCCGTTAGAGTCAGAAACACCCAGCTCGCCAGCGGCTTTTTGAACCTTTGCTGAGTCCTGAAGTATGCTTTGAAGCTGAGCTTCGAGATCCGCCGACTGATCCATTGTCACCAGCAAATCGCGAAGTTTATCGCGTGAATCCAGCAGACTCTTCAGAGCTGGAACCTGTTCGACAATTTTTGCTGGTTCAAAATCGTCCATCGACGAAAAGTTCAGCTTCACGGCCATTTCGCTGTCATCACCCTGAAGAGTATTCTTGACCCGGATATTCAACTCAGGACTGATATTCTTCATCACGTCATTGAAGTTGTCTCGGTCAATTGGTACGAATTTCCGCTGGCTCAGGGCTTTTGGAGGCGAGGTTGGATTGCCCGAAAAGTCCCCCATGACCCCCATGACAAAAGGAAGTTCCTTCTTGACAACAGCGTCTCCAATTTCGACGTCATAGGTGATGTGGACTCGAGGTTTGCGAACCCGGTCCAGTTTATGCTGAATTGATTTTGCCATCTGTTAAACCTTTCTGATTTAATTAGGACCCACATTGTCAAGAAAATTGAAATTGCCACCAGACACTTCCGTCCACGTGGTTCAAAATACTCCGATACACACG
>Ga0105047_10003585_pt1 | contig 27314 bp, 20 predicted proteins | sample MAT04_FD_78384 | JGI IMG/M metagenome (GOLD analysis project Ga0105047, IMG submission 78384) | Freshwater microbial communities from Lake Fryxell liftoff mats and glacier meltwater in Antarctica - MAT-04 (megahit assembly) | ecosystem: Environmental > Aquatic > Freshwater > Ice > Liftoff... | reverse complement strand
CGTGCCTATACAATCTCGCGTAAAAGCAGATCGGGTCATCCACCCGGCTTTGTAGCTGGTTGCGTCGTTGACACCGCCGCATTGGATTTGGCAGCGGCGTAAAGCAGCATGTTGGTCATGATCTCTGTTGCGCCACTGGTGACGTTCCCCTTGTCATCTTTAATGCCATGAGGCTGATAGCCGTAGATTCCATCGATGGGTTGTCCGACCATGCCCACCGACAAATCCTCCTCAGAAAAGAAAACCGCGACGCGTCCGCCAATCTCCATGCCCTTGATGCGTGGTTCGCGCAGGCTCTGCTGGCCTTTGCTGTTTGCCCGCAGAAACGCGCGATAGCCGACGCTCTTGATGGGGCTGGTTGGCAGCGTGTAGAGGTCGTGCTTGAGCGGAAGTGTCGCCAGTTTCGCACCGGCCTCGGGGAAGATCGCCTTGATCTCATCGACTGCCGACACGGAAAAATCGAACGATCCACCCGCGCTATCGACTATCAGGGTTCCGCCTGCGTCGACAAAGCTCTTGATCTCGTCGCGCTGTGATGGCGAGAGCTTGAACTTGCCCGTGCCGGTCATGTGCGCGACCTTGAAATCCGCCAGCTTGGCGTCGCCAAGTTTGACAGGCTGGGCGGTGATGTCCAGCTTCTGCGTGTTGTGGATGAAGTTTGAAAGCCGTACCCACCCCCCTGGCTCGGGATCCCACGAATCATTTTCATACTGAAGTCGCGCCACTGCCATCGTGCGATCCGCAAGCACTTTGCCGTCGCGAAGGATGTAGTAGTTTTCACCCTTGTTGCGCATGCCCTGCTTATCGACTGCGTAGAGGAACACATTGGCCATTGCCTGGTAGTCGGCTTCATTTCCACCCGACGCATTTCCTGTCTGCCACGCCTTCCCGGGGTCGCCTGTGTCCAGAAGGAGCATGAGCGGCCGCGCACCGTTGCTCAGTTCCTTGAGGTCCATCTTCTTTTTCATCTTGTTGGCAGGGAACATCTGCCCCGCAACCATCGGGTGCTTCGGACCGACACTTTTCCATTCGTACTTCTGCCCAAACATCTTTTGCCCCAGCTTTTTGAACGACGTGCTGAAGGTCGGCTTCCCGCAATCGGCATGGCCGAGGATGATCCCGCCTAGCTCGACGTACGTTTTCAGCTTCGCAACATCGGCTTCGGAGAGAACTAACTCGTCGTCACCCGAGACATACAGGAGGGGGGCGTCGAGAAGATCCTCCGGGGGAACAGTGAGGTTGACGATCTGCCAGTTGAGGTCACGTTCGATCTGCTTGGCAATCCACTGTGTGGCGCCCGCTGCATCGCGCGGGCGTTGGTTCCAGGGTCCCTCCTTCGGCGGCGCCGCAGCCGCCTTGGCACGGGTGCCTTTGGCGACGAGGCTATATTGCAGTTTGTTCATGACGACGGGCGCGCGGCCACGCGTCAGGAAAAGGATGCCCCAAGCTGTTCCGCAAACGGGCCCGCCATGACCATCATTCCAGGCACCGTTGGCTTGTGATTTCACGAGGACTTCGGCGCCTTCCTGATACCAATCGTGCTTGCCGAAGTATTTGTATCCACTGGCCACACCGATGCGTTCGATTCCATAAGCCAGGTAAAGATTGCTGACCCAGGATGGATCAAAATTGGTGCTGATCCAATTGAGGCCAGCATCGATATTTGCATTGACGATGTTGCCTTTGCAGTTCGTCCCCGCTTTTCGATGGAGGTAATCCTGAGTGATAAACAACGTTGCCACGCCCGCAGCGGTCATGGCGGGTGTGGCCTTGCCTTTTTCGGGCGGTGCGACTGCGTATTGCCAGCCACCATCGGCACCCTGGGTGTTTCGCCAACCGTCATCCATTCGTTGCCAAAATTCGGTTGGGATTTCGACGCCCATCTGCGCCGCTGCCCAGAGACCGAGCACCCCGTACTGCGATACCGAGTGGTCCCCGCCCGCGCCAGGCGTAGCCGGATATCGCCACTCGCCTTGCGGACCCATGGACTTGCCAAGCAGGTCTGCATCGCCGCGCACCATTGCCTTGTACTTGCCTTCCAGAGGCTGAGGGAGCAGCGGCCAGACCTGCAGGCGGATACCGATGCAATACACAAGATTCATCTTGGTCTTGCATAAAAACTCGATCGCCTTTTTCATCTCCGGCGCTTGATGCGACACGCCGCTCGCCAACAGCGCGTACGTCGCTAGCGCGGTACGCCCACCGAACTGCGAAGTGGCGCCCGCAAAATCATTCGCGGGCGCGATCCCAGCCTCCCACTGCCCTTGCGTCGTCAGCAGATACTGCTGCGCGTCACGGATTGCTTTTTCGACCTGTTCGGGTGTGACGGCAGCGTTGACGAGCGCGCCTCCGCTCACGAGCGTGCCGGTCAGAAATCCTGCGATCCATTTTTTGATGCACGAACGCTTCATGTCAATCCTCGCTCGAAACAACCCCCCGCCTGCATCCCCGCCACAACATTGACCGCCTACACAAATCGTCCCTCAACGCCCATTCCACATGTACATCATGCGAGACTGCGTCATGTCTCGCAGCAAATCTGCACTGACATTGATCGTCAGTCCCTTACTATTTGAGACACTTGCCCCGCCCCCGTCGATAGGGGATTGACTGCCTAATCCCAGCATTAACAACAGCGAAGGGGCAGGCTCATAACGCACAACCATGGGATTTTTGAGCTTGGCGACGCCCGCGGCATGCTGGGTCGCGTTGGACAGGTAACCGATTGCATCGACCAGCCCGAGGCTCAGTGCTTCCTGGGCGGTATAGATCTTACCGTTGGCGATGGTGTCGATGGGTTGCTTCAAGGCAGACTTTCGACCGCCGACCACCACCTGCTTAAACTCGGAGAATGCCTGATCGATGATCGCGCGGATATATTGAGATTCCTCCGCGGACATAGGCTTGGTGGGCGAGCCAACCTCCTTGTAATCGGCGCCCGTGGAATGGATCGAGTTGTCCTCGACGCCCCACTTGTCCAATAGCCGTGACACATTCATGCTCTGCCAGAGCACGCCAATGCTGCCCGTCATGGTGGTACGCTGTGCAAAAATATGATCGCCCGCACAAGCGACATAGTATCCCCCACTCGCCGCCAACCCACCCATCGCAATGATGACAGGCTTGTCCGGAAACTTGAGCTTAAAATCCTCGAGACGGTGATGAATCTGATCGGAAGCAGTCACGGTCCCGCCGGGCGAATCAATCTCGATCACGATGGCTTTGACGGCAGTATCCTTCTCGACGTCATCCATGAATCGGTCGAAGTTCCGGGCCGTGCCATCGAAAATCGCGCCAGTCAGCGGAATGACAGCCACCTTCTCCGTGACGTCCCCATCTTCAATTGTGGTGACGCGCGGCTTGGAGTTATTCAATATCCCACTGAGCAGGATGAGGTAGACATTCAAGGCAAGGGAGAGGCCGAAGATCGTCGTCGCAAGCGTAAGGAAGATCCGACTGGCCCAGCTCCCGCCTTGCCGGTATGGCGGGTACGGATTCATGCCCGGCGGGGGCATATTGGGTGGCGGTCGCCAACCGGGGGGAGGCTTGGGCAGCCCCACCCGCGCGCCCGGTGCAGGCGGGGGAGTGAAACTGCCCTGTGGATCCATGGGACTTTGACCAGGAGGAGGTTGTGGAGTCATGCGTGTATCTTGTGAAGCAACGCGGAACGGACGTCATCGGTTGCCATCCTGAAATATCATACGTCCTTAGCGCGTGACTTACCAAGGGAAAACGTGCAGGATTTTCACACCGCAACCGTCAAATAATTTTTCGCTAACGTGTCGAGCGCATTCTGGAATGATCGATGGGAGGAAATGCACTTCGGCACAAGGCGAGCAACCGAATAACTTGCACGTAGCCCGTGCACATTGGACTGCCGTTCACCACAGGGGGAGATAGCTTACAACACCGACCTGTGTGTCGCAGTCACTGTTCCCACCGTGCCCCCGCGTGCGTTGAAGGCACCGATGACGGTCATCTCACGTGGGCCGAGCGCATGCACCAAGTCGTCTAGGATCTGATTGACCACACCTTCATAGAAAATGCCCTTGTTCCGAAAGCTGAAAAAATAGAGCTTCAGGCTCTTCATCTCAACGCACCGATCCTGCGGCACATAACGAACGGTCACCGTTGCAAAGTCGGGTTGACCGGTCACCGGACAGACACTCGTGAACTCAGGAAAGACAAACTCGATCATGTACTGCCGCCCCGGCCGCGGATTGCTGAACGCTTCGAGAATGCTGCGCGGGTTGGCGATCTGCGCGTCCGTGAGGATGGATTTTTGACCGAGGTGTTGCAATGCATCGTCCATAACAGTTTCAGTAAAGGCGTCGCGGAAGTCGTGCAAAAGACTCGCTGTAGAATGATTAAACGCTGCAGCGAGCCCTATCTGCACCACGTCGTCTCGTATGGCGATCAGGGATTGTCGAACAACGCCTTGATCTTGGCAAGAAAATCAGCGGGCAGTTCAAAGCGCAGTCCGTCGCAGGTTGCGGTAAGCGTATTATCGGGTGAACCGGTGACCTGCAAAACATGCGTGGTCCCGGCCCCCCCACGCTGGATTGTGCTGATGGTCACGACGTAGGTATCCATGCCGACCGAGGCTTCATCGGCCTTGACGAAACGCGTTGCGGTGAGCGGGTGCAGCGATGACAAAAGCGCGTCGATTTTCACGTCGTCGACAGCAAGACTAGCATCGCCAGCCACCTGCCACTTTGATGCAGGCGGCGACGCAACCGCTGCCGGGAGGGTCGACGGCGTGGGGAGTGTTGACGGCGCGGTACTGACCGCGGCCGTGGGTTGGGTGGCGGGCGTGGCCGGTCCCAGAGTTGCCTCCAGTGCCCGCCGGGTGATCTCGCGCGTCTGACTGGATGCGCTGCGCGTCGTCGGTTGCGTGGTGGCCTGCAGGTGTTCGACTACCGAAACGCCCGCGACCGATTCCGGATCGATATCGACAACCTTTTTATCACGAAGGTCCAGCGCCGATTTCTTAAGCGGTTCCAGTGATGCCGCGGACACCTTGGCAAACGTGTCCGCATTGATACGGACGAAAACATTTTGCTTTCGCAGATCGTCAAACCCGCCGAATGTGAGCGTCGTTGATCCGGGTAACGAGGGCGCTGTCGCGGGGGTTGAAGTGATTGCGTTCACAGGCGCGGAGGTCGCGGCGGTGGGACTCGTTGCAGGGCGGGTTGCGGGGAGAGCGGTGCTGTATGTCACGACCAGCGTCGGGTCGTCGAAGCCCGCGAACCTGAGGCTCGGGTCGTCTGCGGATACAAACTCGACAGCGCGGAGGCTCCGTAGCGCCCCCGCCAGGCTCGCTGCTGCCGCCGCGTCCGCGGGCGCCGGGGTAGGCGCTACGATGGTCCAGGCGTCCCCCGTTTTCTCCAGGCTGACCTCTTCATCCTTCTGCGTGATCGTCACCTGGCGAATCTCCGCATCGACACTCTGTACGATCTGCTTGTTACGAAGCTCATCGGGAGATTTTCCAAGTTGGGCGTACAGGTCGGCAGGCACGACGTCTGCCTGCGCCTGTCCGTCCCGCTGCACGTACATGACATCACCGAGGCTCGATTTATTACCGATTTGTAGGCGAATCGTGCGATTGTCCGAGGTCAGCATCTCCACTACATAGCGCGCCGGCGTGAGGCCGCGAGCCGACGCATCGACCGATCCGCGCGACCGCAGGTCGAGAATCCCGCGCACCAAACCGTCGACCGCCCATGTCTCGGCGGAGGTTCGCAAGGGCTCAACGATCTCCCAGTTTTCGCCTGCACGTGCCACTGTGAGCGTTGATCCGTCCGCAGACTTGATTGAGACACGCGCGACCGCTGAACTGTCGACATCGAAGAGCTTGCGCCCCTTCCCGTCGACTAGCTCGCTGTCGGTATTCGGCTTTGACGTCGTGGTCGAAAACCGATCCCACGCGAGATATACGCCGGCAATGCCAAGCAGCAGGATCAGGATGATGGTCGTTTTGAAGTTCATGATGACATCTCGCACGGGCTTGCCTGTCGCTCGCCGTGACGATCCAAGTCGATTTAAAGTCAGTCTCGCCGTCGGATATAGGTGACAATTCCCAGCACCACCACCAGCGCGGGCAGAATCACCACCAGCACCCCATTGCGCCAGAACGCCTCCTGTGCAGGCCTCATCGCGGCGATCCGACTAACCTGCATCGCCGATGGGCTGATCGCAAGCATCGTGTCCAGCTTACTTGTCCAGTAAGCCGCGTTGATCATCAACTCGGCGTTAGCAGGGAATCGCGGAACGAGGCGGCGTTGCGAATAGAGAATCTCTTCATCCGGAATACTGACGATCCCGTTGGTGATGAACTCCAGCCCCCCGATGACCACAAGCCTCCCGCCCTTGCCGGTCTCGGCGACAGCGCCACCAAAGAGAGGCCCGGGCGTGTCCTTGCCTTCATCAAAGGCGACGGCCTTGCCGGGTTCGCTCGCGTCAAAGCTGCTTTCAGCCCAGGTGCGTGGATCGTTCGGAATCGGGATGATCGGTCGTGCAATCCCCGTCGCCGACACCGGCAACACCGGCACAAGCAGCGCGTTCAACGAATTGACGGGCCTGACCATCGGCTCATCACCAAACTGCCGCGTCGAAAAGATGAAGGGCATTCGCTGCGCGTCTTCGATGTTATCCCCTGAACGCGCCGCGCTGTCGATTAAAGCGTGGCAGATCACCTCATTGGTTTTGATACGAATGCCATATTCGTTAAGTGCTGTGTCGAGCGAATCCGTCCCGAATGAGAACAGGACGATGGCCGACCCACCGTTTTGCAGGTGCTCGGTCAGCTTCGGCGCCATCGGACTTGGCCCCTGCTGCGTCATGGCCGGCGTGAGACTCAGCACAACCCAGACTGCGTCCTTCATCTCCTCGTCGGTGGGCTCCGGTGATGCAGGCATACCCTGCATCTGGGCCTGCATCGCGTACTGTCCACTCAAATCCTTTTCAACTACATCGAAGTTCAGCGCACGAAGCGTGTCACCGATTTCCGACAGCGCGCCAGCCTGCCGGGAGAACGGATTGGCCTCTGTGAACGGCGCGCCACCGGCCCGCACAAACACAACCTTCGGCTTCTTCTTATGACTCAGTGCGAAGATTGCGGTCGAAATCTGCTGTTCACCTGCGAACTGCCTGACCGGCTTTTCGGCGCTGGCTGTTGGAGGAATGTCACGCGCCTCGCGCCAGAGGTCGTCAAAGGAAAGCACACGCAGATCGTTCTCGCCCATTACCAGTACCGAGTTTGGCCGTCGCAGGCTCGTGCGAAGGTCGTCAATTTTTAACTCGCCCAACTTGTCGATCCTGGCGACTTCCTCATCGGCGATTTTCTGCATGGCCTCGAACCGCGGCAGCGCCTCGGCCATGTAGGTGCGCAGGGCATCGGGCACCTTTGCATCCTCCTTTGATGCAGTGAAGCTGCCCCCCACGAGCTTGAGGTTCTCGGAGAGTACGTTCAGGCTTGTTTGAATGGCCGACGTCAAACCCTTGTAATCAGGAATCGGCTCCTTGTTTTCGCGATCAATCCGATCCTTGATGCGCTTAAGCAGATCGGGAAAGCTCTGCACCGTGCTCACTACAAGATTTACCGTGCGCAATACCGCCCGGTCCTCGACCTGCAGGTTGTTCAGCTTCAGGAGCTGGTCGATCTCCGCAGTCGAAAACGCGTTGATCCGCTCGAGCGTCGTGGGAAACTGCTTGAGATAATCCGCATACGCCTTGATTTCGCCGCCGTAGTTGGACTTCACTTGTTCAACGAGCTGATCGACCTTGCTCGGCTCAGCATCCGGATCGATGGCGTCGATCTCAATCCTGCTGCCGTTGCGCTGATACTCTTCGAGCAAGTCACGCACTATCTGGTAATAGTCAGGCGTTCGTATGTCCGACCGCCCGCCTTTCTCACGTCGATACAGACTGACCAGTTTGATGGGCTGCTTGAGATCGCGAATGATTTGCAGCGTTTGCGGCTTCAGGCTGTACGTGCGGGCAAGCGTCGTATCAATACGACGATTGTGTCGCTGCGCAGCATAGGTGGCGACGATGGCGAGGACGATGACAACGATCACCGTCAGCACCACGTTTGATCCATACTTGATCCACCGCTGCTTTTGGGATTCGGGTGCGGCTTTGGGGGTCGGTTCACTCATGGGTTGCTTCACTCATGGCTTCGATATGGGTCATGGGGATGATCTGTGTCAGATGCGGCCTTCTTCATTTCCACCGGCGGGATTCCATCACCTTTACGGTCACAAACAGGCAGACGAACGTTGAGACGATGAAGAAGATGATGTGCCCGGTATCGATGACTCCGCGGCTGAAATCCGTGTAGCGGGTGAACACCATCTGCTCGGTCACGCCTCGCCAGAAGTCCGACAGCAGCGCCTGGCTACCGGCCCACCAGGGAACAATCGTGATCAAGAAGAGCACAGCCGAGGATGTCACGGCGGCGACGACCTGGCTGCGTGTGAGGCTGGAACACAACAGTCCGATCGCGATAAAAAGTGCCCCGATCATAAGGATGCCGAGGTATCCGCTGACGATGGGCCCAAGGTCGGGATGACTGAACATCCGGAGCATCACGACATACAGGATCGTCGGCAGCATCAAGACGACGAAGAAACCGAACGACCCAAGAAACTTCCCGCCAACAAGGTCCGTCTCGGAGATCGGCGCGGTCATCATGGTTTCGATGGTGCCGCTGGAAAGCTCCTGTGCGAGCAGGCCCATGCAGAGGACTGGAATGATGAAGACAAGCAGCCAGACCATCCATTCAAAAATGGTGCGCATCCCTGCGGGTCTCCCGGAGATGAAATCGTTCCGGAAAAGAAATCCGCACACCAGCAGGAAGAGCGTCATCGCAACGTATGCGACGGGCGACGTGAAGTAGCTGAAGAGCTCTCGCTTGGCGATGGTTATTACACGCGTCATAAGGAAAAGATGTACGGTTGATCGTGGAGAACGGGTCGGGCTGCCCCATGAAACGGTCACGTCAACGGGCAACCGCCTGCTGGGCTGTCACCAGGATGAAAAACTCTTCTAGCGTCGCATGTTCAAGCCTCACCTCGCGCAGGGCCCATCCCTGGTTGAGGATGGTGCGGGCGACCTCCTCTCGCACATCACGCCCGTCACTCGGACGGACGGCTGCGACGACGTAACCTTTGTCTAGCGGGTGCTCGCTGTCGAGCATCTCTACATTAGCCACCCCGCTTATGCGTGACAGGGCCGCGTGCACTTCTGTGCTCGGTCCCCGACATTCGACAAGCACACGCGCCTGCAATCGCCTGGATGCGCGTAATTCTTCAGGCGTGCCCTCGGCAACAATTTTCCCCGCCGCAATGACAATCGCGCGATCGCAGACGGCCTCGACCTCGGGGAGGATGTGCGTGGAGAGCATCACTGTATGATCGCCTCCCAAATCCTTGATCAGCTTGCGCGTCTCACGAATCTGGGTGGGGTCGAGCCCGACCGTCGGCTCATCAAGAATCAACACCGCCGGGTTATGCAGCAGCGCATCGGCCAAGCCCACGCGCTGGCGGAAACCCTTGGAGAGATGCCCGATCGTCTTTCCGCGAACGTTCTTCAGCCACGTGCGCTCGGTCACGTAGTCCATGCGCTTCCGACGGGTCGCCCGGTCCATCTTTCGCAAGCGCCCGCGGAAATCGAGGTACTCATCGACTTTCATTTCCAAATAAAGGGGGACGTTTTCCGGGAGATAACCCAGCGACGCACGGACCTGAAGCGACTGGTGAAAGATATCAAACCCGTTGACCGTCGCCCCGCCACTGGTGGGCGGAAGGTAGCAGGCCAGCATCTTGATGGTGGTTGATTTGCCCGCGCCATTGGGGCCAAGAAAGCCCACAATCTGACCCTTGGTCACTTCAAAGCTGACCGAATCAACAGCGACGGTTTGGCCGTAGGTTTTCTTCAGATTCGAGACGGTGATCACGCGCGGTTGCTCCACTTTCAGTCGACACCGGCAGCGACATACCGGCTATGCAAAGGCATTCTCTTCCCGGAGCAGCCTGTCGCATGACGCCTTCTCTTCTGCAAATCATACTGATGAGCCAGCCCGACGTTGTCAAGATATTCACCCATCCGCATCCGTAGCATCACGCTATACGGCTGCCGCCTCAATCAAATTTTTTAGAAGCGATCGATGACAGCGGGCTTCGCGATCACAGGCGGACGAACAGAGCAGCGTCAGCGTTTCGCCTGACCGGACACGCTTGGCCAACGCTTCGATCAGACTTTTTTGCCTGACCATCTCCTGCAAATAAAGTTTGCGGTAGGATTCCCATGTGATGCGCATCTGATCGTTCTTAGCGTAGACGGCAGCGTGGAGTTCGCGGCTGGGGGATAGGTCGACGCACCACTCGTCCCACGTTTCCAATTCCTTGGCCAGCCCGCGCGGACGATAGCGCGTGACGAGAATTCGTGTGCCGTCATCAGCGTGTAAAGGGTCGTTCCATCTGCGAGTGTGTATGGGCATTAATGCCAATCATAGACACGTTCATGGCTGTGCGAAGGGCCTGCTTTCCCGATCATCCATCAACTCGCCAGCGTGGAAATGGAAACCGGGTGACAAGATTGGTGAGTGTGCCCGTGAAGTCGCTGGAGTTCACGGGAATCTGGCTGCGCAGGACAGTTTCAGCGTGCCCATCGAGAAAAAGGACATTGGTATTCCGGTTGCGATCGTGCGAGCTTTGGATGCGTGCGGGACGACCCTCAATGTTGTAGAGCACGCCATCAAAAATCAGCGCGACGTTCGCGCCATCGCGAATTTGCGTGAACTTGTACAGGCGGTAGTCGGCTAAATTGCCGTCGCTGGGGATGCGACGGGTGGGGTATTGAAGTTTACCGTTGGCAGAGACATCCTGATCGGTCTGGCCGTTGATTCCATAGAAGGTATCGATGGTGATGCCCGTGGATTCAGATGTCACCCGCCAGGGCGCGCGGCCCGAAGCGTCGGTGTGCGCCGTAGGCTGGGTGATCGCGGGGATACCGATGTAGGTTGCGGGGTAGATGATCGGTCCGTCCAGTCCCTCAGCGCAGCGAAATACCGAATCGCCGGAAGATGAGGCATTGGTCGCATCCTGCAACGGTGCTTTGAGATATTTGCCGTTTACCAGAATCGTCGCCCAGTTTTCGCGATTAAGAGTATTGGCCGCCCGCCGATATGCCACCGGAATGATGTACCCGCGAGAGTCGCCTGCGTAGGCGATGACCGCACGTCCAATTTCGCGCAGGTTCGACAAGCATTGCACGCGTCGCGAGGCCTGACGAGCGCGGTTGAGGGTCGGCAGCAACAATGACAAAAGGAGACCGATGATCCCTATGACCACCAGCAATTCGACCAAGGAAAACCCACTTTTGCGACGACCCGAACCCACGACATCTCTCCAATCCCACTTGCGGTGAGACGAGGTTTATACTGTATTTTCGCGACATGAGCAAATTGCGTTTTTGGGGTGCAGGGTGACTGCAGGGGTTGGTCGCAGCCTGCGCAGTGGCGTTTCGGCGGACCGTGCGACTCTTTGGCGAACCTTATCAACGTGGGGTGCGAGGCATTTACTATTTCGCGCAAATTGGACGACCAGACCGTCCAGATTGCCTGACCTGTTGTGGGCAGGCCTTAAACTTGCCAGAAGTCACTTGCTTCGGTGAAATCAATTTGCCCGCAACGGATTCATGGGCCATGTTCTGCACGGAAGCAGGGAGCAGGACCCATGAATATCGTTCATCCCGTAATTCGTCCCCAGATTGATACCGATCGTCGTGCCCTCTTTGTTGCCGTGAAAGCCGACGTGCAACCCCGGGCGACCGAGCGGTCTGCCCCACCCCACCCTTCCGCCAACGCCATGCGCGATCGCGAGGCCGAAGACCCCGAGCGATGGGACGGCATGAGTTGAACGCCAACGGTACGTCACACGAACGCGTCAGTTCACGAATGCCGTGGATGATCTGTGCGATATCAGCTACGACCTGAACACCCAAAGGCCAGATCACCCCGCCATCACATTCGTTGGCAGTCGACATCTCACGCAGGGGGAAACGTCACAGCCTGGCGACGCCGCAGGTTAGTCGTTTTTTGACCCATCACCCGCCGACAAGCTATAACCACGCGTCGTCTCACATTTCAATTGCGAGAGTAAACACATGGCTTCACAGTGGTATCAGGTAAAAGATGGCGAGCAGGTGGGGCCGTATTCATCGCCACAACTGCGTCAGTTGGCGCTCGACGGGGAGTTGTCTCCCGATGATCTGGTCTGGAAAGAAGGATTGGCCGACTGGGCACCGGCCTCGAAAGTAAAGGGGCTCTTTCTCGTCCCGCACGCGGGGGATCGAAAGGCTGGGCTCACGATCCCCGCAACGCTTCCCAGTTATCTTGCGGGCCCGGCTGCCTCTTCTACGCAAACCGCTGTGACGTCAGACCCCGAGCCACTCCCCAGCGCGCAATCGCCGGCCACGGAGCCGATCGAACAGTTAGCGACCGAGCCCGTGGATGAATCACCCGCGCCGTCTTCCACGTCGCACGAGGTAGCTTCGGACGAATCCGATGATCCCGAAACGGAGCCTTCCGACCTATCTGCAGGAACACTCAAGACGCGCATCGCCGCCGAGCGTGCCCACGACACGGCTGACGATTCATCGAGTGCTTTGCCCGAGATCCCCGGCGAAACTTTTGGCAATAGCGACGGTACTGATGCGGACGACAACCCTTTCGGCATCGACCCACTCCCGCCGATCGAATCTGAGAGAACAGGCGATGATCTCGAAACATTGCCTGATCCTGCCGTCAAAAATGCTGCTGCGCTCGATGAAGAAGCGGCAGCGGGTTTTCTAGCGGAGGAAGAGGAACCTCCATCTGAATTGACGGCGCCGCTTCCCGACGCCGCGGGCGAAGATGGTCTTCCTGAGGTCGAACAGATCGCCGAGCCATCAGATGAAGAAGCCGCCGACGATACGGAAGATTTCGGAACATCAGAAGCAGCACCGACAGATCTGCGAAGGTCGTCCACCGAAACTGACGACTTGGAACAATACGATCACGACCCCGATGCTGAGACCATCGACCCCGGTGCGTCTCAGCCCGGTGCTCCGCAAGCAGAGGAAGAACAGCAAGCGGATGAGGCGTACTTCGAACCCGACGCCGAGGCGCAACCGCCAATCGCGAGCGGTGACGAGGAGGCGTTTACTTCGGACGATCTGCAGCCGGAGCCGCCAGAAATCGTTGCGGACCAGGATGTAGAAACACCCGCAGCGTCGCGCGACGTCCGACCTTTTGCGATGCTCGCGCTGGTCTTCAACCTGGCCGTGGTCGTGCTGGCGGGTGGGTCGTTCGCGATGGTTCGCGGGTTGATTCCGCGCTTCGGATCGGAAGGCATGCCCGCGCTGATGTCGCTGTCAGCCGCTGCCGTTGCAATTATCGGGAGCTTCGTCTGCCTGATGGTGGTGATCCGTAGCAAGCGATCGTAAACCTGTAACTGGATGCGGGCCGGATCGGTGCGAAGAACCATGCGTGGACGTCCGTGCCGTCATAGCAGCGACACCGGATCGACATCGACGGCGACGCGGTCTGTCTTGCTGAAGCCACCGGCTGCACGCACCTCAGCAAGAATCTCCTGCAGTCGCCCGGGCGATGGACTCGTCAACAAGATCTGATCCCGCCAGTAACCCGCGATCCGACTGATCGCGCAGGGCATCGGCCCGCGCAGTCGCACGCCCTCCCCGTGTTTGTCCGCAGCCTTGGCTAGCTCGGCGGTCAATTCCTCGGCATGTCGGTGAACCTGCTCTTGATTTTCATCCCTCAGTATAATCCGAACCATCCGCGAAAATGGAGGCAGACCGACATCGCGCCGGTTCTTGATTTCATTTGATGCAAACGCGAGGAAGTCATGTCGCAACGCCGATTGAATCGTCGGATCGTCCGGAAGAAACGTCTGTAGAACGACCCGTCCCGGCGCGTCCCCACGCCCGGCGCGACCGGCGACCTGCGTGATCAACTGAAACGTTCTCTCGGCAGCACGAAAGTCCGGAAGCGCCAGCGCCGTATCGCCGCTGATCACGCCCACGAGCGTGACGTTGGGATAATCCAGACCCTTCGCGATCATCTGCGTGCCGACCATCAGCTTGATTTCACCCTTCCCGAAACGGTTGAGCAGCGCCTCATAGTCGCGACCGTTGCGCATAGTGTCGCTGTCCACCCGCGCAAAAGGAAGTCCGGGGAACTTCTTCATCAATTCTTCTTCGACCCGCTGCGTCCCAAGCCCGAACAGCGAGAGCATTTTTCCGCAGTCGGGGCATTTTTCAGGAAGCGGGTTGACGGCAAGGCAATAGTGACAATGCATCTGCCCCGTGTGTTTCCCCCGCTCAAACTTCGCGGTCATCTGCTGCTCGCCGGCCGAGCGGTGATACGTCATGGTGGTGTCGCAATATTTGCACTGCACGACGTTCATGCAGCTGGGGCAGTAGATGAAGTTGGAATAGCCGCGCCGGTTGAGCAGCAGGATCGCCTGTTTGCCCGAGTCCAGCGTGGCGTGCAGCAGATGTTCGAGGCGCGTCGACAGCATATGCACGCCGCGCCTAAGCTTCACCTCCTGTTTCAAATCGACAAGTTCGACGTGCGGCAGCGCAAGCCCGCGCACGCGTCGCGGAAGGGAAAGTAGCGTATATCGGGGAGGTGTGCCGCTCGCATCCGGTTCACCGCCCGCGCGATGCCAGGTCTCCAGTGAGGGGGTTGCAGTCCCGAGCAGCACGGGAATGCCTTCGATCTGGGCGCGCTTGATCGCAACGTCGCGGGCGTGGTAACGCGGGGCGGCGTCCTGCTTGTAGCTGGACTCGTGCTCCTCATCGACGACGATCAACCCATTGTTGGGCAACGGCGCGAAGATGGCCGACCGCGCCCCAACCACGACATCCGCGCCCCCTGCGGCAATCGTCTGCCATTGCCGGTGCCGTTCGGTCTGTGAAAGCCCGCTGTGCAGGATCGCCACGCGCGGGAAGCGCAGCGTGAATCGCCGCGCGGTCTGCGGGGTCAGCGCGATCTCGGGAACCAGCACAATCGCCTGCTGCTTCCGTGCGATCACCCGACGAATGCACTGCAGATAAACCTCAGTCTTCCCGCTGCCCGTCACACCGTGCAGCAACGTCACCGCAAATCCACCCGCATCGATCTGCTGGGATAATACATCGAAGGCGCGCTGCTGATCGTCGTTAAAAGCGATGTCCGGCTCGGTCTCGTGCACAACACCGGGCAGATTCGCAAAGCCGGGCAGGTCCATCTCGGATGTGATGACAATGACCCCCGCTTTGGCAAGCTTTCGCACGGTCGCGGGCGTGACGTTGGCCTCATTGGCGAGGCGGATCAGCTCGACTGTTTCGGTGGCCGGTACCTGCAGGAGACGCGCGAGGATCGCGCGACGCTTGGGTGCTTTGGTCGCCTCCAGCATGGTCTGCAAGTCAGCATGAGGCAGGATCGCACGCACGATCTGCACCATCCCCACACCCGTCCGCTTCTTCACCGCCGACGGGATGACGCTCTCCAAGACCGTGCCCAGTGCAGCGCAGTAGTAACGGCTCATCCACAGCGAGAGCCTCATCAAGCCCGGCGTGACGAGGACACGCGGGTCATCGATATCCAGAATTTGTTTGAGCTTCGCGTACGACGACTGCCCCACCAGCCCGACCACCCACCCCTTTACCGGTCGGTTCCGCCGACCAAGCGGGACGGACACGCGTTGCCCGATCCGCAACTGTGGGACGAGCCTCTCAGGAATCTGATAATCAAGGACGTGATCGAGACTTTGCTCGAGCGCGATCTGTGCATAATGCCCGGAACCTGGAACGTCCTCGGGATGGGCGGTCTCAAAGAGCGTGGACTGTCCCGCAAGTGCCGACATCGCCTCTTATTTTACCATCATTAAACAGGCACGTCGATGCGTGTTAGCAAAAAGTTCGGGATACATTGTGCGCAACGATGTGCCTGTCGCCAGAGGTGCTTGCTAACTTGATTTAGTTGGCGACGGCGACGGTTGGCGGCGAGGGGAGGTTAAGCAGCGTGCCTACCTTTAACTTCGCGGGGTTGTCGCCAATCGTGGATTTGTTCAACTCGTACAAGGCATCGACGTGATGCGAATCTCCCCACAGTTTCATCGAAATCTTGTACAGGCTTTCTCCTGGCTGCACCGTGTATTGTTTCGACGTTGCGACCGGCTTATCCGGGGCCGGCGACGCGACCTGCGACGGTGCGAGTGAAGACGCCGGCGGGATGACGAGCGTCTGCCCACTCTTCAGCCGGTCGGGATTCAGCGTCGGATTCGCCTTCGCGATGTACGACCAGAGTGTGGCGCTGCCATAGTAGGTTTGAGCGATGGATGAAAGGGTCTCACCCGGCTTTACAACGTGCGAGGTGCTTCCTGCCGGTTGAGTTGCTGGCGTGGCGACACCAGTTCGTCCGCTATTTGTCGGCTTTCCACTCTCGCGGCCGGTTGAGTCTGCGCCGGCGACGGTCTCGACGGGCAAGCCGGTATCCGAGGTACTGCGGTTGTCAGTCGTTCCGCGTGCTTCTGTGGTTCCGCGTGCATCAGTCGTAGCCCGTGTATCACTTGTCGCGCGTGTATCCCCTGTTGCTCCGGTGTCGGTTGGGGGGACGGCCGGGGTTGGTTTCGGTAGAACAGCGCTCGCGGAGCGCTGGGTCGGTGTTTCGCTGCGAAGAACGGGAGCGCCATCGAGCAGGCGGGCCCAGTCGGCATCGCTTGATCCCTTGGACGCAGCCGATGTGTCTGAGCCCACCGATGTCTTGGGCACTTCGAATGGATCTTTCGCGCCCGACGCACTCGGTGATGGCAAGGTACTCTCGGGTGGACGCGTGGCACGACTGGCGGTGGTCGGGATGGATGTCCCCGGATGGGCAGCCGTCACGTCGATTGATCCAGTTTTTCCGGTGGATGTCGAGGGGGCATCGTTGGCACCTGGCGTCGAACCGCTATTTGCCTGGGTGCTACGCGAATTGCCTGGGACGACCAGCAGGTACACAATGAGCACCGCCAGCAGAACACATCCAACCGCAACGCTCACGCGAAAATCTCGACGGCTCATATGAGGGACTCCATTCCCGGGGACGAGTTACCGGCTATCAGTTATTTAGTCACCCGAACAAGTTCGCAAGGCATTCTCTGGCGACTCACAACTAGCAACCAACAACTATTGTAACGCACGGACTGAATTCCGAATTGCATTCCCACCGTGTGCAACAGCTGATCGCTTGCGACCGAGAAGCAGAAGCGGAGCAGCCATTGCGATTGACGAATAGGTTCCAACCAATATGCCGAGGAAAAGCACGAATGTAAAGCCGTGGATGCCTGAACCCCCGAGAAAATACATTATGGCCACGTTGACGATGGTCGTGCCGGCTGTGAGCAGAGTGCGCGACAGGGTCTGATTGACCGCATCGTTGATGATCTGGCGATCGGCCAGTCCGAACTTTCCGCGCAACTCGCGAATGCGGTCAAACACGACGATGGTGTCGATCATGGAATATCCCATGATCGTCAGCACGCCGGCCACCAGTGTGAGATTAATCCGGAACGGTTCCAATAGCAGAACGCGTCCGACAATTGTGTCTGCCAGCAGATGGGCAAACCCCACGCCGGCTAGCACAAAGGCCGTGTCGTGCACGAGCGCGAACACGGTGGCTGTCGCGTATTTTAGATCACCGAAGCGAATCCAGATGTACGCCATGATGATGAGGATCGACAACGCCAGCGCGATCAGGGCGTCGCGCGACGTCTCGCCGGCGACCTGTGGGTTAAAGCTGTTGACCTGCTGAAACGTCGGCGGGCGCGTGACGGCTGCGACGGTCAGGTCCCACATGGGCGCGACCACCGTCGATAGCCACTGCGCCTGCTTCACCGGGTCGGTGTCGAAGACAAAGTTGGGGTCGGAAGCCAGCACCACCAGCGTACCCGACGCATCGTCGTTGCCGGCAGGTGATTCGACCGCGTATTCCTTGTAACCTGACTCGGCGGACTGGATTGAATGACGTTGCGATTCGATGCGCTTGCGCACATCCGACGGTGACAATGGCGGCGTGAGATTATCGAGGACGATGGCCGCCCCACCCACATGTGCCGCTGCTCCGTTGGCAACAAACCCGCCAATGGTCTGCGCTGCGGATTTGATTGCGACGACCCGTCCACCTGCCAGCGCCTGCTCGGCCGTTTGATCGCTGCCAGTGAAGTTGGACTGCACCTCAACTGTCAACCGATCCCCCAAAGCCGATTGAATAGCCGTGCGAACGCTCGCGACGTTTTCGTTGGGCGTGACAATCTGATAAGTGCGGTCGTCTGTCCCCACGGACACGACACTCGGGCTTGGTAAGGACGCTGCATCCTGCTTGGCATAGGACTCGACGATTTTGCGAATGTCCTTGATGTCTGTTTTCTGCTTCAACTCAAACTGGACGCTTGTGCCCTTGGCAAACTCGATATCAAACATCTGACCTTTGGACATTTGATAAAAGAAGAAGCCAAGTCCCACCGCAAGAAATACTGCGCTGAATGCGTAGAAGTATTTGGCCAGCGACATCCAGTCGATGCTCGGTCGCAAAAACCGATCCCAGGCCGGCACGCTGAGCGGGAAACTGCCCAGTTTTGTCACGCCAAACTTGTCAACCAGCACACCGAAGATCGTGCGGGTCACGAAGAGCGATGTGAACATCGAGCAGACAATTCCGATCAGCAGCGTAAGTCCGAAGCCTTTCACTTCTTCTGAACCAATCCAGTAAAGCACGAGCGCGGTGATGGCTGTGGTGACGTTGGAATCGACGATAGCCGTCAGGGCACGATCGTACGCGTTGCGCAGCGCGAGCTTTAGAGATAAGCCGCGCTTCTGTTCTTCACGTAGTCGCTCGAAGATCAGCACGTTGGCATCGACAGCGGTCCCGATGGTCAGCACCAAAGCGGCTACACCTGGGAGCGTGAATGTCGCGTTCAACATCGCCATCACCGCCAGGATCAGCACCATGTTCAAGAGGACGGCAAACATCGCCACCAGCCCGGCGAGGTAGTAGTAGAGCACGAGAAAAATCGTGACGACGATCAGCCCGAGCGAGCATGAAAAAAGCCCGCGACGCAGATTGTCTTCGCCAAGCTGCGCACCGACGGTCTGCTCCATGATCGGATCGTCGGCCAGCTGTGCAGGGAGCGAACCGGCGTTTAAGGTCGAGATCAGGTAGTTCAGTTCTGCATTGGAAAAGTCGCCAGTGATCTGACCGTTGGCACCGATGGTGGAGTTGATATTGGGCGCGCTCACCACGCGGTCATCGAGCAGGATCGCCAGCGGGCTTCCGATATTTTTACTGGTGAGTTCACTGAATCGCGCCGCGCCGGCAGCGTTAAATGTGAACGCAACCGCGTTGCTCAAGCCGTTTTGATCCGTTGACCGCCGCGCGTCCTCCAATGCCCATCCGCCCAGCGCGCCGGGACGATTGGTCATGGACCGGCCATCGGTCGTCCAGCAAAGCGTGTACTGCTTGCCGTTGTACTCCGACATCGCACCTTTGAAATGCTCGGGCTTATCCACCACGAACCATTGCATGGAATCGCCTTGCTGCGGACGCGGGCCCGTCTCCTGGAGGCGTTTGACCATGGCGGCTGCATCGCTTGGGCTCCAGTCCGTGACAAGGATATGGAACTCCAGCACGCCCGAGCCCTTGAGCAGACGCTTCAAATCCTGCGCGTCATCCAGCGACCCCTTGACCTCCGAGTAATCGGCATACGTCTTTTCGAACGCATCAATCGCAGCGAGGCGTTCGGGGAAATTGACAGCCTGTTTCTTTAGCCCGCCCAACTTGCGATCGCGCTCATCCTTCGTCGGGATCTCTAGGACACTCTGAAGCGTCGGACTCGCCAGCGTGTCTTTGCCAAGCTGCTCCCTGAGGGCGTCATACTCCAGTTCGGCCTTGGCCTGCGCTTCAGCGTCCGTCCGAGACTTCGCGTTCTGAATCTGATCCCACACCGATCGCAACGCTCCGAACAGCGTGGCACGCTCGGTGTTCCCCCCGGCCAGTTTATCCAACTCGGCAGCGCGGGCGTCGCCGGTAAGCGTCTCAACGGCACGCAGTACCGCAGCGGGGCGCACGTTCGTGGATTCGAGTTTTCGCTCGGCCTCGGCGAACGCCTTACGCAGCTCGCCTGCTTTTCCTGACTGCTTCGAGTGCGGCATCTGAATCTCAAGCCGCGTGGCACCCTGGGGTCGCCAGATCAAATTGCGGACCCCGTCGGGATCGACGCGCTTCTTCAGCGCTTCCATGACGCGCTCGGCCAGGTCAGCCTGCGCGATCTGCCCCTCAGCCGGCTTGATCTCGTACGTCAGGCTCGTCCCGCCCACCATGTCGATGCCGGGCTTGAGGTTTAACTTTTGTGACCAGGTCAAGTCCGATCGGAACATGCTCCCCGGCGGGATGATCAAAAGGATACCCACGACCAGCACGGTCGCGATCAAAACAAGGCGGCTGACATGATTCTGTTGCATTGGTTTTCCAGAGATGACACTCGACTGCCCATGCTTCGGACGACCCAATCTCCCCTGCGCTGGCACAAGGGGGTCAGGCGATCCATCCAATTTACTTCGTCTCAGTTTTTTCGTCGCCCAACACCTTGTGAATGGCCGCCCGGGCAAACCAGATCTTGGTGTTAGACGTTTCGTCGACCTTCAGGAGGATGCGATCATCGCGCGTCTCAACGACGTTCGCGAGAATCCCGCCGATCGTCTGCACGCGGTCACCCTTTTTCATCTCCGAGAGCATGTTTTTTCTGTTGGTGTTTTCCTTCTTTTTCCCGCGAATCACAAAGACGTAAAAGATGAACCCGAAGAGGAGGATGGGCACTACGGGGCTGTGAATCAGCTTCTCCAGCCCGGTTGACTCGACGACGGGTTGCGTAGCCTGTGCTAAAATCAGATCGATCAACGGAGTCTCCTTAAGATTTTTCCAACGGCCCCAGCGAGCATCGCGGATCAGACGTACAAAAGTCCGCGAAGGTGCCCGCTACGATTGCTGCCCGAATGTCAGCCATCAAGCGCTGGTAGAATCGGACATTATGCACGGAAACGAGCATAGGTCCAAGCATCTCGCCCGCGAAGAAGAAATGCCGGATCGCCCCACGTGAAAAAGTCCGGCAGGCGTAGCAGTCGCAATCAGGTTCAATGGGGGCCGTATCGCGCGTGAAACGGGCGTTGCGGATGCGAATGGCCCCGTCACGGGTGAAGGCGTATGCGTTGCGACCATTGCGCGTGGGGATGGTGCAGTCGAACATGTCGATCCCGTTGGCGACACCTTCGACGATGTCTCGCGGAAAACCCACGCCCATTAGATATCGAGGCTTGTCGGCAGGTAGCAGCTGCGTCGTCCCCGCCAGCACCTGCTTCATCGCAGCAAAGCCCTCCCCAACCGCCAGGCCGCCGATTGCATATCCCGGAAAATCCATGGCGATCAGTTTCTCGGCACAGCGCGCCCGAAGTTCCAAATCGACCCCGCCTTGCACGATCGCAAAGAGGGACTGATCGTGCGGGCGCGCATGGGCGGCCAGGGATCGCTCGGCCCAGCGCAGGGTTCGGTCCATCGCTTCGATCTGATAGTCGCGCGACGCCGTGCCAGGCGGGCATTCGTCAAAGGCCATGATGATGTCCGCGCCCAATGCGTTCTGCACAGCCATGCTGCGCTCGGCCGTGAGGTGGATGACCGCTCCATCAATGTGACTTTTGAAAGTCACCCCGTCCTCCCCAATCCGGTTGATATCCGCCAGCGAGAAGACCTGAAAACCCCCGCTGTCGGTGAGTATCGGCCCCGGCCAGGCCATGAAGCGATGCAGATCGCCGAGTTCTCGCACCACGTCCTCGCCCGGTCGAAGCATGAGGTGATAGGTGTTACCCAGAATGACCTGCGCCCCCGTAGCCTTGATGTGATCCGGAAGAATGCCCTTGACCGTTCCTTGCGTCCCAACGGGCATAAATGCGGGCGTATCGAAAGCGCCATGAGCCGTATGCACCCGCCCGCACCGCGCGTGCGTGGAGGGATCAACGGCCAGGCATTCGTAAATCGAAGTAGAGGCAGAAAACATCAGTCGCTGCAACGTAGTCGATGGAGGGAGAGAGTCCAAGGCAGGTCGTGAAAAGCTTGTATCCACCGATCTTCAACCGACCGCTTGTCCACACTTCGGACAAAACTTGGCATGTGATGGATAGCTGGACTGGCAGCGGGCGCACGTGCCTGACGTTTGGGGGGAGCTACCTCTGCGGATAGCGCGGAAGAGCAGATACGCTGCGACAGCCATGACAATGACGAACAGCCATGTGCCGTTGGAACGCGTGGTCTGGGCGAGTACGAGATACGCTGTGGCCGTCCATGACATCAGAGCCCTCGACTTCAGTCGATTTCGCGCAGCACGGATACCGGTTGGCGGGCGGCGAAGCCAGCGTCGATCTCGTGCCAATAGTTGATGTGCTCTTCTCCCAGCTTCCAACAGAGATAGACATCGCGTCCCTCATGCCGGCCGACGAAGTCGACCAAGCCAGCCTGGTAGTCCTTCAACTCGCACCCGACTTCCGCGAGTTCGTCGGATAATTCCTGCAGGCGGTCGACGCACGTTTCGATCTGCTCCTGCAGCGTGCCCTGCTCCTTCAGATTATTGATGCTCTCAAGCCTCGCCTGGTACCCGGTCGCCAGTTCATGCGTCTGCACCACGTCGGTCACGATTCGCCGAATGAGCGGCAAGGTGGTGTTGGCCTGCCTCAGGCTAAACCGCTTAACCGTCTTTTTTCGGGATGATTTGGCCGATGCCGGGGGCTGGGAACGCGCCATGAGACAGCCTCTTTCAACGACACCGATTTAAGCGGTTATGAACGGGTTTACATCGAAGAACACTACTGGATTGTGCCCTGCCTTATTGAACTGTCAACAGGACTGGGGATAAAACCGGTGGGTAAACTGTCGCAGGGGATAACTTCGGCAAGATGCAAGGGAAAGGTGGGCGCAGAGATGACGTGAGAGAAAAATGAATGTGATCTTCCGACTGCCCATGCTGCTGGCAGCCTGAGCTTTGGGTTAGTCACCCACCTATCCCACCTCACGCTCGTATGCCTCTGCACCCGACTCTGGAACCTCGTCCAACAATTTTTCAACGACCTGATCGGGACCGATCCCCTCCGCATCAGCATTGAAGTTCGTGAAGAGGCGATGTCGTAAAACCGGCTTGGCCACCTTACGCACGTCATCGCAACTGACGTTCAGCCGACCGTTGAGCAACGCATTTGCCTTGGCGCCGAGCACCAGGTACTGGGCTGCACGAGGACCAGCACCCCACGTCAGCCAGTCATTGATAAACTGAGGGGTGTTGGGCTCCTTTGGACGCGTCGCCCGCGCCAGGCTCACCGCATAGTCGACAACATGATCGCTCACCGGAAGTTTCCGCAGCACCTTCTGGATGTGGATGATATCCCCTGCCGACAGCACCTCTTCCGGCGCGTTGTCGTTCTCCATCGTCGTCGCCCGAACGATCTGTCGTTCCTCCTTTTTAGTCGGGTATCCGATATTCACCATAAACATGAACCGATCCAGTTGAGCCTCGGGCAACGGATAAGTCCCCTCCTGCTCTACAGGATTTTGCGTTGCGAGCACAAAGAAGGGCAATTCAAGCGGATAGGTGTGCCCGCCAGCCGTCACGTGATATTCCTGCATTGCCTGCAGCAAAGCCGCCTGCGTCTTGGGTGGTGTGCGGTTGATCTCGTCGGCCAGCACAATGTTGGCAAAGACGGGTCCCTTGACGAATCGGAACGCGCGCTTGCCGGTGGTCTGATCCTCTTCGAGAATATCCGTACCAGTAATGTCTGCGGGCATCAGGTCGGGCGTAAACTGAATACGGTTGAAGTTCAGCTTCAATACCTTGGAAAGCGTGGAAATCAGCAACGTCTTGGCCAACCCCGGCACACCGACGATCAAACAGTGCCCCCGCGCGAACATCGCCGCCAGCAGCAGTTCAATCACCTGATCCTGGCCAATGATCACCTTATGGATTTCGTGCAGCAGCTTCTGCTTGACTGCCGAAAATTTTTCGATGAATTCCGTTTCCTTGATACCGATGGGCTGGGATGTAGCTTGTGACAAGTAGGTTCTCCTATTCAGATGTAGTCGCTGCCGACGTGTGCGTTGATGAGATTTGCCGAGTAAACCGCTTCAGCATGAAACGCTGCCCCCATTTACATCTCATTAAAAATCCCATGACCCGCACGGAGCGAGCCGTCCGCTTCAATGAATGCAAGATACTCCGGATATCCGACCGGCCCATGCTCCGGGCGATGTGCATCGGCAATCAGGCTGTGGTGCAAAAGGTACACCATCCAGCCGATGTTTCGCTGCTTGAGTTCTGTCAACGTCTGGCGAATCAGGTCGACACGCTGGCCGTCATCAAATCGTCCCCAGCATGTCTCGGTGGCGATGAGCGCCTTGCCAGTTCGCTCGGCGATCGCGACATTCTTATCGAGCATCTGCTGAAAATCAGACAAGCAGGTCGGCGAGAGATTTGGGATGAGATACGGGTGTATGCTAATCACGTCACTGATCGCTTCCACACAACTCATGTCGGTGAACATGTGCGTGCCGACGGTCAGCGGGGCCGTCGCGCCGAGTGCCTTACATTTCTCATACACACGCGTGAGCCAGACCTGTTCCTGCTTCTGCACAATCGGCTGTTCAGCGAAGTTTTGAAGATAACTGAACGGCTCATTGCACAGATCCCAGCTGAAAATTCGCGCGTCGGTCGCATGACCGCCGACGACCATATCTAAGTATTCATCATACTGACCATCGCGCTGCACCCAGTTGGCAGCCGGCAGAAAGTGGTCGATATAAATCCCGCCATAGTCCAGTACCGAATCGTGCCACCGGTTGAACAAAACCGGCATCACTTTCATTGAATACTTTGCTGCCGTGGCAAGCGCTGTTTCAAATCGCGCAGCAAACAGCCGAGGGTTGCGGATGAACGAATCCCAACTCAGCCAAAGGCGAATCGAATCCATCCTCGGAAAGTATTTTCGCCCGCGCGACAGTTCGACGTCGAACAATTCGGCATTGAAGTTCTGCCAAATCTCAAATCCGCTCGACCCCCAGCTTGGTTGATAATTAAAGCCGCGAAGTTGAGATAGCTTAATCATAAGAACGTCCTATGCCTCGACGGCAAAGATGCGAGTCCTGTCGTTCCTTACCGCAGTACACGCGCCGGCTTCGTTGTAGGCACCGGCGGAACTGGCGCTGGTTCGCCGCGTTGCTCGCGGTCGTAGGCCTGGCGCATCAGGTTCTTTAATACGAGCAGGAGCGGTTCAGGGTCCATGAATGTGGGGGGCATTCTTAGATAGACTGTCTTCTCATCGATCACGCGCAACGAGCCCGGGGCGCCGGCTAGCGCGAATTGACAGCGCATCGCATCCCGCACTTTTAAGACCACGTCGATATCCTGCTTCACGACACTTTCTATCCCAAACAGCCCCGCCAGCAGCTTTACCTCGGTCATGGCCATCAGCAAAATTACCTGTCGAGGCGGTTCACCAAACGCATCCTTCATGTCCTGCTCAAGCTCCGTCAAAATCTCGACGCTGGTGCAGCGGGTGAGGCGTCGATACACATCCAGCCGCTGACGATCTGCAGCGATGTATGTTTTGGGTATATACGCAGTGAGACCGATTTCGACGTGCGCCTCGGGCACGGTCGGCTTGGCCTCGTTCTTGAGCTGACGCGTCGCCTCCTCCAATAGCTGGCAATACATCTCGTAGCCGACGGTTGCGATATGACCCGATTGCTCGCCACCCAGGATGTTGCCGGCGCCTCGAATCTCCAGATCGCGCATCGCAATTTTGAAGCCCGCGCCCAGGTGCGAATATTCCTCGATCGCCTTCAACCGCTTGGCTGCCACTGGCGTGACCGGACGATCCGGCGGGAGCAGCAGGTAGCAATACGCGCGGTGCTTGTACCGCCCCACCCGCCCGCGCAGCTGGTGCAGTTCGCTTAGCCCGAATCGATCGGCCTTGTTGATGAAAATCGTATTGGCGTTGGGGATATCCAGACCCGATTCGATAATCGTCGTGCAAACCAGGATGTCGGCATCGTGGATGATGAACTTCATCATCACATCTTCCAGCTCCCCTTCGCCCATCTGCCCATGACCGACGATGATGCGCGCATCGGGAACCATCGCCTGTATTTCCTCCGCCACCTCGTTGATGTTGTAGACGCGGTTGTGGACGAAGTAGATCTGCCCTTCGCGCGCCAATTCGCGTTGGATCGCCAGCTTGATCCGGTTCTTGTCGTAGGCGATGACTTCCGTGACCACGCTGCGGCGATCCTGGGGGGCGGTGGTCAGGCTGCTGATATCGCGCAGCCCGATCATTGACATATGCATCGTCCGCGGGATGGGCGTGGCGGACATGGTGAGCACGTCCACCGTTTTCCGCATCTGCTTGAGTCGCTCCTTGTGCGACACACCGAACCGCTGTTCTTCATCGATGACCACCAGGCCCAGATCGGAAAAGTTCACGTCCTTGCTGATCAGGCGATGCGTGCCGATCAGAATATCGACCTCACCCTTGTTGGCGCGCTTGATGACTTCCTTCTGCTTACCCGCTGATTTGAAGCGCGAAACAGATTCGATGACGAACGGATAGTTCGCCATCCGCTCGCGGAACGATCGCTCGTGCTGCTCGGCCAGCACCGTCGTCGGTACGAGCACCGCCACCTGCTTTCCATACTCGACTGCCTTGAACGCTGCCCGCATGGCCAACTCGGTTTTGCCGTATCCCACGTCGCCACACAGCAGGCGATCCATCGGCCGAGGCTTCTGCATATCCTGCTTGATTTCCTCGGCGCTGGTGACTTGATCGTCGGTCGGCTCATAAGGGAACTCGGCCTCGAACTCCTTCTGCCATTCTGTATCAGGCGGATAAGCCAGCCCGGGCTGAGCCGCGCGGGCCGCCTGCACTTCGAGAAGTTCCGCGGCCATGTCCATGACCGCTTCGGAGACCTTGGCCTTCTGCTTCTCCCACGCGCCCGATCCCAATCGCGAGAGCGTCGGATGCCCGTGAAATCCGCCGATGTATTTCTGAATCAGATTGACGCGCGTGGCCGGTACGTGCAGCGTCGCGTTCTCGGCAAAGCGCAGGGTGAGATATTCGTCGCTGCGACCATCTTTCTGGATCGTTTGAATCCCGATGAACTTCGCAATGCCATGCGCCACGTGTACGACGTAATCGCCGACCTT
>Ga0105047_10003584_pt1 | contig 27319 bp, 22 predicted proteins | sample MAT04_FD_78384 | JGI IMG/M metagenome (GOLD analysis project Ga0105047, IMG submission 78384) | Freshwater microbial communities from Lake Fryxell liftoff mats and glacier meltwater in Antarctica - MAT-04 (megahit assembly) | ecosystem: Environmental > Aquatic > Freshwater > Ice > Liftoff... | reverse complement strand
GAGGTCAGCACGACCAGCGTGAAGCTGATGCCGTCCACGCCAAGAAAGTAGTAAATATTGAACGACGGGATCCAACCTATGGAAAACGCTTCCTGCATATCCGCCACGCCGGCATTGAAGTGGCCATCGCTATTGTCCGCCGCGCCGCCGCCAATGGCCATGAAGGCCGTCAGCAGGAACACTGCCACAGTGGTCGCCAGGCTCACCAGACGGATGGCGTCCGGCTGGCGGTTCGAGAAGATCGGCAGCATCAGGATAAAACCTGCAATTGCCGGCAAGAACACAACCAGGCTCAACAAGACCACGTTCGTATGCGAATCCATGTCTTCTTCCAGTCAACGTTTAGCGGTAAGCGATTTCTCAGGGCAAAAGTGCATCGGGCGGCAAAGCGCCGCAACCGATCACCCGCCCGCGGCGACGCTCCAGCGGACCAACAAGGTTAAGGCCACCGTGCCGATTACAATGAACATCACATATTGCCGCAGGCGGCCCGTTTCCAGACTGCGGAGCGAGTTGCCCAAGGACCACGTCCAGGCGGCAAGCAGATTCACCAGTCCGTCGATAAAGTAGCGATCGATCGCGTCGTCCAGTAGCGACAGCTTCTTCACGCCGGCGGCCAGGCGATGGATGAGTCCGTCAATAAACCAACGATCAAAGTTGGCAATCATCTTCGAGAAGAACATTACTGGTCGAATGAAAATCGCCGCGTAGAGTTCGTCAAAGTAATACTTGTTCCACAGCACCCGGTAGATGGGCGCGAACTGCGATTTCGCCTCATCGGGATTCAACAGCCGCAGCCCGTAGAAAGCCACGGCCAACGCCAGGCCTCCCAGCGCGACAAACGTGATCATGATCTCAGCCTGGCTGTGGAATGGATCCAAGTGGCTGAGATATTCCTCGGGGAACACCACCTTATCGAGCAGCGGCGCCGTGGCGACCGCGCCCGGATAGCGGGCTTGTTCCAGCAGCTTGGGCACGCTGAACGGCAGCCAGGGGAAACCGGCCGTGACGGCAAAGACCGACAACACGACAAGTGGCACGTACATCACCGGTGGCGATTCGTGCACGTGCTCGTAGACGTGATGATCGCGCGGCTTGCCGGCGAACGTCATGAACCACATCCGGAACATGTAGAACGCCGTGATCCCGGAGCCGGCGATCGCCAGGCCCGAAAGGATGGCGCCATGCCGCGGATTCAACTGCCAGAAGGACAACGATTGCGCGATAATCGAATCTTTGGAATAGTGACCGCTGAATCCAATCACAAACGGGATCGCGGCGCCATAAATGGCCAGCACGCCAATCAACATCGTGTAAGCGGTCCACGGCATCTTGTGTCGCAGACCACCCATGCGTCGCATGTCGTTCGTGTGCGTGGCATGAATCACGGAGCCGGAGCACATAAAGAGCAAGCTCTTGAAGAACGCGTGGGTCACCAGGTGAAACAAACCGGCCGCCCAACCACCGAGCCCAATGCCGAGCATCATGTAGCCCAACTGGCTGACGGTGGAATAGGCCAGCACTCGCTTGATGTCGACCGCGGTGATGGCGATCGTCGCGGCCATAAACAGCGTGATGGCGCCGATGTAGGCGATGATCAGCAGGACTTCGCCCGTGAAGACGGGATAAAACCGTCCGGCCAGGTAAACGCCGGCGGCCACCATCGTCGCCGAGTGGACGAGCGCGGAGACCGGCGTGGGACCTTCCATGGCGTCCGGCAACCAGACATGCAGCGGAAACTGCGCGCTCTTGCCAACGCAGCCGCAAAAGATGCCTAACCCTGCGATGATCAGGAGCCAGTAACCGTATTTTTCTTGCCGCCAGACTTCGACCTGGTCCGGCGTAGACTCAATGCCTTCTTGCGTGATCTTGTCCATCGCCGCGGACTTGACCATTCCGTCCGGCACACGCAGCGAGAAGGGCTCGTGCGTTACGCCGTCTGGGCCGGCAATCTGTTCGGCCGGCCGCACCGTGCTGAAGATGCCATGCTCGACCTTGCCCTCGGCGTTCTTGATGTCTCCAAAGGCAAACGTCCCCAGGCTACCCCACAGGGCCATCAGGCCGATGATCATGCCGAAGTCGCCGACGCGGTTGACGATGAACGCCTTGTTGGCGGCGTTCGACGCGCTACGACGCTCGATGTAAAAGCCGATCAGGAAGTATGAGCAGATACCGACCAGTTCCCAGAAAACGAACACCATCAAGATGTTGCCGGCGATCACTAGCCCCAGCATGCTGAAGCAAAACAGCGACAGATACTGAAAGAACCGGTAGAAGCGGCCGGGCCGATGCAGGTGATGCCCGTTGGAGAGGACAACCTCATGGTCTTCGATTGCATGCAACTCATCGTGCATGTAGCCGAAGGCGTAAAAATGAATCAGCGAGGCGATCAGCGTGACCATCGAGAACATCAACACGGTCAGCGAGTCGATGTAGTAACTGATGGACATCTTCAGCGGACCGAATTCGGCCAGCGAATACCAGTCCTTGGTGTAGTGATTAGGGACGCTAGTGGGCACACTGTGCCCTGCGCCGTGTCCCCCTGCGGCATGTCCTTCGGCGCCGTGAGCCTCTCCGCCGTGCGCGGCGTCAGCATGTGCGCCGTCGGAGTGGGCGTCGGCCTCTTGCTTGGCGTCTTCCGCCGCGTGCATATCACCTGGCGTGGCGGCAATCGTCGTGGAATGTGCGCCGTCGCCATCCGCGCGCGCTCCTAAACCACCAAAGTGCCAGATCCCAAACGCGGTGATCGACAGCAGAAACGAACAAATAATGGCGCCAGTCGCCAGGTAACTCGCCAGGATCCCGGCTTTGCCCAGCTTAGGGCCGAACAGCACGATGATCGTGAACGAGACCAGTGGCAGAAGCCAGGCCAGTCCCAGGAGCAGCGGTAAGGAAGCGTCGGGTGCCATCAGCCCTTCAATTCGTCCGCGCGGTCAACGTCGACCGTGGAGTGGTTGTTATAGAAATTCAAAGTGATCGCCAACGCCACGGCTGCCTCTGCGGCGGCCAGCACAATCACAAACAGCGAGATCAATTGGCCGTCGAGTCCCAACGCGTAAGCGCTGTCGCTTCGCAAAAACTTGCTGCCAAAGGCGACGAAGTTGACGTTAGCGCCGTTCAGCACCAGTTCAATACCCATCAGCACGCCGAGCGCGTTGCGCTTCACGGCCATGCAGACCACGCCGGAAATGAACAGCACGGCGCCTACGACCAGGTAGTGCGATACGCCGACGGATTGGGTAAGTATCTGCATAAAAGGTTTCTAACGCTTTGAAACGATTCAGACTCAGTTCCCACCGGCGCCGGTCTTTTCCGACCCACGCCCGGATGGACCAACTTCAGCGATTCGGCGCCCGACGCTTGCTACGTGCCAGGTACGCGGCTCCAACAAGCACAACCAGCAAATGGACTGAGATCACTTCGAACGGCAGCAGGTAGCCTGACATGCCAGGACGCAGCGCCTCGGGCACGTCACCCAGCTTATCGACACGCGCGCCCAGCAGGCCCATGCCCAGTGGCGCCGCAGTGATGGGTTGCTTATCAGGAATGCCGTTACTATCCGCGTCGGGGAGTCCGCCGGCCGTGGGGACGCCGTGCGCGATCGTCGTAGAGACCAGGACGGTTTGCACATCCTGTGCGTCCTTCTCAGCAGTGGTCACAGGATGTCCGGTATGCCAACTGCTAACGGTCAAACCTGCCGGAATCAGCAGCGCCGCCAGGCAGCCCGCGAGGAGCATGGCCACGATCCAATCGCCGCCGGTGGTCCGGAGCGAAACCAGCGGACCTTGCGCGGTGAGCATCACGCCGAAGATCAGCAACACCAGCGTGCCGCCGACATAAATCATCAACTGCATGGCGCCAACAAAGTCAGCACCCGCCAGAAAAAACAATCCGGCGGTGGCGCCTAGTGCGACAATCAAATACAGGGCCATTCGCACGATGCTGGTCGAAATGACCACCGCCACGGCAAAGCCACACGCCACCAGGGCGTAGAGATAGAAAAAGAACGTATGCCAGTTGATGGGGCCCACGGTTACTCCCCTCCCCGCGCGACGCGGGTGGTTGCAATGCGATCTAGTTCAGCGGCGGCATCCGCAGGCGCGCTGGTGACATAACGCTGAGCGTAAGGCATCGCTCGAAGTCCAACTCCGCCCGGCAGCAGATAGGTCCAGCAAGTGGCGCCCAGGAACATGACAGCGGCAATCGGCGTGCAGTACTTCAAGCAGACCTGCATTACCTGATCGATCCGCAATCGTGGCAGGGTCCAGCGAACCCAAACCATGAAGGTCACGCCCAGCACGCATTTGAAAATGAAGTTAAACAGGCCCAGCAAATTGCCAATCCAGGCCAGCACAGGGCCATTCTCGGGCGTCAGCCCCAACATGGATGTGATCGGAATAGGGCCGTTCCAGCCACCAAAGAACAGAATCGCGGCCAAACCGCTGACGGCGAACATCGAGCCATATTCGGCCATGAAGAACGCCAACCAGCGGAAGCCCGAGTATTCTGTATGGAAACCGGCGACCAATTCGCTTTCGGCCTCGGCCAGGTCAAAAGGGGCACGATTCACGCTCGCCGTGGCGCAGGTGAAATAGACCCAGAACGTGATGAACGTGAACGGGTCATGGAAGACGAGCCACTGGGTAAAAAATCCGGCCTGCATCTGGCCAATGGTTACCAAATTCATGCTGCCAGTGATCAGCACGGGCACCACCACGCACATCCCGAGCGGGACCTCGTAGCTGACGACCTGGGCCGCTTCGCGCATCGCGCCAAACAGAGACCATTTCGAGGCCGATGCGTACCCAGCGAGGATCACGCCGAAGACTTCCAGACCCAGCACCGCCAGGATAAAGAAGACGCCGACATCCAGGTTCTGGGCAACCCAACCGTTGGAAAACGGAAGCGCCAGCAGCGCCGCGAACGACGCACAGAAGCTAATGTAAGGGGCAATCCGGAAGAGAACCGCGTCCGCGTCGCCGGGCCGCAAGTCTTCCTTCGTAATCAGCTTGAGGCCGTCGGCCAGCAATTGCAGCCAGCCGAACTTGCCGCCGCAACGGGTTGGGCCTAAGCGATCCTGAATTCGGGCAGAGACTTTGCGCTCCACCCAAACGAAGAACATGGCCCCAACAAAGGGGACCAATAACAATAAGACGCATTGCAGCAGGCCGACCGAAAGGTAGGCCAGCCACGGCCACAAATAGTTCGCCAGTGCTTCAGCCACCGATTGGTTCGTCCCCGAGCGGTAGCAAACCCGCTCGTTTTGTGAGCCGCGAACCCCTGCTCTCCTTCCGAGTTCTCGTCCATAACGCTCGGTCGGGCAGGGGGGTTACCCGTAAGATCGTGAAATATGGCACAAGGTCGGGGGTGTGTTCAAGCCCCTATGCCAGCATTTTTTGACAGCGTGAGCGCCACGGCGCCGTTGTCGAGTCCTCAAGTAAGCGCCAACGCGGAGAAACCGCGGAAAATCCGCATAACAGTCCGCTCGACGTAGTGAGGGATCTGTTTTTCCAATTCGCTTGCCGACGCTTGGATCGGTTCAGAACAGCTCAACGGTGGTCGGAATGCGCGGCCAGTCCCAAAAGGGGGTGTGAGGCTGAATTTTTTGCAATCTATCAATTGGCGCAGTAGATTACAAATATGCAATGCGACTAGACAGCACAGGTTTCGTCGTTCTCGCACGCGACGACCTTGGGCGTTGAAAACCAGGTTTCGATTTGATCGGGGGAGGCTCTCATGTTTTCCAAGATTTCGATTTGTCCATTTGTGATTTCGGCGATCACGCTGATCTCGACCGGAAATGCGTTCGGTCAGGCCAAGGCAACGCAAGTGGCGCGCGGCGACGCGTACTATCTCCAGCGCGGCCAGATCGACACGGAGCATGCCAACGACCACGCTCGTCTGGCCGAAGAGTATATGGCCATGTCAGGGCTGGGTGAGGCCGCTAAGGATCACGCCAGGGCCATCCGGACCGGCGTCAAATCGGCGCGGCAGAGTCATTCGATGCTCAGTGATGTCGCCAAAAAAGACGCTGAGATCGCCAAAAAGCTTGCCTCCATCGCAGAGCGCGAAAAACAATTGTTGGCGCTTGCTGATCGGATCGATCCGCCAGTGAATATCACCATCACTCGCCGGCCCGCCATGGTCGTGCAGGAGGAGCGAGTGCTACCAACCAGAATTCAGCAGTCGTACTATTTTCACGGCGAAGGACATTTCATCGATTAAGCCATTGCTGCTTTCGACGCAGAGGCCCGACGCTTCAAATCAATCCGGCCGCGCGATCTCTAATTCAGTGAGATCGCGCGGCCGTCTTTATTGATCCTTGCAGAATCGCTGCGCATTGCAGCTCTATGCAACGCGCATCCTGCAAGCTGCGGGTTGTTAGAACTCGATCTGAAAGCGACTGCCGACGATGTCGAACGGAGCGTAACCCACCGTTTGGTAGTTAGGCATGGCATGAATCCAGTTCAACTGCAATCGCGTGTAGCGATTCCACCACCAGTTTAGGCCCAGCGTGCTTTCGTTGAGCACGCCAAAGTTTGGCGATGGTGGGAACGTTGGCGCGGTGGTGATCGGTCGAGCGTTGTTGCAGGTTAGATCTACGTACGACCAGCGAGCGACAACTTCCCAGGCGCCCCAACCGCCGAATCCACGACCCCGGCCAAGGCCGAAGAAGTCGCTGTACGGCACGACATTGTAGTCCATAACGCCGGCCTGCTTGTTATAGGCCGAGCTTTCGCCGGTGAGGAAGTAACCGCACTGTGCGTACGTGCCTGGCATATAGATCGTTGGCCCGCCCGTTTGATTGAGCGTGGTCAGCATGAATTCCTGCTGAGCATGGAACGAACCGTAATTCATCGCAACTTCCGTGTGCCAGAAGTTGTAGTTGTTCGCCCGGATGCGGCCTGAGTCGAGCACGGCAGGAGTGCCGGCGGCGGTCAATAAGGCGCCGGCCGGGTCACCTACGAAGAACTCCGGAATAGGTCGGGAGTCGTAGACGTTGGCGTCCGGCCCGATCCCGTTCCGATTCCCGCCCAATTGACTGAAGTTATAGCCACCGCCAACGTGCAATAAGTATCGCCCCTCGGACGGCTCATCGTAGTACAGCAAGTGGGATGCGCGGATTGCGGTCGAGACGCCGCCGTTATCTCCAATTTGCGTGCCATAGCGCGTGTCGCCGAGCGTGCTGTAAGTGGTACCCGCCCCGTTCCAGAATGTGAGTCCGGTCCCGTACACGCTATACGCCCACTCCGTTCGCTCATCCTCGGTGGTGTTGTACGCCATGATGCCAACACGACGGAACGGATCGAATGCTTGGAAGGCTGCATTACGTTCCAGGAAGTCCAAGTGGCGGATGCTCGTCCAACCGTCTAGCGTCGTCGGTTGACGGAACTGTCCGATGCGAATCGTTCCAAAGAACGGCAGATTCTGTTGTTCCCCCCAGACGTCCATGAAGCTGGGACGGCCGACGGTGGCAAAATCCATTTCGATGCTGAAGCCGGTGAAGTCCGTCAACTTTCCGAGAGCCTGCAAACGAGTGCGGCGGAAGCCAACGCCATTTTGAATGTCGCCGAGCACCGCGTGGCTCCGGTCCGACTGGCCAAATAAGCCGTCATCAAGTTGCATGAAACCGCTCATGCGGACCGTGGGAAGCTTCGGCGGCGCACTGGCTGCGCCTTCCAGCCTCTGCAATCGAGCGTCGACATCTTCCAGATACTTGTCGAGGTTACCGGGCTGGTTCGGATCCGGAATCGGTTTCATTGAGCGGCGTGAGGCCAACACAAAGTCAGGAGCGTCAGGCGCCGCGATAACGGTGGGAACCGGAGTTGGCACTATGCCAGGGGGCGTGACCACAGGCTCGCCGGCGCGTGGAACGAATGTGGGCGTTGCGGACGGTGGAGGCAGAATGTTCGCGGTACTCGGAGGCGCGGCAGTCGGCGGCGTAGCCTGACGTGACGCCGCCAGTGGGTAGCCTTGATTTGTCGGCGCCGGCGCGGGACTGGTCGGTCCGTTTTGCCCCGGGACGCCTGGGCCTGGTTGGCCATTGGGAATGTTTGACGCCAGCGACGGTTGCGCTACCTGGGCGGGGGCGCCGGATGGTCCGGGTGTCGGCAGTCGCACGGCCTCTGCCGATTGGGGTAGCCGCACGGATGGGGGTGGCTGCGGAACCGCCGCTGGCGCCACCGGCTGAGTCGCTGTTGGCGATTGAGTAGCCAGCGATTGTTGTGGAGCGGGCGCGTAACGCTGCTGTGGCGGCGCGTACTGCTGCCCCGTGGCGATTGATGTCGAGAGCGAGGCCGTGGCGATCAACGCGGCGATCGCTGCGCCCACGATTCGACGCTGTATGCGTTTCTGCATTTCCATCATTTCCATTCCGACATATTCATCCGGCGACCCATCCGTGGGTCTTTGCTCCGATCCACAGCGCCTTCGAGGCGTGGCCGTGGAATTCGTAGCGCCGTGAGTGCGCATCGAATGCCCATACAGTCCGCCTATCGACAAATCCGGGGCACTCCCTACAAGCCGTCCTTCGCGTCTGTTCTGAATACGAAGACTATTGGGAGCATTTGACGTGACATGTATGATAATTAAGGTTGGCACAATCGTTACGACCGGACCTCGTATGCCATTAAGCCAGCTCAGCGCACATGAAACCACTCGCAAACGACAAAGTCAGCCGCGCAGAAAAACTTTCGCAAGCGTAATAATCCGCGCTTGCGCCACCAACCTTGCAGACCAGCGCAGCGGCGTTGCATCACATGCCGCTTTCGCATCCAAGCGTGACTTTTCCGTCGGCGAAAAATAGTCGTATTGAGTGATGGCTGCGCGTTATCCCGACGTGATTGATTCCGGTCGGAATATGGCGAAGAAGTAAGTCGGAAGCGTCAATCACCGATTCCTGTCTTGCCGACAGAATACTAGTGGAGTCGCTCGGAACGGGCGCCTCGTTCCATTTGACGATCACTGCCGGATGAAACCGATGCGAACGATTCACCTGTCCATATTGCTGGGCGTTCCACTGGCCATTGCTCTAGGATTCTCCTGCTTTCTCGTTAGCAAAGCGCAAGCGGCGGAGCAAACTTGCAGCCAGTGCGGCTGCTGCTCTTGCCTCCGCAAGGTCTGCGTTTGCAAGCCGATTGAGAAAGAGATCACCAAAACTTGCTGGGACGTTAAATGCGAAGACGTTTGCGTTCCCGGATGCAGTGAGCTCTGTTGCGAGAAATGCCAGCAGGATAAATGTGGCTGCTGGACCTACAACATCTGGAAGCCCTCGTGCGTTAAGATCAAGACGCGGCACATTCCAGTGAAGACCGAAGTCAAGCGGAAGGTGCCGAGCTTTGAGTGGGTTGTCGAGTACCGCTGCGCGAATTGCTGCGGCGGCGCTTGCTGCACTCCGGACGCCCAAGCGGCGGCAGCCGGCGCCCAGCCCGCTGAGCAAACGGGCGTAGCCGTTCTGCCAGCGCCGCCTGTGCCCGCGGCCCCCAGGGCATACCCCGTGAGCGATCGTGGCCGCGCGCCGATCAATAATCACTAACAGCCGGTTGAGTTCTTCAACACAGTCAGTCGTCGATCCACTTGGCGACTAAAAAGCAAATCCGCGTGACGGCATTCCGATGTTTGCCGTCACGCGGGTTTTTCGTTGAATCAGGCTGCAAAGCAGTTCGTCGTGAAAACGGCTAACTCAGTCCGTAAAGTGGCCCAAGCCATCCTCGTAATAGTCCGAGGACTCCATGTTGTAGAAGCTATTGTCCGCCTGCTGAGCGGCGTTGTGATTTGCGGCTAGCTCCTGGGTGATCGCGGCGGTTTGGGCCACGACATCTGTCGAAAGCGTGGAGCGAGTTTCTAGCGTTTTAACCATGCCGTTGACCTTGGCAAGCCGCTTATCGATCACGTCGATCTGTTTGAGCAATTCGTCCTGATCTTTGGAGACGGCGGCCAGCTTGGCGTACGAATTCCGCGCCGCCTGAAGGTGGAACCGAATAGCGTCCGCGTGATCCTTCAGAACTTCTTTCGGCACGGTCTTATGCGCAGTAGCGTACTTCTGCAGTAGCTGAACGTGGTCGTTCGCGTGGAGGTTGTGTGTCTTGGCGATTGCCAGATGATACGTGCCTGCCTCTTTGGGCGTCAGGGCGACTGGTTTCGCAGTCTCTGTTTTGGCGGCGGCTGGCTTGGGTGCGTCCTTTTTCGGGACGTCTTTTTGGGGAGCGTTTTGCGCCATCGAGCTGCCCGAGAATGCCAGGCTAACTGCCAACCCGAGTGACATGACCGCAAGTGATCTACAGGACATTTATTTGCCTCCGGTGCGAAAGAGCATGGCTGACCAAGGTTGAGGGCCCGGCCCGTGAATAGCGAGTGATCCAAGGTCCATCCAACCGTAGGACAATCCACGCGCACGGTCGGGTGACATTTTCTTCAGGTTTGGTCCGATTCAGCGGATTGTACCCGTGAAGGCAGGCGGAGAAATAGGCGCCGTTGCGTTCCACGGGCGCGGGAAGCCGCGACATCTAGGCGGGTGGCCAAGTTTGATTTCACCGCGCGTTCGCGCGCTTTCCTTCACCAGGACGCTGCTTTGCGTTCTGCCAGTCTGCTCCGAACCATGCCAAGTCCCGTGTGGACGACGATGCGGACATCCATCGTTTAGCGCGGGCGCGGTTTTTGCTAAGCCAATGAACGATCGAGGAAAATGTTTGACGCTGCTGGATGGGCGGGCGCATCGTCGGCTGACAAACCATTGCAATAGGATTGCTCAGATGAACGCTTCAGGCTGGTCGAATGTTTCGAAGCCCAGATTCGGCAAAGTGGCGTCTTCACGCCGGTTTGATGTTGTTGTCATTGGCGGCGGCATCACAGGCTTGACGGCCGCCCATCATTTGGCGATCGCCGGCAAGAGTGTCTGCGTGCTGGAGCGAGATCGCATTGGTTCGGGCGATACCGGCATGACCACTGCGCATTTAACGGCGGTAACAGACGTCCGCCCGGTCGATCTGGTCAAAGCATTTGGCGTCGATCGTGCTCGACTCGTTTGGCAAGGCGGAATGGCGGCGGTGAATTCGATCGAAGAGACCGCGCGAGAGCTACAGATCGATTGCCAGTTCCGCCGCGTCCCTGGTTTTCTGCACGCCTCGCTCAATGGAAAAAAAGATGAAACCAAGCGGTTAAGAGCGGAAGTTGATGCCGCCGCGGAAATCGGCGCGGACGCTCGTTTTGTCGAACGGACGCCACTGGTCGATCTGCCCGGCGTCCGCTTTCCCAACCAGGCCAAGTTTCATCCACTTGAATATCTAGCGGGACTGGCCCGAAGCATTCCGACTAAGAACTGCGAGATATTCGAGCGGAGCGAAGTCACTGAGGTGGAGTCTGATCCGCTGGCCGTGCGGGTCGGAAAGTTCAAAATCGATTGCGATTACGTGATCGTGGCGACTCACGTCCCCATCGTCGGCAAAACGCCACTGGTCAGCGCCACCCTGCTGCAAACCAAACTCTATTCCTATTCGTCCTATGTCGTGCGCGCACATGTTCCGAAAGGAACCCTTTCCGAGATGAGTCTCTGGGACACCAGCGATCCGTACTATTACTTGAGGGTTGATCGGGGCGCGCGTCGCGACGAAGTGATCTTTGGCGGCGAGGATCATAAAACCGGCCAAGAGACCTCGGCCGCGGAACATTACGCCGCGCTGGAATCGCAACTACAAAAAATTCTGCCGGGGGCCAAAGTCGATCGGCGCTGGTCCGGTCAGGTGGTCGAAACCAATGACGGTTTGCCATTCATCGGTGAGTCGGCCGATCGCCAATTTGTGACCACCGGCTACTCTGGTAACGGCATGACTTTCGGAACGCTCGCCGGACGGATGGCGTGCGACGCGGCACTTGGCCGAAAGAATCCATGGCAGGAACTATTTCGCGTCGATCGCAAGAAGTTCCGCGGCGGCACGCTGGACTATCTGAAGGAGAATGTCGATTTCGCATACTATTTCGTCCGGGACCGACTCCATCCGCACACTCAATCCACGCGCGCCGTTGCCCGGGGCGAAGGCAAGGTGCTGAAGTTGAATGGCCAGTCCGTTGCGTGCTCGAGGGATGAGGCCGGCAAGTTACAAACGGTCTCGGCCGTTTGCACGCATATGGGCTGTCTCGTCCATTGGAACAACGCGGAGCGGACTTGGGATTGCCCATGTCACGGATCGCGTTTTGGACCCGATGGCAAAGTGATTGCAGGCCCGGCCGAGACGCCTCTTGCGCCCATCAAGAAAAAAGCCGCCGCGGACAAAGGCAAAAAGCCCGTGCGCGCGGCGGCCAAGTGATTTTGTCAGACGTTTGGATTAGTTCACGGCCCAATGCGCCGGATTCCAACGCCAGGTGCCGTCCGCCGCCGCGTCCCACTCGCCTTGCACCCAGACGGCCTGCGGGTTCGCCGTGACGATGTATTGACCAGGTACCCAAACCCACGTTCCGCGCCACTCCCAGTGGCCGGGAGTCCAGACTGGATTGTTGAGGTCTGCTGGTGGCGTTGGTTGCACTTCGGTAATTGGCGCCGGAGCCGCGAATTTCTGCGCGACCACTGCACCCTGGGCGCCTGCGGCCCAATGTCCGGCGTTCCACTGGTACTGACCGCCTGCGTGCTGCCAATATCCGGTGACCCAATAGGCGCGATTGAACGGTGGCTTGACCCACTGCCCGTTGACCCAGTTCCATTGATCCGGCGTTCGCTCCCAAGCGCCCGGCACCCATACGGCCTGATTCGACGGCGCGGCGGTGATGATCTCCTGCCGCGGCGGCGGAACTTCGACATAGGCGGGCGAAGTGATCGGCGCCGGCGGCTGAGCATGCGCCAAATCAACGGTAAGCACGTGGGCCGCAAACAAGGCGGCAACCAGGCATCCAGTGGCGAACGTTCTCATGGCACTCTCCGATCAGGCTGTGGGGCAATAGTTGGATTGCTGGCCCAAGCTTGAGCCGCTCGCCAGCGGCCGTAATCTATCCCGGCGAATCAAAAAAAGTAAAGATCAGCTTCGGGGGTGAACGACAGGGCGAGGAGCGGCGGTCTTGTTGGGAGCATTGCGATAGGTCTTTAACGACCGCACGGAATGCGCGCTTCCAGCGTTTCCACTGGCGCCAGGAAGTCCGTCCCCGATCGCGGAATACTATGCTGCGAGGCGTCCAACACCGGTGGGATGTCAGCCCAAGACTGCCCGGCGACAGTCCGCTGAAAACCCATTTCATACAGTTGCCGCATCGGGCCCGGCTCGAATTTCATGCTGTCTTCATGAATAGGGTAGTCTTGCGGCACGGAGGTCATCCGAAAGTCCATCCCGGTCAAGAGCGTCAAAGTGTAGATCCGGATTAGATCGTTCCGCGTCTGCGCGTAGGTTAGCGCCGTCAGCGAGGTTGCGGCGATCTTGAAGGCCCGATCTTCCACGCATTTTGGGTCCGGAAATGCTTTCCCGGCCACAATGATGTAAATCTTGGATCCGGCCAGTGGCCGCTGCCCGGCGGCGAAACGGGAAGGGTCGATATCGATCATTGAAGCGCGGAAGAACACTTGCGCCGTGGTTCCACCATCGACGTGCATTTCCGTGTAATTCTGACCGTTGACTGAGACTTCGATCTGAACGGGTGGAAATAATCCAGGGGGCGACGCTGATGCCAGGATCACCTGTCGATAGAGCGCCAAAGAATTCGGACGACCGCTGGCCGCGATCGCGCCCATGTCCCAAATCACCAGTCGCCCCGTATCCGCGTTTGTTGTGCCGACGTACAGTCGGCGCCCTTCGGCGTGCGCTAGAGCCACGGCGCACAGCAACTGCGGCGTCACTCGTTCTTCGATTGCGCGCTGTAAGGGGTCCGAAGATACGAACGAGTCTTTCCAGAGCACTGCTGGCTTGAATCGTTTGTGGTAAACGTCCGCAGTCGTGGTGTTGGTATAGAAGTCTCGCAGTGACGGATCGTACTGCGGTCCCAAGAACGCATACGTGGCGATCAATGCTCCGGTGCTGACTCCGCTGACAATGTCAAACTGCGGGCGCTGGCCGGTTGACGTCCAACCATTGAGCACACCGGCGCTGAAGGCCCCATAGCTGCCCCCGCCGGAGAGCGCAAGCACGTGGTACTTTTTGGCTTGCGGATCGTTCTCGGATGACTGTGCCGATTTCAGGCGGGCGAGCGATAACGATAACGTGTCCCGATCTGTGTCATGATTCACATTGGACGTTGAATTCAGATCGATCGTGGACTCAGGCGACAGCAAGCCGACCGGGACGCATGAGCGGCAGCGATGCGCGCAGCCACCCGCCTGGCAGCCGATAGCGATGAGAAAAATCGCTCGGCCGAGACACAGCATTAAGGCGCGACCGCCCAGCTTTCGTTCCATTAAACCATCCGCGCCACGGCGCAATACAGCGATTGTCGAGAGGACGACAAACGAATCGTCCTGGCAACTGTACCCGCGCGAATTCGTCCAAGGGGACCGCGCGAGGCGGCGATTTGACTTTGACGTGACGGTCCGCCGGCACTGCGTCGTCCGATTGGCAGAGATTGCCTGCGCGTCAAAGTCCCCGGCGCCGGAAAGATTTGCGCCGACAGACACGGTGCGGAGGTTATGGACCTGGCGTGGAAATCGATTCCAGCAAACGCTGCTTCTCAGCTTCGTAGTCCCAGGTGTAATACGTGCTGAACGCCTGTTTGTGCTCGTTGAAGCGTTTGGTCGCGGCAGCCGCCGTCTTGTCGATGCGCTGCTTCTTCGATTCCAACGAAGCGACGTCCCGTTGCAGCCTTTGGTCTTCCATTTCCAGCTTCAATCCGATTTCCGCTCCCTGTGCCGAAAGAGCTACCATTTGCGCGTTCAGGGCGAAGAGATTGTTGTTAGTGATCTGGATCTCTTGTTGCAGGCCGGCAAGTTGGGTTGCGATTTGCGACGCCACGATTTTCCATTGTGCGGATTGGTTGGTTTCACGAAGCACTGGTTTGTTGTCCTTGTCTTTTTTGACCTCCATCGAATCGCGATGTTGCATTCGGGCGTTTTGATACTCCTGATCAAGGACCGCATGTCGGACAGTGAGTTTTTGCAATTCGCCCGACATCAGTTGCCAATTCTCGGTCATTAAGTCCCATTTTTTGTTCATCTGGTCCTTCAGCTTTTCGCCGCGGGCAACCGTGTCGTTGCGATCTTTGACCACATCCGCTTGTTTCTCGGCAACCGCGGAAGCTTTGTTCAACAGGGTTTCCTTCACTTCGGTCGGTGTCGCGTCCACCGCGGTCTCGTTGACATAGGCTTCTGTCAACTCGCGCGCAGCGTTGTTGTACTCGTCGCGATACTCTGCTGGCAGAAGCTTTTCGATCTTCGTTCGGTTGGTGGCGCGGATCGGAGACTTTACAAATGTCTCGCCAGGACCATCCAGGAACCCAATCATTGCCCCCAGCAATCTCGCCGCCTCCAGGCCATCGGCGGTGGGTTCGGTCGATTTCGTTTTTGACAATTGCACCGCGAGGGTTTGAGACTCCGCCAGGGCCGCCGTGTATTGTCGCTGATTCATCAGGATCATTGTTCGCAGGCGGCGCGCTCGCAGATCCGTTGGATCGGTCGAGAGAATCCGTCCGAGGGCCGAAAGGGCCTCGGACGGGCGATTTTGCCGCAGCATCGCCAAAGCATAAGCGTATGACGTTTCCGTCGACTGCGCCGTTGCAACTTGCATCGCCTTCAACTTTTTGAAAGCGGCGGCGCGGGCCTCGCTGGTCGTGGCGAGCGTTTCCCCTTCGGCCAGGATCTTGGCCACCTTTTGCTCGACGTTTGCGTCGGTTACGCCGCTTACTAGAGCGAGGCTCAAAATCAAAGCGGCGGCGCCCATTCGTCTTCCCTCAAGTCGTGCGCGGCGCGTCTCAACAACGCGAATGTTGCATAGAGCTCAGCCTAACGGAAGCGTTGCATGGCGTCAAAAATGTTTCGCCTGCTTCCATTCGGGGGTCGCTACTTGGCGAAGATGATCCGCCGCTTTGCGCGATCGATACCGATCAAGCCATTGCCGGCTGGATCATCGGCGAAACCTTGTCCGGTGAATGGCGCCGCCACGGCGCCTACGCTTTCCAGCACCGTCCCAGTGGTGGGGAGCCGCAAGACGTAGATCGCCCGCGCGTCGTGCCCTGTCACCAGCAATTGCCCCTCGCGCCAGATTCCGCCCGATGCGCTCCGCTTTTCAAAGGCCTGAATGACGTTTGGCGGATACGTAAAGCGTTTGGTCTCTTTGTCGTCCTCATACCGAGCAAGATATGTCCTGTGATTGTCGGCGTCGTAGTGAGCAAAATTCAGCCACCACCCCTGCTTGTCGGGGATCGCCCAGGTCAGGCTGCCGTCGGTTGCGCCCAGGTCTTTGAACGTCGATAGAACCATCGTTTGGGGATCGAGGACTTTGATCTCGCTCCGCTCAGGCTTGGCAGGGTAATTGGAATGAGCGCAGTAAAGCTTTCCGTCGTAAAAGACTCCGTAGTTCAGATGTGACGCCTCGCCAGTGCTGCGGCCTACAAGTTGGCCGGTTTGTCGATCGTACTTGGCGACTACGCGATTGGAGATGGCATACACAAACTTGTCATCCGCCGCCGCCGCTTGCGTCGCTTCCGGGGCGGCAAAGCTACGCGCCTCTTGCCAGTCGTGAAGGATCTTCTCGGCGGCGTGTCCCAACGCCGCGTTTAACGACAGCAAAGAGATTGCTAGGAATATCTGTCTCGCATGCCACTGCATTACGCGGAATGCCAGTTGTACTGTTGCCTCACGGCTCGTCATCGATGGGCTCCGGCAGGTCTGTGGGCGTTTCCATCAGCTTATCCATGGACGGTCCCTTGCGCGACGGGTGCGCAGGCGCTACAGGTCGTTCGCGCGCATCCGCCCCGGCCATGCCTGGACCTAGACGCGTGAGATGGAACGATAGGTGTTTGCCGCGATTTTCCTTGGCTAATTGTTCGAGCGTCCCCCCGGGCCGCGGTGTGAAGCAAAAGTGAATCACGTTGATCCGCGTGCGCCCACGGTTCATCGTACGAAGGTGCGAAAGCTCAAACGGTGTTGGGTCATCTTTTTCTTCACCGTCGGTCATCAAGAAAATGGCGTCCGGACGCAAGCGGATCGCAATCTCTAGCGCCGGCAGATGAAATGTGCCGCCATCGCCGGGCATGGTGTTGACGTAGTCGATTGCCAGACGTTTGTTCTCGCGATTTCCCAGCAGCAAATGGTGCGAGGCCGACGACTGCCGGAACAGCGACGTGGTGTTGTTATAGAACACGATCTGGAATCGTTGTTGCTTCGTCAAGTCTTCCAGGCTGCGGAGCAGTTCGGCCTTGGCTGCTTCCAGCGGCGTGATCGAAAAGACGTTCGATCCCTCCGACGAGTACGACAGAACGGAGTTCATGCTGTCCGAGCGATCGAACACATAGACAAACGAGCGAGCTTCTTCGACCAGGCCAAAGACCTGCGTCCGCGTGGACGCCATTCCGTTGCCCGTCCCACTGCCAGAATTGCCGCTTCCGGCGCCGGTTCCTTCGCCATCGCCGGCGCCCAGGCCGTCTCCAGCGCCGCGCACAAAGCTTCCGTCACCCCGCATGGCGCCCTTGAGGAACGTCTCGCTGATTTCAGCACGCCGCGGAATGTTGGTTTCGGCAACGCTGGGAGCAGACAGAATGGGTATCGCAGGCGCCTCGGGCGTGGCCGCTACGATATCGACCGTGGTCGTCGAAATTGCGCTCGCGGATTCGGATATTCCGCCCAGCGGTTCTTCAAACTCTCCACCAAAGCCACCCTGTCCGGATCCGCCGCCAAGTTCAAAGCCGATTGAGTTTTCGACCCGCGGCGCTTTCAGAACAATCAGACCCAGCACGATTATAAGTAGCATGTGGAAGATGATGGACGTCAGCCACGAAGGCGCTTGCTCGAACATCGTCACGTAAATCGAACGCTCTTGTTCGTCGGTTCGAAGTGACTTGTCAGAAGCTGCGCTTGGTTGCGCTGATGCCGCTGCGCGCGTGGCGCCGCTTTTAATTTCAGGTACACGCGAAGGTAGCGGCGTCTCTTGAGGGTTTACTGAGCCCACGGCGGCTACCAGTGGAGGCGGCTGAATTGCCGTGATGGGCGGCGGCGAGTGTTCCACTCTGCCGGCGCGTGGCGTGGAATCGACAAGGCGTGGCACAACATCGCGCGCTAGTTCGCGTGTCATTCGGTCCTCCTCGCTTTTAAGTCCCGGCGGACGATTTGCCGGGAGCCGACGATCGGGCGCCTTCGGAAAATCGAGCGTTGGACGTTAGCGTCGCAGCCCTTCGGCCACGTTGGTATCGATAAGCCCCTCGCGCCTTATGTCGAACGACAGAGAAGTGACGAGGGGCGCCTCCGCTGAGTGAGCGCTTCTCTCGGACCATTGTTCCAACTGCATTCTCGACGGATGGGTAGTCCGACTGCAAGGAATTTTCAGCGCAAGAATGCAAATTCGAGACTGCGCGTCTCGGAATGCTGTGGGCGCAAACAAACTGGGGTCAGCGCACAGACGCCTTCGCTAGCAAAGTCGAGATTCGCTCCGGTCGCGAACAATCGAAGAAGGACCGACTGCGAAGAGCGCGCTGGCGATAAACACGCCAAACACGATGAAAAAACCGCCCTTGGTTGCCATCGAAGGCAAGTAACTCTCGAAACGAGATCGCGATTGTTCCGCCGCGAGAACGAGTTAGCAGCCTAACGATCGATTTCGCCCATCACCACGTCGAGCGAGCCAACGACGGCCGGGACATCGGCAATCAGGCAGCCACGGGTCAGCTCGTGCGTGACAGATAGGTTGCAGAAGCAACTGCTGCGTGCGCGGACGCGGCGCGGGATCGTTCCGCCATCGCTGACAATGTAAAAACCCATCTGACCTCGCGGAGCCTCGGTTTCTAGGTAAGCCTCCCCCTTGGGCAGCTTTTCAGCCAGTTTGACCGGCGTTCCAAAGTCTCCCTTGGCAGTGCTATAGCGGTCCATTGCCTGGCGAACCAGGTCGATCGACTGCATGACTTCCAGCATTCGGACGTAAAACCGGTGCCAGCAATCCCCCAGGATCGCCTCGCGCGGCACGGCCGGATAATCGTGGTCCTTAGGGTAGTGACCATCTTTCTCGACGATTACTTCAAAGGCGTAGCCGTCATACATGTCTGTGTAGCGGTCTTCGCCGTCGCGTCGTAAGTCATGGTCGACGCCGCTGCCGCGGAGCACGGGGCCGGTGCAGCCGTAGTCGATGGCCATCTCGGGCGTCAGCACACCCAGGCCGGCGGTCCGTTTCACGAAGATGGCGTTCGTCGTCAACAGCGCGTGACAGTCCACAATGACCGGCAGCAACTGATCCAAGAACTCTTCGCACTGATTGAGCCAGCCAGATGGCAGGTCATGCGTGGCGCCGCCAACGGTCAGATAGCTGTAGGTCAACCGGGCGCCGCAGGCCAGCTCGAACAGATCAAGAATCTTTTCGCGCTCGCGGAAGGCGTACAAGAACGGGCTGAACGTACCCAGGTCCAGGCCATACGCGCCCATACCGACCAGGTGGCTGGCAATGCGATTCATCTCCGTGATGATCACGCGCAGATGTTTGGCCTTTTCTGGCAACTGATACTTGAGTAGTTTTTCGACCGTCAGTGCCCAGCCGAGGTTCATGTTCATGCCGGCCAGATAATCCATCCGGTCCGTGTATGGAATCCACTGTCGGGGAGTCAGGTTCTCGCCAATCTTTTCCGCGCAGCGGTGCAAATAGCCGATGTGCGGGATGCATTCCGACACGACTTCGCCGTCGGTCCGCAGCACCAACCGCAACACGCCGTGCGTGCTGGGGTGCTGAGGGCCCATGTTGACCAGCATTTCGTCTGTCCGGACGTCGAATTCGATGACGCGCGGATCGTCCAGATGCGTAGCCATGACAATTTCCTTGAAGCCTGTTCAGCGGATCGCGGTTTGCCCGCGATGAATTAGGACACTGGTTGGACACCTGGGTCCAGTCGCCGTTGAGTAAGTTTTGCGATCGTGTTGGTTTGCCGTGGCGTTATCGTCCGCGAATGCCGTGGTATTCCAGCGGCATTTCATAGTCTTTGCGCAGTGGGTGGCCGACCCAATCTTCCGGACAGAGGATGCGGCGCAAGTTGGGGTGGCCGATAAAGCGGACGCCGCTCAGGTCGTAGACCTCGCGCTCGTGCCAGTCAGCAGTGCTCCAGACGCCGGCTACGGACGCCAACTCCGGCAGTTCGCCAGTCTTGTCGTTCTGCCAACGTGGCAACATCACCTTCAGCACCAGGCTCGTCTTATTCGGCAGGCTCCAGAGGTGATACACCATTTCCAGGTGCGGCTGGAAATCGGCCTTGGCGGCCTTCTTGGGATCAACTTCAAAGTAGTCGACCGCCGTGATGCAGTTGAGCAAATTAAAACGCAGGTCCGCCTCGTCTCGCAGGTACGTAGAGACTTCCACCAGACCCTCGGGCGCGACTTCGATCCAGGGATCGATCGCCTCGAAGTTGGCGCCTGTGACCAAAGTTGGAAAACGCTTCTGCAACCGGGCAAGAAAAGTTTCGCCGCTCATCGCGTTTCGACCGTTCAGAAAATGGAGGGCGTTTTAGAAAAACGAAAAGTCAGGTCATGACCCGTCACGGTGCGATCAGCCGACGAGCATAGGTTCGTCTTCTTCGATCGAAACTCGACCAGGACCCAACTGTTGTGGGCGCTCCAACGACAGGGCGCGAACCCAGTCCAAGTCGCCACGGCGCCAGACGTAGGCAAAGCCCACCATCAGCACCGCAAAGAAGACGAGAATATCGAAGATCGAAAGCAGCGCCAGCGTGCTGGCGGTTTGCTCAATCTGCGCTGCGGCAGGCGCCGCGCTGGCGGGGACGCCCAGTTGTTCGAAGATCGACAGCACCGGGGCCGAGAGCTCGCCGCTCTTTTCCATCATTGCTACTTGGGCAGATCCGGTGACGGCCGGGTCCATCAACTGGGTCGACTTGCCGAAGACCACGCTCCACGGAAAGAAGAACGCAACTTCAACATCGAAAATAATGAAAAGCAACGCGACCACATAAAACCGCAGGTCGAACTGCACGAAGCTGGAACCGATTGCCGGCTCGCCGCATTCATAGATTTGTAGCTTTTCCACATTCGGCGACTTAGGCCGCAGGAACTTGCCCATCACCAGGTGGACAAACAGAAACACGAAACCGAACCCAAAGAACAGGGCCAGGTAGCCGGCGATCGAAGTAGGAGACATGTCGGCAGGATCCGCGTCAGAGTCATTTTTGGCCACCCCGTCGGGCGGCCACCCGCAAACCGAGGATTCTAAATCAATCGGCTGCGAACGACCAGAGGGAGGGCAGAATTCATCGGCGCCTTGCAGAAAGTAATGAACCCGGCAGAATCGGCCCGCCGGGGTTATTCCTTGAGGATCGCGCCTTCGGCTACCGGGTCAAACCCGGTGGGCCAACGCGTGTGCCGATTGTAAACGGCGCCCGCCAGGGCCGTTTCTGAAAGATCGACTCCTGAAAGGTCGGTCCCCAACAGGACGGCGCCCTCCAGCGTGGCGCCGCGCAAATCTGCCTGGTAGAGGCTGGCATTGCGGAGCGTGGCTTCGCGGAGATCGCAATTCCCGAGCAGCGCAGAGATCAGCATCGTGCAATTGAGCGACGCGCGCCACAACACGGCATCCGTCAGGTCCGCTGAAGAGAGATTGGCAAACGACAGATCCGCTTGCACCAGATCCGTCTTGCGAAGGTTGGCAAACGAAAGGCTCGTGGACGCCAGGTCCGCGCAGCGCAACGTCAGACCCGCAAGATTTGCCTTGTCGAGCCGATTTGCGTCGACCTGGTGCAGAATCGCACCGGTGGATTTGTCCTTGATCTCGATCAGTTGCCTAACCCCGGTGCGCGAGCCGCCGGACGGAATACAGCTTGAAGCGAACTTCCGGTGGCCGCGGGCCGATACCTGCGTGTGCCACTCGCCTCAATCTCCGCCTTAAGGATGTACTACAGAATTGAAACAGATTTCATTCAATATGGTAGCGGACCTGGCAGAGATTTTTGTCGATTTGCCGAATCGAAGCCGCTGATTAGCCCCGTCACCTTGCGCAAGTTCGCATCACACGCCCTACGATCCGCATAGAGCGTCCAAAGGGAACGCGCCTAACGGGCCAGATGAGGCGCCGACTTAGGCCAGCGCCGGAGGTCCGGGCCGTTTCAGTCCAAAGGGATTAAGGCTCGAAGGTCTCGTCTTTGCTCGTCGCGGTGGCTGTTAGCGGCTGGCGGCCGCGAAAACCAGCGTCTAGATCGTGCCAGTGCAGCACTTCGGGCTCGCCGAGCTTCCAGCACAAGTAGACCGGCCGTCCGTCCATCATGGCAGGGAAATCAACGAGGCCTTCCGGACCGTTCTTGGGCTCAACGCCCAGAGCGCGAAGTTCCTCGACAAATTCTTGCAAACGCTGACTGTCTTTTTCCAGTTCTTCTTCGATCTGGGTCAGCTCTTCGGCATAAGCGTCCTGAGCGCCGCGTTCGCGACCAGCAAGCAGAAGCGACAACCGGTCGCGACGTTCGACGACTTCGCGCGAGAGTTGCGCCAAGTCGTTCACAATGGCGCGCACTAGCGGCAGCGCGGCATTCGCCGATTCAACAGTGAACAGTTTACGTCCCTCGAACGGATCGTCCGGCATTTCTGTTCCCTTGCGGATTACTGATTTGGACCGCCGTGAACCGGTTCTGCGATAACCTTTGAGTTGGCGACAATAACTGGGTTGAGAGTCGCCCGACCCCAAGCCGCCTCGACCGGTAGACGCGAAAAATCGACAATGCATCCGTCCCGGCTGTAGCAGCTCAGGTCGTGCGTGGCGCCCATGAAAATACAGTCGACAGGGCAAGGGTCCACGCACAGTGCGCAGAACATGCACTTGGAGTAGTCGATCGTAAAGCCGGTGATCTTAAAGCCCTTGCCGTTGGTTACCCGCTCTTTACCGATGTAAATGCAGTCCACCGGGCAGGCCTTGGCGCATTGGTCGCAGGCGATGCACGTTGTTAGATCGTAGCGATGAAAGCCGCGGTACCGCGGAGCAACAGGCACCGGAAGCTCCGGATACTCGTACTTCTCCGTAAACGTCTTGCGATTGGGATCGTACGTGGCCTTCCAGTAGCGCATGGTTACCCACAAGCCCTGCGCGACCGTAAACACCGCGTCAAAGATATTCCGCAGCCACTGGCCCATGCCGTGCCTTTCCGATCTCGTCGTGAGATGAATCGCAGCCGCCGCGTTTCGACGGGCAGCTTTATTTGGCGTCACTTGGTTCCGTAATGCGGATTAGAGGGCCGATGGGCCCAATCCTCCGCCACGTCCCTTGGAATTATAGGCAGCGGCGTTTTGGTCGCAAGCGACAATCGTCTCCAGGCGTTGGTCGCGGGGTGTGTTCTCCTGCATTTGGGCGAATCAGCGTGGCGGCGATTGGTATTGTCGCGATCAAGGCGTCGAGTGATCGAGTTTCGGAATCTTTGAACTAGAACAAGCAGTATGTCCCTGTCCTCCGCCGCAGTAATGAAACGCGATCACTCGCTCCGAGACGATTCAACCGCCAGTCGAGGGTGCATTTCGATCTGCCAGTTGGCCGCAAGGCGTTTTGCGGAACGCGCTGGGCAATCACCGCCTCAGACAATCGCCCGATAGCTCGTTCTGGGACCTGAACGCGTCGGACGTCCTGATCGCTGCTACATCGCGAAGAGTCCCTTTTTCGGCGCTGTCCCCTAGACGACCAGCGCATAACAACGCGTAAGGGGCGCGCAACCACTGCGCGGCCTTTGAGCCACTAACGGCCTTTGCTGGCAAAGACAGTAGGGCCGCCTGTATAAAGCACTGACGATATAACGTATTTAAAAATAACGACTTGCGTCGATTTCTTTCGCGACGAAGCAGGGCCGAGTGTTGGGTCAATCACCCCGGGTGAACGAATTCCATGCCAAAAAGCTGGGAAATGCTAAAGATTTCGGTCAGGTAGGTACTTACGTTGCTTGACTCCGCTGGGCTAGCACGTAGAGTGAAGTGAGGTATATCACCTGGGTGATGTACGGAAGTTGACTCTATTTGTCGCTTACCGAGGTCGGCTCAAGGGTTTGACCGCTGACGCAACACAAGGAAGTCGCTCCCCCCAGGGAAGCTCCCAGAAAAGCGAAGGAACGTCCAATGCTGGTATTATCGCGAAAGAAGAACGAGAGCATTGTCATCAATGATGACATTACGATCGTCGTCGTGGAAATCCGGGGGGATAAAGTCCGGCTAGGCGTTGAAGCGCCTAAGGAAGTGCCGGTCCATCGGAGCGAAGTCTATCAGGCGATTCACCGCAACGATGCCGTGAACGACAAGCCCGTCACTAATCCTGACGTCGCTGGGCCGACCGAAAGTTAATCGGTTGGTGTTCGTTTCCGTTTGATCGACCCATCAACCAAGCTACTTGGTTCCAGTTAGTCTATTTGCCGACGGCCCATCCCGCCTGCCGCGCGACGCACTTAGACTCTAGCTACTTGCCCTCCTCCCGCGATGGGCGGCAGCGTCCCCGGCATTTCGCAAGATCGAAATCTGCCGAACTTTAGCGATTCTGTCAGTATCTCTAATTTCTAAGCGCGGTGTTGCTGCGCGCTTTTCGGATCTGCGCCACGTCGAGCCAACTTTCCAAGGACCGAAATCGCGTCACGTTGGGCAACATCCGTCGACAATTGTCCCTTGGTTTGTCGCGCCTCTACTTGACGGATAGGCTAGTCGAGTATTATACAGCGAGTTCGCGCCATCCGGCCGTTGGCCCCGTCGTCTAGTCGGCCTAGGACACAGGCCTTTCACGCCTGCAACACGGGTTCGAATCCCGTCGGGGTCATTGCTTCCATTGGGAAGCGTCGAATGGCACAGGCTTCAACGCCTGTGTCATTCGTTGCGGTTAAGGCGAACTGCGGCGGAGTTCGCTCAGCATTTGCTTTAATTGCGGGATGGCTGCTTCGGCGGCTGCTTCTCCGGCGTCAGCCAATTCTCGGGCGCGGCAGAAATCGGCGAACTCAAACGCGCTCGTGTCGGGCGTAATCATCAGATCGACGGCCGAGTGGCGCATCGCCGTAACGCCGTAGGCCTGGACTTCATTAACGCGAAACAGCGTCTCTAGCATCTTGCCACGGCGGAGTTTCTCTGTCGGCGTGCCTGGCTTGTTGCCGCCAAACGTCATTGGCATTCGGGTGGCGACGTCGATTCCAACGACGAACGAAGCGCCGCGCTCCACTAGCACGTCGGCCGGCAGGTTATTGAGGACGCCTCCATCCACCAGTGCCATGCCGTCTCGCAAGATAGGGCTCGAGACTCCCGGCACGTTGATGCTTTCCAGCACGGCGTGAATGGCGTCACCACTATCGCGAATCACCTGACGGCCCGTGATCAGATCGACCGTAACCGTGCTTAACGGAATCTGTAAATGCTCCAGACGAGCGTCTCCCAGAAACCGGCGCAGTTTGCGGTCCCACGCCCCAACGCGGAACATCGTCCACATATAGAGTCGATTTCCGCTGGGCATGGCGCGGACCAACGCCGGCGGCGTCAGTGCCTCAGTGAAGGCGTCGATCGCTTCCTGTGGCGACCAGCCACCTGCATACGACAAACCGACCAGCGCTCCGCTGCTCGTGCCCGCCATCAGATCAAAATTGATCCCAGCGCGTTCCAATCCACGGAGCACGCCTAGATGCGCCATGCCACGCGCTCCTCCGCCACCCAACGCCAGCCCGATGCGCGCGCCGCGCAGATGTCGTGCCAGGCGATCGATCGCCTGCCGCTGATGTCGGCTGGGCGTGGCTCCGCCTTCTCCAATCACGACCTTGAAATCTTTGGCCAGCGTCTCGAAACCGGCCGGTAACTCCGTCGAAAGTCGCTCCCCTTCGTTCAAGATCCAAATCAGTCGCAAGCGGGCCGCCAGCCGAGGGTCCGCCGCCAGAAGCTTTTTCAAATTGTTCAGGCTGGTCGCTTGGAAGCGAGGTTCGATTAACCACCAAACCTCTTCGCACGGCGCGAGCAGCTTGGGCAATTCGTCTTCCAGGCCGGTTTGCGTGACATCGACCAGGACGCGATCGTGATTTTCGACGACCTCTTGTAAACGGTCGTGCAGGACGCGGACTTTCTCTCCGCCAGCTTGCGAGCCAGGCAAGCGTTCAATCTGGTACCGACCACCGGTGGGCCACGGTTCCGGACGATCCGTCAGGACTTCGACGCGGTCGCCATGTTCGATCAGCGAATCGACCAGCGGCCGAATCAAGCCCTGCGTGCGAAGTGTCGAGTTCACCAGGCCGATTACGGTAGGCTCATGTCGACGTTGACGCCGACTCGTTTCCCAGCGCAGCCGAAAGCCGAGCGATCGGCTCAGGTTGGCGGCAAAGCCAGGCACAGTGCCTAGCAGGCGGTCGAACTGGTCGCGGTCCAACTCCAGCAATTCCGCATCGACAACGGCCGAAACCGTGGCTGTGCGCAGTCCATCGGTCAGCACCGCCATTTCGCCAAAGTGGGCGCCGCGGCCCAGATAATCGAGCAATCGGTACGGCTCGCCGTCGCGCTCGACGACAACCTTGGCCCGGCCGCGGACCAGGATGTACATGGAGCCGCCGGCGTCCCCTTGGCGGCAGATGACTTCGTCCGCTGGGACAGTCATGGGGCGCACCGCGTCCGCGATCTGACTGATTTCGCCTGCGGTCAGACCCCGGCAAAGCTCGCTTCGGCGCAGAATATTTAAGGACGCGTCGTTGATGACTTCCCCTCCGGCGCAGATAATCGACATTGGTTGGCCCTCCTGTCAAGCGATCTGTGGCTGGTTCGTCTGCTGACTCAAGCGTAAAGACGAGTCCGAAAGTGACAGCCGGCGGCGTTTTGCGGGTAACGCCGCCACAATCGATCGATTCTCTGCTCAATTCCGCCGCGTCTGGGCGTTGCCGGCTCGAACGTTTACGCCCAATGGCATAAACTTCGATCAGGCGCCTCGATTGCGATCGGCCTCGCGATCGGGGGGCGCCCATTCATTGCACTTCAGCCAGGCGAGCAGCCCAGCCTATGTCGTCGATCGAACAACCACCGTATGACGCGTTGCTATTCGTCTCGTTCGGCGGTCCGGAACGGACAGAGGACGTCCTTCCGTTTTTGGAGAACGTAACCCGGGGTCGCAATATTCCGCGCGAGCGGCTGCTGGAAGTGGCGGAGCACTACTACCACTTCGGCGGCGCAAGCCCCATCAATGCCCAGAACAGATCCCTGATCTCAGAACTCGAGCGTCAGTTCGCACTGAGTGGACTGCGGCTGCCGATT
>Ga0105047_10003580_pt1 | contig 27335 bp, 23 predicted proteins | sample MAT04_FD_78384 | JGI IMG/M metagenome (GOLD analysis project Ga0105047, IMG submission 78384) | Freshwater microbial communities from Lake Fryxell liftoff mats and glacier meltwater in Antarctica - MAT-04 (megahit assembly) | ecosystem: Environmental > Aquatic > Freshwater > Ice > Liftoff... | reverse complement strand
GTAAGAAAAAAGGTGGCGGCCTGGAGAAAGCCGTTGCGGAAACGACCAGCGACCGGCGGGTCATCATTACCCAGGAAAAGACGGAAGCCGACGGCACCATCACCCACAGCATCGGCAAGGCCGATAAAGCGACCTACGACGCGGTGACGGGGGACATCGTCCTGACCGGGTCGCCGGATGTGATTCAAGGGATCAACCGGGTCGTGGCCACGGAGCCCGGCACCGTCATGACGCTCAACCGCGATGGCCACATGAAGGCGGTGGGTGCGCACAAAACCATTATCACCGATAAGGGCAGCGCCGGACTTTAAGCTCGTGCCGACTACTTCCATTTCCAAGCCCGAGGCGACGGGCAAGCAGGTCCTCCGCACGGAAAAACTGGTAAAAATCTACGGCGGTCGCGCCGTGGTGAACGGCGTGGATATCAACTGCCGCAGCGGCGAGATCGTCGGATTGCTTGGACCCAACGGCGCGGGCAAGACGACCAGCTTCTACATGGTGGTCGGCCTCGTGCGGCCGAACAGTGGGCGCGTTTTTTTCGAGGATAAGGAAGTGACCGACTTCCCGATGTTCAAACGCGCCCGGATGGGCATGGGTTACCTGCCGCAGGAGGAGTCGATCTTTCGCAAGATGACCGTCGAACAGAACATCATGGCGATCCTCGAGACGCAGCCGCTCAATCGCAAGGAGCGCAAACATCGCTGCGAGGAGTTGCTCACGCAGTTTGGCATCGAGCATGTGGCCAAACAACTCGCGCTGACTCTCTCCGGCGGTGAAAAGCGCCGCCTGACGATCGCCCGTTCGCTGGTCACCAAGCCGAGTTTGCTCATGTTGGACGAACCATTCAGCGGCGTTGATCCGATTGCCGTCTATGACGTGCAGCAGATCATCAAGAATCTCGGCGACATCGGCCTCGGCATTCTCATCACCGATCACAATGTCCGCGAGACGCTGAATATCGTGGACCGCGCCTATCTCATCTCCGAGGGCAAAGTCGTCACCCAGGGCGACAAGGATTTCCTGCTCAACGACCCCGTCGCCCGGAAAGTCTATCTCGGCGAAAGCTTTCAGATGTAACCCCAGCAACCAACAGAAAGGCCCAGCATGCAAACCGCCAACGTCAACGTTCCGATCAGAGTCACCGGACGCCATGTCAGCGTCACCGAACCGATCAAGGGCTACGCCGCCTCGAAGATCGAGCACCTGCATCTCGATTACCCGCGGATCATCGAGGCGCACGTCATTCTCGACGTGGAGAAACACCGGCATTTCGCCGAGATCATCATGCACTGCAACAATCACATCACCATCGAGGCCAGTCACACGACCGATGACATGTATGCCTCGATCGACGGCGTGGTCGCCAAGATCGCGCAGCAGATGCGGAAATATAAGACGAAGATCCTCAAGAGCCACCGACCGCGCGGTCAGCAGTCGATCCGACACATCGAAGAGCAGGTGCTGCACATCGAGGATACTTTCCATGAGATCGAGAACTCCGAGCCTTTGGTCATCAAGACCGAGCGCTATCCGGTGAAGCCGATGTTCGTCGATGAAGCGGTTTTACAGATCGAGATGTCGAACCGGCAGTTCGTCGTTTTCCAGAACGCCAAGACGGAGAAGGTGAATATTCTCTATCGGCGCAAGGATAGCGGCTTTGGCCTGATCGAACCGACCTTCGCGTAGCTCGAAAACCAAGAAGGACGCTCTGCGCGCCCCGGCGGCCTGGAAATTGGGGACTCCGCAAGTCCCTCCGGGAAGGTTTTTTCGCTCCGTGCCCATTTTGCGCTTTCGGCGGATTTTCACAGGTGGCTAGAGTGCAGCCACTTGATGAACTCCCCCGAAGCCAAACATCCAACGCTCACGGTTGGCGAGTTTTACACCCGGCACTCCGAGGCGTTGCAGATGAAATTGCTCGGGTCGAGCAACGGTTTCGACCGGCGCATCCGGGAGCCCACCATCAACCGTCCCGGCCTCGCACTCTCCGGGTTTTTCAGCTACTTCGCGGACCGGCGTATCCAGGTCTTCGGCAGCGCGGAGCATTCCTACCTGAAAAGCCTGCCCGAGGCCGAGGCGCGCACCCGCTGTCAGGCGCTCTGCGCGCGCCACCTTCCCTGCCTCGTCGTCTCCCGGGGCACCAAACCCCCGCCCGCCTTGCTCGAAGCCGCCGAAGCCGCCGGGATCGCCGTCTTTCGCACGCCGATGGTGACGATGAAATTTATCAACGCCGCCACGCTCGCGCTCGAGTTCGACTTTGCGCCGCTGAAGAGCGAATACGGCAGCATGATGGACATCATGGGCGTGGGGACCCTCATTCGCGGATCGAGCGGCATCGGCAAAAGCGAGTGCGTGCTCGGTCTGATCGAGCGCGGCCACAGCCTGGTGAGTGACGACATGACCCGTTTCCGCGCCCTCGAGGGCAAGGAACTCGTCGGCACTTCCCCCGATCTCACCCGGCACCACATGGAAGTCCGCGGCCTTGGCGTGATCAATGTCATGTCGATCTTCGGCATCGGTTCCGTGCGCTTGGAAAAGCGCCTCGACCTCATCGTCACACTAAAGGATTGGCAGGAATTGGAGGACGTGGATAGGATCGGGCTCGATCAGGAGTATTACGAGATACTCGAGATCCTGATCCCTCACGTCACCATCCCCGTGAGGACGGGCCGCGACCTGGCCCGCCTTGTGGAAGTGGCGGCGCTGGACCAGAAGCTGAAAAGCATGGGCCAGAACAGTGCGGTGGAATTTAATCAACGCTTGCTGAACCTGATGCAGAAGAAGAAAGAGCAATAATGGGCCTATTGAGCCGCAAACCCGAAACGACTTCCCAGTCCAAAACCACGAGGGAGCTGATCATCGTCAATCGACTCGGTTTGCACGCCCGTCCCTCGGCGATGTTCGTCAAGACGGCGAGCCGCTTCAAATGCGAAATCTGGGTCGAGAAGGACGGCGAGCGGGTGAATGGGAAAAGCATCATGGGCCTCATGATGCTCGCGGCGGGTCAGGGTTCGAAGCTGCTCGTCACCTGCGAAGGTGCCGACGGCGACAAGGCGCTGGCCGAAATCGAGGAAATCATCCGGCGCAAGTTCGATGAGGATTGACCGGCGCGTCTTCCTCCCGCTGCTCCCCCTCTCATGAGCGATCCCGCCCCCGGCTCCAGCCAGGAAAAGCGCTATCAAGGCGTCGGCGTCTCGCCCGGCATCGCGCGCGGCACCATCTTCGTCTATCGGCCTGACGACGATACGCCCCCGCAACGCCGGATCGAGGAAAGCGAAATCCCCGAAGAAATCGCCCGCTTCGAAGCCGCGCTCATCGCGACGCGCGCTCAGATTCTCGAAATGCAGCAGCGCATCGCCGAGTCGATCGGTGCGAAAGATGCGGGCATTTTCGACGCGCATCTGCTCGTCGTCGAAGACCGCACGCTGATCGACGAAGTCCTCAAGACGCTCGCCCGCGACCGCTACAACGTGGAGCACATCTTCCAGAGCGTGGCCGGCCGCTACGCCAAGACGCTCAGCGAAATCGACGACCCGTATCTGCGCGAGCGCGCGCTCGACATCCACGACGTCACCCGCCGCGTCGTCCACAATCTCATGGGCAAGGAGCGCCGCGATTTGGCCAGCGTCACCACGCCGCACATCCTTATCGCGCATAATCTGGCGCCGTCCGACACCGCGCAGCTCAACCGTCAGCTCGTCCTCGGTTTCGGCACCGACGTCGGCAGCAAGACCTCGCATACCGCGATCATGGCACGCTCGCTGAACATCCCGGCGATCGTCGGCCTGCACGATGCCAGCACCCAGCTCGCGACCGGCGACCACATCCTCCTCGATGGCTACAACGGCATCGTCATCATCAACCCGAGCGACCAGACGCTCTGGGAATACGGCGAACTCGAAGTCAAGAAAACCGAGGTCGAGGAAAAGCTCACCCATCTTCGCGAAACCGCCTCCACGACCCTCGACGGTCGCCACGTCGTCCTCTCGGCGAATATCGAACTCCCGGAAGACCTCGACCTCGTGAAGCAGGTTGGCGCCGAGGGCGTCGGCCTGTACCGCACGGAGTTTTTCTACCTGAACAAAGCGGAACTCCCGAACGAGGAGGATCAGTATCGGGCTTATCGGAGAGTCGCCGAATCCGTCCTGCCGCACAGCACGATCATCCGCACGCTCGATCTCGGCGGCGACAAATTCATGAGTGCGCTCCACATGCCCGAGGAGCTGAATCCTTTCCTCGGCTGGCGGGCCATCCGGTTCTGTCTCGAGCGCGTGGATATTTTCAAAACGCAGATCCGCGCCATCCTCCGCGCCAGCGCCGTGGGCAACGTGAAGATCATGTATCCCATGATCTCGGGCGTCGATGAACTGCGCAAAGCCAACATCATTCTCGAAGAATGCCGCGCCGAACTGCGCGCCGAGGGCCTGCCGTTCAACGAAGACATGGAAGTCGGTGCAATGATCGAGATTCCCAGCGCGGCCATCTCCGCCGACATCCTTGCCAAGGAAGTCGATTTCTTCAGCATCGGCACCAACGACCTCATCCAGTATTCGATCGCCGTCGATCGGCTCAACGAGCACATCGCGCATCTCTACGAGCCCACGCATCCCGCGATCATCCGCCTCATCCGCATGACCGTCGATGCGGCGCACGCGCACAATCTGTGGGTCGGCGTCTGCGGTGAAATGGGCGGCGACATCGCGCTCACTCCGCTCCTCCTCGGTCTCGGCGTCGATGAACTCAGCACCGGCGCCGCGCTCGTCCCGCGCGTGAAGCGCGCCGTGCAGGCGCTCGACATCGCCGCCTGCCTGCAGCTGATCGATGACATCAAGCACCTCGATTCCGCTGCTGCGATCCTCGCGAAATGCGAAGAAGTCGCCCGCGCTCATTACCCTGAACTGCTCTAACCAAGCGCTCTCCCCATGACCCCTCGAATTCTCTCCGCCGTGCTCGTTGGGGGGCGGCCTTTTGTTTGCCGGATGCCTTCCCGAGTCGAAGAACCCGCTTTCGACTCCGCAGATCTCGACTATCGATGCACGGATCGAGGGCGTTTACGCGCAGCAGAAGGAAAAATCCGACGAATCACCCGCCTATTGGCACTTTCACTACCGCGGTGCCAAACCCGGCGCGGACAACCGCGCGCGCAGCACCCCGTGGATCGAAATCCTCGGCGTCAGCCACGAAAAGGACAGTGGCTTGGACAACGGGCACTATCGCGCACTCGCCACCCATCTCGGTGGGCACGACTATCTCAGCTTCGTGGATCTTGGCCCGGATGGAGCGCGAAAGAGTGCCGGTAATTTCAGCTTCGCGCGTTACGAAGTGAATTGGCGCGGGAACCTCCGCATCTGGATCGTTGACAAAAATGCCATCGCCGCCGCCATCAAATCCGGCCAATTGCGCGGCACGGTCAAGGTCGGCAAGTGGAACACGAGCGTCCTTGTGACCGATACGACCGCCCGGCTCGCCGCTTATTTCGCGGCCGCCGAACCCGCAAAATTATTCAGCGGAAAACCGATGGTCTTTCGCCGGGTTGAGCGCTGAGTTTCAGCCGACGACGCGCCGCACCACTTCCTCGAGCACGGCCACATGCGCGGCTACGCGCTGCTCCAGGGCAAACTCCGACGGCGTCTCGAAGGTGAACGTCCGCCCCGCATGTTCGAGGTGCAGCCAGATCGCCTCCGGGTAGCCGATCTGTGCGAAGTGCCGGCGGTCGATCCGTCGCCGATAAAGTCCACCGCCCAGCTTTCGTCCGTCAATCCGCGGACGTGGATCGATCGGCACATGCGCGCGCGCCGCGTTCAGCAGAGCCTCGCCCCAGTAGGGCCGGGCCCGCAGCACTTCGTAGAGGTAAATCCCCTGTCCATCGTAATCCTCGTGCAACATCAACCCGACGGAAAACTGCCGCCCTGCGGCCAACCGGCGCACCGCCTGCACCATCGGTTGATTCCCCTCCTGAAAGAGCCGGTTGAGATCGAGGCCTTGCGCATTCGCGCGGGTGTTCTTCACGAGTCCCCACGGATTGAGACACGGCAGGAGCAGTAATGGCAGCTTCGCCAGCCATCGGCCCTGAGCTTCCGCCCACGTGATCAGGCCTTCCGTCGCGGCCGGTTCATCACCGTGAATCCCGGCGGAAACGTAAATGCCACCGGCCTCGGCGAGCGCCGGCGTGCGGAGGGAGAAAAGATCGTAACCGTCCGCATGCGCCAGCCGTCGCAAGGGCACGCCGGCCTTGCGCGCCACCGCGCGCCAGCGCTCGACGAGGTGGCGATAGTCGTGCGCGCGGTGATTCACAGCTCCTTGAGCAGCCGCTCGTGAATGCCACCAAAGCCACCGTTGCTCAGGATCACAATCACGTCGCGCTCCTGCACCAGCGGCTTCAGGCGGGCGATGATGGCGGTCACATCCGGTTCGTAAAAGGCCGACTTCCCTGTCGCCGCGATATCGGCCACCACCTGCGCCGGATCGAGGCGATTGTCGCTCGCGAGCTGATCCAGTCGCGCCACTTGCGCGAGGATCACGCCATCCGCCTCGTTCAGCGCCGCCGGCAACTCGTGCTGGAAGACCGCACGTCGCGTGGTATTCGAGCGCGGCTCGAAGATCGCCCACAAGCGCCGCCCCGGATATTGGTGACGCAGCCCGCGCAGCGTCTCCCGGATTGCCGTCGGGTGATGCCCGAAGTCGTCGATCACCGTGATCCCGCGCACTTCGCCGCGCACTTCCTGCCGGCGCTTCACGCCTTCGAATGCCGCCACCGCCTTCGCAATCGTGTCGAGCGGCACGCCGTAGAAATGGGCCGCGCTGATCGCCATCGCCGCATTGCGCACGTTGTATTCGCCGACTGCCTGGATCGTAAAACGCGAGTCGAGCAGCGTGAACGACGACCCCTGCGGGTCGTAGGCCACGTTGCGGATATGCCGCGAGGCGTTCGGCGAGAAGCCCACCTCCACGAGTTGCGCGTGGCAGTTCCCGGCCACGTCGATGCAGTTCTGATCGTCGCCGTTGATCAGCACCATGCCGTTCTCCGGCACGATGTTCAGCATCCGGCGGAAGCTCAGCTTGATCGCGTCGAGATCGTCGAAGATGTCCGCGTGGTCGAACTCGATGTTGTTCACGATGACCAACTCCGGGAGGTAGTGGACGAACTTCGAGCGTTTATCGAAGAACGCCGTGTCGTACTCGTCGCCCTCGATCACGAAATACTTGGAATCATGCAGGCTCGAGCCCTGCCCAAGATTCCTGGCGATGCCGCCGATCATGTATGCCGGGTGCAGTCCCGCGCTTTGCAGGATCCATGTGAGCAGCGAAGTCGTCGTCGTTTTCCCGTGCGTGCCGGTCACGACGAGGTTGTGTTTTCCGCGCAGGAAAAACTGCTTCAGCGTCTCCGGCAACGAGAGGTAATAGAGCTTGCGATTGAGCACCGCCTCGATCTCCACATTGCCGCGCGAGATGGCATTGCCGACGACGATGAGGTCCGCTTCCGCCGGGATGTTCTCCGCCTTGTATCCCTCGCGCAGCGTGATCCCCTTGCTTTCGAGGAACGTGGACATCGGTGGATACACCGCGGCATCCGAGCCGGTGACGGTGTAACCCTGCGCGCGCATGGCCGCGGCCACGGCGCCCATAGCGGTGCCGCAGATGCCGATAAAGTGAACGTGATGGATCTCCTGTTTCATGATGGGCGGAAAAGAGCGCGCACCCTATCGCCCGACCCGCCTGAGCGCAACGCGGGAGAGCATGCTTAACGACAACCCGTCGAATCGGACTCGTCATTGCTCATGCTTGTCGAACTTGTGGATAGCGGGCGGTCAAGTCGGACCTGGAAAAACTCGGCGTGCCGGTGCGCATGGTGGAGTTCGATAAAGGGGGGCATGGCGTGGGCGATCTGATTCCGCAACGCGTGCGCAGCGGTTTCCCGGCTGCGAAATGGCCGGATTTGCTGCGGCAGTGGCTCGATGAAATTTCTCCGCTCGCCGCAAGCCGTTCGCCCAGTCTGTGAGGCCGGTGTTCGATGGCGCGTGGAAGGGGCATTCATTTGCCGCCCTCGTTTTCAGCCGGCAGATTTTCACCTCCCGCACCGCTCCGCGTGCGTAAAGTGCCAAATGCGCCGATTTTCACCCACAGTTTGTGGGACCGATCTCTCCTTCAGCGCCGCCCTGTTCGTGGTGGGCCATCATTGAGGGCACGGACACGACCGAATGTCGCATCGCTCAGTTTCGCGTAGCCTTTTGCATCGCTCTCCGATGAATGTGGCCGGCGTGTCAGCACCTTTTACCAAATAAATGATACCGGAATACTGGCCCTGGATTGGATTCGGCATCTTCGTCATCGTCATGCTCGCCCTCGACCTGGGCGTCTTTCATCGCGAGAGCCACGAAGTGCACATCAAGGAAGCGCTCGTCTGGTGTGGCGTGTGGCTGACGCTGGCGGCGATTTTCAATGCCGGCATCTTCTATTGGCGCGGCACCACCTCGGGCCTGGAGTTTACGGCTGGCTACGTCATGGAGCTCTCGCTCAGCGTCGATAATCTCTTCGTTTTTCTGCTCCTCTTCCGCTTCTTCCGCGTGCCTGTCGAGTATCAGCACAAGGTGCTGTTTTGGGGCATCCTCGGGGCGTTGGTCATGCGGGCGGGGTTTATCGCCATGGGCATCTCGCTCATTCAGAACTTCCATTGGATCATCTACGTCTTCGGCGCGTTCCTCATCTACACCGGCATCCGCATCGCCTTCCAAAAAGAGCAGGAGATCCATCCCGAGAAAAATCCGGTGATCAAGCTCGCCCACCGGATTTTCCCGACCACCCCCGATTACGTGGGCAACCGCTTTTTCACCAAAATGAATGGTCGCACGGCGGTGACACCGCTCTTCATCGTGCTGCTGATGGTGGAAACGACGGACCTGATTTTTGCCGTGGATTCGGTGCCCGCGGTACTCGCGATCACCACCGACCCGTTCATCGTCTATACCTCGAATGTCTTCGCGATCCTCGGCCTGCGTTCCATGTTTTTCGCGCTCTCCGGGGTCATGAAGCTCTTTCATTTCCTGCACTACGGACTCTCGGCGGTGCTCGTTTTTGTCGGGGCGAAGATGCTGCTCGCCGACCTCATCCACCTGCCCACCTGGGTCTCACTCGTCGTGATCGCGACGCTTCTGGGGACGGCCATCATCGCCTCCCTGATCGCGACGCGGAACAAAAGCTGAGAAAACCGAAGGGGGGCGGAAGTCCCGGAACTGCCGCCGATCTTGCGCCCTTCGCCGGATGCGCCCATGGAGACGATTTTGGAGTTTGGAAGGCGCGATGGTTTTCATGGTGGCAAAGTAGGCGGGACTTCCCAGTCCCGCGCGCGGCGATGCGGCTCTGGGAAGAGCCGCCTACGTTCGCGGGAGCGACAGCGGTATTTAAGCCGCTCCAAACAATGAGAACGTTGTCTCGCGAGCAGGTCCTCGGCGTGGACCACCGCGCCCAGACTTGAGCGTCCCTGGCAGTCAGCGATCGACGGCCCTTCGGGAAACGAATTTGTGCATTGATTCCACGGACGAAACCTCAAAGGGTTCGCGGCCATGTCCGGGTTAGCCGTTTACCGCGTTTTTTGGATCGGCGTCTTTGCTGCTTTGATGGCGGTCGGCGGGACGATGGTCGGGAAGCCGCACTCGAACGTGCTGCTCGTGGATCGGGGGCGGGATAGTTCGGTGAATGCCGTGCTGAACCGGACGCTGGGTGAGCCGGAGCTGGCGCCGCGGATCACGGAATGGCTGGGGCGGATTGCCGCGCGGGCGTGCGGTCCTGGTGCTGGCCGCGCCGGACGATATTTCGGCTGTCCTGACCGCCGATGTCATTTCGTATCTCGCCTGGCCGCGACCCGTCGTGGTGAGTTTTGAGCGCGAACAGTCGCTCAAGTTGCTGCGGAATTTCCGGGAGCGCTATTGCGCGGTCGGCTTCTGCTATTTGCCTCCGCTGCCCGGTCCGACCACGGGAACGTCGTTTGGGCCCGCGCTCACCTTCATCCTTTCGGAGCCCAATCCAGAGTGAGGACGCTCGGCATTTTGCTCGCGGTGCTGACCGTGTTTGCGGCGGGAAGCGGCCTGACGCTCGCGCTGTGGCGCCGGTCGGGGGCGATCCTCGCTGCGGAGTTTTTCGGCCTGGCGTGGCTGCTCGGAGCCGGGGTGGTTTCCGCGCTTTTGGCGTTGGCCGGGATCGGGCTCACCGGCGGGGCGCTCTTTGCCGTGGTCACCCTCGGCACACTTTTGCTTGGCGCGCTCGGCGTGCAGCGACTGCGTGAGGGTGCTCGCATCGAAACGGGATGGGCGGGCGCGCCCGCCTGGGAGAAGTGGCTGAGCGTGATTGCGCTGATTCCGATCGGCTATATCGCCGCAGTGACTTTTCGGGACGCGATGAATTGGGACGGTCTTCTGATTTGGGAATCCAAGGCGCGGCATGCGTTCCTCGCCGGCGGTTCGTTGCCGGCGGAGTATTTTTCCGATGCGACGCGGGTGCGCAATCATCCGAACTATCCGTTGTACCTGCCCTTCACCGAATTGTGGGTTTACCTCTGGATCGGGGACTGCGACCAGACGGCGGTGAAGGCGATATTCCCGATTTTCTACGCTGCGGCGATGGCGCTGCTCTGGAGCGCAACGTGGCGTCTGAGCGGACGGCTTTGGGTGGCGGCGCTGACGGCGCTGGTGCCGCTCTTCGTGCCTTTGATGGCCGATCACGGTCTCGGGTTGCTCCAGAGCTACGCCGATTTTCTCCTCGGCTCCGTCTATCTGGCCGCGGTGGGCGCGCTGCTGGCCTGGCGGCTCAAGGGCGTGGAAGGAGCCTGGCCGGTCGCGGTCGCGTGCGCGGCGTTGCTCCCGTGGATCAAGCAGGAAGGGATGCTGCTGCTCGGTAGTCTCGTTCTTCTGGCAGCGCTCGTGCATGGCTGGCGCGACTGGAAGCGCACACTGCTCTTCGCCCTGCCCGGGATCGGCATCGTGGTGGCCTGGCGCATCGCGATGCATTCCGTTCACGTCGTGGACGGGACGGCCTTTCAAGCACTGACGCTGGAGAATCTGCGCGCGAATCTCCCGCGCCTCGGGCCGATCATTTATTTGATGGGCGCCCAACTTGCGCTGCTCAAGGCGTGGAGCCTGTTGTGGTTGGCGGTGCCGGTGGCGCTGGCCTGTCTCGCGGCCCAGCGGCGGCGCGAAGCACTCTGGCTCGCCGTGGCGCTGCTCGTGCCGCTGCTGCTTGATGTGATCCCGTATTTGTTCACGCGGCTCGACCTCGTCTTTCACATCGCCACGTCGCTGGACCGGCTGATTCTCCAGCTCTCGCTGGTGGCGGTGCTATGTCTGGGGCTGGCGCTGGAGGGAAGCCGCCGGCCACCAGCGCCGCCGGGTGCTTGATCGTCAGTCGGTGTGCTTCGGCGCGCGCACGGTGCCTTCGGCGAGATCACGGGCGCGGCGCTCGACGATGCGCGTGGCGACCTCCTCGACCATCTGCTCGAGCAGGAGCCGGAGGTGCGAACCGGCGCGATAGTCGGCGGGCGCGATGTGGCGCACGCGATCGGCGTGCGTCGAGAGCTGGTAGCATTTTTTGAAGGAACTGCGCGATGGATCGGTCGCGTTGTAAACCGCGATGGCGTGACCGCCGTGCTGGCGGACGACGGTGAAGCAGGGCACGTCGGTCGGGCCGTCGCCGATGTAGATCATGTGCTCGAACGGCACGGGCCGCAGATCGGCGGGCATGTGATCGTTCACGTCCTGCGAGTAGTCGAGCAGCCCCTTGTTGATGCGGAAAAGGAACTGCGTCTTCTGCGTGTGGCTGATCGCGCGCTTCGGAAAAGCGATGCGGCCTTCGCGGTCCTCGGCAAATTCGCAGCCGAACATCGCGCGGATGTAGGGCGCGAGCCGCGAGCCTTCGATGAGCACCTTCAAGCCGCTGGAGATGATGTAGTGCTCGACCTTGATCCCGTGGGCCTGGTGCTGCGGCGTGAGCAGGCCCTTCTCAAACTGCTCGAACATCTCGGGCAAGCCGGGAAAAAATTGCAGCCCCCCGCCGAGTTCGCGCAGCCGGGCATTGGTCGGGCGGTCGATCTCGAGGTAGTCGAGGAGCGCCTTCATGTAGGCGAGTTCGTTGTCGTAGCCTTCTTCTTTCACCAGCGTGTGGCAGCGGCCCCAGAATTTTTTGGCGTCGATGCCGAAGGTCGGGAAGAGCACTTCGTCCTGCATGTAATTGGGCGAGAGCGTCTGGTCGTAGTCGTAAACGATGGCGATGATGTTTTGCGGAGCACTCATGGGGAAAATTCGAAACGCGAAATCCGAAACTCGAAACACATTCGAAAAAGTTGGAAGGCAGGAAAGGGGAGGATGCGTGCTCAGGCGGTTTCGGTCATTACACTTCTTTCGAGATTGTTGCGGATTTGGCCCGCCTCCGTCCGCGGCTGTTCCGCTGCGCTCGGCTCGAGTTTCGGATCTCGAATTTTTACCGAACGAGATTTTTCAGCGCGGGCTCCAACTCGGGAAACCGAAACCCAAAGCCGTGCTCCAAAGCGGCGGCCGGGAGGACGCGTTTGCTGTCGAGGAGTTCGGCGGAGAAGCCGCCGAGGGCCGCGCGCAGGGCGAAGGCCGGAATGTGCAGGAAAGCGGGACGGTGGACCGCTTGAGCGAGAGCGCGGGTGAAGTCGGCGTTGCGCACCGGCCAGGGCGCGGCGGCGTTGAGCGGACCGTGCACCTCCAGGTTTTCCGCGGCGAAGAGGAAGAGCTGGGCGGCGTCTTCGAGGTGAATCCATGACATCCACTGGCGTCCGCTGCCGAGGCGTCCGCCGAGACCGAAGCGGAAGGGCCGGGACATCAGCGGAAGTGCGCCCCCGTCCGGACCGAGAACGACGGCTGTCCGGAGCAGGGCGACGCGCACGCCTTGCGCTTTCCGCGCTTCGGCTTCCCACGCCTGCACGGTCTCGGCGAGAAAGCCGCGGCCGGCAGGCGCAGTTTCGGTGAGTTCCTCGTCGCCGCGATCGCCGTAGAAGCCAATGGCCGAGCCGCTGACCAGGACTTCGGGCTTCTCCGTGGCGGCGTTGATCGCTTCGACAACGCGACGGGTGCCGAGCACGCGGCTTTCGACGATGCGGCGCTTCTTTGCCGGAGTCCAAAGTCCGGCGACACTTTCGCCGGCGAGGTGGATGAGCGCTTCACAACCGGTAATGTCGGGCGGCTCCTCGAGCGAGAAGGCGCGCATCGTGCAGCCGGGGAGGGTGCGCCGCGGGTCGCGGGTGAAGGCGATGATTTCGTGTCCGCGCCGCAGCGCGAGATCGAGGATTTTTCCACCGAGAAATCCGGACGCGCCGGTGAGGCCGAGATGCATGTTGGGATGGGAGTATGACGGGTGAACCTTACCGCGCCACTTTCTCTTCGAACGATCCGCCGGTAACGACGCATCCGCATCCAACTCTCCTGTCGCATGTTGCGCGATCTTCGGATATAAATCCTCCATAGAACAGGCGGCGCCACGGCACCGCAAGACACGGAGGCACCCCCCACATGCCCACCCAGGCCGAAATCATTGTCAAAGAAGGCGCCCGCGCCTTGGGACATTATTACCTCGGTCCGGGCGAATACGTCATCGGCCGCGACCTCTCCTGCGACATCCTGCTCGACTGCGCCGGGGTTTCGCCCCAGCACGCGCGTCTTACGATCACGCCCGATCGTTTGCTGGTCTGCGATCTCGATAGCACCAACGGCACCTTTGTGGGAGACGACGCGGTGGAAGGTTCCATCCTTCTGGACCCGGGGAAGTCGATTCGCTTTGGCAGTCACGGTCGTGCGGAAATCCGGATGATCGAACGGACGGCGGCTCCGAACGGCAACGGCCACAGAAAGGCCGGGAGTGGGAACGCCAAACTCCGAAAGACCCTCGACGAAGCGACGAACGAACGGGATGAGGCGCTGGCGCGTCTCGCCCGAATCGGGGCAGAAAAGGACGAGGCTTTTGCGACGCTCGCGGAAGTGCGCGGGGAGGTCACCGCGTTGACCACGCGAACCGCGGTTCTGGTCCGTGATCGCGACGAGTTGCTCGCCGAGCAGTTGGAAGCAGTGGCGCTGGTGGCGGAGCTTTCCGAAACGCGGAAGAAAGAAACGGAGTCTTTGGCCAGCCAATGCGAAAGGCTGCAGCGGGAGAAAGACGAGGAGGCACGGAAGTCCTCCGAACAACTGTGGGCCGTCTCCGAGGAGGTGCTGGCGCTGAAGAATGCGCGGGCCCGGTTCGAGACCGAGAAGCGGAGCATCTTCACCCAAGCCGACGAATCGCGCGCCGGCCACGAAGCGGAAATGGCCGCGTTGCGAGAAGCACGCGCGATGGCCGTCCGGGAACGCGACGAGGCGATGGGAGAAATGAAAAATTTCGATGCCAGCCTGAACCGCCAGATCGCACTCCTGCGGCATGAACGGGACCAGGTGATCGCGGAACGCGAGGCGGCGGTCGCCGCTTCCTCCCGAATCACCGCCGCACAAAAAGACCAGATCGTCGCGCTCATCGCCGAACGGGACACGCTCGCGCGGACGAAGGCGCAGCTTGCTCAGAAGGCCTCCGCCGAGCAGCAGGCGGTGGCGGCGCGGCTCCAGGCGCAGAAGGGACAACGCGACCAAATCGTCGGCGAAAAGGACGCGATACTGGCCGAAATGAGCGATGTGATCGACGCGCAGACGGATCAGATTGCATCGCTCAGTCGGGAGCACACCGAGATGGTGGAAAAGCACGATGCAACCGTGGCGCGGACGCAGGCGTTGTTCGACGAACTGACCGAAGTGCGCCAAGGCGCGGAGCAGCGGGGCATCACCGAACGCCAGCAGGTGGGCGCACAATTCGAGACGGTGCGCGCGGCGCTGGAAACCCAGATAGCCGCGGAAAAAACGCGCCTCGAAACTGCCTTGCGCGAACGCAATCAGTTGCGTGCCGAGCAGGGGGCGCTGGTCGCTGAGCTTTCCGAAAAGCAGAGGAAAGAAATCGAGGAGTCGAGCCGCCAGCGCGAGGCGCTGCAGAAAGAGCAGGAGGAGGAGGCGCGAAAGTCCTCCGAGCAACTGTGGGCCATCTCGGAGGAAGTGCTGGAGCTGAAGAATGCGCAGGCCCGGTCCGAAGCCGAGAGGCTGAGCCTCATCGCTCAAGCCGGCGAATTGCGCGCCAGCTACGAAGCCGAAAGCGCCGCGTTGCGAGAAGCGCGCGCGATGGCCCTCCGCGAGCGCGACGAGGCGCTGGGGGAAATGAAGAATTTCGACACCAGCCTGAACCGGCAGATCGAACTCCTGTGTCATGAGCGGGACCAGGCGATCGCGGAACGCGAAGCGGCGGTCGCCGCTTCCTCCCGCATCACTGCCGCGCAGAAAGACCAGATCGTCTCGCTCACTGCCGAACGGGATGCGCTGGCGCGGAAGAAGGTGGAGATCGCCGAGAAAGCCGCCGCCGGGAAGCAAGCGGTCGAGACGCAGCTCGCGGCCCTGACCGGACAACGCGACAAGATCGTTGGCGAGAAAGACGCGATGCTGGCGGCATCAAGCAGCGTGATCGACATGCAGAAGCGTCAGATCGAATCGCTCGATCAGCACCATGCCGAGATGGTGAAAGCGCGCGATGAGGCCCGGACGCGGACGCATGCGCTTGCCGGCGAACTGACCGAGTCTCGTCGGCGGGAAACCGAGGTGCGCCATAATGCGGAACATCGATGCATTACCGAACGGCAGCAGGTGACAGCGCAATGCGAGACGGTTCGCGCGACCCTGGATAGCCAGATCGTCGTGGGAAAAAAGGAACAGGAAGCCGCGCGGCAGGAACGCGACGAAGCCTTGCAAGGGATCGAGGCCCTGCGACTCGAACGCGATCAACCGAGATCAATCAAGCGCAAGCCCGGCAGCTCGAATCCTTGAACGAACAGTGCGCGGCCGGGGGGAAAGAAAAGGAGAGTGCGGTCGCGCAGCTCACGGGGGTGGTGGAAGCTCAGAAGGCGCAGATGGAATCCTTGCGCGTCGAGCGGGACTCGGCAGTGCGCGAGCAAGAGGCGGCGCTCGGGGAACTCATCCGCTTGAACTCAGCGCAGCAGCAGCAGCTCGGCGCGCTCGAAATGGACTATCTGAAATTGATCAAGGAACACGACGAGACTTCCGCGCAATGGAACGACGTGAATGCCACGCAGCGTGAGCAAATCCATTTCCTGGAGCGGCAACGGCTGCTCGCCATTCAGGAAAAGACCGACGGGCTCGCGCAATTTTCCCACACCAACGAAGTGCAACGCGGGCGGATCGAGGAGCTGCTTCGCGAGCGCAACGCCTTTGAACGGGAAATGGAGGAGGCTCGCGGCCGGCTCGGGCGCATTCACGAAGAACAACGGCGGGAAGCGGAATCGATCCTCCGCGAGCGGGATGAATTGCTGGCGAATCTGGCCGACCTGCGGTCCGAGTGCGATGCCCTGCGACGGGAGCGCGATGAGGAATTGGCGATGGAAGCACGGAGTCGAGAAAATCACCGGCTCCAACTCGAGGCGCTGGCGCAGGAGCGGGAGGAGTTGATCGACGAGCGGGATCACGCGCTCGTCCGGCTGGAGGCGGTCTCCCGGAACGGCGAGGAGGACGAACTCGTGAAGGCGCGTGCGACTCACAAGGCCGAGATGGAGGCGATGGCCGCGCAGCAAAAGAAGATTCGCACGGAGCGCGACGAAGCGCTGGCCCGACTGGAGCGCCTTAAAGAAAGTGAGAAACTTCAGTCCGAGAAGCTGGCCCGCGAAAGTCTCGACCTGGTCGAGGAGCGCGACCGGGCCATCGTGCGTCTGGAAAAGGCGCACGAGGAGTTTGGGAAGAGAGAAAGGGAGTGGGCCCAAACGCAGGGATACCTCGTGAAGGAACGGGACAAAGTGCTGGCCTTGCTGAACGAGGCGCGGGAGGCGCAGAAGGAGATCGAGCGGGCCTTCGATCCGGTGGCGCCTCTCCTTCAGGACTTTGCGGGTGCCGAAGAGGCGTTACCTCCCGTGGCCGCTGGCGAATCTTCCAGCCGGGAGAGCATGGCGCGGATGGACGCGGTGCTCGTGGAGCTAAAGGCGAGAATGCACGCCGCGCGGCAGAAGGCTGGCGAAGTCAGCCGAATCAAATCCTTCGAACTCTCCTCGGCGGAGAAATTGCTGACCCGCCATAAGTACGAGATCGGCGGCGAAATCGGAGCGGACGCTTCATTCGTGCAGGTCCGGGCGAAAGACGTGAACATGGATCGTGTAGTCGGGATGAAAATCGTCGCGGCAGACTCGGGCGGGCGCGAAGAAGGTCTCGCGCAACTGGTGACCGAAGCCCAGATCATCGGGCGCCTCGAACATCCCAATATCCAGCCGATGTATGAGCTGAGCGTGGACGAGACGGGCCGGGCCTTTTACACCGCCAAGCTGCTCACGGGCTCAAGCCTTGCGAAGATCCTGGATGACCTTCGGGCGAAGAAATCCAGGGCCATCGTCAATTTCGATTTGCGGCGGCTGCTCGTCATCTTCGATGGAGTCTGTCACGCGATGGCGTTTGCCCACGAAGTCGGGATAGCCCACGGCCAGCTTTCGGCCGACATGGTGAATGTCGGCAGTTTCGGCGAGGTCATCGTCACCGGATGGGAGCGGGCCCGGATCATTCAGCAGGAACAGATCGAGTCGTATGAGGAGGATTTGCGTCCCGATATTGCGGGCTTGGGAGATTTGCTTTTTCACATACTGACCCTGACGCCGCCGGTGCATGGGGAACCCAATCTGGGCCGTCCGGACCAAGGGTGGATGGTGCCAAAAGGGCTCTGGCGCCTGACGCGGCGGGTGCGGACGACGCGGGGAGCGGGGGCTTATCCGCGCGTCAAACAGATCCAGACGGAGGTGGAGGATTTCCGGCACGAACTGGGCCCGCGCGGAGGACGGGCGAGCGCTTTTGAAAAGGTGCAGCACTACCTTCACCACTGGCAGTGAGCAGCGCGCGGGCGGTCAGTCGAACTTCCCGTGCAGCCAGCGATACGGGAATTTGTCGCCGGGGCAATCGGTCGGCCAGCGCGGGGGGTTGATCTCGCGGTGCGCTTTCACGATCGCGAATTTGCGGTCGATCTTGCCGACCCGCTGGCGGAGGTAGCGCACGAGTTCCTCGGTGGCGTCGAGTTGCCGCTTGGTGGGGAGGTGGCGGTTGTAGTCGCCGACCAGGCAGATGCCGAGGGCGATGTTGTTCAGGAAATCGCTGTGGACGTGGCCGCCGTTGATCTGGCGCCGCCAGCGATTACCGATTTCGATTTCGCCGTCGCCGCTCGAGGTGCCGTTGCCGACGACGAAGTGGTAGGCGAGCCCGTTGGGCATCTTGCGGACCCGCAGATGGTAATACTCGAAGGCCTTGGCGTTGCCCTGGCGGGTGCCGCTGTTGTGGATGACGATGTAGCGCCAGCGCCGGGAGAGGACGGGGGCGCGGTCGATCTCGGAGCGGACGGATTTGGTGAGATATTTCCATTTTTCAAACCACCCGGCGGGTGGCGCGGGCTGGATGTTGCGCTGTTCCTCGAAGCCGGATTTTTCGATCACGATCGGCGCGGTGAACCTGGGCTTGGGGGTGGGGGTGACCGGCCGCGGGGTGACGGGTGGCGGTTTGGGTTTCGGGGTGGCTTCGGGCTCGGGCTTTGGTTTGGGTCTGGGAGTGGGTTCGGGTTCGGTTTTCGGACGGGGTTTGGGCGTGGTTTCCGGCTCGGGCATGGGCTCGGGCTTCGGCGTGGCGGGTGGCTCTGGAGGTGGGGTGGCCGCGGGCTGGATGGGCTTTGGCTTGGGCTTCGGGGTGGCTTCGGGCGCGGGCGTCAGCGGCAGGGTGCGCATCTCTTCGCGGGCCTTGAGGAATTGTTTCCGCCTCTCCTCGTCGGTCGCATCCGCCGCGAAGCCGCTCAATTTCAAAACCCAAAAGAGGAGCAACAAGGGGACGATGGCGCGCACGCGGCGGATGCTAAACCGAGAAAGGTGGATGGCGGAAGGATGAACGCGGACGAAATGTGCAAAAGTGCGCGGTTGCACTTCACCCTTCATCCTTCATCCTTGCGCCTTTCCCCATGACCTACTGCCTCAGCCTGCTTTGCCGCGAAGGGATCGTCTTTCTCTCCGACTCGCGGACCAGCGCCGGCGTGGATAACATCACCATTCAGCCGAAGATGCGCGTCTATGCGGAGAAGGGCGACCGCGTGATCTGCCTGATGACCTCGGGGAACCTGTCGGTCACGCAATCAGTCTATGCGCTGATCGAGGAAGATTTGGTGTTCGGCAAGACGGCGCCCGAGCACGGTCACCTCATGAATCAGGTCTCGCTTTACGAGACGGCGCGTTACGTCGGGAGGAAGATTCGCGAAGTGGCGGCGATGGACCGCGAGGCGCTCGAGGCGGCGGGCTTCGGCTTTAATATCAATGTCCTCATGGGCGGCCAGATCGCGGGGCAAAAACACGAGATTCATTACGTCTATCCTGTGGGGAATTCTCTCAAGGCCAGCGTAACCTCGCCGTTTCTCCAGATCGGTGAATTCAAATACGGCAAGCCGATCCTCGACCGCGGGTTTACTCACGAGACGCACCTCAATGAGGCGGTGACCTTTGGCATGCTCTCGATGGAGGCGACGGTGAAGTCGAACGTGTCGGTCGGTCCGCCGATCGACGTCTTTGCTTACGAAAAGGATTCGCTGGAGGTGAAGTACCGGTCGCGCCTGGAGGAAGGCGACGAGTATTTTCGCGAGATTCAGACGAAGTGGAGCGACGGGGTGGTGAAGCTGGTCGAGACGATGCCGCGGATGCGCTTCCCTGGCGTGGCCGACGAACCGGGGCCGAGTCACTCGTGAGCGCGCGGGTCCGGGTGAAAATCTGCGGCCTAACCAACGAGGCGGACGCCCGCGCGGCGATCGAACTCGGGGCGGATGCGCTGGGCTTCAACTTGTTTCCCGGTTCCCCGCGCTGCGTGGATCTCGATCGGGAGGCGGCGTGGATCGCGGCCCTGCCGCCTTTCGTCGCGCGGGTGGCGGTGCTCGTGAATGTTTCGCTCGCCGAGGCGCGCCGGGTCGCGGAGCATCCGGCGATCGATCTCGTGCAGTTTCACGGCGACGAAGACGAACCGTACTGCGCGGAGTTTGCCCGCCTCGGCCGGCCCTTCCTGAAAGCGCTGCGAGTGCGCGACGCCGGTTCAGTGCAGAGGGCCGATCGCTTCTCCACGCCCCACATGCTGCTCGACGCCCATGCGGACGACGCCTACGGCGGCACCGGCTTGCGGTTCGACCCGGCGATCGCGGTGGAAGCAGCCGGGAGATTCCCGGCGCTCCGCATCGTGCTCGCCGGTGGACTGCGGCCGGAAAATGTCGCCGCAGCGATGCGCGCGGCCCGGCCGTATGCCGTGGACGTGGCCAGCGGCGTGGAGAGCGCACCGGGGCGGAAGGATCGGGAGAAGATGGCGGCATTTGTGGCCGCGGCAGGGAGCGAGACGTAGAAAGTTTATCACCTCCGGCGCCTCAGTCGGTCGCTAGTAGATTCTCAGTTCCTCACATTTGAGATAAGGATTTTCTCGCAGTTGCGATAAATCTTCCATTTTCCGAGCGCCCCACTCGGCTGGCCTGCCTCGTGCTCTATCGAAGGCAGTAACCTCAGAATCGAAAGCTCACACCATGGCCAAACTTCACACCTCCCTCTGCGCGCTCGTCGTCTTTTCCGTGAGTGCCGCGTATGCGCAAGACCCCATTTTTCCGGTGGCACCGATCGCTCAGGCGACGCCGCCGGCCGTGCCTGCGCCCATTGAACCGCCGATTCAGGTGCCGGGATCGCAGCAAGTGATTCCGCCCGCGGTGGGTGATGCCTTGCCTGCGGGTACCGAGCCGTCCGCCATCCCCGGAGCGCCCGCTCTGCCGGCGGCACCCGCCCTCGCTCCAGGCGCCTCGCGTTTGAATGATTTCCAAGGCGATCCCATCGACCTCGTGCTTCGGACACTCGCCCGTCAGGCCAAGATGAACATCGTCGTGAGCGAGGCGGTTGCGACGACCGGCGGCACCGTGAGCATGCGTCTGGAAGACAAGTCGCCGAAAGAAGCCATCGAGATCATCGTCGAGTCGAAGGGCTTGATCATGGACGAAGGCAAAGGCGGCGTTTTCTACATCAAGACGCAGGCGGAAAAAGCCAAGGAACCGACGGAAAGTGGCAGCTACACCTTCAGCTACGCGCAGGCGGAGAAGGCGCTCCCCTTGCTCCAGACGCAGCTCCAGAGCGGCGTCGCCCCGCAGTTCGACCAGCGGACCAACACCATCTTCTATCGCGAAAACCGCTCGAATCTCGATAAGATCAACCTCTTCCTCGTGAGCATCGACAAGCCGACCCAGCAGGTCATGATCGAAGCGCGTCTCGTGGAAGTGACGGCCAACCCGCGGCAGAGCTACGGCATCAATTGGGGTGGCGTTTTCGGCGGCTCGGGCTCGCCTCAGACCATCGCTCTGGCCGGATCGAACAACTCGGCCAGCACCTTTAACAGCGGCAACACCATTGCCGGAACTTCGACTTCCACGGGTGCGGCGAGTTCCGTGAATGGAGTCCCGACCGGATCGAGTGGCGCCTCGACTTTCGCGAACAACACGGGGAACACCGGCAGCAATACCATCGTCAATTCCTTGACCCAAGGGGACAACCTCTTCGGTGCGGCGGGCAATTTCCTGCGCAACGCCAACAAGTTCTCCAGCCTCGGCAGTGCGGTGGCCGGCCAGTTCGCCATCCTGAGCGTGCCGCAGATGTCGATCACCCTGCGGATGCTCAACGAAGACAATGACGCGGAGTTCCTCGCCAACCCGCGGGTCGTCACTTCGAACAATCAAAAGGCCACGATCAAGATCGTCCGCCAGCAGCCGGTGCCGCAGCTCAACTTCAACGAACAGACCGCGCAGGCCGTGTTCAGCGGGTTCCAGGACAAGGAGTTCGGCAATACGCTGGTCGTCACGCCTTCGATCAACAAGGACGACTTCATCTCGATGAACGTGCAGCCCGAGATCAGCAACAAAGTCGGCGACGCAACCTTCATCTTCAGCGGCACCACGGTGACCAGCCCGGTCATCGACAAACGCACGCTCGACTCGAACGTGCTCATCCGCAGCGGCGACACGCTGGCCATCGGCGGCCTGCTCCAGGACGAAGTCGCCAAGGGCCGCAACAAGGTCCCGGTGCTCGGTGACATCCCGATCCTCGGTTACATGTTCCAGGAAAAGCTCAACACGCGGGTCAAGCGCAACCTGCTCATCTTCGTCACCCCGACGGTCATCAAGCAGGGGTTTGGGACCGGCCTCGAGGAGCAGGTCACCGGCCTGAACCACAGCGGCGAGGAATACGCCGACCCGAACGGCTGGCGGAACAACGCCAAAGGCGCCACGCGCCTGGTGCCAACCTCGAACCGTCAGGTCGCTTCTGATTATCCCAAGCCGGGCGTCCCGCCCGCCCCGAAGAAGACCGGCTGGCGCGCCAGTGCGGGTCCGCGGTAAGAAAAACTTTCACGGCGAACCGGGTCGCCTCTTAAGGGGGAAACCTCCCCGGCCAATCTCCCGATACCCCGCGCCGGCCAGCAATGGCCGGCGTTTGGTTTTCCCTCGGCGCCTAGGCCGTCAGATGCTCCTCGATGCAGCGTTCGAGCGCTTCGGGGCTGACGGGTTTGGCAAGAAAGGGAAAGCCGCCGATCTGCTTCGGGGCCTCGCCCGCCTCCTTGCGCGAAACGACCGCGGTTAAAAAGACGATGGGGATTCGCCTGTGCAGCGCGTCGGCTTTGATCGTCGCCGCGAGGTTGCCGCCATCGATGCCTGGCATGATGACATCGAGCAGGATGAGGTCCGGCTGAAAAGCGCGCGCGGTCGCGAGGGCGTGTCTTGAGTTGTTTTCTTCGCAGATTTCGTAGTGCCGCAGGACCAGCTTGAGCAGGCGTGTAAACCCCGCCTCGTCATCCACCACCAGGATTTTCTTCTTTTTCATAGGGGAACTTATTGGAGCCGATTTCGAAAGGGAGAACGGTCGCGCGCCCGCCCGCACCGCCATTCTCTCCTCCGTGGCGGATCGTCGGTGCATCGGCTCGCCGCCGATAGCCCCGGATTGCGGGCCGGAAGGGACCGAGGCCCGGCGCAAAATACCCTCCGACGAAATCACGCGCTGAGCTTCACCGGGGTCGCTTCCGGCGCGATGGCCATCGGTGTGGATGGTGCTGATGCATGGATACCGCATAAGGATTTCCTTGTTCCAACGTCGCAACATAGACCTCTCGATCGGAATTTAGGAAGAGATCTTCCCACGGCAGTGAAGGCGCGATTTTCGGTTTCCACTGCCGGGCACACACGAAGCTGGAAATTCTCCGCGCCTTCGCCCACCTTCGGCTCCGATGAAAGCCGTTCGCTTCGTTCTTTGGGCCGTCCTGCTCGGGTGCTTCCTGGCGTCTCTTTCGCGAGTTTCGGCGCAGACCGCCTCGGCCAGTAATGCCACGACCACGCTCTCTCCCGAGAAAAGTCGCAGCCGTGGATCCACCGCGCTGCTCCAGCCGCGCGCGCCGCTGGCGGGCCAGCCTTTCGACGACCGCGAACTCGATCTCTACCTCGAAGCCGAGGCGCGCAAGCTGTGGGCAGCCGGGCGTATTCAGGCGCTGCGTTTTGAGCGTCGCACGTGCGCCGTCCAAACCGCGATTCCGGGGACGGAAAAACTCGCCGGGCCCGTTCTCGCGGCGCGGGCCGAGGCCGCGACCCTGGTGCTCGGCGAATTTTCCCGCCAGGGCAAGAAGCGCGAGATCACCTTCAATGTGGCCGGCGGGGCTTTCGTCATCGCCTCGTCCGGCGTCTGCCTCACCAGCCTGCATGTCGCCCAGGACAAAGCCTCGCGCGGCTTTTGCGCGATGACTCGCGACGGCCGCGTCTTCCCCGTGCGCGAAATCCTCGCCCACGAATCGGTAAACGATCTTGCCATCTTCCAACTCGACCTGCCCGACGGCGTCACGCTTCCCTCGCTACCCCTCGCAGCCGAGCCTGCACCCGCCGGCACGCCGATTTTCGTCATGAGTCATCCCGACGACCGCTTCTATCTCCTCTCCACCGGCCACGTCGCGCGGCATACGCTCTGGCGCACGGAGGCTGGCGCCGAAGCGTTCATGACGATCACCGCCGATTTCGCGAAGGGCTCCAGCGGCTGTCCCGTGCTCGACGAGCGCGGTGCGGTCGTCGGCATCGTGAACAACACCGAGTCGATCTATTACGACGACGACGGGAAGAAAAAGCAGACGGACTTGCAGATGGTGGTGAAGAACGCCACACCCTCCTGGGCGGCGCACCCGATGCTGGGCAATGAACCCAAGCCATCGGGGGATGCATTGTCTGCGGCACCGCAGGGAAAGAACTAGCGGGCGTCCTTCTGCGCCTGATCGAAAAGCGCGCGCCAATAGTCGAGCCGTTCCTTCACGCGCTTCTCGTAGCCTTGATCGCCGGGCTCGTAGTAGCGGCGGCCCTCGGGGAGATAAGCCTGCGGGACGTAAGCGCCCTCGTGGTCGTGGCTGTATTGATAACCCTCGTGGCCGAAGGCTTTCTTCGCGCGTTTGCTCCCGCCGTCGCGCAGATGCCGCGGCACGGCCAGCGTCACGCCTTCCTTCACCTCCTTTTGCGCGGCGTGCAGCGCGGTGTAGGCCCGGTTCGATTTCGGGGCGGTGGCGAGATAGACCGTGGCGTGGGCGAGGGGAATCTGCGCTTCCGGCAAGCCGATAAATTCCACCGCCTGCTGCGCCGCGACCGCGACCACCAGGCCCTGCGGATCGGCCATGCCGATGTCTTCGCTGGCGAGAATGACGATCCGCCGGGCGATAAAGCGGATGTCTTCTCCAGCGTAGAGCATCTTCGCGAGCCAGTAGAGCGCCGCGTCGGGATCGCTGCCGCGGACGCTTTTGATGAAGGCGCTGATTGTGTCGTAGTGCTGATCGCCGTCGCCGTCATAGACCACCGCCTTCTTCTGGATCGATTCCTCGGCGATGGTGCGGTCGATATAGATCCAGTCCGGCGGGACGCGCTCCGGCGCGTCCCCATCTTGCCCGGATTCGGTCTGGGACGCGCCGGAGCGCGTCCCGCCGGGCGGGGTCGTGACCACCGCGATCTCCAGCGCGTTCAAGCAGCGCCGCGCATCGCCGTCGGCCACCGTGGCGAGATGCGCGAGCGCCTCGTCGGTGATCTCGATTTTCATTTTGCCGAAGCCCCGCTCCTCATCGACGAGCGCCCGCTTCTGCAAGGCGACGAGACTCGCGGGCGCGAGCGGTTCCAGTTGGAAAACCTGCGAGCGCGAGACGAGCGGCGAGTTGATGTAGAAGAAAGGATTGTGCGTCGTCGCACCGATGAGCCGCACCGTTCCGCGCTCGACGTCGGGCAGCAGCACGTCCTGCTGCGCTTTGTTCCAGCGATGGATTTCGTCGATGAAGAGAATTGTCTTCACGCCGCTCGCCGCGCGGTTCGCAGCCGTGGCGATGACCCGCCGCAGGTCCGCCACATTGCTCTCCACGCCGCTCAACCGCTCGAACCGCGACTCGGTCGCCCGCGCGATGATCTCCGCCAGCGTCGTCTTCCCCGTGCCCGGCGGGCCGAAGAGGATGATCGACGAAATGCGATCCGCCTCGATGGCCCGCCGCAGCAGCTTGCCCGGTGCGAGGATGTGCTCCTGGCCGGCGTATTCATCGAGCGTGCGCGGTCGCATCCGCTGGGCCAGCGGCGCATCGGCGCGGATCGTCTCCGCGGCGGGCGCGCTGTCATTCGTGAAAAGGTCGGACATTCCCGCGACACTACGCGCACCCGCGCGCTGCGACCAAAGCAGAATCATCCGCCACGCCGTCATTCTGAGCGGAGTGCAGCGGAGTCGAAGAATCCCGTGAAGACACCAGCGATTCGGCCATGGAATTTCTTCGGCGGTCTTCGGCTCTTCGACTGCGTTCCGTCCCGCCTGCGCCCACACGCAGTTCCGCTCAGAATGACCGCGCGAAGCGGGCTTCCGCATTGTCACCCGGACACGAAATACGCATCGTCCCCGCATGGCCACGCTCACCCGTCCTCCCGCGCTCCGCCGCTTCCTCGAACAGATCGGCACCGTCGATGCCGTCGGCATCGAGGAGCGCGTCGCCAAGTATCAGACCCGCAGCATCAAGAAAGCCTCCAAAGTCTTCGGCCTGAAACTCGCCGCGTCGATGATCGACCTCACCACGCTCGAAGGCAAAGACACGCCGGGGAAGGTCGCCTCCCTCTGCCAGAAAGCCATCCTCCCGCATGCCGGCCTCGACTGCCCCAGCACCGCCGCCGTCTGCGTCTATCCCGCCATGGTCCGGCACGCGCGGAAATACCTCGGCAGCAGCAAAGTCAAAATCGCCAGCGTCGCCACCGCCTTCCCCAGTGGACAGGCCCCGCTCAAGACCCGGCTTGAAGAGGTCCGCGGCGCCGTCGCTGCCGGAGCCGACGAAATCGACATGGTCATCAACCGCGGCGCCTTCCTCGCCGGCGAACTGCCGCTCGTGCAGGACGAAATCGCCGCCATCCTCGAAGCCTGCGGCCCGGCCACGCTGAAAGTCATCCTCGAGACCAGCGAACTCGAAACCTACGACAACATTCGCGCCGCCAGCTTCCTCGCCATGCGCGTCCTGCGCCCCGGCGACTTCATCAAAACGAGCACCGGCAAAACGAGCAGCAACGCCACCCTCGGCAACAACCAGGTCATGCTCGAAGCCATCCGCGACTTCTACCTCGATACCGGAATCGAGATCGCCATGAAACCCGCCGGCGGCATCCGCACCGCCAAGCAAGCCCTGCACTTCCTCACCGCCGTGAAGGAAACCCTCGGCGACGCCTGGCTGAACAATGCGCGTTACCGCTTCGGCGCCAGCTCCCTCCTCAACGACCTCCTGCGCCAACTGGAAAAAGAACGCACCGGCGCCTACCAGGCCCCGTGGATCTTTAGCGACGCCACCGAGGGCTACTGAAGAAACGTGGTGAATGAGCCGTCGTCGTGATGGGGCGGGCTCATCGCGGTGGCCACTGCCGTGCCCTCGCTGGTTCTGCCTATGCCAGCGCGCCTCCGTTTCCCGAACCGATATCTTTTTCATTAAAGGGCGAAAGCGGGAGGGCCGCATCCGACGCCGCGAAGATGCGCCCCCGCAACTTTAGCGACGCCGCCCAGGGGGGCGATTCAATCTGGGTCTCTGTGAGGGAGGTGCATTTGCTCTGGCCCGCCTCTGTGGGGGGGAGTACGGGGAAACGGCGTTTCCCCAAAAGGAAGGCGGCTTTCCCGTTGAGGAAGCGCCGTTTCCCAATGAGGAAAGGCGGTTTCCGGTGCGCGAAAG
>Ga0105047_10003579_pt1 | contig 27337 bp, 24 predicted proteins | sample MAT04_FD_78384 | JGI IMG/M metagenome (GOLD analysis project Ga0105047, IMG submission 78384) | Freshwater microbial communities from Lake Fryxell liftoff mats and glacier meltwater in Antarctica - MAT-04 (megahit assembly) | ecosystem: Environmental > Aquatic > Freshwater > Ice > Liftoff... | reverse complement strand
TTTAGTTAATTTCTGTCGCAGCTTACGCAGCTCTTGTTTTATTTTTATTTTACCTCGGGTTTACACCCGTGGCTACATGCTTTCGCCGCATTTGCGGCTGGCAAAAAACGACTATCAAATTTTTCAAACCCCTTAAAATCAGCCAAAAACCATTGACTTGTGGAATCGGCTCCTCTTTTGGATATCCAAACCTTAAGGATTATATTCCTAAGACCGCAAAGCGGTCGAAAGCATGTAGCCTAGAGGTGTAAACCTGTGGTATAATTGTGAATAAAAAAAGAGCCGTGTTCACATCCATCAAGTAAAGCTCATAATGGCGATGTCCATGCAAGGATGTGGTAAAGCAGAAAAACTCACCTGAAGGGTGCCAGTAAGGGGCCCAATTTACGGCATTGTTTTTTGTCATTTGTTTAACAGAGCTTCCATCGGCCTTAATAATGTAAACTTGCAAGTAATCCGCCTTGTCAGGATCTGCACGAAAAATAATTTCTTGGGTATCAGGTGAAAAAAATGGACCACCATTGTAACAATTGGTATGAGTGACTTGGAAAACATCAGTTCCATCCTCATTCATTGTATAAATCTGCATACTACCATTTTGATTGCCGGCAAAAACAATTTTTGAGCCATCATGTGAATAAGCGCATTCTGCATGATAGGCAACACCAGTTGTTAAGCTTTTTAAATCTGAACCATCAACATTTGCCTCATAAATATTCATGTAAGGTGTAAAATCCCATGAATAACTCCCCCCTTCTCTCTTATAACCTGGAATCGAAAGATAAAAATCAGGGTCGTTTAATCCGGGATCCTCATGGCTTGAGGCAAAAATGATTTTGTTTTTTGTTGGATGGAAGTTTGCACATGTGCAAGCACCAAAACCGGTACTTACCATTTGCGGTGTTTTTTGATCCAAATCCAATGTATAAATCTGGTAATTATTTTGCCCTAAAGGTACTGCCTGAAAAATAATAGTTTTTCCATCGGGAGAAAAATAACCTTACCCTGCTTTTTCAAAGCCCATTTCAACAAAGGTGATTTGCTAAATATTTTGTAATAACTCTGATTCAAGAGACGAATCAAATGTTTCTGTGGCAAATGACGTAATTGGTAAAAGAACCAATAGATAATGAAAGAATTGTCTAAATAGCATCTGCAATGCTTATATTTTGAATATAAACAATTGCAGACGCATTTAAATCAAAAGCAAAAGACAAAGGTTTCAAGTTAGAATAGCTAACTCTTAGACCTTATTTCTTTTCAGATTCTTCTTCTTCTTCGTCTTCATCTTCAAATTCCATAAGATCTTCATCATCAAAATCCATATCGTCGCCAAAAAGATCTTCTAAGAGGCTGTAAAATAGATTCAAGTGAGCAATGATAGAAATTTTTTCATTTTTTGCAAGAGTTGACAAATCATTTTGATTTGCAATTTTTTCATTTAAAATGTCTAAAACTTCAAGCATGAATTTGCTTTGTTCTGCAAGTTCCGGCTGCTCTTCAATAGCTGCTTGGATTTCAACGCGTGCATCTTCTAACTCACTCTTTAGCTCGTTAACATCCGGCATTTGTACAAATTCGCTCATAATTAACCCTTTAATGTTTTGGTTTTAAGTTTTGATACGTCATTATAGCCACATCGGATTTTCTTTTCAATTTTTTTTGTCAATTTCAATTAGTTCAGCCGCGAGTGTGGCGACAGAACTTCCTGTCTACTATACAAAACTTTAATTTTCGCACTATAATTAAATTTCAGAGTTATGCTATGATATTTACATGACAGCATTACTTACATTACACGATTTATCCAAATCTTTTGGAACCGAAGACCTTTTTGAAGACATATCCTTCACGGTTTCAGAAGGAGACAAAATTGGGCTGTTAGGCCCAAATGGCGCCGGCAAATCCACGCTTCTTAAAATCATCATGAATATTGAAGCGGCAGATAACGGCCACATCTCTAAGCGCCAAGGGCTTATTATTGGCTACGCTAGCCAATCCCCTGAATTTGCCGATGCCACACTTGAAGAAATCCTTATGCGTGAAATTCCACGAGGCGATCCGACCGATACTTTGACAAAAGCTAGAATTCTTCTTGGTAAAGCTCAATTTAATGATTACACCATAAGTGCAGCGAAACTTTCAGGCGGTTGGAAAAAACGTTTGGATATTGCACGCGCTTTAATGAAAGATCCTGACATCCTGCTTTTAGATGAACCTACCAACCACTTGGACTTGGAAGGCATTTTATGGCTCGAGAAATTCTTGGTCCGTGAAAAAACAGCTTTTGTAGTTGTGAGCCATGACCGCTATTTTCTTGATGTTGTTTCCAATAAGATCATCGAAATTAATAAATGTTATAAAACAGGTCTCTTTATTTCTAATGGCTCGATGGAGACCTACCACACAAGAAAACAAGAGTTTTTACAATCGCAGCTCCAATATGAGCGAGGCTTGGCCTCCCAAGCAAGAGGCGAAATCGCCTGGCTTAAAAAATCGCCAAAAGCCCGAACCACTAAATCAAGATCGCGCATTCAAAGAGCTGACGATTTGATTTCAGAGTTATCAGACGTTAAGGCGCGAAACAAAGTTAAGAAAATTGATATAGAAGTTTCTGCCTCAGATCGTGCCACAAAAAAATTACTTGTCGGTAAAAATCTTTCAAAAACGCTTGGAAAAGAATTATTTAAAGGCATTGATATTGTTTTGTCTCCGGGAACACGTCTTGGAATAGCCGGAAAGAATGGAACCGGGAAAACTACCCTTTTAAAAATCCTTGCAGGATTGATTCCGCTAGATACTGGCACAATTAAATATGCTGATGCCTTAAAACTTGTTTATTTTGATCAACATCGCGAAAGTGTTCCTGACCATGTCACCCTTAAACGCGCTTTAGCCCCAAACAGTGACAATGTCACCTACAGAGGCCAGCTTATTCATGTAAACGGCTGGGCGAAAAAATTTCTGTTTAATGAAGACCGCCTTGAAATGCCTGTCAAATTCCTCTCAGGTGGTGAAAGGGCTCGTATTTTAATTGCAAAATTGATGCTAGAGCCTGCAGACATTCTCTTTTTGGATGAGCCGACAAACGATTTGGACATTGACACTTTGGAAGTTATCGAAGAGAGCTTAAAAGAATTTTCAGGTGCAGTTGTCTTAATTTCCCATGACCGATGCTTAATGGACAATATTTGCACAAGCATCCTTGGTCTTGGCATGGGTAACGAAGATAATTATTTTGCAGATTATGATCAGTGGGAGCAGGCAAATGCTGCTTTGCAAAAAAAAGCAAATGAAGCTAATAATCAAGCTAAAGCACAGATTAGAAAAGCGCCTGTTCTACAAAAAAAGCTTTCGTACCAAGAGCAAAAAGAACTTGATGGAATGGATTCTAACATTATGAAAGCTGAAGACGAAATTGTAGAGCTGCAAAAAAAACTTGAATTGCCTGAAAATCAAAGCGATTCAAAAAAATTGCAAGAGTTATATGTACAACTTGGAATTAAAGAAAAGTCCTTGGAAGAACTCTTTGACCGTTGGCAGGACCTGCTACAGCGAAGCTAAAGAATTAAGATTAGCAAATTTTATTTCGTTGGGTTTATTTTGGGATGAATTTCCAATAACCGTTTGGTTTTGGCTGATTCGAATAAAACGATCTCGCTTGCTTATCCACCTGTTCTAAAACTTTTGAATAAACTCTTTCTTTGTGGGCTTCATTATAACTTTTTTGTAACCAATCGGGCCTTGCCATGGTTGTATGAAAATCTTGACCCTCCACATTTTTTGGAATCCAAACGTAATTGCAAAAATTCATCATTTTTAAGCCGTTTGACTTGAGCTTGATCTCAAATAAATCAAGAGGGATCAAGCTAACCGCCAATTTTTCTTCTTCAGCGGATATGCAATTTTCGCTTATAATGGAGTTTAAGATTTTAGGTCCAATAACTTGGACGTGGCCATATAAAGTTTTTTGTTTTTGATCTACAAAATCTGTCGTCAACTGATTCCAATTGTGACTTACACTAAAAAAATTTTTAAGAGTTTTCAGGGGCAAATGAGATAAAATTTGTGTGATGTTGTCATTAATTAAGGAAATAGTGTGCAAGGGTCTGTAGGGTAGATCCAGAATTCCTAATAACCTTGTTCTAACATTCGGTCGCTCGACACTAAGAATTATGCCTTCATTATTTTTTTCGTGTGTCCAAAGACCAACCATACTCTGAAAGTCGTCATCTTTGCATTTAAGATAAAGTTTTGAACTTATTAGATTTTTTTTTGTACTTAATGTAATCATGCTTCTTGCAGCCGCACCCATTAATAGGGAAGTCTCATAATATTTCGGTAAAACACCGAGGGTTACTTCAGTTGTCTTCTGCCATGATTTAAATTCTAGATTGTCACTGCCGGGAAGCTCCTTCTTATAGATTGCTACCCATCCGCTTTCGCCTCTTTTTTGTTTATGCTTTTTCCCTATTTTATCGGAGCAATGAATAAAACCACTCTGAAATTTTGTGTATTTTGATAAGCAAAGACTACCATAATTCTCTATATTAAAATCATTTCCAAAAATCTTCTCAGGTTTCCACATAATATAATGAGTATTTATCAATTTATCAGATTCAATTGGACAATTCATTTCAAATAAATAAGGAGGAATTGTTCGGAGAGCTTCTTTTTCTTCTTGTGTAGAAATACAATCTTGAGAAAAAAATTTGTTGAAAACTTTTGGGCTAATAATACGCTCATCTTGGTAGGTCTTTAAACACAGAAGATCGGTGGGCACAATATTCTTCCAATTTTTGCAAACTTGGTGACATTTTAGCAAAGTCGTTAAATCGACATTTGGCAAAATTAAATTTTTAACTTCCGAGGGAACTGTTAACCATTTATTAACCTCGTAACTAGTTTGATTTGTAATCATAATTCTCCTTTTGAAAATTAACTATAACATTAAAAGCAATAAAAGTCAAATAATTTACATACTGATAATCACCCATCTTTCGTGCTTTACATGCTTTAAAATTTAATATATAGTTTCCGACTTCTACAGGGAGATCTAACATGTCGCATGTTGAAAAAACAAAAACTGTCTATGTGGGTGCAAACTTGGGCTCACTATTGATTGCATTTGCTATCGGGTTTTCCATTTGGTTGATTCCGGCACCGGCAGCTATTGATCCAAAAGCTTGGCAACTCCTTGCAATTTTTGCAGGTTTAATTGCTGGTCTTATTGGAAAAGCACTTCCAATGGGAGGCATTTCGTTTTTAGCTCTTACCCTCTTACTTGTAACGAATACTTTGACAATGAAGGAAGCTTTTAGTGGCTTTTCTCATCCAATTATTTGGCTTGTCATAGCTTCATTCTTTATTGCCAAGGCCTTTATTAAAACGGGTTTGGGTATGCGTTTAGCTTACCACTTTGTAGCACTTTTTGGTAAAAAAACTCTTAGCCTATGCTATAGTATAACAGCCACCGAATTGTTATTAGCCCCTGCTATTCCAAGTGCCACCGCCCGTGCCGGAGGCATTATTTTTCCAATCGTTAAATCCTTAGCTGTAAGCTTTGGTAGCACACCTGAGCGTCACTCTCAACGATTAATTGGAAGTTATCTCATTTTAACAGCTTATTACATCAATCTTGTCACGAGCGCCATGTTTATTACCGCAATGGCCGCAAATCCGCTGATTGTGGCCATTTTTCAAGACTTTGGCATTCATGTAACATGGGGAAGTTGGGCACTTGCCGCTTCAGTTCCGGGCCTTATATGCATCGTTACAGTTCCCTACATCATTTATAAACTCTATCCACCGGAAATTAAAGATACGCCGGAGGCTGCTAAAATGGCTCATGGCGAATTAAATAAAATGGGCTCCATTACCCCTTATGAGTGGATAACATTTGCCGTTTTTGTCATGTTGATTTTACTTTGGATATTTGGAGAAAATTTGTTTGGTCTAGAAGGCACAACCGTTGCACTGATGGGGGTTTCTATTTTGATGACAACAGGCGTACTTACCTGGGATGACATCAAAAAAGAACATGAAGCATGGGATACGCTTATCTGGTTTTCAACTCTTTTAATGATGGCAGGATTTTTAAATTCTTTTGGCCTAACCAAATGGTTTAGCAACCATATTCAATTTATGCTAGAAGGCACTTCCGTTTTTATAGCCTTTCCATGTCTTGTATTCATCTACTTTTTTAGCCATTATTTCTTTGCAAGCAATACAGCACACATCACGTCGATGTTTGCAGCCTTTTTATCTGTTGGTATTGCAATTGGTGCCCCGCCTTACCTAATCGCCTTTTCTTTAGCCTTTTCAAGCAGTTTATTTTCTTGCTTAACCCATTACGGAACAGGTTGCGCGCCTATTCTTTTTGGTTCTGAGTATGTGAACTTAAAAACTTGGTGGAAGCTTGGCGCTGTCATCGGCGTTTATTTCCTTCTTGTCTTCGTCGGTATTGGCTCGCTTTGGTGGAAGGTGCTTGGTCTTTGGTAAAATAACCTCAATTATTGAGGTTGAGATTTTTAACCCCAAGACCGTTTTTTGATCCTATTTTCCTTCCTTGGAGTCATTATAAACGAGGGAAACATAAAATATTGGGTACGAAACCTGACACAAAGTAAATCCCAACGTGAGGCCACTCTGCATGACTTTGATCAAAACTTCCGTTTTATAAAATTTCCGGCTTCGCCGGAGCTTTATAATGGGATTTTTCTTTTTTCCATGCTCATGTATTCTTCTGATTCTACATATAAACTTTAACAGGAAGGGTTTCTGCTCCCAATATAAAGTTTTTGTATTTCCAAAGAACAAAGAACAAAATCCAAAGGCTTTTTCCAATAATCAAAGGATCAAGTGCCAATGGACTTGCCAGAGCAACAAGCGCCGAAATTGCCGAGGCCGTCGGAGACGTGGTTGAAGACATCGAGACCGAGAGCAGAAAAGCGGCCAACTGCTATCCGACGACCTTTAACATTTTGCTCCTGAACAAATGTATGGAATTGTTAAAGTAACTGCGCAGAAAACGGGCAAAATCCTTAACATCAATAGACGACTAGAGAAGCTGGATATTAACTTAAAATATTAAATATATAAATCATCAACAAAGTGTAAACCATGTGGGTGAATTAAATGTAAACCATGTCACCGATTGCACCCATTCATTTACTCTTTGCGACTTTGCGTAAAAAAATCACAATCTTGTGAATCTCTGGCGGTCTCTTAAATCTTTGAAGTCTTGGTATTAAAAAAAAATAGAGGGGACCAGCGTCTTAAGGTGACGCTGGTTTAAGGGAAATTTAAGCGAGGCTGCAAACGGGGAAGGCGGCTCTAAAATAAAACATGGAGCCTTTGATAAGAGCTGTGCCGATAATCACATCGATAAAGCCACGAACATCTAAGGGTACTCCCAAATATTTAATAGACATACCAAGACCTACCATCACGCCTAGCAAAATATAATACTTGGCACTATAAATATTGCTTAAGGGTGTTGGGTTTGAAAATTGCTGAATGCGTTCAATTCCTCTTTTTGCCGATTTCCCTAAAACAAAATTGCCCTTCATGTAGCCAATACCTAAACCAAAGGCCGCAAGAATCATGGCAGCTTTTTCAAAACCACCCAAACTTGGGGCGATCATTTGAAGCAATGGGTAGTTGGATTCCAAGAAAAGTGGGCCTTTTACATTATCAAATAAAAATTTGAAGCCCATTGACATTAAAGATGTGCCAACCGCTAGCCAAATAAGGCCCGAAATGATCAATAAACTTTTGTGCCGTAAGAGTAACATAAGAATTCCTTTTGAGTTGTTTTTATAGACAAAATTTGAACTTCTCAGTATATTGTACTGTAAATAGACTGTAAACATTTTTTTGGTTTTAAAAGGAACAAATGAACATATCACTTAGCTTTATACGAGTATTTTTCTTAGGGTTGTGCATACTAACCCTTACGACATACACAACGACGTCTCTTTCCGGCGGGTTTACTCCATTAAATATTTTATTAGGAATCGGAGGTGGTATTGCTCTGGCCTTCAGCTTGATGACCGTCGACTTTTTCTTCAAACACTTTAACTTGCGAGTTTTCAACATTGCCATGCTGGGACTTTTTATCGGCTACTTGATGGGACAGGCTCTTTATTTAATCGTTGATAACATTTTAAATTTATCCACTCTTCCAATCGATCCTGCAGCTCAAACGTTGATCAAAGCAGTGATTTTTCTATTCACCGCATATCTTGGCATGTGCATGACAGCCCGTGCAGCAGAAGAGCTTTACGTAAGTATCCCCTTCATTAAATTCAAACCGACAAACCATAAGAAAAAAGACCTTCTTGTCGATGCCTCGATTTTACAAGATTCCCGTATTTTAGATTTGGCATCTTCAGGTTTACTTGACAACCATTTAATTTTACCAAGATTCACGCTTAAAGATTTATACAATTCATCTGAAAACGGCAATGAAATGATGAATTCCAAAGCTCGCCGCTCAATCGAAGTTTATAAGAAACTTGAAAACATGCCAAATCTTGATCTTCGCTATGTCGATACAGACTTTCATGACATCCTAGATCCAATGGCAAAACTCGTTCGCCTTGCAAGACTGCTTGATGCAAATATCATCACCTCAGATATCAACCGCATTCAGCAGTCAACCATTGAAGGTGTGTCTGTCATTAACATCAACACCCTTGCAAATGCACTTAAACCGATTTCTCAGGCCGGTGAATACATCAACATCAAAATCCAACATCCTGGTAAAGGCGCAAGACAAGGCGTTGGCTATTTGGATGATGGTACAATGGTTGTGATCAATGGCGGTGCTGACAACATCGGCGAGACAATCAAAGCTCAAGTCCTTTCTGTCAAACATACAAGCTCCGGGCGCATGATTTTTTGTAATTCAACGGACGAAGGACTTTTATCAGAACAGGAATCTGCTTTATCAGTTGCAAATCTTGACAACACACACAAAAACTATTTTGCAATCTAATGATTAAAGGACTTGGAAATGACATTATCGAGATTGCCCGCATTAATGGTGTTTTAAAACGCCACGGGCAGCGCTTTCTCGATAAGGTATTTACAGTAAATGAGCAAAAATATTGTCTGCTGCATCAAGATTCTGAAAAGAATTTTGCCGGCAGGTTCGCTGCCAAAGAAGCCCTTGTTAAGGCTCTTGGCTGCGGACTAAAAAATGGCATCTCATGGCTTGACTTTGAAATCTTAAATGATACACAAGGCAAGCCGGTCGTTCATCTTTCAAGCCACATCCAAAAACAATTTGCAAATCCTACCATCCATATCTCCATTAGCCATTGCAAAACCTACGCTACCGCCGTCGCCATCTACATCTAATGTAGGTTAAGTTTAATTTAGTTTTGAAAAATTGAATATATACTGACGCTACTTCAATCTGAAAATTTTATGGATTAATTACTTTATAAGTCATTTATACTGTTAGGAGGAATTTTTTAACGCAAAGGTGCAAACATAGTTTCACCTATAACTTTTTTTTATTAACATTTCTGATTTTCTTAAGTTGATGCTTATGCGATCTTTGCGTTGATAAGCGCAAAAAATGTTTATCGCACGATTGAAGTTGAGGTAGTAAGGAATGTTTATGGGTACGATAAAATTGGAAACATTAAATTTAAATAATATAGCTTAATGCTTTCTAATCAATCAAAAAATGGTTTGTAAAGAAAATCATGTAGGGGTTTTATGGCCAATTCGTAGGTTTCTGGTTCAACTTCAAAGCATAAAGGGTATAAAGTGTGGGCAATTGCATATTTAGCAATTTTTGATTCTTGATCTGCCGCAAGCTTATAATATTCAAAAGCTTTTCTAATGTGCTTTAGAGGCTTTTCGCGATCAATTTTCATGGCAGAAAAATGAAATTCAGCAACTTTGACTTGTGCGTTAGAGTTTCCGTTGATAGCAGCAATTTTGTAAAGTTTAAAAGCTTCAATGTAGGTTTGTTTAATGCCCTCATAGTTTCCATTTTCATGAAATTCACCCATTTTATAAAGTGCATGATAATTACCTTGATCAGCACCTTGTTTATAGTAATTAACAGCTTCCTTTAAATTTTTAACAACACCAAAAAGACGACCCTGCTCATAGCATTCTGCTGTTTCTAATAATGCTACAATGTGCCCCTGATCTGCGGCTAACTTACAAAAGTTAAAGGCTTCACTAGAGGCTTCTCGTTGTAGATATTTATAAAGAAAATATTGAACCTTGGCATTAGCGTTTGGTTTTGATAGGTAGACTCTGTACGGTAATATGGACGACAGGATTTCCTGTTTCTCATTTTCCAGAAAATTAGAGATCTCAAAATTAAAACACCCGGGCTTTCGAAGATCCTCTTCAATTTTTAGATGATTTTGGCATTTAAGAGCAATTTTTTGAATTTCATTTGATTTTGTGATGAATAAATCCTTCCAAATGCCTTCTACACTATTGTCATAACTTTTTTCGTTAACATCAGATAAATGGCAAACATGCCATTTCCAATACTTTTGAACTTGATCTGATGATTCGTTAACTTGCTTAATAAATTTACAAAGCTCAGAAGTTTTGGCTGCTATTTCAGGGTTAACACCTTTATACTCATTGCTTGTTCCATGTAAAATCAAGCCCCAAGCAACGAAATTTTCAGGGCAAATTGAATTGTATAAAGTGGGTTCAAGAGTCGGCTGAATTGGGTTTGCATTTATTCGTTTCATGTTTTCTTTAAGGCCTCTGCAGCTAATTTATAATATTTAATAGCTTCTTTTAGGTTGGAAGGAGTTCCGTAACCATATTCATGACAAGTGGCTTTTTCTAAGAACGCATCACTTTCCGTCATAATCCATATGTCTGTGAACTGCTCTTTAATTTCTGCAATTTTATTTTGTTTAAAGTAAACTTTGAAGAATCTAATAGCTTCTTCATCATTGACAGCTGTTCCAATGCCATCTGCATAGCATCTTGCAACAGCTAATAAAGAGAGTTGATCAAAAGGAGCAGCTTTGAAATAACAGACAAAGGCTTTTTGTAAATTCACAATATTGCCCTTTTCATGACAAAGGCCCAATTTATAATAAAAATTAATTTTTGGAACATATCCGTAGCTATCTAACTCTTTTTTAAGATCATAGAATTTAACTGTTTCGTCAAAGTTTGTGGCAGTGGCAATTCCATATTCATACTTTTTTATAAGATCGATTTTTGATTTAAAATGACCTTTTTCAACTTGGGCTATATACTGATCTGAAGCTCCCCCGATACCATGTTCTTTCCACAATGAAACTAAATTTTTTTTATCTCCTCTATCTCCGCACATTTTAAAATATTTTAGAGCCTCTTCAAAATTAACAGAAACACCTTTTCCATCTTTAAAGCAGTATCCTACATAATAAGCATCCCCACCAAGATCTGCCAGTTTCTTATAACACTCAAAAGCTTTTTGTAAATCAATAACGCAACCATTGCCTGATTTATAACAATAGCCAAGTTCCTCAAGAGCTGCTAAATGCCCCTGACTTGCGGCAAGTTTAAAAAAATTAAGCGCTTTTTCCATAAAAACCAGATCATCTTTATTCTCATACTGACTCACATAATATAACGCGAGTTCATATTGCGCATCAACATGGCCCTGCCTTGCGCTTAGTTTATAATATTTCAACGCTTCAATGGAACCCTTGTCATTTAGGTGGGCGATATGATATTGAATTTTTGGATTTGCATTTTTATGTAATGAAATATCTTTGAGAGGGTCTAACAAATTAATTATTTCAATGCCTGAAGACCATGATTTAGAATTGTAAAACTCTTCACACTTGGCTGCGATTTGTTGCATTTCTTTAGTTTTTGAAATAAATAAATCTTTCCAAACTTCAACGGTGTTTTCATAATCATTTTCATTAACCTTATATAAATCACAGGCTTGCCATTTCCAATAATTCAAAGCCTGATCAGAAGTTTCGCCGACCTCTTTAAAAAATTTACATAATTTCAGAGTTTTTGCAGCAATTACAGGATCGAGACCTAGATACTTACTTCCATTTCCATAAATGGCTAATCCCCATGCACTAAAGTAATTTTCAGAGGTTGGATTAAATGTGGGCGATAATGTAGGCGATAATGGGGTTGAAATCCGTTTCATATTTTAACATTCCTTTTAGATAATCAAGGTTTTATAATACTAAAAACACAAATTAAATCCCACAACAATCCATAAAAACCGATTAAAGTCATAGCACTAATATCGTTAATGTAAAAAGATTCATGTTGATGATCTTCATTAGCATTTCCGATTTTTTTCAAGTAAATCAGATCTTTTGCTCGCATGCTAATTACATAACTAGAAGTTGCTGGTCATGGAATTAAATACCTGAAAGTTGAACAATTATATAACAAGATTGCTCAAATATGCTTAAAGAAAGGGAACAATTATAAAACAGGCCTTCAGCCTGCCATATAAAAAAATTGAAATTTTAATACTACATTTTCATTAGATTTTCACATAATAAAATTAAGGCTAATAATTTTAATTCTACTTATTAAATTCAGATACTCTTACTTTGGAAATTAATCTTACTCGAACAGGTACTCATTTGCGCGATGAATCTATTTTCCTTTAACCAATAACTCTGTGGCAAGTTTATAATACTTAGCAGCTTCTTTTAGATTCCTTTCCTTTTCGTACCAAACAGCTTTATTTAACAATCCCTCTTTCTTGGATGATGTATACCAAGTATCCGTAATATCAGTTATTACCGTAACATCATCGTTAATAGATTGATCATGCAAAAGTGGCGAGGAAATGATTGCTTTATAAGAATCAATTACCTTTGTATAGATGATTTTAGCTGCTTGTAAGTTATATTCAGTGCCTAAAATCTCACAAAATTGAGCTAAATTGTACAGCCCTTCAAGCCCTTCACGTGTTAGGTGGATGATTCCAAAAGTTTTGAGGTAGCCAAGCTGAAAATAAAAAAGTTTATAATTAACAATAGTTTCATGATCAATATCGCATAATAGTTCTAATTTAGATAATGAGTTAAAACAACATTTAGCTGCAGCAATTTTATAATATTTAATAGCTTCGTCCATATTTTTTTTAACACCTATACCTAATTCATAACATGCAGCTGCTCCATAAGAATAATCTTCTTCTTTCCCACCTTCATCAGCTCTAATTTTAAAACTCTTAAATATCAATTCAGGATTTATAAGAAAATCTTTCCCAAATTCATAACTCAATATAATTTGTTTTAAGGCCTCAACATTTCCCTGACATGCAGCTTTTTCGAAATATTCAAATGCATTTTTTAGATCATTAAAATATTCTTCATCGGAAATCCCATCAGCACGATATTGTTCTAAATCACCATCATAGTCTTGTTCATAATAAATTAAGCCGAGCCTTAATTGCGCTCCAGAATTCCCTTGATCTGCGCTAAGTTTGAAATAAAGCGTAGCCATATTTTTTTCATGATCTATATCGTCTTTGTCTAAAATATACCAAGCCCTCCTATAAAACTCAGCAATCACAAATTGAAGAGATTTATTTGCGTTTGTTTTTAATGAATATTTTTCTATTGGTTTTATAAAATTTTTAAAGTTATCATAATCTTCAAAAATAGAAATATCAGACTCACATTCGTAAATCTCTTCATCCAAGATTCTATTTTGCAAAGTTATTAAAATTTCATCAGCTTTTGAAAAAAATATATTTTTCCAAGCTTTAGTTGTACTTTCATAATCAACATTTTCAGTAACATCGAAAAGATCAAAAGCGTGCCATTTCCAATAATTTAAAGCCTGATCCGAAGTTTCGCCAATTTCTTTAAAAGTTTTACATACCTCAGAAGTTTTTGCAGCTTCTTGAGGAGTAAGATAACTATTATTTCCATAAATAGCTAAAGCCAAGGCAGTGTACCCGTCAGAGCATAGATTAAATGGGGCGGGTTCTAGTGGGGTTGAAATCCGTTTCATAATATAACATCTCCTTATAGAAAATAAAGAATTTATGATAAAATAAACATAATTAAAACTCAAACTGTTTTTTCAAACCAAACTAAACAATCATTTTATTTTTAATGATAGCCTTTCATGGAGTTAACCTATCATTTTTTGCTAAGGTCCAAAGGAGCTCTCTCTTAAGTAGCCCATACCAAGCGCTAAGCGAGCTTGCGAGCGAAGACTGCCAAGTGTGGGTGGGTAGGAGAAATATTTTTAAACTCCTGAAGGAGTTATTTTTTTATCTCATTTTTCCCAAACCTGCTCGCGCTTGGTATGGGCTACAGAGTGAGAGGTCCTACGGACCTTAGCGAAAAATTGGTAAAACTAAATGCCAATAGGGATTGGGAAAAGAAATGTGAGTGACAAGCGGCTTGAATTTTTAGGAAAATTCTTTGCATAAACACGATAAGAGTATTCACCTACAAGGGTGCCACCGCAACCTGATAGAAAATAACTGTACCTTACTCCAAGATCGATTGAGCGATGCTGAATGTAGCCGTAGCCATAAAACTTATTAAGATTTAATTTCTTTGTGCCAAAACCGACAAGGCTTTTTGCAAAAAAATCAATATGTCGCTGGTTGCACGTGTTTCGACTATAGGTAAGTTCTGCGCGCATCCAGGGATAACCTCGGCTAACCCCAAAAGCAAACAATCCATATTGCCGTTTTGTCCAATATTGGCCCTTTGAAACTTCCTTGCCGACTGCTACATGAGCCTCTGCAGCAACAAGACCGTGATGAAAAGATGCCGGATCATTAAGTGCAGGTTTTCCTGCCTGTATTAAAGACAAACCCGCAACGACAGTGTAGGGATCATCAACGATATCATCGTAAAATCTGTAACGTGCTGTCAATTTAAAATGATCAAGATTTAAATGCTGTTTATTTGTAATGGCAGCACAAATTTCAGCTTCAATGGCGTAATCTTCAAAGTTTACACTTACGCTTTCCGTCCGAAAATAATCATCAGATGGATAACAGCTGTTGCCTTTAGAAGTAGCAACTCTTTGAAACTTTTGGTATAGATGAGTTGATTTCCATACAGGTAATAAATCAGTCTCATTCCATGGGATATATTCTGTAGCGGATGCAATAAAAGGTAAAAAAAAGCTTAAAATTAAAATTTTTTTCATTTTTATTGGATTAATCCCCTTGCAGACATTTCTCTTTCAGCTTCCATTGCTGCCATACAACCGGTTCCTGCAGCACTAATTGCTTGTCTGTAAACATGATCTTGAACATCCCCTGCCGCAAAAACCAAGTCTAAACTTGTTTGACAAGTACCAGGTTGTACTTTTATGTAACCGTTTTCATGAAGATCAATTTGATTATTTAAGAAAGCAACATTTGGTGTGTGACCCACAGCAAAGAAAACACCACCGGCAGCCATTTCTTTAGTTTCTTTGGTTTTGTTGTTAATAACTTTTACTTTTTTCACAACAGAATCACCATCAATTTCGATAATCTCACTATCCCAAAGAATTTCTATTTTTGGATGGTTTAAAGCCCTTTCCTGCATGATTTTTGAAGCGCGAAGTTTATCTCGTCTATGGACAATGTACACTTTGCTTCCAAACTTTGTAAGAAACGTCGCTTCTTCAACAGCTGTATCTCCGCCACCGATCACAAAAAGGGGCTGGTTTCTAAAAATTGGCATTGCACCATCACAAACAGCACAAGCAGTCACACCTTTTTGCCAAAACTCCCCCTCATTTGCACCTTTAATATCAAGTCGATTTGCGGTTGCGCCTGTTGCAATAATTACAGCATCTGCAGTGTAATGAGATTTTGTTCCCTTAATTTCGTAGGGCTTTTTGCTAAAATCTACACTTATAACATCTTCGGTCAAAATTTTTGTGCCAAAACGAAGGGCCTGATCACGGCATCTCTTCATGAGCTCAGGGCCTGTAATGCCTTCGGGAAATCCAGGGTAATTGTCCACTTCGGTTGTCGTCATTAATTGTCCACCTGCATTGCCTGAAAAAAAGCCTTCAAACATGACAGGCTCCATATTTGCCCGTGCAGCATAGATTGCTGCTGTATAACCTGCAGGACCTGATCCTATAATAACTAATTTAACTTTTTCCATTGGGTATGCCTCTCAAAAATTTCCAAGTATAAACTCCTAACTTACCTAAATAGGTCAAAAATTACAACAAATAAGAGATGATACTCCATGAAAACCACAAAATTAATGAAGTATTAAGCACCCTTTAGTTATTTTACATAATCTTTAAACACCCTTAACATTTAATTAATAATTATCAAATATGATAGAAAATCAACCAACCAACGGATATTTATGAACAATATAAAATCACTACTAATTTTTTTAATTATTGCTTCCTCTTCTTTTTTAGAAGCTAAAAATACAAATCCTGTCAAATTTGCTAAACATCAAATCACACATATCAAAGACAGGCACTGGCATAATGCAAATTCAGGACCGAACACATCACACTTTAATCAATCGATGACAGTCACGAAACTGCACAATTTGGCAACAAAAACCATTCATAATGGATCCATGCGCCCATCGAATAATGATGGAGGAAAAATAGTCCATGAATATACATTTAAAAAACCAATCGGCAGAGCATCGAATGGAAATAGAGTGAATACATTGCGTGTCGTGACAAGCCCAAAAGGCGAAATCATCACCGCCTTCCCCGTCAGATAAACTCATCAACCCTGATAACCTATGTTTGCCAGGGGCCGTTCCAATCTTTTAGCATCTTCTGCTTTATGAAGATGTCATCTTTTATTAAGGCTTCAACAGCTTTTGCACGCGCATTTACACCATCGGGCTTTGACTCTGCTAATGTTTTTATGGCACCTGATGGTAAAAATACCGGATCGAATCCAAAGCCTGCAACCTCTTTTGAAAGCACTATTGTTCCTGAAACAGTTCCCTTATAAACATAAACTTGGGTCCCTTGTGCGTATGCCAATAACACCGTCCACTCTGCTTTTCTTGACTCATACTCACTTAAATGATCCAGTAACCAACGAATGTTGATACCAACAGAAGCCCCTTCAATATCTAATGAAGTATCTTCCACAAGTACATTTTCCATTTGACTTGCTTTATGAACGATAACTTGAATGGGATCGGAATCTATTTCTTTTAAATCAACGTGAGTGGTTTCAAGTTCACATCCATATTTAGCAAATAAAAGTTTGAATTCTTCAAATTTGGAAAGATTGCTCGTATTCAATTTCCATTTCATAAACTTCTCCTGGTTAATAATTGTTTTATGGGGTCAGGCTTTACAATATGACAGTTTCCGTTATTTTTTATATCTTTAAGAACTGAAACTGTCATATTGTCAATCCAGACCCCAATAACAGTCTTGTTTTAAACGCAATCATAACGCTTTGAAATATTGGGGTCTGGATTGACAGAATGACAGTTACTCAAAAAAAATGTATAAAAAATAGCGGAAACTGTAATTCTGTAAAGCCTGACCCCAAAATACTATCCATAAACTTCCAAAATTATATGGTGTTTTGAGGCAAAATCGTTTAATATTTACCACATGCTAAAAAAAATTAAATTAAAAAATTTCATGTCGCATAAAAGCTCTGAATTTGAGCTTGTCAAAGGCGTCAACGTTATTACAGGCCCAAATAATTGCGGAAAATCTGCTGTCATTTCGGCGTTACAGCTTCTTGCCGACCTGCCTGTTAAGGAAGGCGACTACATGGTGCGCCATGGCACTTCCGATTCAGAAGTAACTGTCATAACGGATGAAGATGATGAATTGACATGGCAAAAAAAAGGGTCCGGTACCACCCTAATCATTAATGGTGAAAAAAATATACGCCTACAAAATGATCGGGAGCATTACCTTGCAAAACTCCATCAATATTTAAAGCTACCAAGAGTTTCAGGACCAGATAAAAAACAAGATTTTGACATTCATTTTGCCACACAAAAAGATCCAATTTTTTTGATCAACGACCCGCCTTCTCGTGCTGCCTTATTTTTTGCCTCATCATCTGATGCGGGTAGGCTTTTTGAAGTACGCGATAAATTTAAGGAACTTGTAAAAACTAAAAAAAATGAACAGAAAACTTCCAAGGTCACACTCGAAGAACAAAAAAAAATTCTTCTGCAGCTTAAGCCGCTTGATGATCTTGAAGTGTTATTTAAATCGGTTCAAGATACGTATAAAGAATTTCCAAAAGATCAGCAAATTCTTCAAAAAGGAAATGCACTTCTACAAACTTTTAGCACATACCATTCTGAATTCAATGTTCTTACCTTTCGAACTCAATCCTTACAACAATTGACAAAACCCCCTCGATTGGAAGATTCAAAAACCTTGAAAAATGATCTTACAGTTTTGACAAAAAGGAAAAAAGAATTCTTATTATTATCTAGAAAAGCTAAAGTACTTCAAGAAATTCAACCTCAACCGGCTTTAGACCCATCGACAAAATTAGAAAAACACCTTGAGGCTTTGATTAAAAGTGAAAAAAACTGCATGCGTTTTAAAAAAATAGAAGCGCAATTGGCAACAATGCTAAACTTACCGAAAATTGAAGACACAAAACATCTTAGCAAACTACTTGAATCCTTGAAGAATTGCACTTCATCTACGGCTCACCTGAATAAAGCGATCATTCATTTTGAAGCTATTACCAAGCCACCGAGGCTAGATTTAGTTTCCGAATTGTCACATTTAATGGTAAATCTTTTTCAAAAAACTAAAGATGAACAACGTTTGAATGCACGTTTAAAAAACTTGAAAAATTTAAGGAATATTCCACATGTTAATGATCTTGTAAAAGCTGAACAAATTATTTTTAATTTAAAAAGATTGAATGGCAAACTTATTCACAGAGAAAAGTATTCATTAAATCTTATCCATTTGGAAAAACCTCCCCAAATTGATCAAATAGCAGAATGTGGAAAAATCCTTAGCAGAATGAAAAAACTGGAGATTTCGCAACAGTTCTATTCTAAACGATTTAACGTAAGCAATTTGATCACTCCACTACCTGAAATTGTGGCTTCTAATTGGCTTGAAAAACAGCTTAAAACTTTGAATATTCAGACAAAAAAAATAGCCAAATTAACAATCGATTTTGAAAACACCGATGCAACACTGCAAAATTGGATTGCTGAAAATCCAACATGCCCCTCTTGTGGCGGTGAACTCAAATTAAAAAAACTGAACTCTAGTATGTGCCATGGATAATCACTATAACGGACTTTTATTTATTGGCGATCCCCACCTCTCTAGTCGAATCCCCGGATTCAGAAAAGATGATTATACAGAGGCGATCTTAAAAAAAATTGAATTTGCCATACAATTTGCAACTGATGAATGCCTTCTTCCCATTTTTCTTGGCGATTTATTTAATTTGCCACGTGACAACTCTAATCGACTTCTTACAAGACTTATTAGAATATTAGAAGGACATTTTGTTTTAGGAATCACCGGCAATCATGACACCACAGAAAAAGAATTGCAAGACGATGATTCTTTAAGTGTTATTGTATCCGCTGGGCGCCTTACTTTATTAGATCAAACGGGCCCCTGGAAAGGAGTTGTCAATAATGTCCCTCTAATCATTGGCGGTACAATGTGGAGTGATAAAATCCCTGCAACTCTTGAAGACTGTAAGGATTCTTTTAATATCTGGATCACCCATCATAACATTGGGTTTGCCGATTTTGAAGGTGCTTGGATCAAACCCCATGAAATAACGGGTATCCATCTGATTGTAAATGGTCATCTTCATAAGCCAATGCCAAATCAAGTATGTGGAATGACAACATGGATGAACCCGGGAAGCATTGCAAGGATTGCAAGAACAGATGCCGTACGTGATTTTATTCCCTCAATTGTCAAATTGGTTCCCTCTGAAATTGGAAAATGGCAGACGGAACGTATCCCCTTGCCCCATAAGCCATTCGATAACGTCTTCTACCCAATGATGGAACATTTTAGCGAGGAAAGAACAGGTTCTGCCTTTATTCAAGGACTTGAATCCATTCAATCGATGCGCACAACTGGCGGTGCCGGTTTAGTACAATTTATTAACAGTAATATCGGCCAATTTGAAGAAAAGGTTGCCGACATTATATTACAATTAGTCAAGGAGATTTGTCCCGATGAATTCATCAAATAATCAAACGATCGAACAGCTTACAACGCGATATACGAAATTAAATGAAACCAGAATCACAGCAGAAAGTGATCTTAAACACGCAACAAAAGAGCTTTCCAAATTAAAACAGGAAGCCTTAGAAATTTATGGAACGGACGACATTAGCACTTTACAAGAAAAGTTAAACGAGATGCGTAAAAGTAACGAAAAAAAACTTGATGATTATCAAAATCACCTTGATGAAATTGAAACCAAACTTAAAGCCATTGATGAGGATGAAGTGAAAGTTGCAGCGCCTCTTTCATGAATACCCTTCAAGATCCAACAGAATTGTTTGGCCGTTACAAAGTTTTGTTAGATCGAAAAGATCAAGCACAAAAAGAGATGAGCAAATGCCAAGGACAGCTCGAACAACTGGCAGAATTTCTTGGTTTGGAATCTAAAGTTCTTGCAGCTCTTGATCAGCTTGATAACCAATTGTTTAAAGAAATAACTACTCTTTTGGAAGATAAATTAAGTATAGCCCTTCAAGAGGTTCTTGAGCAAAGCATCAGGCTAAAAGTAGAATCTGTTTTGAGTCATAAGTCGATCGGTTTTGAATTTAGCATCGAACGCGACGGTCATGAGGAACACATTTTAAAAGGATGTGGCGGCTCTGTTGCAAATATTCTTTCGGTTGGCCTTCGTCTTTTTGCTTTAACATGTTTGAATGAAAAAGAGCATCGACGATTTTTGGTTTTGGATGAACAAGACTGCTGGTTACAGCCAGAACTGATTCCTCGCTTTATTAAGATTATAAAAGAAGCGGCTGTGGCGCTTAATTTTCAAATTTTGATGATTAGTCACCATGATCCTAGCCTCTTTTACGATCAAGCCGATCGCGTTTTTCAGTTAGAGCAGCATCCTCGCGGCGTCCGCGTTAACATCCTCGACCCCAATTAAACTTAAGAGTAAGGTAAATCAATACGCATTAAGTTAAGCCTTCTTAACGTAATGTAAAGTAAAATTTGGAGTGCGGTAACTTAAGTTACCGCTTTGTTGTTCAGCTTGGACTCTGGCAGGCTGTCAAATCACCTAAGGTGATTTCTAGTGTTAAGTTAAATCCGAATAAATACATTCAAGTTAAAACTGACCTAAAAATGCCAAAGGCGATTTAGTAGCCTGCCAGAGTCAGGCTTAAGCTGCAAAGTGGTAACAGGGTTACCGCACTCCAAATTTTACATTTACGTTGCGTTAGGGGAGCTTAAGTTGATGCATATGCGTCTCTTCAATGTGACTATTCCTGCAAACAAAAGAGTTTTTATGCTTTATAAATAATTTTTCTTTTTTAAATATATTATAATATGTTATGATTTTATTTTAACAAAGAGGATTTATGCAAACAAATAATAATTATAATCGATTGAACAAACAGATTTTTCCTTTAATAGATGAAATAATTTTTAACAATCCTATAAATTCCACTCTCAAATTCAAAAAAACTTTATCTCTTGAGTCTAAATGCAGTGAATTAATAAAAGAAATCATTAAAGATTGTGAGTACAATAAGGAGCATAAGGTTAAGAGGAGCAATGCTCTTTTTAATACGACTTATTTGGACCGAGCCACCATTTGTCAATCGCTTAATAAATTATCTTTACATGTTAAAACTTTAAAATTGTCTTCACGCGTTAAAATTATATTTCCCGAATTTTTAATTCATCTCATCGAAAAATTTGAGGGGCTTAGGTTAGCGATCAAATCATGCGAGGCAATCAAAGCTAAACATATCAATGAAAGGTCTAGTTTTAATGCATTTCCAACAGATATTCAAATAAAAATTATTACATTATCTACCGAATGGCCTAAATTTTATAATTTTTTGGAGGGCTTAAAAAAATTATACACATTAGACGAAACTTTATTATATCGTAACATTCTTCCTTTGTTAATCAATAGGAGTTTGTTTGATTGTAGAAATATTGATCAAGAATTTATAGAAATTGCACCCCATTTAAAATCTATTGATGTGACGGCTTTACTTTTAAATAGATTGAAAATAAATGCAAAACAGTTGAGTTCAGCTCAATCTATTAAGATCCATTATCAAGATTTTATATCCTTACATGCAAAAGAGACATATCCCGGTGAATTTGCTGAGGAAATTGATGAGGAAATATTTCAACATTTAGGATCCTTGCCTCAAATCGAAAAAATTGAATTAACAGGTGCTGACGTTTATATCGAAGATTCACTCTTAAGTCTAAAAAAATTAACAAATCTTCATACACTATCTCTTAATGTTCTGGATAATTCTAATTTTACTATTTTTTCTCATTTAACGAGTTTACAAACTTTAAAATTAGGCTTAACAGCCGAAAATCATGAACTCGCACAACTTGGAAATGAAATTTCGCGAATGACCCATTTGAAAAATCTTTATTTAGATTTAAGAACGGAAAAACTTCTTACTATAAAAGATTTAAGATTGTTAGTGATGCCCCATTTAGAAAATTTGAATATTTGTTATGGCTCTTATAAACTTCACGATAAATCTTATGATAGTGACCCTCATGATTTAAGTGATTTTTTAAAGAAAGAATGCCCTAACACAAACATTTTTCTTAAAATAATAACTAACAAAGCTTCTAACTCTCTTTCAATTGCGGGTATCGAAGAATTTAAGGAAATTTTGAAAGTAAAATATTACAGTTAACTCCCCGAGCAAGTTTTCTCAAAAGTGCATAACTTATTAGCATCTCAAACTTGTGATGTAATATTGGTAAATTAGTGTCTGATGCGGACTTCTATATAGTGGGGTGGGGAAATAGGTTTTAACCTGCGTTATAATAACCCAGGTTAAAACTTGATCTTCGAAGGATTAGATCTTGATGAAACCTTGACCAGGCTTACCACCAAGTCCAGGCCCAGGAGACATACTTTGAGGCTTCGAATCTTTAGCTGAAGTATCTTCACGACCTTCAGAGATTTCGGCACAGATTTTTCTCCATTTTTCAACAGTCTCAACGTATAGAGGAGCAAACGCTCTTAATGCAGATGAAACAGCATGTTCCATGTCGATTGTGCAGTGCATTAAAATAAGTTCTTCTTTAGTAGCTACGCCAACACCGCCGCCAGCCATTTGACCACCCAGCATGGAACCTTCTAAAAGGCGCTCATAAAGGCGTAGTAATGTTTTTGCATCTTTTGGAAGACCATCTAAAAGCGGAGAATAAAGATAGAGACGTTTTGAATTAGGCTCATAAGTTAAATGAAGGGAAAATTGATCGTCGATCCCTAAAATACATGTGTTGTTTTCATCAAACTCAAGATTGTCAAGGCTAAGTTCTTTGCCGAACTCCTTGAGATTGGCTCTAGCATTTTCTATAGACATGTGTTTGACCTCCTAAAGGCATTGTACTCAAAATTTAATTTTATCAGAAAGACTGATTTATATTCAAGAATGCATATTAGCAAACAGGTTTGCTTTTATAAAACAGCTCGTGTAAATCAGGATTCACATTTGTTTTTATTTTACCCAAAATAATAATTTTTGATCAATTCTTTTAGAGTTTTTTTCCTAAATAAAGAAAAATAGTTTGCACTTTTTCAGTCCTATGGATTATAAAATCAAAAAAAGGGTGGTTCATGAATGTAAGTGTAGGTTTTCCTGAACCTTTTGGTGCCTATCGTTTTAAAAATGGGGTGAATTTTTCCCTTTGCTCTAAATCGGCACACCTCGTCACCTTATGCCTATTTACAGAAAACAGCGACTCCCCTTTTACTGAAATTGTCTTAAATCCCGAAGTTAATAAAACGGGCGATGTATGGCATCTCTTTGTGCATGACCTTGCTCAAAATTTAAAATATGCCTACCGAATTGACGGCCAATTTAAGTTTTTATTAGATCCTTTTGCAAAAGCGGTTAGTAGAAATAAAGAAGGAACAGACCTCTTTTATCTTGGTGCTATCGATATAGACTTTGCTTTTGATTGGCAGGGGGTTGTGAAACCTTCAATACCGATGAGCGATCTTATTATCTATGAAATGCACGTAAGAGGATTTACGAAAGATGCATCAAGTAGAGCTGCCAATAAAGGCACATTTTTAGGACTCATTGAAAAAATTCCTCATCTAAAAGAACTTGGCATCAATTGTGTGGAACTCATGCCTGTGCAAGAATTCAATGAAAATGAATACCTGGAAGTTAACCCACTAAACAACAAAACCCTATGCAATTACTGGGGATATTCTACCCTAAACTTTTTTAGCCTACATACTCAATTTATCAAAGATCAACACAATTCAAAACAAAACAATTCTCTTGGCGAATTTAAAACAATGGTTCGAGAGTTACACAAAAATGGAATTGAAATCATCCTGGATGTAGTTTTTAATCATACCGGTGAGGGCAATAAATGGGGACCTACAATTTCATTTAAGGGTATTGACAACCAAATCTATTACATCATGGACAAAGATAATGATTATGCCAATTATTCAGGATGTGGCAACACCGTTAGCTGTAATCGACCCGTCGTTGCAAATTTTATTTTGGAAGTTTTGCGCTATTTTGTTTTAGAAATGCATGTCGATGGATTTCGATTCGATTTAAGCACTATCTTGAGCTTGGATAAAATGGGAAATTATCTAAAAGCAGCTCCTTTAATCTTGTATATATCAGAAGATCCGATTTTGGCAAATGTCAAGCTTATTGCAGAACCTTGGGATCCTTCAGGTCACTATCAGGTGGGGGGATTTTACTCATCAGAAGTTCGCTGGTCTGAATGGAACGGCAAGTACAGAAATACCGTCCGAGGATTTATAAATGGATTAAGAAAAAACCAAAGCTTGTTTGCCACAAGAATTTGCGGCTCTGAAGATCTTTACAATAGCAGAACTCCTTTTACAAGTATCAACTTTATCACCTGCCATGATGGCTTCAGCTTGAAGGATCTTGTCTCTTACAATCAAAAACATAACATAGAAAATGGCGAGGAGGACCGAGACGGCCTTAACGAGAATTTAAGTTGGAATTGCGGTTTTGAGGGTGAAACGACAAATCAAGAGATTCTCGATCTAAGAGATCGCCAAATGAAAAATTTTCATTTTACTTTAATGATCTCACAAGGCATTCCTATGCTACTCATGGGTGATGAATATGGACATACAAAAAGAGGAAATAACAACACTTGGTGCCAAGACAACGAATTAAACTGGTTTCAGTGGGATTTGCTTAAAAATAGTACTTTTTTTACCTTTTATAAAAACATGATTGCCTTTCGAAACAAATATTCCATTTTTAGAAAGGAAACTTTTTTAACAAACGAAGACATTATTTGGCATGGTTTTTATCCGTATCAACCCCATTTTGAATATGAGCAATCATTTATTGCCTTTACTCTAATTGATCAAAAGTCTGATATTTGTTTTTACATCGCTTTTAATACAGGAAAAGATCAAGCCACCATCACGCTACCGTTACCACCTAATTCAAGCCAATGGCAATTGGTTGTCAACACTGCTGCAAAATCCCCCGATGACTTCATCGTGCAAGAGAAGCGTGTCCCATTATCGGCCGATCAATTCACGATGACCTCCCACTCTGCACTATTGCTCATAGCAACGTTGTGACTATTAAGACTGGGATTTTGTTAACACGAAGACTTAGAAGATCGTTAAGTGCTCATGAGGTTTTTGATTTTTTAAACACGAAGACTTAGAAGACACGAAGATCGCTAGAATTTCATAAAGTATAAATGAAATATGTTTTAAGTTTATCAGGTGTTATTTTTTTCTATTAAGCATATGTTCATGAACCCTTAACGATCTTCTAAGTCTTCGTGTTTAAAAAATCACAATCTCATGAATTCCTAACGGTCTTCGTGTTTAAAAAATCACAATCTCATGAATTCCTAACGTCTTCTTTAAATGATTAGCATAGCGTCGCCGTATGAGTAAAAACGGTATTTCTCCTTTACGGCCTTCTTATAAGCCTCCATGACAAGCTCGTAGCCTGCAAATGCTGACACAAGCATCAGTAAGCTTGAGCCCGGAAGATGGAAATTGGTCAATAGATGATCCACGTACTTAAATTTATAGCCGGGATACATAAAAATGTCTGTTTCATAAGAACCCGAGCGAATTAAGCCTTGTTCATTTACAGAAGACTCCAACGATCTGCAACAGGTTGTGCCAACGCAAATCTGTTTTTTATCTTTAGATTTGCTGTTCAGAGCTATTGCCGTAGCTTCGCTAATTTCAACTTTTTCATGATGCATGCGATGTTGTCTGATATCATCAACTTGAACAGGACGAAAAGTCCCTATTCCAACGTGCAAGGTCACAAAAGATTTGGAAACACCTTTTGCTTCAAGATCATGGATGAGTTCGTTCGTAAAATGAAGTCCTGCGGTCGGTGCTGCAACAGCCCCCGCTTTACTGGCGTAAACTGTCTGATAACGCTCTTTATCAACTTGCGATTCAACACTTCTTTTAATATAAGCTGGAAGCGGAATTTGTCCGTATTTGTCTAGCAGTGTGTCAAAATTTTCAGATTGGCAATGAAATTTGACAAGCTTTCTGCCATCATCAAGAGAATCTAAAATTTCAGCACAAAAATCATCACCAAAAAGAACTTTGTCATTTATTTTAAGCTTCTTACCGGGCTTTGCAAGCACTTCCCAAATATTATCAACTCCCGGCAGTCGATTTGTTAAAAAAATCTCTGCCAAGCCACCTGTTTGCCTTGTGCCAATTAATCTTGCCGGGATCACTTTTGTGTCATTAAAGACCAAACTGTCCCCTTTGCCTAAAAAGTCTTTCAACTCGCAAAATTTCATTTCAGTAAAATTTTGCGAAGCACGATCGATCACCATTAACCTTGAATGATCCCTCGGGTTACAAGGGTAATCGGCGATTAACTCTTGGGGAAGATTAAACTGATAGGAGGAAAGTAAATGTAAATCTTTCGACATATTACTCCGTTAACTGCAAGGAAGTTCCGGGAAATGCTTTTTTAAGAATTTCTGCGGCATCTTTTCCATTTTTTGCTAAATTTTCAGCATCGATTAAGGAAATTTGAGCAAGTTTAATCTCTGATTTATTCTCTGCTGATGATGCCATCCAGCCTGCAGGAAATGGATTAAGTCCTTCAGCTTTTTTTGAAACGCTCATAACCATTTGCCTTGTTGCGTTAATTGCACGAACAAT
>Ga0105047_10003578_pt1 | contig 27338 bp, 25 predicted proteins | sample MAT04_FD_78384 | JGI IMG/M metagenome (GOLD analysis project Ga0105047, IMG submission 78384) | Freshwater microbial communities from Lake Fryxell liftoff mats and glacier meltwater in Antarctica - MAT-04 (megahit assembly) | ecosystem: Environmental > Aquatic > Freshwater > Ice > Liftoff... | reverse complement strand
TCCGACGTCGAGTAGGTCTCACCGAGGTCGGTGTTGTTCACCAGGATGGAGCCGCCGCCACAGCCGCAGCCGCCGCCGCCGCCTTCCTGGTTGGGGGTGCCGCAGAATCCTCCGGAACATTCACCGGGGGCCTGAGCGTATGCAGTGGTGGGCGCTACGAATGCCGATGCCAGGAGAGCCGTGAGAGTTAATCCGAGCTTCATATTACCGCCTCTGGGTGATTCTAGACGAGCACCCATCTTGGACTCTGTACGTTGCGAGCGCCTTGCCAACGCCCAGCCTGGGTCAAAAGTCTCCTGATCATTGGCGCTTTGCGTAGCCGCTGTCGGACCACCGTGGGGAGTGGAGTCCACGCTATTTTGCCCCGCGGGACGGGGTTCGCAAGATTCGCCTGATGACAGGGGCTTAGGGGTGTAGAGAAGACTCTACGTACGTCGGGCACGGCTCGAGGCACAGCGGTCCGGGCGCGAGACGCTCCTCGCATACGAGCCGGGCGGCGCAGTTGTTGGTCGCCGGATCGCACGGCAAGCCCGCGAGGCGCCCTATCCAGGGGCCCGCGTCGGCGACGGAGCTGTGCCCATGCCTAGTCGCAGCACCGGGGTCCCGGTCATCATCGCTCTTCCACCGCGTCCAGCAGCGCCTTCGATCGTGCATCCAGCGCGCGGCCCGAGGCTTCGTCCGTGACCGGGTCGAGGAAGTGGCCCCGCGTCCCGCGCTCGATCCAGGCTTCGCGCAGCGTCGGCCAGCGACAACGAATGCTGGGATCGGTCATGAGCCGATCGTACAGCGCGTAGCTTTCGTCGATGCGCGAGAGCTTGCCCTCGGCTCTGGGACGGTTGGCATAGATCAACCAGAGCGCCTCGTGCGTGAAGGCGCAATATCCAGGAGCATGGGTGTCGCGCAGGCGGCGGGTCAGCTCGGCCTTTGCGCTCGCGGGAAGGAGGAGTCGGAGCTGGAGCTGCAGATAGTCCCGGATTTGCGCTGCATCCTCGGCCGCGGGTTCCTGGCCCACCCGATAGGACACGATCCTGCCCGCGTAGATCACGGCGACATGGCGCTCGATGGTGGCGAGCAGTCGCGCCAGCTGAGTGACCTCGGCCCGCGCGGACGCGAGATCTCCGCGGCGGAGACCGTCGAGCAGCCGGAGCTTCGCCCACGTGGCCAGCACAGGGAGGTCGGGGATGTCGGCGTCGATGATCGAGAACGGTTCTTTGCTCCTGAATCGTGGATCACTTTCGATGGTCCAGTGGTCGAACTCATGAAGTCGTTTCATCCACGAAAAATCGTACGACTCGACCGCGATACTCGAGCTCGCAGCGACCCAGCCTTCGACGTCGAGCGCATCTTCCAGAGATCGTGGCAACGAGAGCGCGGAGGTCCCGTTGCTGGTCCAGGGGACGATGGCGTTGAGATACGGTCCTGCGTCTGCCCGGGTACCGGTCCCGGTGAACAACGGATGCCGGCGAAGCTCGGCCGCACGCGCGGCGACCGCGGGCTCGAGCTCGGCCTGCTTGGTGTCTTCGCGCCACGTGAGCATCAGCAGGGAAAAAGGTTCGGTGCTGCAGCCGCTCGAGAGTGAGGCTGCGAGAAGAGCGATGGATGCGTATCGATGGTTCATGAGATCCTCACGATTCGATGACTATCGCGGCGATCCCGGCCCATCTCCACCGCTGCGCGGCGGGCCTCCGGCGACCACGATCTTCCCGCCTCGGACCGGGGTGGGGGCGGGCGGATCGGAGAGGCCCGAGGTCATCGGAACGAGCGGTCCTTGCGGCGCAGTGTCTCGAACGCCGGACGGGTTCACCTTGCTCATGATGGCGATGATGGTAGCAGCGGCGAGCTTCGCGGGATCGATCTCGCGGCTCGTACCGACCGGATTCACGAGGCCATCGCGCCGACCGGCCGCGCGTTCGGTCGCGGAGGCCGAGGGGCCGGTGTCACGATCGTCGCCGGCGTCGGTCCGCTGTTTCCGGGCGTCGGGATCCTGCGCCCGAGTGCGCGCCGTCGGGTCCGCGAGCGCCTGAATGCCGTTGGCGGTGTTTCGCACGTCCTCATCGTTGCGGTTGCTCAGGCCGATCGACGTGGCGAGACCCGGGATGAACGGCAGCACCGCCCCGGCCGCGCCCGCGGCAAAGTCCTTGATGGCCGCTGGAACTGCGGCGGCGAGCTCCTCGAGCTTCTTCACCACCCTCTCTGACGCGGTCGGCTCCGACTTGCTGTCTCCAGCGCTTTGACGCGAACGCGCGTAGTCACCCGAGGTGCGCGAGCCCAGCAGATCGCCCGGCGTCGACAGGCCGGGCGCGGCGGGGAACGATCCGTCATCGGCGCCGCGAATCGCCGCCGTTCGGGCCGCGACGAGATCCAGCCCCGAGGTTCGGTTCGGCGATCCGAACCCCATCGGCACGCCGGCAGCGATGCTCGCGGCCCGCACCTGATCCATCAACGCGGTCACATCGCCCTTGGCGGCTTCGAATCGAGACTCGAAGCCGACCGCGACAGGAGCGGTCGAGGGATCATGGCCGAGCGACGCGACGATGCCGTTGTCGCGGTTCGACGGGCCGGTGGGAGTCGTCGGAGCCTTGTTCGAGTCGAACGCGTCGACGCTGGCCTTCGGCAGGTCGCGAACGGTACCTGCGCGCTGGGCGAGCGCGTCGATCTGGCGAAACGCGTTGGCGGGCAACGCAGCGGCGTCGGCGATGGTCTTCGGACGGCCGGCGAGAAGGTGGGCGGTCTGCGTGAGCTTCATGAGCAGGTGCAAAGCACCGACTGGGCCTGTGACTCGAGTGACCGAATCACTTTGATTCTCTGCGCTTCGCCCGGACAAACTTCCGGGCGTCCCGAACGACGCCGGACGCGGCCGGACGAAAGGAGATCCTTTTGAGGTCCATGCGATTGCGTGATCAGATCTCGAAAGGGCGCTCGAGTCCGAGGTAAGGTGCGCGCGATGACCCGGCCACGCGCTCTGTCTACGCTCTCGTATTGCGGACCGACGCTGTCCACGGGCATCGAGCTGACCTGTCTCGACCGGCCCTCCGATCCGCTCTACATGCACACCGACGTCGAGGAGTTCGCCTACGCCGCGGTCCGCCGCTGGAAGATCGAGTACTTCACGCCGGCCGGCGTCGAGCTGCGCCAGTTGCGAGCGACCGGCGGCTCGCCGTGAAGGACGACGTCCGGGAGCCCGACGGCCGTCTCGTTCGAGAGCTGCACGGCATCACGCTCAAGGCGATCCTCGAATACCTGGTGGACCGAATCGGTTGGGTCGCGCTGGCCTCCGACATCCGCATCAACTGCTTCGCCCTCGACCCCAGCATCAAGTCGAGCCTCACCTTCCTCCGCCGCACCCCGTGGGCGCGGACGAAGGTCGAGCAGCTCTACGTGCAGGTGCGCAGCGACGAGCTCCGCGGCTGATTCAGCGCCACTCCGCGCCGTAGACCTCGAGCGCCTCGACATTGGGGCCCGGCCCGTTCCACGGACCTTCCGCGTAGCTCGAGTCTCCGTTCGCCGTCATGTGGACCATCCGCTTCTGCACGGCCGCCTGCGCGTTCTGGGTCTCCATCACGAGCGCGTCGTCGCTGCGCGTCACCGCGGTCACGGAGATCGGTTGCCACCCTGCTGCGCCCTTGCTGAACGCGCGCACCTCGAGCCGGCCCGCCTCGGCGTACGTCCACGTCGTGCGACCAATCTCGCGCGCGACGCCGCCCTCGATCGCGCGCTCCAGGCGCTCCGCGAGGCGGCCATCGACATAGGACCACTCGGTGCGCGCGTACTCGTTCCACACGCCGTCGGTGACGCTCGACAATCCAGGCCTCGCCCTCGAGCTGGCGGTCGAACATCGAAACGAGGCGCTTTTCCTCGTCGCATTCGTACACCGTGCGCCGCGATGGTGAGCCGCTCTCGCCATACGTGAGTGTGTCTTCGGCGATCGCCCAGGCGAACCGCGACCCCGCGGGCGGCGGTGGCGGCTCGACCTTCGCCGCGGGTGGCGCGCCTCCGCAGGCGAACAGGAGTGAGAGAAGGGGAAGAGAAGCGGGCTTTTTCATGGGGTGCACAAGCACCCGCGGCCCTGTCGAGCGCAGCTCAAGAGACCTTATTTTCGTGGTATCAATCGCCGATGCGTGGACGTCGCTGGTTGCCCGCGCTGCTCCTCCTCGGCTGCACCGCGCGGCCTCCTCCCGGATCCGACGCCTGGCTGATCGCGGAGGGTCGACGGTTCATCGAGCGCACGGATGCGCGCCGCACCGCGCTCGAGGCCTCGCTCACCAACCACGACAACCAGTACTCGAAGCTCCGACTCGGCGCGTACGCGCTCGAGCACCGCGGGTGGGATCTGTTGCCCGAATGGAACCCGCGCTCGCGCCCCGTCACCGCGAGCATCGCGGCGTCGCTCGAGCGCGGCGTGATCCCCGATCGCGACGCCGAGCCGCTGTGGGATGGCCGCACGCCGAGCACCGCCGCCGAGTGGGTCGCGCTCGGTGAGCGCGTGTTCTTCGGCTACCCGATGCGCGCCGAGGTGTTCCTCGAGCACGGCATGACCCGGCGTGCGCTCGTCGATGCGGTCGGCATCGAGCGCACTGCGAGCGGCGACACGCCCGGCTTGGTGGTGTTTCGCGACGTCGATGGTGCGCACCGCGTCGGCATCACGTGCGCGATCTGTCACGCGTCGGTGAAGGCCGGCGCGACCGTCGCGGGCCACGCGCGGCGCAGCTTCGACTACGGACGACTGCGGCTCGCGTACTTCGAGGCGACCGGCGAGCCGCTCGATCCGGGCTTGAAACGCCGCATGGAGTCGTGGGGTCCCGGCCGCGCCGACGTCACGGAGGACGACGACGAAGATCCGGTCGCGATCCCCGATCTGTGGGGCCTGCGCGCGCAGTCGTTCCTCACGCAAGCCGGGACGATCCGCCACGACAGCCCGCTCGCGCTGGCGATCCGGCAGGAGACCCAGCTCACCGACTCGAACCACCAGCGCGTGCGACCGCCGCGCGTCCTGGTGTGGGCGCTGGTGATGTACCTCTACGCGCTCGAGCCGCCTGCGCGCGCGGCCTCGGCGCCGTCGATCGCAGGAAAGAAGCTGTTCGCGGCGCACTGCGCGTCCTGTCACGACAACGCGGCGCACGGCGGCCAGCCGATCGCCGCCGCGAAGATCGGCACCGATCCCGCGCTCGCGAACGGGCGCGGTCGCGGCACGGGACGCTACCGCCCGGCGCCGCTCGTCCGCGTGAGCGAGGGCGCGCCGTACCTGCACGACGGCGCGGTGACCTCACTGGTGGAGCTGCTCTCGCCCGGACGCTTCGCGCCCGACTATCGAGGGGGTCGCTGGAGACCGGGCCCGATCCCGGGGCACCGCGCCGGGACCGAGCTGAGCGCGGGCGATCGCGCCGACCTGATCGCGTTCCTGGAGACGTTCTAGGTCGCGACGTTCGGAGGGAGCATGGTCGGCGCGGAGAGATTGATCTCGCGCTGGAGCGCGCGATCGGCGCCGCCGACGGTCACGACGACCTTGAGGACGAACGACCCGCTGTGACGGTCGGCGACCTTGCTCCAGTTGGGCGTGCTGAGCTCGTAAGCGATGGCCTGGCGCGTCGAGCTGAGCTTCTGATCCCACGCCTGATAGACGCCGTTGCCGTCCCATACGCGTGGCGCGCTCGGCGTCAGCACCCCGAGCGACGCACCGGCCGCGGTGAACAGCTCGACGCTCTTCACCTGAAGCGTCGCTGGAGGGAGGCCGTCTCCGAGCCTCACCGAGAGCTGCATGGAGGTCCGCTCACACGCCCGATCGGCGGCCACGGCGGCGCGTTTGGACTCCGCCTTTGCGCGGCTCGGTGCACCGCAGTCGTCGCCGAGCGTGACCGCGGCGATCTCGACGTTCGTCACCTTGGGGTTCGGAGCCGGCATCGAGGCTGCTTTCTCGGCAGGAGGCGCGCCCGCGTATGCATCGCTGCAACCGACCAGGGTGGTGAGGGCCAATCCGAACAGGAGCTTCATCACCCGCTCAACGTACCACGAGTCCCCTGGGACTAGGTCTTCACGTTCGGGGGCAGCATGGTCGGCGCGGAGAGGCTGACATCACGCTGGAGCGCGCGATCGGCGCCGCCGACCGTCACGATCACCTCGAGGACGAACGACGCGCTGTGGCGATCGGCGACCTGGGTCCAGTCGGGGGTGCTGAGCTCGTAGGTGATGGCCTGACGCTTCGCGCTGAGCTTCTGATCCCACGGCTGATAGACGCCGCTGTCGTCCCACACGTGCGGCGCGCTCGGCGTCAGCATCCCGAGCGAAGCACCGGCCGCGGTGAACAGCTCGACGCTCTTCACCTGGAGCGTCGCTGGAGGGAGGCCCTCACCGAGCCTCACCGAGAGCTGCATGGAGGTGGTTTCGCACGCCCGCTCGCTCATGTCGGCCTTGGCGCGAGACTTGGACTTCGCGCGGCCGCAGTCGTCGCCGAGCGTGACCGCGGAGATCTCGACGTTCGTCACCTTGGGATTCGGCGCCGGCATCGAGGCCTGTTTCCCGGCCGCAGGAGCCTCCGCGTAGGCTTCGCTGCAACCGACCAGGGTGGTGAGGGCCAATCCGAGCAGGCGCTTCATCGCCGGTTCAACGTACCACGGGCCCAATCGATCTGTTCGCGGTCAGCCGAGCTTGGCGAGATGCGCGGCGGCGATGCGCCGAAAGGTGTCCGAGATCGCCGGATCTTCGTGGACGCGCGCCCAGAGCACGCGAGCGGCAGCGAGTGCTTCGGGCCAGACGTCGAGCTCTGCAGCCACAGGGATCACGAGCTCGGGCTCGCGCACCACGACCTCGCCGCGCACCGGCGCGTAGTGCATGGGCAACATGTCGTAGACCGGCGCGAGGCCGGTGACTCGCGTGCCGTCCAGGCGGAAGGAGAGATTGCCGTGGTGCATATCGCTGTTGGCGATGAGGCGACCAAACGCCGCGAGCCATCGAACCTCGCGAGCGGCCTCGACGGGGACGTGCCGCTCGGTGACGAGCGCCCCGACCGAGGCCGACCAGGTTTCGTGGCCCGCAAACTCGGCGTCGAGAGGAAAGAGGGATGTCACGCCACGGCGGCCGAAAGCGCCCACGCGGTCGAAGCGCTCGACCTCGAGGAAGGTGCGATCACCGGCCTCGATCACCGTCGAGCGGGCCGCAGGCCGCCCATGCGCGATCAGCGTTTCGAGCGCCCAGTGCTCCGCGCGGAGAAGGTCCGACCATCGGCTTCCCACCGCGTCGCCTCGGGGCGGAGAGAACTTCACCAGCACATGGACCGGCCCCGGCCCGCGCAACGCGAGGAACTTCGGCTGCTCGCCCGCCGCCGAGGAACCCGGAGATCCGGCTCTCTGCGCGAGATCCGCGAGCTCCAGATAACGCGCCGATCGCGCCTCGTCGTCGATCGTCTCCAGCGGCTCGCTCTGATTCTCGAGGTGCTGCGCGACCGCCCGATCGCCGACGATGAAGTCGCCGACCGCGTCGTGACCGTAGCTCGCGAGGTAACGCAAAGTGTCCTCGCTGCTCCAGCGTGAGATGTCACTGGGCAGATGCAGATCGACGTATCGTCTCGGCACCTGGCGGCCGAGAAAGCCCGCTGGCCGGAGATCGTGCAAGAACCACGGGAGGTCGTCGTAGAGCTCGAACATCTCCTCGCGCGTGATGACGCAGAATCCTCGCGGCTCGATCGCGTGCAGCGTCGCAAAGAGCGTCGGCGCACCGCTCTCGGTCACCCGGTACAGAGGGAGCTGATGGCCGAGGTTGCCCATCGAGCGCGGGACCGCGTAGCGCGTGCTTCGAGCGCGCCCGACACGGAGTAAGGGCGGCGTCGCATCGGACACCAGCCGCGACAGCGTGGCCTGGCTGAACCCGAGCCGTTCGACGATCGCGCTCCCGGACTGCGGCCCTTCGGCGCTCAAGAAGCGCCGAAGACGCACGGCCTTCAGCTCCGATCCACCCGCCATTGTGGATGGATACTCGAATCAACAAAACTTAGCAATAACAACGACTTTATCACTCAACCCCATGTCCCATGAATGGATTATTGCATTGATCTACCGGCGTCCGTCGGCCTGCACGGCGGCTGCATCGCCTGGCCCCATGAACCACATATCGATCCTCGTGGCCGACGGGTCACGCGCCCGCTTCTTCACGCCCGAGAAGGGCGCCGATCAACACATCCACCTGCGCGAGCTGAGCGCGCTCGGCAACGCCGAGCACTCCGTCCCGACCCACGAGATCTTCGAGCAGGGCAAGTCGGCGTCGCGAGGCGGAAACGCCGGGCGGCCGCACGTCCTCGACGATCATCGCGGGGCGCACCGATCGGAGAACGACAAGCGCTTCGCTGGCGTGGTCGAGGCCGAGGCCATGCGCCTGGTTCGCGAGCAAGGGATCAAGCGCTTCGTGATCGTCGCGGAGCCGCGCGAGCTCGGCCGCCTGCGCAAGGCCTTCGTCGCGCTCGGTCGCGGGGTCGAGCTCGACGAGGTCCCGCACGATCTGGCCGGCCGCTCCGCGAGCGAGATCGCCCGCTACCTGACGGAGCGCGGGATGCTCGCGTCGATCGCCCTCGGCGTCACCCTCTCGAGTGGAGACAAGCCGGGCGCAGACGCGAAGCCCGCGGAGACGATCGAGTCGCCCTCGTGAAGAGATGTCCCGACGTCGCGCGATATGCGTCACCGTTACGGATCATGCGTCGTGGTACGGTAACGTCGCGGCCACATCCTCGATGGAGCGGCGGAGAGTCAGGAGCGACTCCGGTTGAACTTTTCGAGCTCGCTCAACAGCTTCGTCACGTCGTCGAGGTCGACGGGCTTGGTCAGATGGGCGTCAAAGCCCGAGTCGAGCGCCTTGCGCTTGTCTTCCGGCTGGCCGTAGCCCGACAGCGCGATCAGGACGATGCCCTCGCCCTTCGGCTGGCGGCGAATCTCCTTGGCGACCTCATAGCCACTCAAGGTCGGCAGCCCGATATCGATGAACCCAACATCGGGATAAAACTGCAGCGCCTTCTCCACGGCCTCCGGGCCGTCATCTGCGAGATCGACGGTGTGTCCCGCAAGCGAAAGGATCATCTCCATCGATTCGCGGTTGTCGGCGTTGTCATCGACGACCAGGACCCGCTTGGTGCTGACGCGGACCGCGGGAGCTTCCACCTCGGCGATCAACGTCGAGTCGGCCTTCTCCAGCACCGGCAGTCGCACGATGAACTCGCTCCCTTTGTTCAACCCTTCGCTCTTCGCTTCGACAGTGCCACCATGGAGCTCGACCAGCTCCTTGACGAGCTTCAAGCCCAGCCCGAGCCCGCCCTTGCTGCGCGCCAGTGACTGCTCGACCTGGGCAAAGACCTCGAAGACATGCTCCAGCATCGCGGGCTCGATCCCGATGCCATTGTCGCGTACGCGGACCACGGCCATGCCATTCTCTCGCGCGGCCTTGATGTGGATGGTCCCCTGCGAGGGCGTATACTTGGAGGCATTGCCGATGAGATTGGCCAGGATTTGATCGATCCGCGTCGGATCGGCATCGACCTGAAGCGGGGGAAAGCGCTGCAGGTCGAGCGTGATCGTGTGGTCTTGCGCAGTGATCATTTGCTCGTACGAATCCACCGCACGTGAGATCGCCTTGGTCAAATCCAAGTGTTCTTTTCGAAGTCTCACTTTGCCTTTTTGAATACGGGACACGTCGAGCAGGTCGTCCACCAGCTTCGAGAGGTGGTCGGCTTGCCGTTCGATGATCTCCTGCGCCCGGGCGATGGTCGAATTGTCACTCTCGATCATGCGAAGGGCGCGGGCGGCGTTCTTGATCGGAGCCAGCGGATTGCGGAGCTCATGGGCCAACATCGCCAGAAACTCATCCTTCTGGCGATCGGCCGCCGCCAGCTGCTCCATCACCTCCTTTTGATCGTGGATGTCGGTGCTCGACCCGATCCACATCAGCGTCTGGCCTGCGGCGTCGCGCATGGGTACGGCGCGGCTCAAGTGCCAGCGGTAGACCTCGTCGGCACGTCGAAAGCGATGCTCGAGCTGGAAAGGCTCGCCGGTCTCGATGGAGTGTCTCCAGCGACGCTGGTTCTCGTCCGCGTCGCCGGGGTGGACGAACTGAGTCCAGTCCCAGTCCTTGCTCTGATCGAAGGAGAGCCCCGTGAACTCCGTCCATTGCCGGTTGAAGTAATCGATGTCGCCGCCGGCCCCGGTGGTGAAGATCTTCTGCGGCATGGACTCGGCCATGAAGCGGAGGCGTTCCTCGGAGTCCGCCACCGCAGCGCGTCCCTGGATCCCTTCGATGAAATCGGAGGTTTGACGAACACACAGATCCAGCCGGCGCAGATCTCGCTCCGAGGGCCGGTGCGGGCGCCCAAAGTGTGCAGACAAGACGCCGAGCACCGCGCCATCGCGACCCACCAGCGGCGTGGACAGGACGCTTCGATAGCCCGCAGCGGCGGCGATCGGGCGGTACGGCGCGTACGAATCGTCGGTGTCCACGTCCTCGATGATGGTGGTCCGCCCCTCGCGCAGGGCCCGGCCGCACGCGGAGTCGTCGTCCGCCGACACCTCGCGAGGAGAGTCAAGGTCGTCGGCTTGAAAGCCGCGCTGCGCGACGATCTTGAGGAGCGGTGGGTGCCCGCTCAGGATGCGCACGTCGCCCAGATCCGCACCCAGAAGCACGATGGCCGTGGAGAGCGTCTGCTCCAGGCCGGCGTTCAAGGCGCTCGATTGCCACAGGCTCACGCTCAGCTCGTGCAGGCGGGCGAGCGCCGAGACCTCCGCCACCAGCTCGACTTCGCTCTCGCGCAGCGCTGCCTCTGCCCGCTTGCGCTCGCCCACTTCTGATCGCAGCTGCACGTTGAGGCTCTCGGCCGCGTCCCTCAGCTCGTGCTGGCGGAGCCCGGCGATCAACAGGGCCTCGTTGATGGCGGCGGCGTTCTGGCGAAAATTGGTGACCTTCGCAACTTGAATGATGACGCCCACCGGACGCTCGCTCGGATCGAGCGCGGGCCACATGGCATACAACCATGACGCAGGGTCCCCTTGGGCCGCGTGGGTCACCGCCTCGCCCGTCTGATAGACCTTGTCGAGGAGCGGAATGCAGGCCTCAGCCCCGGGCACGATCTCCGTGAAGGTTCTTCCGATGAGGTCCCCTCTGACTTTTCCCAGGAGGGCGCAAAAGGCGGAGTTCACATACGTCACGAGGTGCTCGCTCCCCTGCACCTCGACGATGGGAAGCGGCGCGCGCTCGATGATCGGCGCGGCGCGGCTCTCGAAGACGGACGGCGGCTCTGTCTGGTCGGGTGTCCTCACGCTCCTACCGCCTGGCTTTCGGTTCGGGTGGGGGCTCGGCGGGCGCCTGCCCGGCTCGCTCCGGAATACCGGTGGTCATTCGGACATAGTCAGTGTCACGCGGGTCGACCACGACGAAGCCGTCACCGCTGATGAGATACTCACGGATGTCCTTGCTGTGATTTCCTCCGCGCATCTTGACCACCACGATCGCCTTGCGGAGCTGACCGTTGATCTCCACGTAGCGCAGCCGGATGATGTCGTCGGTGAGAAACGAGATGGTGTAGTGGCTGAACTCGAAGGCGGTGAAGGTGTCCTCGATCTCGACGGTGGTGAGGATGGTAACGCCGGCCCCGGTCAGCGCCGCGATCATGCGATAGAGCGACTCCCGGAAGTCCGCCCGAAAACTGGGGGCCAGCGCCATCTCGAAGCCCCCCAGCGAATCGATCACCACCCGCTTGGCCTTGAGCCGCTTCACCGAATCGAGGACCTCTTGCATCGTCTCGTCCACCGACAGGTCCAGCGGGCGCAGATAGAGGAGCTCGAACAATCCCTTTTTCTGCGGCGTCACCAGGTCCATACCAAAACCTTTGGCCCGCGCCATGTAGCCTTGGGGACGCTCCTCGAAGATGGCCGCGACCGCCGGCTCGCCGTTCTGCAGGCCGGCGGCGAGAAATGAGGTCGCGAGCGCCGATTTCCCGGTCCCCGAGGGTCCGGCGACCAGCACGCTGTCGCCTTCGAGGATGCCGCCGCCCAGCATCTTGTCCAGCTCGGGGACGCCGATGGAGAGCCGCTGCCGACTCGACGCTCTCGTCTTGGGGCCTCCCAGGCCCAGGGTGCGCGAGAAGGCCTGGATCCCGTCACCCGTGATGCGGATGGTGTGCAGGCCTGGGACCGTGCTCTGACCGCGCAGCTTCATGATCTGGAGCTTGCGCACGACCGAGTTGCGGTCGGTGTTCTGGGTGAGCCAGAACAGCCCGTCGGCGACGGTGAACACGGGATTATCGCGCAGCTCGGATTCGGTATACTCACCGATCAAGAAGGTGGTGGCTTCCCAGCTGGTCAAAAAGAGCGCCAGCCGCTGGATGAACGACTGCAGGTCTGTTTCTGTTCCGCCGCCGTGCGCCGCCGCCTTTCGCACCACGGTACGAAAGGAGTCGACCACCACCAGGCTGGGATTCGACGCGCGTACCTCGCGGATGATCTCCTCCAGCACGCCGCCCAGATCTTTCTCCAGCACCACATCGCTGAGGTTGATGAAGCGGATGGCCTTGCCGAGCTTGTCAGGTTCAAAGAACGAATAGAGCTGCTGGTAGCGCAGCATCTTCAGGGCCGGCTCGCCGAGGACGGTGAAATAGAGCGCCGGTCTCTGGGCGGTCGCGTTGGCGAAGAGGATCTGATGCGCCAGCGTGGTCTTTCCGCACCCCGGCGCGCCGGCGATGATGTTGAAGGAGAGCTCCGGCAGGCCACCGCCCAGGATCTCATCGAGGCCGCGGACGCCGGTCGTGAGCTGGCGGATGGCCACCTTGCCCAGCGGGCTCGCCTTTTTGGGCGACTTACGTGCAGCGCTCTTCTTTTTTTTGATCACAGTTTCCTTCATCGAGAGTTCAGGTCGTCGAGATTCGCCTTGGGCCACGCGTCCTGCACCAGACGCAGCATCAAGGCATCGCCGACGAAAGTAACAAGCAGCCCGAGCAGGTGGGCGATGAGAATGACCTCTGATTTTACGATCTGGCCATCGTCGGCGAGGTCCGCGAGACCGTCGAGCGCTCCGTCGGGCTGGACCTGGACCAACCCAAGCTCGGGCGCTTCCTCCTTGGCCAGGGCAACCGCGCGAGCGAGGAGCGCCCAGAAGCCGGCCGTTCCGAGGAACACGCTGAGAACGCGACGCAGCTTCTCACACACGCGACTGGTCGCGGTCTCGCTCGCCGCGGCGGCTCTTCCCGCGCGCGTCTCGTAACCGAGGAGCCGCTCGGCGAACTTCTTCAGCCTTGGCGTGGCGCGGTTCATCCGCCGCCGCCCACGAAAGAGCCGTGGGCGGACGGCGCGGCGCGCGTGGATCGTTCCTTCGCGAGCAGTGCTGTAGCGGCGCTCAAGCGGACGACACGTTAGCGCACCGAGCGACGAAAGCAAGACTTCAGGTCGAGGTCGATCGGCTGGCCGACACCGCCCAGACGGCCGCATGGTCCTCGACGTACTGGCGTACGGTTCGTCCCGAGCGGCCGAGGATTCGTTCGAGCGTCGGATCCATCGTCGCGCCCTGATCGAACCGCAACAGAAAATGCAGGATAGTCTGCACGATGACGGCCCCGCGAGGGACGCCACGCCGGGAGAGGTGCCGCATGTAGCCCAGCACCGACGCGGGCTGGTAGCGGATCGTTCGCCCAAGCGCACGGGTGAGCGCGTCCGTCACCTCGGACCAGGGCACCGGCCCGGGTCCGGTGAGGGTGTAGCTGCAGCCGCGATGGGAAGCCGGGTCGAGGAGCACCACAGCGGCGACCTCGGCGACATCTCGCACGTCGATCCAGTTCACCCGCGCGTGACCCGCCGGGACGTAGATCCGATCGTCCTCGACGATGTCCTGTAGATAGGCGGACTGCAGGTTCTGCGCGAAGAAACCTGGGCGCAGGTTGGTGTGATGATCGCCGCGGGCACGCAGATGATCCTCGACCTTCCGGTGCGGCACGAACCTGTTCTTTCCCGCCCCAGCCACCGAGAGGAACACGACGTGGTCGACGCCCTGCGTACGCGCGTAGTCGACGAATGGGTTGAGGTTGTTCTCCACGTCCGCGATCGCCGGGGGACGCATCAAGAACAGATGGTCGGCCCCCGCGAGCGCCTGAGACCAGGTGGCGCGCTCTTCGAAGTCGAGTCGAGCCACGGTCACTCCACGCGCCTTCGGCAGGGCCGCTTGTTCCGTTCGATGACCGACGATGACTTGCGCGCCGCGATCGAGCAGAGCGCGCACCACCTCCCGCCCAACGTTTCCTGCGGCGCCCGTGACGAGGATCGTGCTCATCGCTGTCTACCCCGGCTTCTCCATTCCAGATCGGGGGCGACTCCGCCAGGAATGATCGATCAGGCGTTTCGCGCGACCAGGGCGCGCACCGCGTCCTTGACCGACGCCTGCACCTCCGCCGGGACCTCGATCGCGCTGCCCGCGGAGTGACAGATGGCGAGCGTGCGTCGCAGCGAGTCGCACGCGCCGCGGCAGCGGGCGCAGTTGGCGAGGTGTCGCTCCATCGAGAGGCAAACGTCGGCGCTGATCTCGTCCTCGAGGTGGCGGGAGAAAAGGGAGAGCACGTCGGGGCACCGTTCGTCGCGCGGCGCCTCCATCCCTAGGAGCGGGGCCAGCTCGGCGCGTACGGCGAGCCGCGCCCGGTGAAGCCGGCTCTTGACCGCCTGCGCGCTCACGCCGAGCACCTCGGCCACCTCGGGCGCGGTGAGGCCCTCGACGTCGCGCAGGACCAGGACCTCGCGCGATCGCGGATCGAGGTGGCCGAGCGCCGCCTCGAGCGCCTGCCCGACGTCCTTGTGCGCGAGCGCCTCGTGCGCGTCGGGGCCCGGATGCGGGATGCGCGCGACCTCGGCCGCCGCGTCGGTGTCGAGCGAGCGAAGCGCGGCGGGCGCGTGCTTCTTTCGGCGCCGCTTCTTGATGCAGTAGCTGCGGGCGATCGTGTAGAGCCAGGTCGAGAGCGACGACGCCCCGCGGAAATCGCGCACGCCGCGAGCCATCGCCAGGAGCGTCTCCTGGAGCACGTCCCGCGCGTCCTCGGGATCGCGGCACAGCCGCAGACCGAAGCGGTAGATCTGCGCCTGGTGGCGCTCGAGCAGCGCATCGATCGCTCGCGCGTCACCGTCGCGCGCGCGGGCGAGCAGCTCGTCGTCCGGTGCCGCCACGCGCGGACGTTACTTCATCTACGCGCCTCGTTCGATGGGGAGATGCGCCTCGTTCCAGGCGATCATTTATCCTTCTCGAAATCAGGCGCGCCAGGACCGCGATACTCCACCGTCCACTGGGGCTCGTCCCAAAGCACGAGGACCGCAGCCTTGGCCCCGCTCGGAGAGCCATAATAGTCGTAGTCGCCCTCGCCGAGGGTGCCCAGCGTGCCGCCTACGTCTTCCTCTGACTGCAGGCGAACCGAATCTTCATAGGTGAAGTGCAGCTCGGCCAGCCACGCATCGAGGGCGGGACCGACGACGGCCTTCCAGGTGTCGACGTCCGCATCCGGTGGGAACGTCGGGCTGCCGCTGAGCGTCACGCTCTCGAGTGTCCCGTGGCCATCTTTGAACTTGGCTTCGATGCGGATCGCGATGCCAGCGCCGATCGTCGCGTCGCTGGCCAGGGTCTGATATCCGCCAAGACTCGACGGCGTCAGCGTGAGCCTGCTGCTCGCCGTCGCCAGCGTGTCATCCCAGCGGAGTCCGCAGAGGCCACTCTCGAGGTCTTCTCCCGACCAAATCGTGCTCATTTTAGCCCCGTATCATGACGCGGCCGCGGCCGGCAATGCGAGCGAGTGTTCGTCATTGTTTGCGCTACGCGCCTCGTTCGATGGGGAGATGCGCCTCGTTCCAGGCGATCATCCCGCCGGTCATGTTCATCACCTTCGCGAAGCCCATCGCGGCGAGGAGCGCTGCAGCTCGGCTCGACCGGGCGCCCGACCGACAGATGACCACGATCTCGCGCGCGCGAGGCCACGACCGCGCGGCGGCCTCCAGCGTCGCGAGGGGGACCGGCTCCACGCCCCGGACGTGCCCGAGCTCGCTGGTGAGCTCGGCGGGCTCCCGCACGTCGATCACGTGGACCCCGCGCGTGGCGGCCACGATCTCGGGATCGATCTCGCGGTAGCCGCCCGGTCCGGGCCCGGCGCGCCCGTACAGCGAGGGCGTCGAGCCGTCCTCCTCGGTCTCGCGGTTCAGATCGAGCGGGATCGACAGGTACCGCCGCCCGTTGGCGCGCGGGCTCGGCAGCCGGCCGGCGTCGATGTTCACCTGCACGCTCGGGAGCAAGAGCCGCGGCGCGGCGAGCGTGGCGTCGCGCGCGCTGCGCATCGCCACGAACTCCTCGCGCGTGGTGCGGGCGGTGAGCTGGATGTTCGATTTCTTCTCGGCGCCGATCGTCGTCTCCGAGCGCAGCGCCCGTCCGCCCGGCTGATAGTCGTGACCCACGAACACCCGCGTCTGGTCGGGCAGCGCGTACAGCTTGTCGTGCACCGAGGTGTACAGGTCGCTGGCGCTCCCGCTCGGGAAGTCGCAGCGGCCGGTGCCATAGTCCTCGATGAACAGCGCGTCTCCGGTGAAGACCGCGTCTGCGACCTGGTACGTGACGCACGCCGGGGTGTGGCCGGGTGTCGCGAGGACGCCGATGCGCAGGCTCCCTGCCTCGATGATCTCGCCATCGGCGAGCAAATGATCGAACTGCCGGCCGTCGATCGGAAAGCCGGCCGGGAGATCGAACAGCGGCTTGAAGACCTTCTGGACCTCGGTGATCGCGCGGCCGATCGCGATCTTCGCGCCGAACGCCCGCCGCAGGTACTGCGAGCCGCTGAGGTGGTCCGCGTGCGCGTGCGTCTCGAGCACGTAGTGGAGCTTCAGCCCCGCTTCTTCGAGGAAGCTCGCGACGAGGGCGATCGAGGTCGTCGAGGTCCGCGACGACGCCGGGTCGTAGTCGAGCACCGGGTCGAGCACCACCGCGTCCCGCGTCTTCGGATCGAAGACGACGTAAGTCAGGGTGAAGGTGGCAGGGTCATAGAAAGTCTTGATCTCCATACTCATACTCCTTTTCGGGCGAGCAGACGCGCGACGGCGTTCTCGCTGATCATTCCAGCGGTCATTGCGGCGACGAACACCAGCGCGGTGATCGAACCCGTCCCCGCCGAGGCCAGCCCGGGGCCTGGACAGAAGCCGGCGAGGCCCCATCCCACGCCGAACAGGACGGCGCCGAGGACCAGGCGGGCGTCGATGTCCTTGCGCGTCGGCAGGTGGAACTGTCGGTCGAACAGCGGGGCCGCGCGCCGCGTCACCCGGCGAGAGGCGACGAAGTAGACGGCGATCGCGCCAGCCATCACGAACAGCAGGCTCGGATCCCACGCGCCCGCGAAGTCGAGGAAGCCCATGACCTTCGACGGCTTCGTCATGCCCGACACCGTGAGGCCGGCGCCGAACAGCGCGCCGGTCGCGAGCGCCGAGAGGTGCATCTTCATACCGAACCTCCGAGCAGGTGGCGCACCACGAAGACCGTGGTGGCGCCGGCGGTGATGAAGGCGGCCGTGGCCACCAGCGATCGCACCGAGAGGCGGCTGATCCCGCACACGCCGTGGCCGCTGGTGCAGCCGTTGCCGAGCTGCGTGCCGAAGCCGACGAGCAAGCCCGCGGCGACGACGGTCGCGAGCGATCCCGTCCCGGCGGGCTCGAACGCGGACGGGAAGATCTGCCCCAGCACCGCGCCCGCGAGCACCAGGCCCGCGACGAAGGCCACGCGCACCGCGCGGTCGGGCGTGCCCCGCAGCGCGCCGCCGTAGATGCCGCTGACGCCGGCGATCTTGCCGTGGGTGAGCAGGTATAGCGAGGCGGAGACGCCCACCAGCGCACCGCCGATCAGCGCCAGGACGGAGTCGCTCATGTCTTCCTCGATTCGGCGATGGCGATGGCGATCGCGACAGCGGTCGCGGCGGCCACGGCCACGGTCGCGGCGACCGGGACCTGTCGCGAGATCAGGTACAGGCCCATCGCGACGACCAGCCAGGCAAAGGCGCGCCGCAGCGCGGCCGGCGAGACGCGCTTGCCGGTCACGGCGCCGACCACGCTGCCCACCATCGCGGCGACGGTGACGACCGCGATCAGCGGCCAGTCGAGCACGACGTGGCCGAGGTGACCGGCGAAGCCCGCGAAGGACTGGAGCCCGATCACGAGCAGCGAAGTGCCGATCGCCTCGCGCATCTGGAGGCCGCCGAAGAGGACCAGGGCGGGGACGATGAGGAAGCCCCCTCCCGCGCCGACCAGCCCGGAGAGCAGGCCGACGCCGACGCCGAGCGCGAGGGCGCGGCCGAGGGCGAGCGGGCGGGCCTCGGCGCTGTCCTTCCGGCCGCGCAGCATCGCGACCGCGGAGACGAGCATGATCAGGCCGAACAGGACGAGGAGCACGCCGGCGGGCACGAGCGCGGCGAGGTTTCCGCCGGTGAACGCGCCGGCCATCGCCGCCAGACCGAAGGTGCCTCCGATCTTCCAGCGCACCGTCCCCGCGCGCGCGTGCACGATCATCGCCACGAACGCGGTCGACCCGACGACGAAGAGCGAGGTCGCGATCGCCGCTCTCGGCTCGACACCGATCGCGTAGATCAGCATCGGCAGGGTCAAGATCGCGCCGCCGCCGCCGAGCATCCCCAGCACGACGCCGATCAGGAGCGACAGGGCCGCGCCAACGATCATCGCGCTCATCCCCCGGTCTCGTCCTCCGCGATGCTCTCCTCGCGGGTGGGCGCGGCGTTCGCGGAGGGCGATCGAACCGTGAGGACGGGGACGGTCGCGTGGCGCACGATCTTCTCGGCGACGCTGCCGAGGAGGACGCGCGCGATGCCCGTCCGCCCGTGCGTCGCCATCACGATGACATCGGCGCCGAGTCGCCCCGCGGCGTCGCAGATCTCGCTGGCCACGTCCCCCGATCGCGACGAGAGGGCGACCGTGGAAACGAGCAGGCCGGCGCGCCGCAGCGGCTCGGCGATCGCCTCGAGCTCGGCCGCGGCGCCGTGCTTCATGAACGCCGCCACGCCGATCGGAGCGCTCGCACCGGGCGGGGTGATCAGCGCGTCGTCCGGGACGTTCGGCGGCACCGGCGAGACGTGCAGCAGGGTGAGCACCGAGCCGTGAACCCGTGCCTGCGCGACGGCCTGAGCGAGCGCCGCACCGGCACACTCGGAGAAATCATGCGGGACGAGGATCTTGCTCCACATGGTCGGCGGGTGAGAGCCAGGCTGCACCAGAAGGGTTCGCGGCTCGGGTTAGCCGCGGACGAGCAGGAGCGGGACGTTGCAGCGGGCGGCGACGCGCGCGGCGACCGAGCCGAGGAACAGGCGCGAGATCCGCGAGCGCCCGGTCGAGCCGAGCGCGATGACGTCGAGGTGCTTCTTCGCGTAGTCCGCCAGCGCGTCCTCGGGCCAGCCGGTGAGCATGACCTCCTTCGCCTCGAAGCCCGCTCGCGCGGCCATCTTGCGCAAGGGCGCCAGGATCTTCTCCGCGACGGCGGGATCCGGACCCGACGCCGACGGCACCGCCACGCCCAGCAGCGGATCGAGGAACACCTGCGCCGGCGGCTGCACCAGGATCAGCGTCAGGGCTCCGAGCGATCCGAGCAGCAGATCGTGCGCGAGGATCTCGGCCAGCGCGGCGCGCGACGCCTTGCCCCCGTCGACGGCGACACCGACGCGCAGGTTGATCCCGGCGCGCGGCGGCTTTCCGCGGAGGATCAGGACCGGCGTCTTCGCCTGCGCGACGACCGCTTGGGCCACCGAGCCGAGCACCAGCTCCTTGAGCGCGGTGCGCCCGTGCGAGCCCATGATGATGAGGTCGGCGCCGATCTTCTCCGCGCGTTCGGCGATGCGCAGCGCCGGCACGCCGATCTCGCTGCGCGTCCGGACCTCGAGGCCGTCGCTCGCCAGCGCCCGGGTCGCGGGATCGAGCACCCGGGCGGCCTCATCGGTGTGGATGCTGGCGCGCTCGTGCGGCGTGATGGCGCGCGAGGCAGCGCGAGGCAGGGGCGCCTGCACGTGGATCAGCTCCACCTCCGGGAGCTGAGGCATCACCGGCACGCGCGAGGCGATGAATGTGGTGGCCAGCTCGCTGAACGGACTGCCGTCGACGGGGGCGAGGATCTTCACGCGACGATGCAGTGCACTCCGCGGGCCACCGGCGAGGACATGCCAGCGACCGGTGAGGCGGTTCCTGGATGGTGACGCTCGTTACCGCGCGGTGTCGCTGCCATCAGGGCTCGAGGCCCAGGCGCAGCGATGCGTTCCTGATCGGTAACGGTAGTGACCGCGTGCGCGGACGCGCGTCGGGCGGCTCGGTCGTTGCATGGCCTCTGGTGATGCGCATTCACTTCGCGTCGCTTCTCCTGCTCCTGTCCGCTGCGACCGCGTTCGCCGATCCACCCGCGGCGAGTGGGCGCGGCCAGGCGCTCTTCAAGCAGTATTGCGCGTCCTGCCACGGTGCCAGCGGCAAGGGCGATGGCGCGCTCGGCGAGGCGCTGCGCGTGAAGCCCGCTGATCTCACGCGCATCTCGGAGCGCCGCGGCGGCACCTTCCCGAAGGCCGAGATCGTCGCGTTCATCGACGGACGGAAGGACGTCGCAGGGCACGGGGTCCGCGACATGCCCGTATGGGGCGAGCGCCTGGTCGACATGCAGTCGGGGCGCGACGCGGACAAGGAGAGCGCAGCGGCCAGCAAGCTGCGGGCGATCGTGATGCACCTCGAGGCCATCCAGGCGAAGTAGCCGAAGTAGCCGCGCGTTCCCGGGCGTTCCCGTCCTATCGGCCGCCGAGATCCTTCTGTCCATGGACGTCAATCCCTCTCGCGAATACGATGGGCCGTCGTGTTCCTTCTCCAGCTCGTCCTGCTCGCGGCCCCCGAGCCTAACAGCAGCCCCCAGGTGCGGGCCATGCTCGCCAACGCCCAGGGCATGTTCCAGAACCTCGAATACGGGCAGGTCGTCCCGCTCGCCGCGAGCATCCTCGCGCGCGAGGACGTCGGCATCCAGGAGCGGCTCGACGCGTACGTCCTCCAGGGAAGCTCACTCGCCATCATCGGCAACACCACGGACGCCGAGAAGCCGTTTCGCTTCGTGCTGCGCGGGCGGCCCGACTTCGACCTGAGCCCGGACACGCCGCCGAAGATCCTCGCCGTCTTTCGCAAGGTGCAGGCCGAGGAGAACGCGATCGTCCAGCAGATGCGCGAGCTCGAGCGCGCGAGGATCATCAAGGCGCTGACCCTCACCGGCGACAGCCCGCGCACCGGGCTCGGCGGTCAGCCGCTGAGGTTCGAATACGTGCTCAAAGATCCTCTCTTCGCCGTCGCCGAGATGAAGGTCGAGTACCGGCGCGCCGGCTCGCCGAGCTTCTCGTCGCTCGCCCTCACGCGCGATGATCTCGGACGCTGGATGGGCGAGCTGCCGGCCGAGTTGACCGCCAGCGAAGAGGGCTTCGAGGTCGAATACTATCTCTCCACGTCCGACGACAAAGGGACTCGACTATTATCTGTGGCCAGCGCTCAGCAACCCCTCATCGCGAAGATCGAGCCCGGCTCCGTCAGTGATTCGCGCGCGTTTTACTCGACACCGTGGTTCTGGGTCGCCACCGCCGCCGTGGTCGCTGGCGGAGTCACGGGGCTCATCGTCGCGGTCAAGAGCAGCTCCGATCTCCCGGCCACCGACCTCGGCGAAGTCCCACTCCCCTGATGACCATGACTTCACTGATTTTTGGGAAGTATGAGATCATCCGGCGCCTGGCGATCGGCGGCATGGGCGAGATATTCCTCGCCCGGCAGCGCGGCGTCGCCGGATTCGATCGCCTGGTCATCCTGAAGAGCCTCCTCCCGGATCTCGCCGAGAGCGCTTCGGCCGTCGACATGTTCCTCGACGAAGCGCGGGTCGCGGCGACGCTGAACCATCCCAACGTGGTCTCGATCTACGAGGTCGGGCAGTGGGACAACGTCTACTTCATCGGAATGGAGTACATCGAGGGAGAAAACGTCGGAAAGTTCATGCGCCTGATCCTGGAAAAGAAGGAGCGCATGCCTCCGCCGGTCTGCGCGCGGATCATTCACGACGCTGCGGTCGCGCTCGATTATGCGCATCGCGCCAACGACGTCGAGGGCAGGCCTCTGATGATCGTGCACCGCGACGTGAGCCCGGAGAACATCATGGTGCGCATCGACGGCGTCACCAAGGTGGTCGACTTCGGCATCGCCAAGGCCGCGAACCGATCGACGCGCACGAAGACCGGCGTCCTGAAGGGCAAGCTGCGTTACATGGCGCCAGAACAAGCGCGAGGTCTCGAGCTCGACGGGCGCAGCGATCAGTTCTCGCTGGGCGTCGTGATGTGGGAAATGCTCGCGATGAAGCGGATGTTCGGGAAATCGACGAACGAGGCGAACACGCTGCGGCAGGTGCTGAGCGAGCCGATCGTGCGCGCGTCGACGTTCATGCCGGATGTGCCGAAGGTGCTCGACGACATCGCCGAGAGGATGCTGCAGCGAGAGCCGGACGGGCGCTACCCGACGCTGCGCGAGGTCGCCCAAAGTCTGCGCGCGTATCTCGAGGCGACGGCCAACGACTATACCGATCAGGACTTCAAGACCTTCGTCGGGGGTCTGATCGGCGCGAGGGTCAAGGACAAGACCACCGATCTCACGCCGAGCCGCGATAACTTCCTCATCACACTCACCCGGTCGCCGGAACGAACGCCGGAGGTCACGCGCGACCAGCTGATCGAGGATTCGACGGACGTCAGGACGAAGACGCCGCTCCTGACTCCGCCGAGCGCGAGCCAGGCCGAGGAGCTGCGATCACCGGTCCGTGATGCGCGCGGGGTGGTGCCCTGGCTGATCGCCGGCACGCTGGTGGTCATCGCCGGCACGGCCACGACGGTGCGCTACATGATTGCACCGCGCGCCGTGCTCTCTTCGTCGATCGACGTGCGCGAGCCCAAGGGCAGCCAGATCTTCATCGATGGGGTTGCGTACCCGGTCATCGCCCCGGCGGTGATCGAGGGCCTCGTTCCGGGCGCGCACGAGGTTCGGCTGGAGCTCAGCGGCCACGAGCCCATCGTGAAGAAGGTCGACCTCGATTCCGGCGCCGTCGCGGTCCTGCGCGAGTATGCCGCCACCATCCAGCCCATCGTCTCGCTGACATCGGATCCGCCGGGAGCGACGGTGCGATCGGGCAGCATGGTGCTGGGCATGACGCCGCTGGAGATCAAGACGCTCGTCCAGGGCACCAAGCACGAGCTGCACATCGAGAAGTCGGACTTCGTCCCGCAGACCGTCGCGATCGAGCTCGCGCCGGGGGAGAAAAAGCAGCTCAGCGTAACGCTGTTGAAGGTGCCGATCGCGCCGATCGCGCCGATCGCGCCGATCGCGCGGGTCGTGAATCCCGCGCCGGCGCGTCCGACCCATCGACCGTCGCCGTCGCCCGCGGCGGTGGTCGAGACCAACGGCTATCTCTCGGTGAACACCAAGCCCTGGACCAAGATCAGCATCGGTGCCGAGCCGTTCGGGACGACGCCGCTGTTCCGCCAGCCTCTGTCGATCGGAGCGCACCAGGTTCACCTCACCAACGAGCAGGCGAAGATCGACGTCGTCCGCAGCGTCACCATCAAGCCGGGCGAGACGAGCAAGCTCGATCTCGATCTCAACCCATGATGCCGCGCATCGCTGTCGTCCTGGTCGTGCTCGGCACGTCGTGCGGTCGACCGCCACACGCGATCGTCTCGGTGCAGGATCCCGAGGCCCTCGCCGACAACGCGGTGGCGCTCGACTGCGGCGCCGCGCGAGACGCTCTGATCCGCCGGCCGCTCGACGGGAAGCACTTTCCGCTCACGCTGGTGCTCAGCCGCGATCAAGAGGGCGAGGCGCCTCTCTGGGTCGAGGCCAAGGATGCCAGCGATCAGCTCCTCGCGCGCGCCACCGCGACGGTGCTTCTGCACACCGAAGAAGGCGACGCGGCGCAGGTCGTGCTCGGACGTCCCTGCGAGGGGGACACCGAGTGCGAAGATGGCGTCTACTGCAACGGCACGGATGTCTGCGTCGAGCATGTCTGCTCGCGCGGCGCACCACCGTGCGGCGCCGGCCCGTTCGATTGTGTCGAGATCGCCTGTGTCGAAGCGGCCCGCGCGTGTTCGACGATCACCCACCACGATCGCTGCGCGCCCATCGAGGTCGAGGGATCCAGCGAGCCGACCTATTGCGACGCCACGCGCGGGTGCCTCCGCGGGCAGTCCTGCGAGGACGCGGCCGACTGTGACAACGGGCTGGTGTGCGACGGCGAGGAGCCTTGCGTCGCCGGACGATGCCTGAAAGGGAGCATCCCTCGGGTCGACGACGGAGAGCCGTGCACCACCGATGTCTGCGTCGAGCCCGGCGGTCGCCTGAACGTTCCTGACCTCGTCGCCGAGGCCCGTCCCTGCAGCTCCACGACCGTCGCGGTGGGCCTGTGCCGCGCGGGACACTGCCTCGACTCGACCTGTGGTGACGGCGTGGCCGATCCGCGCCGCGAGACGTGTGACGACGGCAACGACAACCCCAACGACGAGTGTGATCAGTGCCTGCGCGTCGAGTGGAGCGCGTCTGTCGTGAACAGCGGCGCGGCGAACATCGACCCGCTGGGATTTTCGCTGCCCGATCCAACGGATCTCGCCGTCGACTCGCGCGGCGCCGTCTACGCGAGCGACCTGTCGTTGATGCGCGTCATGCGCCTCCAAGACGGCCGGCTCTCGACCGCGGTGGGTGGCTCGGCGTCCGCGCCGTGGGGCGTGAGCACCGCGTTTGGCCTGCGCGCCGGCACCATGGTCAACGTCTACCGGGACCTCAACCTGACCTTCGATGGCGCCGAGAGCCTCTATGTCGTCATCGGCAACCAGACGGTGAAGGTCAACCTGACGCGCGGCGCAGTCCGCGGCGTGCTCAGCGATCTCGGCGGGCAGTTCGGCCTCAACCCGTATCGAACGAGGGCGCTGGCCATCGACGAGCGCGGTGTGCTCGCCTCGGCCCGCGGCACCGAACACTGCGTGAGCGCCCTCTTCCCGCCCAACGGCCTCACGCGCGTGATCGCGGGGACCTGCGGCGCAAGCGCAGGCTGGAGCGGCGACGGCGGGCTCGGGACCAATGCGCTGCTCGACACTCCGATCGGGCTCGCGACCGGCGCGCGCGGGTTCTACATCGTCGATTCGGGCAACCACACGGTGCGGCTCGTATCGCCCGACGGGATCATCTCGACGATCGCAGGCATCGGCGTGGCGGGCTTTGGCGGTGATGGCGCGCGCGCGATCGACGCTACCTTGTCAAGCCCGCGCGGCGTGGCGATCGATCCGACCGGTCGCGTGATCATCGCCGACACGCGCAACAACCGGCTGCGGCGCATCGATCGCAACGGCGTGATCTCGACCATCGCAGGCACCGGCGGCCCGAGCTTCTCGGGCGATGGCGGACCGGCGGATCGAGCGGGCCTTGACCGTCCGACCAAGGTCGCCCTCGATCCCTCCGGCAACATCTATCTCCTCGACGCGAGCAACCGGCGGGTGCGCCGCATCGACGCGGCGAGCGGCGAGATCACGACGGTGCTCGGCACGGGTCGAGGCGATCATCCGGCCGATGGGAAGGCGGCCAACCGGGCGCTCCTGAACACGACCCGCGGCCTCGCGCGCAGCACCGGAGGCGACATCTGTTTCGGCGATCGCTCCAGCGTCCGTTGCATCACGGACTCGGGCCAGCAGCTGGTGACCCGCTGGTCCGCCAATCTCGGCGCGGGCGTGGTGACGAGCGTGGCGTTTTCGCCGAGCGACGAGCTCCACTTCGGGCAGGCAGGAAAGGTCTACCGCCTCAGCGGCAACACCGCCGTCGAGCTCCCCGGGCTCGGCGCCGTCGATGGTCAGGCGGTGGACGACATGGTGTTCGAGCCTTCGGGCACGGTTCTGTACACCACCGATGGCCTGCGAAACGTGGTCCGCCGCCTCGACCTCCTGACCGGCCAGGCGACCATCATCGCGGGCGCGGATGGCTCGGCAGGCGACTCCGGAGACGGAGGCCCACTTGTGGCCGCGCGGCTCCGCGAACCCATTGGCATGGTGCGCGAGGCTCGGGGCTCGCTGGTCGTCGCCGACTTCGGCAACAACCGCGTTCGTCGCATCGACATCGTCGCGAACCGCATCGAGGCGGTCGCCGGCACGGGGGCACGCGGCGACGCGGGTGACGGAGGCGCGGCGACCCGCGCGACGTTCGACGGAGCTTCGGGCGTCGCCGTGCTGCCAGACGGGTCGATCCTGATCGCCGACTTGGGCAACGGCCGGCTGAGGCGCGTCGATGGCGCAGGCGTCATCCATGCGTTTGCGGGCCAGTACAGCCAGTACAACATGACCGGCGACGGTGGACCGGCGCTCGATGCCGAGACGCAGGGCGCGTGGCGGATCACCGTCGATCCGCGCGGCAATGTCTTCTTCTCCGAGGGCTCGCCCGATGATCACATCCGCCGTATCGACGCCTCGACCGGCCTCATCGACACCGTCGGTGGGCGCCTCTTTCCGCTCGGCGACGGGCCGCTGACCTCGGCGTTGCTCGGCGCGCCTACGCAGATCGTCTTTGGGACGGATCCCTCCGGCGCAGATGTCTTGCTGATCATGGACGACGGCTACACCCGCGCAGCCAACCTGGCGACGGGGCAGCTCACCACGATAACGGGCCGGTTCGGTGGCGCGCTGGCGGCGCCGATCGCCGATAGCCAGGTGCTGAGCGTCGGCAACGGGCTCGCGTACGACCCGGTCGATCGGCGGATCTACGCGGTCGACGACATCTTCTCGCGAATTCGCGTACTGGATCTGGTGACCGGTAGATCGTCCCTGTTGCAGACGATCTGCGGCGACATTCACGGCGACCATTTCATCTCCAAGGGGCTGCTCTTCGACGCAGCGAACCGGCGCCTGCTCGTCGCGGATGGCGAGCAGCTCATCGTCCGCGCGTACGACGTGAGCTCGCGGCCCGCGCAGTGCACGACGTTTGCGGGCTCGACGGCCGGCGATTCGGGCGACGGTGTCCCGGCGTCGAGCGCGCAGTTCATCGAGCCGACCGCGATGGCGCTCGCGCCCGGAGGCAGCGTCTACATCGCCGACCGCCAGAACCATCGCGTCCGACGCGTCGATCCGGACGGGACGATCTGGCATGTGATCGGAGACGGTCAGGCCGCGTCGAGCGGCGAAGGCGCTCCGGCTCGGCTCTTCCCGCTGCTGGATCCCTCGGGCCTGGTGGTCGATCGCCACGGCGATCTCTTCATCAGTTCGGGCAACGCGATCCGGCAGGTGCTCGCCGGCGACGACGGGA